>OIZL01000039.1_pt1 | contig 112989 bp, 92 predicted proteins | sample 1588541 | NCBI WGS metagenome assembly OIZL01 (sample SAMN03283285) | human gut metagenome | biome: human-associated habitat; material: feces | host: Homo sapiens | place: Peru | collected 2012 | reverse complement strand
GATTTTACGGCTGACAGAATCCTGTGCATTTTCAGACAAGCTCCTCTGTGTCAGAATAGATGTCTGAGTCAAAATCCGGCTCCTCCTCATAAATCATGCTTTCCTCATTCTGTGTTTCCGGCTGCGGAATTGCGGCGGGTTCGGAAGCTGGAAGGCTGCTCTTTTCTGCGGAATCTTTTGCGTCAAAAATAAGCTGGATATTCCTTACACCGATTGCAGTCGCACTTTTCTTCACTCCGTCCTTTTCCCATCTGTCCTGCTTCAAATAGCCGTCAATAATTACCTTTCTGCCTTTTGTAAGGTAAGGAAGAATTTTTTCCGCATACTGGTTGTATACGGAAAGCGGAAAGAAATTTCCGACCTGAACAAATTCACCTTTCTCATTCTTGTAGCTTCTGTTTGTCGCTATGCTGAAAGTCGCGATTTTCATGCCGTTTGGCATTGTTTTCATTTCCGCATCCCGGACTACGCGTCCGAAAAGTTTTACATCGTTAAGTTCCATTTTTTGCTCCTTGACCGACACGTGTCGGTTCTATCTGATATTGTTTCTAATCCGCAGCGCAATGCCGAGCACCGCAGCGCAGATTAGTATTGCCCAAAGTGTTATTCTTGCAGTCCATACAATTTTATATTGCAGGCTCTGGCTTCTGAAATTTTTCAGGAAGCGCGTTATCCGCTGAAGGACTGCAATGTTTTCATTTTCTTCGCCTGATTTTTTGTTCTCAAAAAAGCTCAAGAATTCATCAAGCCGTTTTTTCTTTTTTCTCATGCCTCTATTCCGTATTTTTTGTAAAGCTCGCTCATCTCCGTTTTTAGCTGCTCCCGTGTGTTCTTGTCTGCAAGACTTGCGAATCCGAGTGACAATTTCCATCTGATGAATTTCTCCTCGTCTATTTTGAAAAGCTTTTTCTTTTCCGGCGGAAGATTCCAGATTTTCCGTGCGATTCCAAGTTTTTCATCATCGTTTGCGGTTGTCATGTCGAAGCCGCATTTAGGGCAGCTTGCATATACATTGACTTTTTCCTTTCCGCAGACCGGGCAGACGCTGAGGTATTTCTCGCTCTCGGCCGCTTTTTCTGAAAGTTCAGACTGCAAGTTTCTAAATTCTTGAAGAATGTCGTTCTGGAAAAAAAGCCTGTAAGCAAGTCCGCGCGGATTTGAAGGCTTCTTTTCCGCAACACGTTTTCTGATGAACTCAAGATAGATTTCCGCTGATTCTATTTTTATTTTGTTTTGCATAAAAAATGCTGCTGCTTTTTCCGGAAAACTCTCGTCAAATGCGTTTTTTCCGAAAACTTTTTCAGAGGCAGCCTTTAAATCAGCAGCATAATTTTTTAATTCGCAAATTTTTAAAGAATCAGTAACCAGAGAATCATTGGTAAGAGAATCGTTTAAAGCATAGGAACTGGACTTCCTTTGCGCATAGGTATTTTCGTTCCTTTCCGCAAAGGTAGTGGAGTTCCTTTGCGGACTTTCAAAGTGATTTTCTGAATCCGCATGGGTCGTTTTTGTCCCTTGCGGATTCTCATTTCTTGCAAAGGTACTGGAGTTCCTTTGCGAGATTTTTATACTTTTATCAGAATCCGCTTTTTTTGACTCTTGTCGTTCTGCCGCCTTTGTATTCAAAAGCGTGTCGTAAAGCTCCGTTGTCCTGTAATATGAGCGTTTTCCGCCCTGTGTTATGACTGTTTCTCTCTGCATAAGGCCTTTTTCAACGAACGCATCAAATCTGCGACGAATTCCTTTTTCTGATGTGATTCCGATTACAGGAAGATCTTCCATTATCTTGGAGATTTTTACCCAGCCGAAAATTTTTGGATTGTCGGATGAATCCTTAAAAATACGCTTTTCCATTTTTCCGATGAAGAAATTCGCGAACCAGTCGAGAATCAGAGCATCCGTGACATCGAGTCCGTATTCGAGAAGTTTTTCCTGCGAGTATGCGAAAACAGAGAATCTCATGACTTTTCCTCCTTCTGAAGATTTTTTCCGTGTTCACGGAGAATCCCCTTGAGTTTTTCCTGAAGCAGAATGAATTTTCCGTCCGGAATGTCCCTGTCGATAAACGGAAGAAAAATTGATGTTATCCTTGCGGCGAAGTCATCGTCAGAGAGCTTCTGCGCATGGACAGTTTCCGTGCGATTTGAGAGAGTTCCGATGTATCCTTTTTGAAGGAGTGTCGATATGTAGTTCATGTCCGCTCTCCATCTTGTTTATAAAAGTTTCCAGTTCTCATACCATTTTTCAGGTTCTTCGACTCTTACGAGAATACTTCCGCCATATATTTCATCTTCCCTTGAAATATTAATGATTGAATTTCCTTCTTTCATTCCGCTGACAAGGACAAATTTGCCGTCTTTTGAGAACTGTGCTTTTACTCGTTCAGAGGTACGTTCATCTACTGAAAGCTGCCATGTGCCGTCACTGAAATCTATGTTTAATTTAGTAGAAAATATTTCTTGAGGCGAAACTTCTCTAACAAAATATTTCTTAAGTTCAGGATGCCTTAAAATAAACATTTCGTCATAGGCTGGTATAATAATAAATGGGTCGTTTCTGACCAAGTTCATTTTTAATTCTGGAAACATTTCTTCGTAATACATTTGTTCAGCTTTTTCTGCTGTAATCTGTTCTGCTTTTTTTTCTTCAATGTTTCTTAGGATTGAAAACGTAATAACTAAGACTGCAAGTACAGCAAGTGTGATGGGCAAAAGCAATGATTTCTTTAATTTATTTTTTCCATATATCACATCAAACCACATTAAAATCAGTAAAACAACAATTAATATCTGCATATTCATTCTTAATCTCTCTCATTATCCATAAGTTTTCCACAGTAGGCTTTGAAGAACTCATAAAAAGTTCGGAAAAGCCGTAAGCTGTGGTAAACTTGTGGGTAAGTCTTCTTAAAAAGAATTTTACCACAAATATCTAAAAATGTAAACTGTATTATATAAATCTAAATACAACATAGAAGTTACATTGAGATTGATTCATATCTGTCTTGTTTTTGCTGTTTTTTAAGCTGTTTCTTTTCTATCTTTTGAACTTCTTTAATAAAATCCTCTCTGTTTTTAATTATTTTCTGCTTTCCGTCCGCAGAAATCAATGCAACAGAATTATTATCCTTGGAATGTGCAACAAGCCTGTATTCCTGTGGAGGTAATTTTATTTTTTTATTGCTTAAAGCACTATCTACCGTAACAGACATTTTTATTGTGTCACCTATTTTCATTCGGCATGTTTTATCTAAGGATTGTCCTTCTTTATCAAAGACTTCTGTATTCTGCTTGATTGCATCAAGAGTATTATATTTATCATTAACATGGTCTCTCCATATGGATTTATTTGTAATTGTTAAACCTTTTGTAATTTCTTCATAAGTATCAAGTATTCGCTGGTCATACGAAAGATGTTTTCCATCAGCTCCCTTAATATTTTCATATTTTCTAACCATATTAGCAAACTTTTCTCTTTCAGCCGGAATCATTTCATTTACGAGTCTTTTTGCAAAAGCCATCGCTTCCTGTTTGTTGTTCGCAAGGGTCATAACACCAGCCTGATAATTATGCCAGAAGTTAGAAGCCGTATTAGCCCTCTGTCTTTTCTCATCAAGATTAGCGGCCTCAAGATAATCATCAATCATTTTTTGTTTTTCTTGCTCTGTTTTGGGATTTCGTTTTGCTATGATTTCAGAATTCTTTAGAGCCCGTTCATAAATATCTCTGGATATTCTTACGAACAATCTGTTGTTTTCATCCGGGACAAGCTCTTTTTTACCTGTTTTCTCATTGAGAACTTCCTTTAATGATGGTTTTGAAAGAACTACAGTTTGACCGTCAGGTTTTATTTGTTTTCCATTCTCATCCCTAAATGCAGGATTTGGCTTTCCGACATCCTCAAACCTTGCAAAGTCATAACCTTCGATAAACGTCAAATGTCCAGTCTGTTCATTCCTTATTCCTATAGTTGGAACAAGAGTTCCTGATGTATATGGATTATTTATGAAGAAATTATGCAGTTCCTGAATATTTCTTGGCCGTGGTGCTGAAACATTAGAATTATTATTTTCAAAATTTTGTTTATGTGTTTCAGTTTGTTGTTCTGTTTCGTTATATTCTTCAGGAATATTATTATTACTAAAGTCAGTGTTGACAGATTCATTATCAACTGTTTCTGACAAATCTTTCATCTCTGCTTTATCATCGATAGATTCATTCATTATATATTTTTGACCTTGTTTTTCAACAAACAATGTTCCATTTTTTACAGCCTCAACGGCTTCTTTTGTCGGCTGCCATTCGCCCGTAGTAATATTTTTTTCAAGATAGGGCATTTGCGGAACTTGACAAATACTTATAAGACGTTTATCATAATCGTTGAGGTTCTCCTGCGATATTAACGGGTTAAGGACTTCTTCTTGCTCGGAACTATCCCGCCCTTGTATGTGTGGAAGAACTGTTTCGAGCATATTTTTTTTCTGTATAATATCTATCAATCGTCCTTTTTCTATAGCTGATAGGCTTTGATCATAAAACAGTTCTCCATCTTTTGTTTCGGTAAAAACAATTTTAGCAGTGTAATCTTCATTATCAAGTTTATAACCATAAGCAAAATAATGAAATTTAGTATATTGAGGTTTTCGTCCATCTTCATTTGGTTCAGAAGATATATAGATACCATTTTTTATAAGCTCAGGAATCGCTGATATTGCTTCAATGTGTCCTTTTGAAAAAATATTGTGATTTTTAATTTCATTTATTCCTGTCATTTGAACTTTAAATTCTTTTCCAGAATCAGTATTTATTATAATAGGAGGCTTAGGAGATTTTATATTTTGTTCATTTCTTAATTTTGCAATTACTTCTCGCCCTGCATCACGAGCGATATTTTGTAATTGCTTTAAATTTTCTATTGAATAAGAAGCTCGCAATCTTGACGCAATATCTGATACATCAACTCCTTCTACAATTATACTATCAGAACCAATTAATGGTTCTGATTTTTTTAATTTCTCAAGTCTATTTGCTTTTTCCCAATCTCCGAATTTTGAGATAAACTCTTCTGAATGAATATAACTATCAAATTCTTCTTCAGATAGTTCCTCTTGTTTTTCTTCAGGAACATCATACAGAATTTCATTTCCATTTTCATCAATCAGTCCGTTATCCATATCCATTTGACGCTGTACTTCATCAACATCTTCTTGCTCCTCATAAAAAGCATTATAGTCTGCCTCCGCTGCCATTGAACTCATTCCGCCGTTTACATCCATTTGTTCAATAAAGGCATCATACTCTTCTTCATATTCGTTTTCTTTTAACTCTGGCTTTTGGTCGATTTGGTCAATTTGTTTTTCTTGTTCAATAAAATTCGGATTAAGAAGCTCCTTAAAATGAGTTATTTCTTCATGCAGCCAGTCAAATCCGTTCTCTTGTACATCTTCTACAGAAGGAAGTATGAAAGGAGAATAACCGGCTTCTACGAGCTGTCTTCGAGCATTAAAATTAGATTCTGGAGAATTTAAAATTAAATTAGAAGGAAGTCCATTTGAAAAATAAATACCTATCAAATCAGGAGATATTGTTTCTATATTTACTTTAGGAAATCTGTTTTTCTCTTCCAAAAGTTTCTGGTATGTTTCAATATCATCACATTCATTTATTTCATTCAGAAGATGAAGTACTGTATAATCAGCCTTATTGTTAGGCATTGTTTCTTTTTTGTATGAAGGAAAGTTTTTTCCATAAATGAACTTATAATCCTGCTGATATTTATCCATATCATAAATGAGACTTGTTTTGTATGAAGAAAAACTTTGGTTTTCATTTCTATCAGGAATATATGCTTGTAAAAAAGAATATTGAGGAATATTGTAATATTGTTCTTTTAATTCTTTTATTTCTTCTTCTGTTTTGCAATTCTGCATAAGGGTCATAAACTGTAAAAGCTGGATGTGCTGTTCTTGATTAAGTTCTTTCATATTAGAATCTCCTTATCTATCAATTTCATAATCAGAATGATTATTTTTTATTTGCTGTTGATATTTTCTTATCTGAGGCCTTATTACTCTGCTGTCCAAAACTTTTAATGGAACACTTTCACCAGGATGATAAATTGAGTTACTACGCTTATTTTCCGGCACTTGAATTATTTTCTCATCTGATGGCATTAAAACATTAGCAATTTTTTTTGTTCTTGAACAAAAATCTTCAATTTGTTCAAACAACTGTGAATTGTTTTTGGGAACTACCATATACAAGGTGGAAGCCCCTGCTTTTTTTGAATTATTATTTATTTCTTCGATAATTTTTTGCTGATTATTCCAAAAGTCCCTGTTATCAATAGTGCTTATTCCAGTAATAAATCCGGCAGAATTCACATAAAAGCCAATGGAAGCATTGTATACATCTATTTTATTTTTGCATATTTGCTTGGCATATTCATTTAATTTAAGCAAAGCAAGGTTTCCCTGCACATTGGCAAGATTTTCATAGACAGGTTTTATCTGTAATTCTTTTAAATTACAGATTCTATCATTCTGGATACCTCTCCATTCATGTATCTTGCCGTCATAGAAAGCTGCACATTTATTACCAGTAATGATATGTCCTAAGAATCGTTGTTTTTCGTGATTATCTATAAAATAACCATTCAGGAACTTTGTTATGTTTATATCATTTTCACTTGGATACGGATAACCCGATGGATGATTATGCTGAAAAAGCAGGTAAGAATTTTCTTTTTCAAGCTGCACTCTCAATCTATTAAGCATCCATGTATGTGGATAAACGCTTGTAGAATTTGGTATTTCATTGGAAATCGCAATATGTGCTGTAATCTTATTATCCTTGATTAAGAAATATCTTGCCGTTTCAAAACGAGGATCATTATAAATGCCAACAAGTTTAGAGGCAGTAATCCAATTTACAGGAGATGAATTCTGTGAAAGCTCACATTTTTTTCCAACAACATCAAAAATATTTCTTGGTACATAATTTTCAAATGGAGTCCAAAGAGTACCATATTTTACATTAGGAATACCATTTACATATAATTCATTCATATTACAATCCTAATTCTTGTTCCTGAGACAATGAATGTCTTATTTTTGGTTTCTTTGACTTATTTTGCATTTCATTAAGAGCTTCGTTTCTCCAGGCATTTAAAGTTGTTTCCAGGGCATTTTTTCCTTTGATTCCCATAGAAGTAAAAGATTCAGACAATTTCTTCTTTTCTGTTCCGCTCATAGTTTTTACCATAAGTCCTACAGTTGCCATTGAAGAGATACCGTTATATTCCTTTACAATTTTTTTAAAATTTTTTTTGAAATTAGATGCAGTATTTTCAATTTTATTTTTTTCTGAAAACATCTCTTTCAGGTATACTTTCTTCCTTTTTTCGGTAAGCTGTTTTCTTGCAATATCTTCATAGACTTTTTTAATGTCTTTAAGAAGTACTTGTCTTGCGAGTGCTTTTTTTAATGTGTTAAGGTCATCGATTTTAAAATCTTCTCCCAAAATAAGAATTCTTTTTTTATTAAATGAACCTCTCCCTGCATTGACAAAGAGATATTCATTTCCGTCCTTATCTTTCCAGGTTACAATAGTACCTTTTTCTGTTTTGCCAAGAAAATCAAGAACATTTTTTTGAGTGATATTCCTGTTTTGAGTGGCATCTACTGTACCGGCAATAATGTCATCAAGGATTTTGGGATTCTTTTTTATTATTTGTTCAGCTAGAAGCATAATCTCTATATCTTTTTCGTCTTGATTTATATCAGTAAGATAGATTTCTGATTTTTTCCTGCTCTTAATTAAATCTTCAAGCCATTTGTAATATGATAATTCCTCAATTGCTTTCATTGCTATACCTCCATTCTGTCATCATCTTTTTCAATATTTCCAGTTTTTCTAAGATTAGCTTTAGGTGAATTCGATTTACTGTCTTTATTTTGACTTTCTGCTAGTTTAGAAAGAAATGAAAGGCCTTTATCAATAGAAGAAACATTATTTTCATTTATGATGCTTATGAACTTTTCTCTTTGTTCCTGATTGAGTTTTTTCATTGTATTTTTGGTAGCAATCAAAATGGAAGAATTGTTTATTCCCATATTGAGGTTCTTGATTTCTTCATTCATTGCATATGAAATTTTATTCAAGAATTCTTTTTGATTCATTTCCGTTTTTTTGAATTCATTTTTAATTTCAGCAGCTTGTATGAGTTTCTCAAGTCCATATCGCTCTGAGAAAATTTCCAGATATTTTTTAGGAATTAAATGCTTATAACTTATATTGATGTAAGTTCTTGCCTGTTCGATATATTCTCTTCGATTCGGATTATTCTTAAAAACCCTGTTTACATTTAGAATGTTATCAAATAAATGTGGAAAAGATTTAGGTGGTTCATTTGTCTCAGTACTTTCGTTGTCAATCAGTTGCTTAATTAAATTACGGGAAATATCATCCTTGAAGTTTATAGAATTAAAAAGTCCCTTTGAGTTTCCAAAATATTCCAAAATCGCGGTTTCTCCGGGTGTAAAGTTTGCATCTTTGACAAAAATGTTTTTATTTAGTTTTGCACGCAGTGTTTCATTAAACTCATATTGAGTTTTTGTCGAGTTACCAATTTCGTTTAAAGCCTGTAGCGTATCATTTTCCTTGATAGAATATGGAACATTTTCCTGCCATTTTAATTTTTCTTTTCTTATTTCATCCAGAGAAGATACTTCACCGACTTTGATTAAATCTTCTCCAAATTCATCTTTTATAGAAAACGATAATGGAAGAGGCTTTAATCCCATTTTTTCTCTTTTGGCATTTTTCTCATACAATTCCAAAAGAGTTTCGTTCATCTCCATTAGGGCAGCTTTTATTTTCTTTGGGCCATCCATTGAGCCTGTAATTGAATAATTGTTTTTGTTTATATCAAGTGTCAGCATTTAAAACTCCTCTTAAAAAATATCATATTCAGGTTCTTCCTGTTTTTTCTGAACTAATGGAGGCTTCATATTGGGCTGTAATTTCATTTCGCCTTTTACAATTCTCATAAGAAAATCACTTGTCTCCTTCTTATTTTTTATGTTCAACTGGGAAGTAAGTTTTATAAATTTTTCTTTTTCTTCTTTTGACATACTGGCAATTAGTTTTCCTGCAACCTTTACAACAGCTTCTTCTGTTATATCCTGTTTATTTGCTTTGAATGCCTCATACAAGTTTTCTGAGAAGTTATTGCAATTAGGATTCTTCCAGTCTACATGAGAATTATTCATTACTCTTGTAATATTCTCAGGTTCTTCTGCCGCAAAAAGCATTCCCTGATTCTGAGCTTCTTCATTTCTTATATTGTCAAAGACTTCTATTTCATGGCTGATTACCTGCACAATGTTATCTTCACTTAAAGTCTTATCTAATGTTTTAGCTTTCTCATTGTTCTGAATTACAGGTGACTTTTCGGTTACAGGTTTGTTTTTTTCTCCCTGTTTCACATCTTTTGCTTCTCTCCCCCATTTATTTTCATATTCAGAAAGATATTCTTTGAATTGTTCTGTTAAAGCGTTCTGTTCAATCTCGTTATTTGCTGCTTTTTTCATTGCTTCTTGATAACGGGTTTCCTTAACATTTTTTTCAACAATATGAAACGGCAGCATGTCATTCTGAATTGTCTTATCAAGAGGATTTAGAAGAGCGTTTTCAAACTCACGATTTTTCTCATCTGCAATATCTTTTTTCATGTTATTTACAACTTTTTGAAAATTTTCTTCTCCATAAAGTTTATCCAATTCTTCCTGTTTATTATGTTTCTCTGCATTGATTTTGTTTACATATTCAGTTTTATCTGAATCATTTTCGATGCCCATTTCAGCATATTTTCTGCGGATATTTTCAATCTGCTTCTTAATGTCATTTATTGATTTATCAAAGCGTTCAAGACCGGCTTTCTGTTCGTCTTCGCTTCTGTTAGGATTTCCTTCGGCAATGGATTTTGCATGATTTTCAATATAGTTTTGTTTAGAAGACTCTTTCTCAGAAAGTTTCTCAGTAAATCTAATTTTAGATTCAACTAGACTGTCATAATCAGCAAGTCGAGAATCAAGCATTAAAAGCTCGTTTTTTATACCTGCCGCAACATCGTCAAGCTTCATCTTAGCTCTTACCGTAGGGTCTTTGATGAGTTCATATTTTAATTTTTCAGGGTCAAGGTCTGCTACATTGAGGGTATTTCCTTTATATTCGAACAACTGGTCAATTCTGCTTTCCTTTTCATCATGTTTCTGGAAAAGTAGAGAATCTATTGAATCATAAATAAGCGGATATACAATATGAACATGTCCCTGCTGATTTCCCTGCCGCCAGATTCTTCCTTCTACCTGAATGCACTCAGAAGGATTCCATCCCATCATAGTGTCATAAAGTGCTATAGAGTTTCCGTTCAGATCCATTCCTTCACTGATTGCGGCAGAGCCTATGAGAATTTTGCAGGGATTCTTTTTGTCATTAAAGACTTCTGCTACTTTTGCTCTAACATCATCTGTTTCATCTTCCTTGCCTATTTTTACATTCTTACCACCAATCTTTGCAGACTGACCGTCAATAGATGCAAATACTTCACGAGGAACACCTTGCTTTACCATATAATCGATTACATACGGATATGAATCAGTACCTTCCGGCATATAGATTATTTGTCCGCAGTCCTGATGTTTTTTCCAGTTTGAAATAACAGTATCACATACAAGCTTTAATTTTGGAGAACAGTCAACTATCTGTTCAATCGGCGGTAGTTTAATATCCAATGGCTCTTTTGTATTAGGATTAACTAGTTTTTCCTGTTTCAATAGAGCCGGAGAAAGACAAGCCGTCCTCATCATATTCATTGCTTCAAGTACAGGGGCACCTTTTTCTCCATTTTCTTTATCCGGCTTGTGAGTCATGACATGATTTATTGCAAAGTCAAAAATATCTTTCTGTAATTCAGTTGCTTCAAGATTGACTTTATGAGTTTTCTTTTCAGGACGTATAATTCCGGCTTCTTCACCATCTACCTTGTCTATATACTGTTTCAAGATATTCTGTAAGCCGTGCAAGTCTCCCCACTCTTTCATGACGGTTGCCATTTCTACATTGCCGTTAGGCTTTACAACACGTTCAAAGCGAGTTTTAGCATACTGAGAACAGAAATCATTAAGATTCTTGATACCGCAGTTTTCCATTTCTTTTCTTGCAACATAAACAAGCATTGAATAAACTTCCAGCGGTGAGTTTGTAAACGGTGTTGCCGTAAGCATAAATACATTGCGGTTTTCGTTTTGCTGCTGGATAATCTGAGTTACATTGAACATCTTCTTTGCAATTCCAGACGGCTCGCCAGAGCCAACGATTCTGTTGAACTCGCTGATTCTTTCTTTACCGTCCTTGTCCTTGCTGGCCCGAGGTTTTCTTTCAAGTTTTTTGTAAGCATGAGCTTCATCTACTGTAACATGGTCAAAGCCTGTGTTTATCCATTCAATGTAGTTTTCATCACGGACTTTTCCAGAGGCTTCTTCATATATTTTTTCTTTTGTTTCTGCCCTTACTTTTGGATTTGGATCAGAGAGTTTTTCTGTAAGTCCAAGTAAATCTGCATAATCATTAAAAAGATACTTATCAATGGTTGCTTTATTCCAGTGAATGTTGTTCAGCACTTCTTTTGTGGTCAGAGTTATTGAACCTGCCGGAATATTTAAACCGTGATTTGCCTTATTGTAAAATGCTCCTGTTGAACTCCGGGAAAAATTTTCTAGATTATTGACCGGAATATTAGGAAAAAGTTCGTGTATGTCACTTTCCCATTTTCCAATTACAGATTTTGGAACGATAATCAAGGGTCGTTTACATCTTCCGCTTTGAATCTGCTGAACTGTTGCAACTATTCCTGCTGCTGTTTTTCCTACCCCCACATCGTAGGCAAGAATTCCATTTCCTTTATTACATAGAAAGGAAATTCCTTTTATCTGCTGTTCATAAAGATGGAAATGGCTTCCTTTTCTATATAAATTCATTCCATCAATAAAAAGTGGCAGTTTAGCATAGTCAGGATCACGAGAGCCATTGAACTGTCTGTTATAGGCATCCGAAAGGGACTTGCCTTCTTCCTCCGTTAAGACAGTCTTAATATAACGAGTAAAAAGTTTTTCTGCTGTTTCCTGACGGTCATTTATCTTTCTGTTTCGTATCTGAGACTTTTCTTTCTCATCAAGACTGTCGTCCCGGATTGCCGGGAGAGCAATTCCGTCAATATAATTTGTAACATCTTCCCAAGTAATTGTAGGCGGTATATCTTCCCTGCTGATACCTGCCGATGAAAAATCGGAAATCTGCTCCCTGTTATTCTGGCTGTCTTCTAAATCGTAACCTGTTGCCCACTTGATAAATCGTTCTGTAATTGCCTCTCCACTGAGCTTAAAATTTCTGATAAAAGGAGAATTGACAGAAAGTTCAAGTTCATCCAATTTCAATGGAACAGGAAGAGCAGCCTCCAGGATTGCCTTATTTTTCTGATAGACCCTTTCAGCCATATCAGACTTATTATGAAGTTTTTCAATGAGATCTAATTTTTTATAGATATTGCCGGAAGCATAAAGTTCTTTGTGAATATACTTATTTCCACCAACAAGAGTTCCATCAGCTGCAATGTAAGGGTCTATACAATAATTGGGACTTGTTTCAAGTTTTTTTCTTTCTTCTTGAGTCAGTTTTGAAAGGTCCACATAGCCTTTATAATCTGTGGCAGACCAGAAAGCTCTTTCTTCTTTGTTCCAGTTTTTGCCGTATGTATTTGCAAATTCTGCGTTATCCATAATTTTTTCTTTTACAGGAGTATAACGCTCAGACTTTGCGGGGGCTTCTATTGTATTGCCATCAACATCAATATAGCGGCTTCCGTTTATAGTTATGTCTTTTATTACAGAAAGTCTTTCAAAACTCTTTTTGAAAACATCCTCAGCACCGCTTATAAAACCGAAGCCTTTCTCATAGCTGTTCTGATAAAATTTAAGGATGTTTGTTTTGTTGTCAAATTCAAAAAGCGGATAATTTGATTTTTCTGCAAAGACTTTCTGTATAGTTCCACTCTTTTTTATGAAATACGAGGCTTGAGCTGTTTTTAACACTGTCTCATTTAGGTCTTTTTCCATGTGCAGGACAGCATTACTAACGGCACTTCCCTCTTCTATTGATTTTTGAGAGAAATGTTTTCCTTCAAGCAATTTGTTTAATGATAATTTTACATCTTCAACTTCAACATTTCTTACAGAAGGAATCTTCTCCCATAAGTCAGAAACATTTTTTATGAAATTAGAGGTAACAAAGTAATTGTTATATGTTGTAACAAGATTTGCGTTTTTATTTAGTGTCAGACATTTGTTTCCATCAATTAGAACATCAACAGCTTCATGGTCATCTTTATTCTGTGAATAAAGGATTGCATAACCTGCGACAGAGTATTCTTTAGTTCCTGGAACAAGAGGATTTTTTAAAACTTCATTAAGAACAATGTCTGCATCTTCTTCCTGCTGTCTAATTTTAGTCTTCTCTTCAAGAGCTGCAAGCTTTTTCTGATTACGCTCCTTTATTAAGGTTTCCGCTTTATTGAAGTATTCGTCTTTTGTTGAACATCCGCTTGCTTTTACAACCTCATTTAAAGCAGCGTTCCATCTTTCCTTTATTTTTTCATCACGCTTTCTGCCATATTCAAGATATTTTTCCCATCGTTCATCAGAATCAGTGCCGCCCCAGCCTCCAAAATCATTATAAAAAGTTTTTTCTTCAGGTATTTCTATTTCATCTCCAGCCAGATGTGCCATAGCATTGTCGTCATCAATATTAGAAAGATTTACGTTACCGTATTTTGGAAAAAGTGTCTGAAGTTTTGCAAAAACTGGTATTTCAGAATAATCGTCATCCCTTCGGCTAGAAGTGTCATAGTCATTTTCATTGTAGTTGTTGTCTGCGAGTACTGCATTGAATGGATTTCTTGTCTTTATTTCCTGTAATGAGACAGAACTGAAAACTTTAAGTTCATCTCTCCAGCTTGAGTATTTTGATTCAGATATTTCATTTGAAACGCCTCTCTGTGTTGTTGCAAAATAAGCCTTATTGTCTTTCATTCCAAGAAAACCGTCCATTACAGGCTGCCAGTTAAAATTGAAATGATTTATTATATCGTTAAGCCGCTGCTGCTTTGCCATTGAGAGTTTTAATGAGGCAAATTCATCGGAATACTCGTCATAGAGTTTTTTTACATTTCCGTCTGGATAGAGAACAGCGTATAACTTTGTTTCTTTTTCTTCTGTTTTTGTATTTTCAACTGCTGTAGTAATCAAAACTTGTTTTGTATCAACATCAAAATGGGGTGTCCAGTCCCATTTTCCAGAGCTTGCCCGCCAGGTTCTGTCACTCCATGTTTTGAAGTCCTTTACTTCAAAATCACCTCTAATTCCCAAAAGGTTTCTGACATTTTCATCTGTTGAAATATCATTTTCAGAATTCAAGTATTTTTCGAGAGCTTTTTCAATATGTGATTTTTCTTTTTTAACACGAGATGTTTTTGTTTCTGGAATTTCTTTTGACTGTGATTTATTATTTTCTTCTGAAACAGTTTTCTCTATTTGTTTATCAAGATAAATTGGTAGCATTAATTTAATTTTATTTAATTCATCCTGAACTGTAAGACCTTCATGTACGGTTACATACTGTTCCTCTTTTCCAAAACGATTTGTTCGTGTTTTTATTTCGCCAAGAACTTTATCTGTATGAAACTCAAAATAATCGCCGTTTGAAAGAACTCCGGCCATGTTTTCTTTTGCTTTTTGAAGTTCTTCATCCGGATTTTTCTTAAAAGGGTCTGGAGCAGCTTTATTCAGCTCGATAATATCTTTATGACGTTTTTCCCAGTTACGCATCACGATAATATCTGTACCCACTTTTGTTGTAGGGAATGTTCCTTCTGGCAGACGGTAGGCATCAATCAGCTCGCCTTTTTCTGCAATAAGTTTCTTTATTTTGTCATTACTTGAATTTAAAAATCCGCTGGGCACGACAAAAGCCATAACAGAATTTTCGTCTTTAAGAGAATCAAGTCCTTTTGCAATAAAATATTCTTCATATCGGTTGAACTCTTTTCCTTCTCCTTTTCCCTTCCATTCGCCGGTGTATTCTCCGTAAGGGGGATTACCAATTACAAGCTCATATTTTGGCAGTTCATAGTTCTTGTTTCTTACAACACCCTCATTGTCAAAGAACTGGGCCTGAAAAGCTCCCTGTATGACATCTGCATCTGGATGAAGAATCCTTGCGATTCTAGCAGATGTTTCATCAAGCTCACGTAAAGTAAAATTGTTATTCGGCCGATTTTCTGCAAAACGACCGATACCGCTTGAAGGCTCAAGAACAGTTCTGGCATTCGGTGCATAAGTATCAGCAAGTTTCCAGACAGCCTCAACTACATTTCTTGGAGTATAAAATGCGTTTAATGCTTCCGCACTTGTGGCATCCTGCTCTTTTAGTCCACCGCCGCCTTCATACATTGATAGAAGATTGAGCCATTTAGCATTTGACTTAATTTCTTCGTCAGAATGTGAATGCAGCAGCTCTTTAACATCTTTTCTTATGTCTTTTGATTCTGTCCTTGAAAGAGTTTTGTGTTCTGACTTGTATTCTGAAAACACTGCCTCGTAATGTTTTTTCTGGCCAGCATTATTTTCATTAAAGTACGAAAATTCTCCTTCATGATTTTTGTAATTTATTTTTCTAAGAAGCCATTCCTCTGTTGGTTTATCATATTCATTGAAAAGGATATTATTTTCACTTAATTCTGTATGATATTCACCAATTAGGTCTGGATTTATTTTCATATCAGATAGAACAGCTTCTTTTTGAGATTCTGAAAGTTTTTCAAACCAAGGATTAGAGTTTTTATTGAGATTATTGAAAACTGAGTTTTCTTCTTCAGGAGTTTCGCTTAATTCATTGCTCCGCTCATCTCCATGTCTAGATTGTTCATCACGGCCATTATTTTCGGATATTCCATTGTCCACTTCTCTCTCATGCAGATTTTGTACACGTAGTCCATCACCTGTTTTGCTGTCAATCTGTTCAGAAGTTCCGGGAATTTGTCCACTGGAAAGGGAACTGTAGTCTGATGAAGGTGCATTACTATTCCATCCGGTCTCATGCTCTCGAATATCGTCTCTGTATCCAGTTCCTCTGTATCTGCTTCCGGAATCTCCTCCCATTTCGGAACTGCTCCTGTCAATGAATTGTTCAATATTGCTTTCTGAACTTCCTCGTCCGACATTCCCATAAGGCTCTTCACTTTTACTGCCCTTATTGCCACTGGTTTCATTGCTTTCATCTGAAAATTTCTCCTTTACACTGTGTTGTAAATTAGTTGTACTATTGTTATTTACATCGTAATCCACAAATTGATTATTGTCAAACAGTTTCTGAACATCCTGATTGAACCCTGCAAGGAATGATTCTGGGAAAAAAATATTAGTTTGCTGGTTTTCCTGCTCCAGCCTTTCATTTGATTCATTTTTGAACTCTTCCCAGTCTTTTATCTTTTTGAGACCATTCTGACGTTCAATTTCATTTTCGATATATTTTTCTGTTAAATTGTTTTCCCGAGACCACCACAATTTTTGAGGATTTGACCATCTGAATCCTGAATCTTTAAGAAGCTGGCGCTCAAATTCGCTTGGTCGAGAAGGAAACAGGACTTCGATACCATGTTTTTCTATATTTTTCCTTATAGTAATATTTTCGTTCTCAAAAATTGTATTTGTTTTCATTTGTAACCTCATAAATATTATATCTATTTACAACTTTTTGTAAACATTTATATTTCCCTTTCATAATCATTATTCTGATTATGAACAGTTTTACCTGTACTGCGATTTTTTTGTTCACAGGCTTTATTTATTTTTTCATACAATTGTTTTCGAGTGTATTCAGAATTAGCAGTTTTGTTTTCAGCCAGCACACATTTTGTAAGAAAATCCTCTGTATTTTCCTTTCCGTTCTTGCCTTGGCAACCGCATTTTTCCATTAGTTCAAAGACTTCTTTTCGCTCTGATGAATCCATCGTGCGAAGTACAAATTGTGCAGCACAGCAGATATTATATGCACTATACTCCAGTTTCCGATTCTCAAGAGTTTCAAAGATTTCTTTACCAAACTCTGAAATCAACTGTTCATTATGGTTTTTCTTCCTAGAAAATCCCATTTCCTCTGACAGTGCCGGATAATCAACGGAAATCTGTTTTTCGATTGTTTTTTCAAGTCCATAAAAGGTCATTTCAGGAAGCACAGGAAATCCATTTCCGTCTCTTCCTCCGCTATTCTTTAGCTCCTCTAGGCTTGTGTAGCCCCATTCAGAATTTTGTGTATCACCATTAAGAACTGCATATCCAAAAAGCTCATCATTTCCATCCCACTCAGAAAAATAGAATGAAGAGTTTCCCAGCGTATATTTAAACGCAAGAGGATGTTTTTCGTCTTCTGTAAGGATTTCTGATTTTCCTTTTATCTCTTCTGCCTTTGTAGATATATTTTTGATTATTTCTTTGAAATGATCCCCTTCTTCTCCTTGTGTATAGCTTAAAACAAGTTGATATTGTTCTTTTGGAAGCAGAGCTTTTGCATTTTTTAAGTCATCAGCTGTAAGTTCAATATTACCTGATAAAGAGTTTTCAAAATTTGCTTTAATTACACCTTTACTGGTAAGTTCTTGAAAAACAGGATTTTCTTTTAGAAGCCTGTCGTATTCTTTCTGCTGATTTGAATAATCATGATTATGCAGCTCATACGGCAATTCTCCAGATACAATTCTGTGAGAAAGCTCGTCAAGAATTACCCATTTTTGTTCGCTGATTCTGCTGTTATCTTCATTTGATACATTTTCCAGACCTGTATCAAATCCTCTTAAATCAAGCTCGTTTTCAAGTTGCAAAGCTAATGCCCATTCTTTGAATTCTGTTTCATCGCTTGGAATATTACCATATGATTCATAATCTTCCGGATTTAGTCCGAGTTCTTTCCAGGACAAAGTATGATGCAAATTATTAGGTTTTGGAGAAGTATCAATATTTTGAGTAATTCTTAAACCGTTCATCAAGTCTTTCATAGGCTGGGCAAACCATGAACGAATTTCGTTTACATTAACAACAAGTCCAAAAGCTCCGTAACCTGTTGATTTAATTTCTTTGCCATTTGACAGAGTCCTGCTGCTCTCAAAGTTTTCATAGATGTACTTGTCTACTTCCTTGTCCCAGTCAATCATTTCAGTCTGTTTCAAATTGCCGTCCCGCTCCAGAACTTTCTGCAAAACTGAATCGGCAATTTTTCCACAGATACGAGAATGAACTTCACTTAAAACCAGGTTTTTGTCATTTTTAATGTCAACATAGTTTTCATCGTTAAGAACATCATTCCAAAGCGATGTTCCTTCAAAAATTTGCAAACCTTTTTTCCAAAGTCCTGGATTAGTCTTTTGTATATAGTTATCCCAAAGATGCGTGTATTCGTGAACGGCTACTTCACTGTTCATTATATCTGGATTTTTCTCAAATTCATCCTTATCAGTAACAACTTCAATTCCTGCTTTTGCGAGTTTTTCGAGGATATAATTTGTTTTTTCGTCAGGTTCTTTTAGATGATTACTAATTTGTTCTTGACTGATTAAACTTTCTGGCATTATTACTGTTTCTGGATGTACAATTCCCATTGCAAGATTTAATTCACCTTCTGAAACTGTTGTAATACCTGCTTCAAGCTGTTGTTTTGCGCAAGCACACAAGTCTTCTAAAGTTTCATCTCCCCTAAGTGTTACTCCACCTTCTTCAAGGCGCTCTTCCATATCATGAATGAAGTAGTCATTGATATAAATATCCAAACGTTCAAATATTTCTGCGGCGTTTGTAAAGGTCCAGTTATTTTCATCTGTGTCAGGTAAAAGACTTTTGTTGTCTTTATATTCTCCTAGCTGCCTGTCAAATATTTTGAATGTTCCGTTTTTCTGCGGTTCAAGATTAAATTCCATAACATCAAGAATTTCCTCAAGAGTCACAGGTTTAATTTCAATCTTATTTGTATCTAAAAAATACTCTTTCAGTTCAGAAAAATTGTACTTATCTTTATTATTCAGGAGATATTCTGTTACAAAATCATCTCCCGGATATGAAGGATATTTATCACCAGGAAAGTTTTCTTCATGATAATCCATAAGGCCCTTATCCTCTGCTTCCCAAAGTCCGAAGCAAATTTTGCCTACTTCTTCTTTTGAAAGTCCTGCAAAAGGAGTGTTATCATAGATGCCAATCTTCTCAAACTCCTTCATTTCTTTTGTTATTTTCAGGCCGCCATCAATATATTTTTTGAAATCCCAGTCTTTTAAATTTCTTCTGTCAAGATTATGCTCAAAATTTTCAGCTTTATAATTCCATTTACCTGAATCTGCATAAGTATCAAAATCATAGAATGTATTTTCATTGTATATTACAACTCTGAACTGTGTAGAAAGAATGTCAAAACCGTTTGATTTTATTTTCTCAATCACATTGTTTGCCTCGGTAAGATTTTTTAATCTGCCGAGCTTTCTTACATTTTCTTCAAGTTTTCCAAAAGGTTGAATCGAAGTAGTTCTGCCGGTATCTTTGTTGAAAAGTGTATGGGTTGGATTCATTTCATTGAAAGAAAGTAAACTGCCGTCATCAGGTGCATTTTTAATCGTCTGTATATAATTCATCATTTCGGCAACTTGACGATGAGTTTCCTTGTTATTTTTCTGATTCTGTTTTTTCCATAGAACCATTTTTTTAAAGTCTTCTTCTGTAAGGTTTTCAAGTCTTTCTATGTTTTCTTTTGTATCAGATATGAAATGCTCATCGTCAGGACTGTTTCTATCCGGATTATTTAAGGTATCTTTAAGCCACTGAATTCTTTTTTGAATAAATTGTTTTTCTTCTTCAATTTCAGATGGAGATACAGGGGATTCATTCTTTTCTTCCAATCCAAAATCTGCTCTATTGAAATTGCAAGGCATCTTTTTGTTTTCTGGCAGTTCCTTATTCTGCTTCTCAATTTCTTCTACGATTGCATTTAAGGCATGTCCGCCATATTTACGAAAGAGAGAATTGGCCTCATACATAAGAGTGTCAAATTCACCTGTAAGCGGATTATATGATGAACCGTCATTTCCAAAGCGTTCGCCGTCTATTTCTAAGCCAATTGTAAAACAAGTTGGAGTTCCAACCTTGGATTCATTATCTTTGGTAGAATTTGCTTGCCGCATAAAAGATACTGCTTCCGGCAAACTCATATTTTCAGTATCATTATATGTCGGAAACTCGGCGAACTCTGTAACATAAAAATTTACATGCGATAACGGATTCTCTGTAATTTCAGGGCTTTCGGTTTCAATATAGTATATAGCAACTCCGTCATTCAAAAGTCCTGTAAGTCCGCCACCAAAGGCAGAACGTCCGGCATTGCCAACAAAATTTTCTATTTCATTACCGTCTTTGTCACAAATGTGCATATTAGCATAGAAATCATCAGCTTTTGTGATTTTCCAGTAATCGCCTCTGTCATCCTTTATAACAGAACCAACACCAATGTTTAGATCCTTAATGTTTTCAGGTGTAATCTGTACGATTTCTTTTTTGGTGTTATCTTTTTTCATTATCTATTCCTCTGTAAATTTTGAATCATCCAGTATTTTTGAGTTAATCTTTTTCAGCATGATTTTATTTTTTGCATCAAAAATTAAAGCTCTTTCGTTGTTATCTTCGCTGTAAATGATTCCATTGATTCCTACCATTGAAAGGAAACTTGATGTAATTGCCATATCATTCCCCCTGGCTTTCTCTGTTATAAATTGTATTAGGGAATATGTACTTACTAACTTTCGTAGTTCTTCAATTTTTGAATCATAAAAATTTTTCAATTCTTTTTGCGCAAGAATATTTTTTTCATCCTGTATAGAAGTCTTACTTTCAATAAGTCCAATCATATCCTTAAAAAATTTCTGTCCTTCATCATAGAAGAGGAATGAGAGTGCTTTTGTAGAAAACAATGAATCAAGACATTCCTTTGGATTCTCCTCAAGCAGACTGTCCAAATTAAGGAAAGTTTTTCGATCAGGAATCTCAATATCAAACCATTCGTTTCGTGTTTCCAGATACCTTCTACGTATAGTAAGGTTCATGGCATCTTCTTCTGAAAAAGAAGTGATAACTCCAACTCCAAATGGCAGCTTTACCTTTCTGATATAATTTGTTGCTGCAATAAAAGCCTTCTGATTTTCCATATTTCACCTTTCTTTAGTCAGAAATTGACCATTCATCTTTATCATTGTTTCTTGATTTAATAACATTTGGCTTAGGATTGCTTTCCTTATTCCATTTGTTAAACAGTTTGTCAGTGTCTTTTTTTGTCTTACAACCCAGATTAGAAAACCATTGTACAACTTCTGTCCTGCTTTCTTTTGGCACTCTGGAGAAACACCAGCTTGCAGCTTCCAAAGGCTTATCTTTAAACTTTGGAAGTTTGATAACTTCATCAAATACATCACGGAAGTTTTCCGTAGACACTTTTATATTTTCAAGATAATCTTCTTTTCTTCTCTGAAAACGATTCTCTTTTATTCTGTTGAGTGATTCAAAATATTGCTCAATTGTTCCTGATTTTTCCGGCTTGATAGGATTAAAATCCACTTCCCTGCCATTTGGTAAAACCAGATGTTTTTCTGCCAGTGCATTGAAAAGAGCATCTTCCCGTTCTGCATTATTGTCAAACTCTACAAGAATATGAATTTTGTTGTCTGGTTCATAGCCGTAATCTGACGGAACATAGAGTTTTGCTCTTTTTGCAAGAGAAGGCTCGTCAAAAGTTTCAGAAACAATCTGGTCAGCTTTTTCAAGGAGATTTTTTTCAATGTTTTCTCTTTCTTCTCTAAGAAGCTCATCACTCTTTGTTGTTGGAACATAAATAAGACTGTCAAAATCAAGGCTTTTAAGGCTGCCGTCAATCAATTCTTTTAGACTGCCATATTCAGAAGTTTCAGCAATCTTATCATTGACTTTTGTTGTCATTTTGTTGTTTACAAGATCCACACTCGTTTGGACCTCATATTCTTCATGGGTATAAGGGTCTTCAAATGTCGTGTAAGCAAGACCTACATCCTTCAGATCATCAAAAGTTGGTGTAGACATATATTCTTCAAAACAAAAATCTGAAATGAGTTGCTTTGCTTCTGACAAGGATTCAAGATATTCATTAAGTTTCTCCAGTTTCTTGAATGTGTCAGGAAACTCTTTTTCCATTTCGCCGTCTTCTTTGATTTCCTGATAGACATATTTTACAAGTTCTTCACAACTGATTGCCCAGTTTCTGTCTCCAACCCTGTCTGCTTTTTCCATGTAATCTTCCGGGCTAGCGTCACTTCCTTTTACTGCAGAAAGAGCAAGCCAGTTCTTTTCATGGACAAACCACGCTTTGTCCGTTTCTGAATACTCAATTGAATGTTCACTGATTGTGTCTACTCCATTACCAGAATGGAAAAGGTCATGTCCATCAGCAGTGTATTTTGTCATTGCTTCAATTTGTGAGAAGCAGTTTTCAAGAGCATTGGCGGTTGCAAGGTCAATTTCAAGTCCATTGTCGGCAAAAGCTTTTAGGGTAAGACCTCCCTGTCCTGCATAACTTGCAGAAAGCATAGAATTTCTGGATTCTTCTGATATAGGCATTGATTCATCCTTATTGTAAAGCTCTTCCCTTTCAATTCCTGATTCAATTAGGGTTGCCTTTACTTCTTCTGGCTGAATTGCAAGAAATTCTTTTTTTGGGGTATAGACTTGAACAAGTTCGTCTGAAAAAAGCACATCTCTTAATTCCGTATCTTTTAAGATAAGGCTTCCTTTGCTTTCCTGTGCGATGTATTCTTTGACATCTGAAAGAATGTCATTTTCTTTCTGTTCAATTTCTTCTTCAAATCTTTTGTCGATTATTTCATTAAGCCGGTCTTCTATACTGCCCCATCCATTTTTGTTAGTGATATATTCAATACCATCTTTATCAATCGGATATGATTGATTTTCAACAGTAAGCTCAAACTTTCCACTGTTTGGAGAAGTTTCAGCATATTCTCTTCTAAGGTATTCTGTAATGCTGTTTTCAATTGCACTGTCAAGAACTTTTGCTTTTAAACCTGCCTGATACTCAATAAGGTCAGAATAAGACTCGAAGTTTTTGCCAGCATAAACATTATAATCAGCAAGAGTATTTGCCTTCATGTCATTTGTAAAGTTTCCATTGCCATCCGCAACAGGAATATATAGATCTCCATTCTTCCATTTTTCAATATCATCAATTTCATTGTATTCAGGATTACTTTCTTTGAATGAGATGTTCTGCTCAATGAAATCAAGTGATTTTTCATAAATGTTGTTTACATCATCTATAGTTTTTAGAGAATCAGAGAATCTACCATGGACAGCCTTTTGTTTTAATTTGTCATAATCTTTTGAAGTCGCATTGTATTCTTCTTCTGAAAGATACGAATAAGAAGATAAGAATTCTTCTTTTGAGATTTTAGCAAAATCCCTCATTTTTTCTTCATCATCAATAAATGATATATTTTCTGCATGAACATAATTTTCCAATACCTTTTCATACAAAAAATTGATATATTCATAATCTTTTCTCTGCTGGCTTCCTTCTTCTGATACAGAGGCGTGGTCTTCTGCAAAAGAATTGATGATATGCAGGACTTCTACAGGTTCTTTTTCCACAGGACCAAGGGCTGAAATATGTTCTACGGAGCCGTCTTTCCTTATTTTGAGGAAATCTCCAGGTTCATGAGTCTGCTCTTTTCCAATGTTGTCGATAAGTGCAAAAACCTTTTCATCTGCAATCTGACTGGCCGGAAGTTTTTCAAGACCTGAAAGGAAATCACGAACAGCTTCTACATCCCTTTCTTCACGAGAATATGGGGCAATGACATCTTCGTTTAAGCGAGACTGTTCAACAAGTTTTGTGCGGTACAACTCCTTTACCTGTTTTTCGTCATTCCAGTCTACAAGCGGTCTCATTGCTTCCGGCTTTAATGAACCTTCTTCTGCAATGTCATTAAGGACAGCTTTTGTTACCTTTTCCTTGAATTCCTCATAAGTGTTATCTGTAAAAAGATTTGAGGCAAACTGATGTCCTGGGAAATGGTCATAAGGAACACCAAACTGATTCTCTCCTTCTCCTTTCTGACCGAGAATGTAATAATTTGTATCTACCCAGCCGTCCTGCTGGTTGATTACGAACTCCACATGAAGACTTCCGATATGAAGCCTTCCATAATAATCTTCTTTTGGATTATCCTTAAAAAGCTCATCCTTGATTCTGTTGAAATCTTTTTCAGTGAATTCTGAAAAATCAAATTCCAGAGGCTGTTTTAAAAGCCAGCTGTTTTCTTCCATAATCCTGCGGTTCTCTGGAATATCTGGATAAGAATAATATTCAAGGTCTTCGTCTCCAATCCAGATGTCTTTCTTTTCTTCTAAAATCCGGCAATTGTGGTCTATGCCGTACTGTTTTGCAGCGTCTCCATCGCTTTCAAAAACATTCATGTCGTCAAGTTTTGAAATGAATTTAGGGGTAAAACCGCCTTTTACATCTAAATCCGGGTTTTGAAAGATTGCATAGCCTGTCGTAATTTCATCAAATTCCCAGCCGTTTTCAATTCCATCATGAAGCTGTTCTTTATTCGGGCGGATATAAGAAAGAGACTCTTTACCATGCTCGGCAGCATCCTTACCTTTAATAAGTGCTTTAAAGTCACCCAGCAAAAGCCATTTATCGCTTTCTTCAAAAACAAGTTCATCTGTTCTTGAATCTGAAAGTCTTACTTTTTTCTCATCAAAAGCAGACTTTATTTTTTCAAAAGCATTATTGATGACAATTTTCTTTTCTTCATTGGAGTATTGAGGCCATTCGTCTGGAAGAAGATTTTTTTCTTTATCAATTTCTTTTGTAAACTCAGGATAAAGAAAATCTGATATCCTAAAGGCACTGTTAATACGGTCTGTAATTTCAATCTCATCTTTATACTGTGGATTTTCTTTTAATGCTGCAAATTCTTTTTCAGCCTTTTCCCAGATAAGGTTTTGTGCATCAGAGAGAGTAAGAATTTCACCGGAAAGAAGCTCTTTTGCAGCGGAATCAGAAAAATCAAGCCTCCATTCCGCACCATCCCCGAAGCCATATACATCATCAAAGGCCTGATAATTGAACTCACCAAAATCGAGATTTTCTTCAATCATGCGGCTGGTAGCTTCAAGAAGAACACCCTCACTGTCTTTTTCAGGAAATTCTTCTTCCACCCACTTACAAAGCTCTTTAAAAGTCTCTCCGTCCCCGCTTCCCAAATGACTAATTTTATCTTCAAAGAGCTTTTCCATACGGTTATATTTATCTGCCAATGTTTCAGATTTTGCCATTTCTTTTTCCTCTTCTTCCATCAGCTTTTCTATATCAATGTATTCTCTTTCAAAGATGATTTTTATGTCCCTGTCTCTGACGATATTTTCTTTTACAAATTTCTGTGCATATTCTTTAAATGCTGTAAGTGAGGTATCACGAGTTGGATCAGCATCAAGGAAGGAATCCCAGGAAGAATCGGGCGTTACCTTGTATTCTTTTGTAGTCCAGTCATAAGAGAAATATGATTTTCCGTCAGGAGCTACCAGATGTCCTGATAGGTCATCATAGTCTTTCCAGGTCCAGAATTGAATGTTATTTCTGTTTCTTGAGTAAATATTTACAGAATCAAGTTGTTTAGAAATACTTGTATCAACATGACCTTCATTATCTACAGGGTAAATCCAGCCACCATTTCCATAATCTCCGCCATTACAGATATTCATATCATATTCTTTACCGTTATAATTAAATCCATACCAGAAATCAGAAAGGTCATTTTCAGAAGCATTAAAAGAAAATTCGATAGTCTCTTCATTTCTAAGTTTTAGTTCTGCATTCCATTTCTTTGAAGAATCATCAAAATATATTTCAATATTTGCATTTTTAAAAGGTTCAAGAGTATCGTTCTTTGCCATTTTCTTTTCTCCATTAATTTGATATTGACCAGCTTTCATCTTCTTTAAAATTAGTCTTTTCTCTTGATTTTGTTTGTTCGGGTTTTATTTCTTCTCTTGCCCATTTCTCAAACAGCTTGTCTGAGTTTTCTTTGTTGGTGCATCCCTGTTTTTCAAGCCAGTGCTTTACATCAGAGGACTTATTTGCATGTTTCAGACAATAGGCTGCCGCTTTCTGTGGATTTCCTGCAATCTGGCGTAATTTTAAAGAAGATTTGAAATAGTCCTTAAAGTTTTCAGGAGTGATGTCTTGGTTTGGAACATAATGACCATCTTCTACCGTAAAACCATTTGGAACACGTGTATGATGTTTTAGATGATAGCTTCCGCCACCGTTCTCACGATAGGCTTTTAAATCCTCTCGTGCTTTTTGAAGGTTGTCATAACCAGCCTCTTCTTCCCAGCCATAGCCATAATTGGCCATGATTGTGTATTCATTATGAGTTTTCCGCTCATACTGCATCTGATTATTTTTCTGTTCTGCATTTTCTTCTATTCGTTTTTCATCAGTCATTTTATTTTGATTTCTCCTACTATTTACAACTTGTTGTTTGTCAAAATATATAAACCTAATTACAACATTACATTTAAGTTTTTAGATTGACGGACTATCAACATCATCATCCAAGTTTTTTTTATGATTTGCAGAAAGTTTCTTCTTTTTGTCCTGCCCTGTAACACGAGTTAAAGAAGTCCTTGCATATTCACTTTCAATCTCAACTTCCCTTGCCCCCATATCTTTCAGCATAGTTGCAAGCTGCACAATCTGTTTCTTGGAGATTTTTTTGCCGCTTACCTGGGGAAAAGCATCTCCTGCTCCAAGGGCAAATCTTCTGTTTTCTTTATCAACAATAAGTCCAAGTCGTACACCCTGATACTGGTCCTTGTTCACGAACACATCAACATTTGACTCAAAGCCGGAGAGTCTTTCAGGAACTAATTCAGGAAAAAGTTCCTTTCTGTTCATATACTCAAAAAGGCAGTCACCCCAGAGCTTGTCCTTATCGTGATGAGAGAAATCAATGCCATATTTTGAAAAGGTCTGCTCTAAGTCATATTCAGACATAAAAAGCTGGCCGCCGGAATTCGCCGCATGTTCACAAGCTTTCTTCCACCATATTTTTGGATAAGTCTTTCTGTCTACCCCTACACTACCACCGGCAGCTTCAATATAGCTTACTAAAGATTTTGGTGTCGGATAGCTGTCATCCTGGTGTTCTTTAAAAAAGTCATCAAACATTCTGTCAATGGCATTGTTTCTTTTAATTTCTGTTTCTGTAGGTTCGTTAATCATAATATAGCTCCTTATATTGTTATTGCCGTAAAGTTACGGCGTTATAATCCCCTGTCCTCTCCAACGTGCATTGAGAAAGTAGGTCTTTTGAATTTCTGCTTTGTCTGTTCATTTTGAACTGTTTTGGCATTGTTCTTTGACTCCTGCTGCATTGCGGCCGGAACCCTTCTGTTTGCATCTTTCTTAAGCTGTTCATCTCTTGTGTAAATAGGTTCAAGAGAGAAGTTGTAATGAGTAAGACGCTCACTGAATGAATAAGCATCAAAAATAGTTCGTGATATGATGCCGTTTATGTTTTTTTCAGTACTTTCATCAATCTTTTTTATCAGACTGTTGAAAGCATTAAGGATATTCTTTTTTTCATCAGGAGAAAAATTATAAAGTTTTTCTCCACTTGCCTGCTCATTAAAATGTTTATAGTAGCAGTCAAAAATAATTTTCTGTTCGGGGAGATAGTTCTTATATATGCTGTTCCTTTTGTTTACGATTTCCTGAAACACTGGAGAAGATTTTTGCAGGTTCAGGAAAAGATTCTGCTTAATGTGTTTTGTCCTTTCACTTTGTTTTTCTCCCGTATTATATTCATTTCTGTTTGCGATTATTTCTTTTGCCATATATGCGGCATAGGGAATTTTGTTTTCCAAAAGTTTTTCAGTAAAAAGCCTTTCAACCGATTTTTCCGTGAACTGATCCAAAAGATACGCACACTGGCAGTCAATGCAAAGGCTTTCAGAAAGAGTATTGCTCTTAAAGCTCATTTCTTTGTCAGAGAAACGTTCCCTTGCATTTTGAATTACAACAGGGCGGCAGTTATAATTGGGATTCTGCTTTACGGCTTTCTGATACTCGACAGGATTACTGGCCTTTAGCTCAAGTCCAAGCTGGGCTGCGTCTGCTCCATAAATCCACATTGTACTAGTTGCTCCAATACTAGCAGCTTTAAGGGCAATTTTTTCCTTGTTTATATCCATGCGAGTTTTTCCAGTAATTACATTCATATCAGGTGGAAAGTTCTTTCCAGAGAGAACAGGCATAGTATTATTCTTAATATTTTCCCTTATAAGAGAATTTATTTCCCTATAGTTTGAATCAAAATCCCTGTTTACTGCGTATGTAGTTATGTTCTCATATCTCATATAGTGTCCTATGAATAAAGAGCCGCCATAAAATGAACTTATGACGGCTCTGTTATTTAGTCGCTCATTGACATTCCGTCATCATCGGAAATCGAGCGGCTGCTGTTCTTTTTAATCTGATGATTCTTCAATTTCTCCTCGTATTTATTCTGGGCCTTAGCATTGCGGATTTCTGTTGCACGGGCATGTTTCATCTCGTGAAGTTTTTTGTTTGCCTCATAACCGAGCATGTTAAGGCGGTAAGGATTTACATGAGGCTTTCTTTCCTCTCCTTCCTTGCGTTCCCAGATGAATTCAGATACATTCTTCTTGAATCCATCCACAATTTCCTTTGAGGCGGTAAAGTCCTTTCCCTTTTCCATTGCATCAAAATATTCTGCAAGATACTGTGCAGGATCAGAGCTTGAGGCATTTACAACCTCACGAACCTTGCCTGGATTTGGTTCATGCCACTTATTGCCGGCCTTTTCTCTCGCATATTCATAGCGGGCTTCTGACTGTTCCTTTGCCCACTCAACGAGTTTTTCAGGATTCTCAACCTGAGCAATATTGAAGAGTTTGGCGGTAATTTTTTCATTTACGGTTTTTCCTGTTTCAGGGTCTTTGATTTCCTTACCGTCTTCATCACGTTTCGGAACGGAAAAATCAATGTGGATTCCGTGGCTTCCCTTCTTGATTCTGAGCCTTTCATTCCATCCCAACTGCTTCTCCATGTTAACTTTATCAAGCTGCTGGATTGTCATGTACTCATCAGTTGGGAACCCGTTAATCTTTGAAAAGTTTTTGAGAAGAAGTGTTGTTAATCCTTTGTATTTAGTGCCATTTACAACATTCTTTACATCAGAAACATCAGCTTTTCCGTTTGCTCCAGGAAGACAGGCAAGGGAGCCGTCTTCAAGAGCATTCATGAAATTCTTGCGGTTTACTTTTGCATTAATAACAGAAGGGTCATTCTGAACTGATTTTGCAGCTTCTTCAACTGCATCTGGCTTGGCGCTGAGATTTTCAGCATTAGAGATTGTGTTAGGTGTTTCCATTTTTATACCTACCTACTTGTTTTTTCGGAGCGGTGAAGAATGGCGGGTAAACTTCCTTTTCCTTTTTATAAGAACAACGTTCTTTATCTGAGTATAATACCGTTTACTTTTAGTTGTCAATACCTTTATTTCTTATTATTTACTTTATAGTTTATATAAGTTATACTACATATATGCTTACAGTAAGAGTTCCCATTAAGGGAAAGGAATACTTTAATCTCTATGTAAACGGAAAACCTGTCTTTTCTGCATTTGATGAAGAGCTAGGCAGTTTATTTTCTTTTGAGGGAACAGTCCTTTTACAGTATGGCTGGACTTTACAGGGAAGGCAGGCAGATCACAGAAGGGCTTATCTTGTATGCGAAAAGTCTCTCACAGGAAATTACACAGGTATTTATTTACCGAATGTAAAAGAGAGTGTTGCGGTCCTGGGCATTTTTTACGGCCGTAAGATAGATGAGGCACGGCAGGCATTATTCAATCTTGAAAAACTGGCTGGCAAGGACATATATCTTTATTCAGTAGGCTTCTGGCAGAAAGTTTCATGTCTGATTGACGGCAAAGAGAACAAAAGAAGCCTTGCAATCAAATCAAATCTTGAAGTTCTATATACAAAATATAAATCATCTTTAGACAAAGGAAACTGCTTATGATAAAGGCAACAAAGGAAATCCTTGGAAGTATTGGAATTGAAAACATTTTTCTTTCTGGCTCTGACGAAAGCGAGAAATGGCTTTTACAGCCTTTAGAAATCGGTACGGGCTGCTGGATATGTGCTTTAGACAAGAGCTGCTTTATAAACAATGTTACCTGCAACATAAAGATAAAAGATGAATATGTTAAGACTCCTGTGGAAACAGAACCGGTAGAGGGAAACATTTATCGAATTGAGTTTTCAGAAAGCAGCAGCAAGGAATTCAAGAAAATCAAAAATAAAATAAAAGAACTGGAAAAGAATATTACATTTTTGGAGAAGCGAAGGGAAAAACGCTATGAACTGGGAATCTCAGGTTCAAAAAAATTCGGCATTACAGACTATGAAAAGCAGAATATTTTTTTTAAGGGGAAAACACTTTCCTGCTTTTTCAACAATATCTCGTATGGGGGCTGCAATATAACAACCATGCAGACTGAATTATTTAGATTTGTAACAGGAGACGAAATAGCCATTAAACTATGCCTTTCAAATCCACTTGAAAACATTTTCATGCAGGGGAAAATATGCTCTGTTGCATTGAAAAGTCCAGCAAATGAAACCCATTTTAAATTTGCCATACTTTCCATAGAATTATGTGAGCCGCCCCTTTCCTGGAAAAAGCGGCTTACTGATTATATAAAAATACAGGAGAAGTAAATTATGTTTTATTCATCAAGATATTTCTGGAGGCTTGTAATTATTCTTGTTTTAATAGCCCTGATAATGCCCCATCTGCCGGAAGTCCTAAATTCCGTGAAGTTATTCATCAATTTTATTATTCATAAAGCTTCCCAGCTTATAAACGTGATTAAATAAAAAGTCGTAAACAGCATAATATAAATGTATTGACAACAAATGTATGATTAGGTATTCTTATCTTGTGGATACAGAAGAAATAACCGATAAAATTGGTGTAGACGTCTTAAACGACATAATGAAAGGCAAAGGTGAATCTGAAATCCTCAAAAAGTACGGAATTTCAGAATACCAGTTCTCACAGATAAAAAGAATCATCCTGCAGCAAGTAAAAGATAAGATTGATTCAACAGAAACAACATCTCATGCTGTACGCTATTTTAAGACACTTGTAAAGGAAAGGAGCTTTGCTACAAAAGCTCAAGAATTCGGACTTACAGAACCTCAGCAGAAACTTTTATACAATGTAGCACGAGGTGATTTCAGGGCAACCTACGGCATTATATTTGCATTGCGCAATATTATTTCTCCCTCGCAATGGATCTATCTGGAAAATGAGGAGCTTCCGAAGCCTGTAAAATTCAATTCTCTTGTAGAAAAAAAATATCCTCATTACGACTTTGATTCACGCAATGAACTTGCAAAAGAAAGCACACTTGGCAACATCTTCTTTGATGTATTGAAAGAACGAAGGGCAATGTCAAAATTTTGCGTCATGCACAACTGCGAAAAACTGGAAGCCGCAAACTTTGTATACATGAAGCATCACAAAAACGGTGAGATGCGCTATCTTGCCCGCCCTACACTTCCATTCATAAAAAAATTCCGGGAAGACGTCCACCCAGACTGGTGGTTCATCTACCCGGATGAGGTTAGCAAGGAATACCTTCAAGAAATACGGAACAGGGCGAATGAGTGTGCCGCTTCCATCCGGCATTACTAATTAATGGTGTACAGTAATCTGACCTGTACATGTTTTTCCATCTTGAGTATAAGTAAGAGTTATTGTTGAAGTAGTATCTAAAACATTTGTAACAGCTGTTGAGCCTCCCTGATGGGAAACCGTAAAACTATATGCAGCTTTCGGGCCTGTAGTCACAACTATATTATTATCATTTCCTAATGTAACATTTATCGAACTCTCTGTTTTTGTTGCATTGGATGCATTGGAAGGTAAATTTATATCAGGGGTCTCAGATTCAACTGTGATTTTTGTGTTAGCCGATGTAAAAATACAGTTGGTATTCAAAGCAATACTCTTGGTACAGTTTGCATCCTGCTGTACAGTTTTAGATGCTATATATGGTTCAATCAGATACCCCTCCTACACCTGTATAGCACCAACATGTTTTACCGTTTGAATCTGTTGTTTTCTGCCATAATCCGTTTATGTTTTTTTGACAATTTCTCTTTTCAATAACAATATTAATTGTTTTATTTGCACTGTTTGATGAATTTACATTATTTACATCTTTATAAGAAATCGTTAATGAGCTTCCTTTTACAGGAGTTGCAGTATCTGCTTTGCAAACAGTTTCACCGATATAAGTAGGATAAAGTTCCAAGAAATTTACAGAATAATTATAAGATTTATAATGCCATTCTCCCCAGAACTGAAGAGATTTGGTTGGTGTTGTACTAGAATAGTTTCTTATAGTTGATGAATAATAATAAAATTTATTATCAACAACTGTTGAAGTCTCCCTAATTTTATTGATTACTAATTGTGAAACATTCTCATTTGAACTGTAGTCTTGAATTGTATAAGTTTTTTTAGAGGTATTAAGTATACATGGTGGCCAATTCCAGTCACTCCATACTCCCGCTATAGTGGATATGTGAAAGTTGCCAATAGATAATGAATTAGGAGTTTCATTTATAATGCAATCTCCGTTGGTCCAATATCCCTTAGTTGTATAATCATAATTATGTCCTATTCTATAATATTTAACACCGTTAGAATCTGTTGATTCAGGAGAAAGTTCACCAGATGTGTTATTCCCGCTAAAATAAATATGAGGTTTACTAGCTCCTGCTCCATTATTATATGGATCATCATCATTTGAATCATACATTTTGTCAGTACATATTGGCTCCCCAATTGTTGTATCAACACTGCCTGTATTCTGATTAAACTTTACAGAAACATTCTCAAGCCTTGCATTAGGTTCCTTTATATCAAGATAGAAACTGTAACTCTCGCCGTCTCCAAGATACAAGGTTCCGGCATTTCCATTGCTAGAGTTTGCTACATAATATGAGAATGAGCCTGCCTCAAAATTAAATACAGGATTTATCGTATAACTGTCATATTTTGAGTTTATGTTTTTATTTCTTGAAATCGGCGTATTAATCTTGTCGTCAGGATTTGTTGCCGTAAGAGTTATATATTGACCATCTTTGACTTCTGTCAGAGCCTTCACATAAATAACACCCGTTCCTTTTGATGAATCATAGGAATAAGACGATATTTCAATGGCAGGATTCGAGCTTGTAATATCGAGCTCCATACCAGTTTTTGGATAGACATGGAAAGGAATCTGTGCAAGGTTATGAGGAGAGTTTTTAGTTGTAAGCAGATTTGTATCATCCGGGTACATTTTTATGATTCCGCTTTCACCGTCAAATTCAAGTTCATAGTGATATTCACATACTACATTGAGCTGTGCTTTTGCAGTTCCTGAATCATTTGCAGAATATCCATAAATAATACCGCTTCCCAGTTCTTTTCCTTTTATAGTAATTGTCTTTGTAGATTCATTTACAGAAAAATCAAAGAAGTCATCAGTACTTCCAAAACTAGAAGAGCCGTTCATCATTTCTATCCAGTTGATTGTTGCATTCTCTGGAGTAACCGTATAATTTACTGTCTCAGTAAAGCCCGGATTAACATGAACTGTCTTTGTTTCAAGCACGATTTCAGCATCAGTCAGAACTGTAACGATACAGTCTGCATAATTTCCATTAGGAAGCTGCGCACGTAATGTTGTACTTCCTACATTTCGGGGGATAATGTTACAGGTAAGACCGTTGCTTTTTGAAATTGAAACAATGTTAACGCCACCTACCTTTGGAGCAGTCCATGTAACTGTACTTGCATCAGAAGCTGAACCATTTATGAGTTTTGCAGTAACTGTTACAGAACCGTCAGACTTGTACATTTCTATATATGTTTGTGTAAGACTTATGTCCGTCTCTTCCTTTTCTGGTACGATAATCCAAACCGTTAAATCATAGCTGCATTTTGGATGAGAAAGTGTAATAACAGCAGTACCACCAGCTTTTGCAGTAATGTAAGTGTTTTTACCTGTGGTCTTTCCAGCCTCATTCTGTAGAAGACTTACGCAAGAATTCTCATTGCCTGTCAAAGACCATTCAAGATTGTAATAATCATTGGTGCTAATTTCATTGCCGGAAAGAAGAGCTTCAAGGGTCTTGCTTTCCCCAATCTCCATGTTTATGACGGTTGAATTCATAGAGATTGTATTTATGGTTGCATCAGCTTTATTTACAATTACAGCCATCTGGGTTGTTCCGATTGTACCATTTGCGGTTTTCAGAGTTGCATTGATGGTTGCGGAACCTTTTATGATTCCGGCAATCATACATACCTGATTGCTTCCTGTTGCTACAACCACATTGTTATCTGACGAAGAATATTCTATCCAGGATTCTTCACTTGTAGCCGGAACTTCCATTGGAACAAACAGAATTGATTTTTCCAGCATTTCTTTTGAAACATATTTAAAAGCAAATTCCGTATACTCAGAACACATTACAAGAATATCTACCGTTGTAACAACTTTAGGATGCTTTACATGAACATAGGTAGTTCCAGAAACTCCTGTAGGTACAATCTGACAGGTATCAGTAATAGAAGAAATGGAGACAATATTGTAATCATCTGCCCACCAAACAAAATCCTGAGCATCCAAGACTTCGCCATTTTCAAGTGTTGCAGTAATTATCTCACCGCTGGCATCAGATGGATTTATTTTTAGGACTTTTGATGTAACCGTAATATAGCAGTTCTGGTCAGTTGTGTCCTCTACCCTTACAAAAACAGTTTTTGAATAAGCGTCCGGATAATTAGTATTTCTAACGGTAATATAAGTCTGTCCTGCTTTTAAACCTTTTATGTAGCAGGAGCCAGAGCCAGTTGAAATCAAGGCAACAGTAGAGTCTGCAATAGTCCAGATAAAAGACGTGTCGTCATTAGAAGTGCCACCTGTCATATCAGCAGTTATTGTAGTTGAACTGCCTTTTGTAAGAGTGACAATATTAGAGCTGGTATGAATGAATGGATTTGCAGAAACAGAATTTGAATCAAGACAAATTACAATTATTTCAAGCGGATAAAGACAGTCTGAATGAGAAACTGTGATTTTAGCAGTTCCGGGATTTACTCCTGAAATCATTGCAGTAGTGCCTGAATTGACAACCACATCACTGATGTTTCCGTTTGAAGAAGTCCAGTTCCAATTTGAAGCTTCGTAACTTTCTGCATTTTTCAGTGCTACCGTCAAAGTAGCATATTCTCCTTGAATTACAGTTGCAACATTCTGTGTTGTCGAGATGTATGGAATATCCGCAAGCTCAGCTGCACTTTTCTGGATTATGACAAGAACTTCCTTATCATATTGTGCAGCTTCATGGTGAATCGTAAGGATTCCCTGCCCTGCTTTTTTGGGAGTTATGTAGCAGAAATTCTTATCAGAGCTGTAACTTACTGTAAAAATATTCTTATCAGAACTTTCAAAAATAAAGCCTTGTGTTTCTGTAAGAGAACTTTCTGTGTGGCACAAAACAGCATGGAACATAAGGTCTTCTGAATTTGTGGTAAGCGTTACAGTGTCCTCTGAGGAAATGTAACACACATCAGTATTTGAATAGACATACTCACTTCCTACATGAACTGTAAGCGTAATTGTATTGCTGGAAAGAGGATGAGAAACTTCTATTGTTCCGCTGCCTTCATGCAGGGCCGTAATTGTGGCATCAGCACCGTTTGAAGCAACAGAGAAGAGTTCAGGATTATTGTTTTCCCAGATAGTATCATCATATTTCAAGCCGTCAATATTTACAGGAGTTACATTGATATTTTCTGTACTTCCAACAGAGGTAGTAACAACATTGTATGAAGTAGTGAGGTAACAAGGTTTGTCATCTTCAATTTTTCCGCTCTGTTTAACATTTATATAGAATATAACTTTTTCGGAAGGATTGTCCGTAAGCCATGCAGTTATCTCTGCAATTCCTGCACTTACACCCGTAATATTTGCAGAATGCCCGTATTGTGCAAATCCGATAACCTCATTTAAACCTTTAGTTACAGACCATGAAACAGATTCTTCAGTTTCTGTATCATTTTGGGGATCAGAATAAGCTACCGGTATCACAAAAATATTCAGCTCCTCTTCTGTATACATTGTATATGATGTCTGCGTTGCATAGAGAGTTGTAAGTTCTTCAAGGTCTGCAGAATCATCATAACTTACAAGCACTATGTTCAAAGGGTACTCTGCTTTTTCGTGGCTGACAGTAATAGTTGCTTTATTGAGGCCGGTTCCGTTTGCAGTAATGTTTGCAGTTGTACCGTCACTTAAAATAGTAAAGTTAGAATCAGAGCAGGCCCATACAATATTGCTTTCATCCCCAGCTTCTTTGTTACTGCCTGAAAGATTTACAGTAACACTTTCTGTTTCGCCGTTTTTTATCTGAAAGAAAGGATTTTCTGTAGAAAGTACAAGAGGTTCTACGGATACAGAATCAGAAGAGAGTACATTCACGAGAACTTTTGTTGGATATGCAGCTTTCGGGTGGGAGATTGTTATCGTTGCCCTACCTTCTTTTAATGGAGTTATAATTGCATAACCGCTTGTCATTGCAATTGCAGCCCGAGAGGATTTAGAAGAGGAAGAGCCTGTTCCCCCTCTATACATGATCACAGGGTCTTGAGAACCGTCTGCCGCCTCGTTCACAATTTCCCATTCAAGGTCATTCTCACCTGAAGATATATTGTTTATGGTTATGTTGATTTTTGTATCATCTGCACCAACTTTTGTCTCAATATAATTCTGGCTTGTAGTTATATAAACTTTGGAAGAAGAAGCTTCGGAAGCAATATTCCTTACCAAAACAAGAATAGACCTGGTACTTGAACACAGGGGATGAGAAACAGTAATTTTTACAGCTCCGTTTTTCTTGCCTGTAAGCCAGACGGTATTTCCCCTGCCGCTTTCACTTCCATTGTAAATGGAATATTCTAGATAGTTTTCCGCCCCTTCAGAGAATGTCCATTCATATTTGTCATTATCAACTGAGGTTCCATCCGGCAAGTCTGCTATGGAAAGCTCCACAGTTTCGCTTGTAGCACCGTTCAGTACAACATAAGTAGAAGAAGGCTCTATATATGCCGCATCAAGATTTTCAACTACACGAACAAGGACATTAAAATCATAGGATGCAGACGGGTGGCTTACTTTAATATAGCAGGATCCGCTTTCAAGAGGCGTTACAGTCATTTTGTTTGAGTTTGTAGAAATAGAAACATTAGGGTCTGTCATTATGTTTCCGCTTTCATCAACGACAGAATAAGTAAAATCGTCTTTATAAGTTGTATATGCTGCATTTTTCAAATCTACCGTAATGGATTTTGATTTCTCAGTAGATTTATTTATAGTAAGGATATTGCTTGATGTTGTAATGTAAGGAACATCAAGACTTGAGGCAGAAACTGCTACAAGGAAAGAATATCCGTAGGAACATTTCGAATGCTTGCAGGTTATTCTTGCCAAGCCTTCGCTTTTTCCTGTAATCCAGCAGTAGTTTCCCTCAACATATACAGAAGCAATTCCCGGCTTGTCACTAGTGAAAATAAAACCATTTTTATCACTCTGTGTTCCACCATAAATTGAAGCATATACTTTATTTGTTTCTCCTGGTGCAATGCTGACATAATCAGAGGAAACATAGACATAAGGATTATCGACTTTTGATGTTTCCCCAGCTGAAACAACAGTCAAGGCACATTGAGCAGACTTGTCGCCACAGGAAGCCTTGATTACTGTAGATCCGGCATTTATTCCTGTTATCACAATGGAATAATTATCCGTTGTGGCAGAAATGATATTTTCATCATAAGACCAGGTTACATTCTCTTTATTCTGACCTTTACTAGATGAAACCGTAACATTGATAATATCCATTGAGCCTACGGAAAGCTCCAGTGAATTTCTGTCAAATTCGACAGACTTTATTGTATTCTCTTCTATTTCTGTAAAGCTTGCAAAAAAGTGGCATGAAAAGAAAATGAAGCCTGAAGCAAACAGAGAGATAATATTGATTACTCTTTTAGTTCCTTTCATTTTTTTCCTCCATTCTGATTATTTATAGTTATAGTCGCAATTTCTAATATCAAGATAAACAGGAATCTTGTAATACTGTTTAGAAGTTGTATAAACAGGCGTATACTCAATATTCAGAATTCCGATATAAAGATGTTCCAGTCGGACAGTATTGTTCTTATTGTTTATCACATCTGCGGGGTCATCCTTATTTGCCTTATAGAAACCTGTATCGCTATTGAAATCATTTGAGAACTTGAGACTGAAACCAGAATCATTTGTACCTTTTTTAATTACCGGCTGACCAGAACCAATCATGACAGGTTCTGCTCCTGCATAAGTTTGGATTTTGTTAGTTGAATAAGAGCTGCTTGGTGAAAAAGTAACATCACTTATATTGGGAGAAGCATTCACATTCGTACAGCCTATTTTAAATGTTATGGTCTCACCGTCACCAACAGTCAGAATCTTTGTGTCACTGTCAAAGAAAGAATATTTTCCGTCTGTTGTAAATGTTTTAAAATTAAAATCCTGTGAATTGTAATAGATATTTGCCTCAATATCTTTCTCTGCAATCTGTCCCAGCGGTGCATTTCCATCTATGCTCACAGGATTATAAGCAATTACCTGTATTGTTCCCTTTGATTCAGCAAGAGGAACAAGGTGTATCATACCGTATGCAGTTCCTGTCTGCTCATCAATTCTGGTAAAGTAATTACTTGTAATTTTATAAATACCACTGCTTCCGTTATAACTGGAATATGTTCCTTCTTTCAGCTCCAGTTTTTTTGAACCTGTTAAAAACTGAGATCCTTGAATATGAAGTTCCGCACAGGCTGGCTTTAGTTCAAAATCAATATCAAAAGTTCCATCTCCCTTATCTACTGGTATTGTCTTTATAAGTGACTTTGACAGGTTCAATGTATTGCCCCATTCATTTGCAACGGTTATACTTGCCTTTGCCTTTGATGCTGTTGTTCCTGTAATTGTGCAAGTACCCTCGTTGTATTTACCGTAGCATGTAAGAGTTCCATTCTTATCATCAGACCAGCCTACAAAACTAGAATCTGTTGTAGTCCAGGTAACGCTTCCCATTTCACTTTCAGGAGAAACAGTGTATGTAATCTTAAACTCTTCTCCCGGATAACAGCATACGCTGTTCATATTGAGAATAATCTGTTTAGGAGGTTCAACAGTTATAGTACAAGATGCTTTTCTAAGAGAAGACGGAACAGTTGCGGTAATAACAGCATTTCCAACATTCTGCGGATATACACTTATTTTTTTTCCAGAACCGCTTAATTTTATAGCAGGTTTGTCCGTATCCTGCTGTACGGTCCATTCAAGGTTTTCATAATCACCATCTGCTGCATTTGTAATAGAAGCAGTAATGCTTTGTGCATTATCGCCCATAATAAGGTTCATTGCACTTCTGTCTAGTAGAATATTTGCTACATTCTCTCCAGGAACAATTACATAAAGAATAACATTGCTTATTCCGTCATATTTGTCGCATGAGATTGTAACTGTTGCTTCCTGCCCTGCTTTCTTTCCTGTAATCTTAATCTGGTCATTCATTGTATAACCCGATGAGGAAGGAGAAGGAGTTATCTCTACAATGTTTGGGTCAGAGGATTTCCATTTCAAGTATTTTTCATCACCTGTAGCGGCATTTGTACCTGCAAGAGTTGCACTTAAAGTCTGGGTTTCGCCATTTTCAAGTGTAATGACGATAGAACCAGTGTAATTTATATAAGTTACATCAGCCGCAGATTCTTCAATATTTACAAGGATTTGAGCAGAAGCCTGTTTTATTCCTGAAGCTGTAGCGACTAAATCCGCATATACAATACATGTTCCTGCTGCAAGTGGATCTAAAATACAGACAGAATTTGTTCCACTTACGCTAATTAAGTTAGAAGCTGATGAACCATCCGTTCTTTTAGCACTGTAAACTACTTTTGTAGAAACGCTTGTTGCAGGAACTTCCATGTTTACAAAACTCTTAGTTCCTTTTGTAAGATTTATAGAAGTATCTTCAAATGCAAATTCCGAATATTGAGAAATATATAGAACTATGTCTTTTTGATTTGAGGCTTTAGGATGAGAACAGTGAATCGTAACATTTCCTGTTGCAATAGGAGTTATTACGCAGTTTTCACTTGTATAATTCATGTCGATTATATCATAGCTGTCTGCCCACCACTTAAAGTTATAGACATCGCTTGCAGTTCCGTTTACCAGCGTTGCAGTAATTGTTCTGCTTGAATCCGATGGAGACATTTTTATAATGCTCTCTGTAACAGTAATATAGCAGTCCTGCTCAGATTTTGGCTCACAGATTACAAGAACGGTTCTATCAACTCCACCTGTCTTAGGATGAGAGATTACAACCTGTGTAGTACCGGCACTGATAGCTTTTATCTGTGCAGTTTCATTGCTTGAATAAAGTGTTGCAATGCTTGAATCCTGACAATGCCATGAGAAGTTTGCATAGTCACTCTCCGTTCCACCAACCAAATCGGCCGTTAGTGTGGTAGCAGAATCACCTACAGTCAAAGTTACGATATTCTGACATGTAATATAAGGATTTGCTGCTGCAAGAATAGGATCAACACAGTTAGCGATAATTTCAAGAGGATAATCACAATAATCATTTGTGACGGTTATTTTTGCAGTTCCCTGAGAAATACCGTAGAATACGGCCGTACTTCCGCTTTCCACAACTTTAATAATTGAAGCATCTGAGCTTTCCCAGTGATAGCCTTCCACAATGTTTGATTTTGCATTTTCAATTGAAACAGTTACCGTCTCATTGTATGTTTCACCAATCGTGACCACATTCTGACTTGTCGTCAGGTACATTATGTCTGCAAGCTCTTCTGCAGTATTTGCTACGACAACAAGAACAGTTTTCTCAAAGTCAGCGTTTGTATTTCTGATTGTAAGTTCTGTCATTCCGGCTTCGAGTGCCTCAATGTAGCAAGTCCCAGTAACATTGCCGGTTGCCTCAATGATTCCGCTTTTTCCTGTAACAGACCAGTTAAATCCATTCTTTGCAGTTGAATTTTCAAGGGCAGCACCTATCGTCTTAGTCTCGCCCTTTACCATAGTTACGGTATCTTCTTCCGTAGTGATGTATACATAAAAATCATCAGCCCATTCATATAATGCACCGACTTTTATTTCAATGCTTATAGAATTTTCAGACACAGCATTAGAAATGTTTACCCTGGTTTTTCCTTCACTTACGGCAGTAATTACAGCAGAGCTTCCGTTTCCGACAACAGCAGCAACAGAAGGATCCTCTATCTGCCAGTTTGTATAAGAAGCCATCTCTGAATCACTGATGTTAACTCCAGTTACAGATAGATTTACGGTATCTCCTACTGTAGGAATTACCACAGCATTTTTTGTTGTAGTAAGATACTTTGAAGTTATTACTCCAGTTTCTTCTCCCTCAGGCAAAACTGTAATATTAAAAACACAATCCTCACAACCAGAAAGTCTTGCAGTAATTGTTGCAGTTCCACTTCCTGTTCCTGTGACAGTTGCCTTTAAGTGAGAAACAGAAGAGGCATTTACCATACAGACAGAAGGATTGCTTGAAGTCCATACAATCTGCTGAATGTCGCTTGCTTCAAGACCGAACTGATTCAGTTCAATTTCACAAGTTCCTTCAACATTTATTCTGTAATAAGTCGTGTCCGCATAAAAGCCTTTCATAGAATCAAGCTCTTCTGTCGTATCAGCAGAAAGCACAAGTATTTTTTTCTCGCTAAGAGCCTTTGCATGACTTACCTTTACATAAGTCTGATTTTGTCCACTTCCATTTGCAGACAGCAGAACTGTTGCTCCAGTTGATGGAGAAACGGAAATTACAGAAGAATTCTCACTCTCCCACATAATTCCATTTTCATCTCCGCTGGATGTATTACCTGAAAGATTAACAGAAACTTCCTGTGCTGCCCCATTTAACATTTTAATCAACGAAGTATCAGAATTGATGTAAACAGGCTCTTCAAGCAATGCATATTCAGAAAGAACTTTTACGACAATATCAGTTGAATAAAGAATTTTGGGATGCGAGACAGAAATTGTTGCAGTACCAGCCTTTAGCGGTGTGATATACAAGTATCCGTCCGTAATGCTTCCTGCTGTTCGAGCTGCAACTTTTCCAGTAGGAGTTATAATTTTACAGATGTCGTTATTCTCACCATTATCGATTGTCCATACAAGGTCATTTTCATCCCCTGCTTCCCCGCCCATTACTGAAACTGTAATCTGTGTTGTTTCTGCTCCAACCTGAGTCTTTACATAGTTTTCACTGGTCGTTATATACATCGAAGCATCAATAGCACTTCCGGCCTGATTGCGAAGAATTATAAGAACAGTACGGGAATATTCACTAAGCTCATGCCTGATTTTTACTTTAAATGCACCGTTCTTTTTTCCAGTTACTGTAAACTGATTTCCGCTTGCTTTACATTCCATGTAATCAGAACAGTCATTTTCAGAAATTTCATTACCATTTTCATCAAATAAAATCCATTCAAAGGCATCTGGATTTACATATTTATCAGTTCCCTCAATATCGGCATAAATACTGTATGAATCATCAGAGCCATTTACAATCAGCGTTGTCGTTGAAGGAACAATATATACGTTTTCAACAGCTGTGGTAACTTTTACAAGCACGTCGAGTGTATATTCACAGTTTTCATGGCTTACCCTAAGAACAGAAAGACCATTTTTTAATGGAGTAAGAATTGCAGTGCTTCCGTTTCCGATAACAGAGCAGCAGTCATCCCCGTTCTCAGATATTATCTCGTAAGAAAATCCTTTTTCATAATTAGCTGTAATAGGATTTGCCACGCTGAAAGTAACGGTTTTAGAGGATACATCTGCTTTGTTTATGACAACGATATTTTGCGAAGTGGTAATATAGCTTGCAGTAAGTGTGTCACTGTAAACATAAAGAACCATTGTATAATCATAGGTCGCATTCGGATGAGAAACTGTAATCTGTGTGCTTCCTGTTTTCTTTGCAGTAACAATGCAGCTTCCCCTTGCATAATTTATATCTGCAATTGAAGAGTCTTTTATGTTCCAGACAAAATTCTCAAGGTCTGTAGATGTTCCACCATAAAGAGAGGCTGAAACGGTCGAGCTGCTTCCTGGAGTAAGCTCAACAACAGTAAAATTAGAATATATGTAAGGTTCACCTTCATATACATCATCAGAGCCGTCTACAGTAACAAGGCATGTAGCGGTTATATTGTTAGCCGTTACTTTCAGGTAAGTCTGCCCCTTTTTTAGTCCACTGATGACTACACCATTATGGTCTGCATCAATACTAATTATTGAAGAATTGTAGGCCCAGCTTACCGATACTTTATTTTGAATGTTTGAGGGAGAAATGGAGTATTTAAGATAAGTGTTTCCGCCTTTTGCAACTACTACCGAACTACTTGCAAAAGAAATTGCAGTAACTTCCTCTGTCTTTTCTACAGGCTCATCATTTCGCACAAAGAAAGAGCAACTTTCAAGAAGAAAAACTGAGGCAATAATGGAAGCCAGAAGAAGAAAAACTGTAGGTATCATCGCTATAAAACATTTTGTAGACCTTTTCATATATAATCTCCTGTTTATATTTATATTTATTTACAACTTTTATTTTCTAGTTTTATGATATGGCTCTGTCACTTCCCATGGTTCCAGGACAGGCAGTTCCAGATTCGTATTTGCAACAATATTTATAACAGTTCCAGCTTTTATTTTTATTGAAGGCTGAACATCCATAGCTCTGTCTATGAGTTTTTGTCCCAACGTAGTGGCAACTTCCTGGGAATTTGCCATTACATTCTGAACATATTCATTTGCACTGGAAGCTGCTGTTGTCTGAAGTTCTGAATTAACAATATTTACGGCACTCATTAAAGCAATTGCTTTCAGATATGCCCAAGGATGATCATTTATTAAACCAGTAAGTCCTGACGCTCCTTTTTTATCTGTTGCATTAAAGTTTCCAAGATTCACCATATAGCCGTCAGGTCTTATCAATGTATGCCAGCCCACCTGTACCCTGCTTTGAGAATAGGAAATGGAAGAATTATACGAACCCAGCAACTTTGAATTCTGCGGAATAAGAAGATACCGTCCATCCTGACTAGAATAAATGTTCTTAGTGATTACCGCTGTACATTCTCCCGGAAGGTCAGTGCAAATGTCACTTGTAAGGGTTGCATCAAAAATTGTTCCCTGCCAGATGGAATTCAGGGGAAGCCACTGCCCAGAAACAGCCCCCTTGTTCTGATTATAAAAAGTGTTTTTCCCACTCTGATCATTTTGCTGTGCATAGGAATTGTTATTGCTTGCATACTGGCTTAAAAGCTGATTTGTATAAGTTGCCTGATCCGGAATTCCGAATTTTGAATAAGGATTTGAAGACGTTCCGCTTCCGCTCGTTGTCTGTGCTGCAGCAGTATTATTATATGATGTGCTTACTCCGTCAGGAGTAAGATAGTTTCTCTGTGTAGAAGAAATTCCTTTAATACCGTTTATGGATTTTGCCTGAAGGGCATCTGTTCTTGTATCTGGAACTTCATAGGTAGAGGCAGTTCCACCGCCATAATATACATTCTGCTGAGGCTGCTCTTTGTAGGTGTATTTGTCATTTACAGGCGGAAGATTGTTTATTATCTCATCATTTGTTTTTGACTTAGAATTTATGTCAGGTTGATTTTTTTGTCCTTCCCCGGAAGTTATATTATTTGAGTATTCTTTCTCATCCACAAGCATTGAATAGTCAGTCACGGCGTTTTCCGTTGCAACAGGTTTTGTGCTTTTATTCTTTTCCCTTTTTTTTGTAATTTCAGGGAATATGAAAAGTGCAAAGATTACAAGAAAAGTGAACACTCCTATGATGCAGTAAAGAATGAACTGCTTATTCAGGACAGGAGGCTTTTTATTTCCGTTTCTGTCCATTGCATCTAGTGCAGACATCTTCTGGGAATCAAAAGGCTTTACCTCATCTTCATTTTTGATTACAGTTGAAAAAGTTTCGTTCTGTCCCTCTGCATGACTTACTGATTCACCTTCCGGTTCAGACTGAGAGTTTTCAAAAGGTTTTACATCATCTGCCGAGAAGTCTGGTTCTGAATTAAGGTCATCTGAAAAAACAGGCTGCTCATTATCTTGTAATGAATCTTCAACTTCTATTTCTCCAACATTTGACAGTTCAGTATTCTGCATGGAAAACCCGTTCAGTTCTTCATCGCTGTTTGCCTGAGCTGCATCTATTGCATCAAAAATTGAGCCTGTGTTTTCTTCATCATCATTCATATATCACCACCTACCCCACAACATTCAAAAAAATCAAAATGATTTTCTGAATGCAAAATATTCCAATTAACCATCCAACACAAAGACAGATAAGGGGAACCAAACGCAGTTTCCAGTTGCTTACAAACTTTTTTGAAACAAGGAAGTTTATTATTCCGGCTAGTATGCATATTCCCAAGGTAACAAGTGAACCTGCAAAACTTTTAAAATCAAAGAAAAACTTCAGAACACACAGACTGATGATTGCCCCAAGAGGAATAAAAACAACCATATATAATTTACATTTTCTTAGGTTTTCCAAAACCTCTGGAGGCTGATTTAAATATTCCTGATATTCTTTTTCTGCCTCTTCTTTGTTTATGTTCAGCTTAAAGCCGTCTCTGTTTTTCTTTCCAAACATTTAATCCTCGCTTTTTACAGGAAACTGTGCATGAAGGTTATATCCTTTTCGTTCCATTTTCTGAGTTTCTTCAACAGCTTCTTTTTTTTCTTCTTCTGTTTCTACCACAGTTTTTTCTTCACCATAATTCTTCTTTTTGATAGTAACCTTCTCTTTTCCACGTCTCAAAGTCACTTTCTCAATCAGCTCGTCAATGATGATAAGATTCTTATTTACTCTATAATTCAATCGTTCATTTCTATGATTGAAAAGAACAGGACTCTGTGTATGCAAAACAGTTTCATCCATTTGAATGTAAGTTCGTCTGCCGTCATCATAAACACGCTTCGGAAGCCACAATGGTTTTTTGAAAATTGAATATGACATCTTGTAGTCAAAGGAAAGATACTTTGGATCAATTCCTGAAAGGGATTCCGATTTTGAATTCATTCTTGCTACCATCGCATCTGTTTTTACTGTATAAGGCATAGTGTTCGGATATTCAAACTCTACCATTGCCATGTAGCAGTCTTTGAATGATTTTAAAAGCAGATGATAGACACGTCTGTCTGTAATGATAATCATAGAAGTAGTGAGTCCTGAAATATCAGGCTTCAGGTAAAAATGCTGCACGTCCTGCCCGTTCTTCCGTGAAACCCCGGCTCCCATTTCCCACACCTGGCTTTCTGAGATGAATGGATTTTCAAGCACCATCTCTCCAGGTTCAAGAGAAATGTCCGTTATACGATAAGGCTGACAGTATATTTCATAGACAAAAGTTTCATCAAAGTCATAGAACATGGTTCCGCCCGAATACTTCTGCGGAACCTGCACAGCAGTATCTAAAGATTTTTTTGCGGCATCTTTTCCAGCTGGACGTTTTTCATATTCCTCGACTGGATAGTACACAGGCTTTTCCACATAGACGACTGATTTTTCAATGTCAATTTCTTTCAGTTCTTCCTGTATCTGGAATTCCTTTATTTCCTCGGCATTCTTCTTCTGCTCATCCTTTACGTTCTTTATAGACCCATCATAATCCTCTTTTTCTATAGGTGTAGTCTTATTAAAATCTACGGATTTACAACCTGTAAAAACCAGAAATGTAATAGCTGTAACATACAGTAATCTCTTCATTTTTATTTCTCCTTGATTTTATTTCTTAGGTTTGATGTCAAAGTTCGTGATATAGATTCCAAGAGGATTAGACTCTGGAACACTTTCAAAAAAATCAATGTTAATTAAAGCCGTATATTCTTCAGAATAAATAGCATAGCCGTTCAGACTTTTTCTTGTTACTTCAAAGTTTACAAAGTAAGTTTTATCAGTTTGCTTTAGAGGGGCCTGAATTTCTACACTCTGAGTATATTCGCCAAAATCCTTATATGGATTGTTTTGTCTGAGGAACAGATCAAGCTGCTCAACTGCTCCTCTTTGTACTATTGAGTATGCAAGGTTTATATAATCTTGCTGCGCATTTTTATCGATGTATTTTGTAAAAATATATTTTATAAGGTCTTTCATCGGACGTGTTTTTGCATTTTCAGGAACAGCCTGTCTGCCATAAAGCGATTTATCAACTTTGCCGACATAATTTGCATATCCTTCACTGTCAACCGTAACTATTACAGGAACAGTTTTAGGAAGGTTTACCGCATAAATTAAAATGCCGAGAGAGATGAAAAAAGAAGAGAGAGAGACCAAAGCGATAATCTGCCACATCCTTGCGTTTTTCTGCGAAAGTCCATCTACGCTGTCTAAAGCCGCCATTCCGGATTTTTTTCTGTCCTTAGAAAAATCAGTCAGATTAGTGCCGTCTGTAGGAAAAAAAATTTTTGCCATAATTATCCCCTAATTTAAATTAAATCGGAAACTGCCAATCGTTTAGCGGGATAAATCGGCATTTATACTTATTTACAACAAATATACATCAATAGACAAAAAATGTAAAGTATATTATTGTTTAAATAAAGTTAAAAGTGATGTAGGAAGATGAGGTCTGCGTTTCGGTATGAAGTGTAAGTCGGATACGGTCTTATGTCATGTTCAATCATGTACCGCTCTGAAATTGCAAGTAGGTAGGTCTTTTTGAATACTTTAATCTCTATCAAATATTTAAAGGAGGTTGGTATGTACAAAAAGTCTACCGCCAAAATTTTAGTTCTTTTAGTTTCAATTCTTTCTTGTTTAATTCTGTTTTCTTGTGCTGATTCAAATAACAGCGATTCAACGGATGATTCTCAAAACATAACTGACCAAATACCAGAATCAGACCCGTTAAAAGATACAAAAGCACTTTATTCTTCGATGGTTGGTACTTGGAAACATAACAAAACTCTTGAAATTCAGAGAATCAATGCCCATTCATACAATTATGACTCTAATGGCTATATTGAAAAATCCGGCAATTTTACGTATGGAGCAACGATTTTAGCACCTTCGTATAATATTGTAATAAATACAGATGGTGTTTATTTTTCAAAAAACGGAAATATGCTGAAAAATACGCTCGGTGAAAATTTCGGTATTTCATACTCGAATCTTATAAACATTTCAATTGCCCAAAAAAATAAGTATTACGATAATTACTATGAGAATGCTTTTAATTCAAACAATGCCTTTTCAGCAGGAAGTAGTACATATGTGACAAAACAATTAGCACCAAATAATTATGCTGTTGAAGATTCCGATTATGATTGTTTTGATACAGAAAGTGAGGATGTATTGCTTGCCGCTCCTTCAAACGAATATTTCTTTTATTTGAAAATAAAAAATGAAAAACTTTATCTTACTTGTATTATTCCGAATTTAGATTGGGATAATTTAAAACTAACTGAAGATGATTGTTTGAATCATACTTATGACCAGGATGAGGGAGTTATTTTTGCAATTTTTGAGAAAACAAATTCTGACAACAACACAGAAACTTCTATTTCTTCTTCCGACCTTACAGGCTCATACACAATCAGCGAGGCAAACGGCTCTACATTCACATTCGCTTCTAATGGCACCTGGACTTACAAATACAACTCAAGCACCACAAACGGCACTTGGGCAGTTTCAAACGGTGAGCTTACAGTCACCTACACTCTCGGCGGATATTCAAGCACCGCAGTGTTTACGGTAAGTATTTCTGACAGCAATTATACATTAACAGGAAAATCCGGTGATTACACGACAATCATTTCATCGGCATTCAAAATCACTAATCAGACAGCCCTGGAAAACGGTGTGGTAACGCTTGTAAAACAGTAACAGCCACCAGAAAGCAAAACAGCCGTCCATTACCGGGCGGCTGTTTTTTTAGTCACTCATTGACATTCCGTTATCATCGCAAATAGATTTGTAACTCGTTTTCATCTTCTTCCCCTGTCTTTCTGGCTCATACTGTTCAATATGAGTTTTCATATATTTTTCATTCTGTTTAGATTTTAATACGATAATATTATCCCAGTATTCTTTTCTGTTGTCTTTTTTTATTTCTACAGGAACATATTCTTCTTTTATACCAGTAAGCCTATCAAAAAGGTTTAGCTTCTGTCTTCTGTAAAGACCAAGTTCTTCGGCCCTGCTCATGAAAGTTTTATACATTGTTTCATCGATGAACATATCTTTTGTAACAGGTTTTATGCAGCGGAAATCACAGTGTTTTATTGCATATAAGGCAGCATCTTTCTGATTCTTTCCGGGAAGCAGCTGACAGTTACCTCCGTTTTCATCTTTCATAAACTCCTCATCAAAGCAGTTATTATGGTCAAAAAGTGGGTGCAGAGAAATTAACTCTCCTGTCATGTTGTTCATAAAAAAGCCCCAGTTACCGTCATGACGGTCTCTATTGGCACATAAATAATCTGCTACAATCGTTTTATAAAAAGTTTCTGAATCAATTTCCTTTACCAAAGACAAAAAGTCCTTATTATTCTTCATACACCAAGATGAAACATCTCCTGCATCTGCAATAGAATACATACTGTTGTTCATCTGCTTGCATTTAGTAACTATCTTATCTTCCTTTTGAGTAAGTTCATATTCAACTTGCGGAACATTAAAGCAGTCTAGAATGTGGCTGGTTAGAACTTCTCTTTCAGCTTCATTTCCTCCTTTTGTTCCGGCTTTGTATAAATAAAGAGTTTCATTATCCCTGAACCATGCCTTAGCATACGCTCCAAGACCTGTAAGCTCTGGCGTTCTAATTTTTCCAGTAACGGACAGAGATTTTCCAAACAAAGCAATCTGAGCCAGTGTCTCGTGCAGTGGATTTTCCCTTACATTCACATCAGACCACTTTTCATCTTTATTGTCCGTAATCCAGTAGTCATCAGCTGCGGAAAGAGCCTTGCAAATAATCATCATCTTTTCTTTAGTTTCTGAATCATTCTTTTGAGTGATTCCAAGTTCATTCAAGATGTATTTTGCATTTTCACGATTTATACTAAGGCTGCGTTCAGTAAAGAACTTCGTAAGCTGTTCTGAGTTTTTTATCGCAACTTTATATTTTTCAGCTTCATTTAAATCAGTTGTGTCTTTAACAGAATCACGCAAAGTAAAAGGCAAGAGGTCATTTTCATAAACTTTATACTCTGCATTTTCCCTGTCAAATGCCATTAAGGTTTTATCCTGTAATTTCAGATAAGTGTATGACACATTGCCTCCTGAACAAGTTTTTAATCAGAAATACTAGAAATACCAGAATCATCAGAAATAGATTTATGGACAGTCTTTTTAGATTGTTTTCTTTCTTCAAGTTGTATTTCAATATATTTTTTTAAATCCTTGGTATCATTGATATTCTTTTTATTCAGAAATTCTTTTATTTTTGACTGTTTTAAGATTTTTTCAGAATTAGCCGAGTCTCCATAAGTTTTTTCTGTTGCAAGTTTTATACTTTCAGCAATAGGCATTTTTTCACAATTTTTCATAATTAGTTCAACATATTCTTGTCCAAGAAGCTCAGATAATTTTTCATCATCTTTATTACTTTCTATTTTTGTACAATTTTGTGCTTTATTTTCTATTTTTAATATATTTTGATATGGACTTTTTAGAATAATGTTATAACGAGCATCAAGCATAGTACTGAGAAAATCTTTATGCAATTCTGTAATATATGGAGTTTCATTTACAATATTATGTATTTTTTCCATATCAATTTTTGGAAAAATTCTTTTTAGAGCTTCATTACAATCCTTATTCTCTAATGAATTTATATAATCAAAATATCTAATTCTTTTTTTATCAACCATTAGCGCAGATGTAGGAATTGAATAGATTCTTGAATTTAATTCATCTTTATTTTCTAAAACAGATTTCATTATTTTTTCATCTGCTTGTGGATATAAAGAACTTCCACAGTCATAGATAGGAGCTAATGTCATTTTATCATTTACTTGATCATACAAAAATCCCCAGTTGCCATTATGCCTATCCCAGTTTCCAATTAAAGCATCAACAATAAAAATATTCCAAAAATGCTTATTTAGTTCAGCAGGGTCGATAACTGTCTGATTTTCGATAGAATTAAGTACATCAGAAAGTTCAGTACCATAACCGCCTCTGGGAGAATCTATAATTTTGTTTTTAAGTGAAGCAAAATCAGATAAAACAATTCCTGGTCTTGTAAAATCTTTACAGGCAACAACAATTTTTTCTTTACCATTCTGAGTCTTATATGTACCTAATAAAGTTTTCTGAACATCAATTCCTACACTCTCAAAAATATGACAGCCAATATACTCTGAAACACAACCATTTGTGTAACTCATATCATCATTCTTAGTACTAGAGGCAGGAAACTTTAGCATATAATCTTCATTGTTATAAACAACACAAAGTTTACTTCCGTTTGCACCACTATAGCTTTTATTTTTTTGAGGTAAATTAGTAAAATCAATGCCCTTCATCTCAATCCCCATTATATTCTATTTACAATTCCCAAAACATTATGACGCAAAGACCAAGCCTGTTCTGAGGTAATATCGCCAGAAACTTCTGCAATATTTATGTCACTCTGCAACTGGCAGAAATCATTATCATAACCAAAATATTTTCCTGCTTTGGCCTTTTCTTCACCGATTTTATATTGCTTTATTGATTCCTGTAAATAAGATGGAAATATAGAAAATTGTGTTGCAACATCATATTCTTTAATTGGTGTGAAAATATCATACATAAATCTACCTCCAATAAAAAAGTTGTCAATACATTTAAATTATATATCATAAGACACAAAACATCAACCTTACACAAAATTGTAAACAGAATTTACATCAGGCATTGACAATCTCTTTTCTTGCCATTACACTGTCATTACAGAGGTGAGATTATGGATAATTCACAATTACAGATTCGTGTAGACAAACAATTAAAAACCGATGTTTCTGACTTATTTTCTGAAATAGGATTAGACCTATCAACAGCTATCCGTTTATTCTTCAAGAAATCGCTTCAAGTAAAAGGCTTACCTTTTTCATTGAATGAAGAAGACAGCGACTTTGATTATATCTCTGCTATGGATAATATATTTGCAATGCAGGAAGAAGCAAGAAAAGCAAATCCGAACGGAATGACTTTAGAACAAATAAACAACGAAATAAGTACTTACAGAAAAAATAGATAAGATGAAAGCATACGCAATTCTTGATACAAATGTCATAGTATCTGCATTGATATCTGACCCAAGAAAAAAAACTCCGTCATTAGAAACTCTTTCTGTTGTTTTATATCAAAAAAATAAAATAACTCTTGTTTATTCTGATGAGATATTAGAAGAATATAAAGAAGTTCTATCAAGACCTGTTTTTGGTCTTTCCAAAAAGAGAATCGGAAAATTTATAAACGACTTAAAAAAGAAAGCCATCAAGATGGAACGCATCCAAAATAACGAAAAGTTTTTATTTCCCGACAAAGACGACATTGTATTTTACGAAATTACTTTGTCTGCAAAAAGCAAAACCTCATCGTTTCTAATAACTGGAAATTTGAAACATTATCCTCGAGAAGAATTTGTTGTTACGCCATCAGAATTTATCCAAATATTGAATGGAAAGAAACTGGAACAATTGCGTACAGATAGTGAAAAGCCAATTACGGCAGTGAAAAAGGACGACCACCCTTCTATATCTGATTAACTGACCTTACACAAAATTGTAAACAGCATTTACATTAGCCATTGACAATAGCTTCAGTATGTTTTATTATAATTGTAAATACTAATAAATAAAGGAGTTTACTATGGATAAGTGGGAATATAAAACAATTTCAGCAAATCTTTTACAGGATTCTGAACTCAATAAGTTAGGTCAGCAAGGCTGGGAAATGGCAGGAATGAGTGATTCATCAAATGGTTCTCGAATTGCTGTAATGAAACGAAAACTTCCTTCTTCTCCTACTCAGGCTGTACAAAAAACAAAGCCAGTACAAACTCCTAACATTAATGATGATTTTGGAATTACATTCTAAGTAGTAAAAAGAAGAAGGTAGGTTTACTCCAACCTTCTTCTTTTATCTTTATCCTAAATCACTTTGCTGTTCGCTTCCATCTATAGAAACTTTACTTGCCTGTTCTTCAGGATTTTCTGCTGTCGTGTTATTACCTTTATTCTTGGCTTTTTCAGCTTCAACAGCTTGTTTTACTTGATTTTGGTTTATTGCAGAAATTACATTATTATTAACCTGCCCGTTTAATCCAGCTTTATTCTGTTGTTCTTGTGTTAATGTTTCACCACCTTGAATTTGCTTAATGTTTCCAACACCATTATGCAAGCTGCTTGCGTTGTGGCTTGAGCTTTCTTTGCCAGTAATAAGCCTTGAAGCATGGTCTTTTATGCCGCTGTCCCAGGCACTTGCAGTCTGCCTAATGCCAGCACTAGCCGCCATCTTGAACTTAGTACCGAATCCTGCACCTGCTTCTCCTGCACCTTTCCAGGCTCCGGCTGCAGCAGCCGCACCTTCTGCAATTCCTGCATTTGCCCCCTGCACAACAGGAGCGGCTTTCTTTGCAGCCATGGTAGCACCTTTCTTGGCAAGGGCCGCACCGGCAGCCGCAGTTCCGGCAGCGTGCATAAACTCACCCATAGAAAGCTGAGGAGTACCGTTCAACATAGTCATCGCAATCTGTGGGGCGTTCTGGGTTACTACAAAACCGAGGATTAGAGCAAAAAATATGTATGCGAAATTGAGCAATGAAACAGGATGTGAAGAACCTATTATATTTATAGAAGCATTTATATATGTGGAAAAAGTCCAGAAAATACAAAGGAGCATTATAGTTATCTTAACAAAATAAGCAATAAAAAGCTGAATCAATTTTGCCGCATAAGATTTTGTTCCATCGAAGAGAATACATGGAACGAACAATATTCCGAGAGAGGTGACTATCCAATATTCAAATATACACATGCTATATTGAATGCAGACGAATACACCTGATGCTATAATGCCTAAACACATAATTATCATTATAATGAAATTACCGACATCATCCCATGATGGAATAAGTTTCTTTTTAGTGTTATTCGGTATATCATTGGAGCTATATGCCATCAATACGTTTGCAACAAGTACACATGTTTTCATTAGTGCGGCAGGAGACACCATCATTCCCTCATTCATACCTGTTGCCTTCCATTTCTCAAGACTCCATTTATCACCTTCTTTTAATTCTCCAGATGTAGTTATAAAAGGACTGTAAATGTATTTTTCAATGCTACTTTTAAGACTTTCATCAGCTGTCGTCCAGTCCGGATTCTCATACAATACTTCTGCAAAACCAGCAAGAAGATTCTGAATATCTTCCCCTTCTCCATTCTTTACCATTTTTTCAAACGCTTTCTGTTCCTCGTCTTCCAATTTCTTCAACATTTTTTTATATGCTTTTTTATTGGAACTGCCTTGCATGATTGCTGTTATAATACCGCCACCACTTTCATCTTTATTCATTGCGGTCCATGCAGAATCAGTTATTTTTAAGCCATATTCTTGAGCATATTTTGTGATTTCTTCTTCTGTAAGTCCAACCCCTTTAGAAAAATTTTTAATATCTGTCTCAGAAAGAGTACCACCTCCTTCATCTTTTGTTTTTTGAAACATTTTTATCATATATGCTCTACTGGCATTAAGTTTATTTTCAACGGTTTCTTTTAAATCAGAGAACCTAGTGGCTACTTCGGCAGCACCTCCACCTGCATAAGAACCAATTTTCATAGACAAATCCATTACTCCATAACGGATTCCTTGATAAGATGCAAAAACAGCTGTAAATAAAAGACATTTAAGCATAATATCAACGGCGGCTTTACGAACTTGTTGTGTTCCAAACCATAGCCTGAAAGCATTCCAAATCAAAGTAGCCATAAATAAGACTATCGCTATTGTTCCTGCTATTGAGGCAAATCTATCCAATGTTGAAATGAAATATGCCATACCATCAAGAAGAGGAATATCCATAACCCTAAAATTTATAGAAGCCACAGCAGAGCCTGCTTTATTTGCGTTTGCTGCAAATACCGATGACGATAACAAAGGCAATAAACTAAATATTATATTTTTCTTTTTCATTTATTTTTCCTCTACACATATATTACAGCCACTCCGGAACATAGCCTGTTGCTTCCATGTAACCTTTTCTTCTTTTTTCTTTATTTAAAGCATCGTTTTCTTTTTGAGCCTCTTCCGCAACTTTTTGTCTGGTAGATTCAGTTGCAAACATCGCTCCCGTTTCCCGCACGCCATGAATAAGATTGAGAATATCGCCTTTTAAAGAAAGGATAATTGAGCCGGTTGCCTGCATTTCTTTCATTGTCGAACCGCTGTCGGCTGCCTGCTGCATTAAGTCCATAAGACCTTCATTTGTTTTTGCAGCCTCTGTAAGCTGAGCCGTGTACCATTCTTCTGACCCTTTTGCAACAAGTTCTCCTATAAGGCTGTTCGCCTGTTCTTCGACAAGTTTTACATAAGCATAGTTTTCAGGGTCAAGACCATATTTACTCATGATTGCCTGTTTTTCTTTATATGTAAGTTTTCCAGCATATCCTTTAGCAATTTCTTCACCAGTATTTTTGACATAATCAAGGGCAGAGGCCGGCATATTCAACAGATTGTTCTGGCCATATTTTCCAATACCAAAGAGACCTGCAACTGAATATTCTTTACCCATTGCAGTTACAGTTTTATTTTCAAGTGTATGCTTAACATTATTTAAAAGATTCATATTTGAATTGATTGCGCTGGTCGCATTTATCATGTTATTTCTAAAATTACCTATATTTTCCCATGCACCTTTTATTCCTCCTTCTTGAGACCAGTTTTCGGCGGAAAAAGAATTGGCAAGGTCATCCCAGTTCATGCTTTCAACTTGTTTTATCTGATTTTCAAGTTGCTTGTAGGTATTCTGGACCTGCTCAATGGCCGTGTTTATTTGGTCATAGGTTGCATAAAGCTGCTGAATTGCATTCATAAGATTTGAAATATCCAAGACTGGATAACCAGTCGCAAAAACGCTGCTACTTCCTGCAAAACTCATGACAGTCAGTACTGCCACAACTTTTAAAACCCTTGTCTTTCTAAAAACATTCTTCATATATTCCTCCGTTTATTTAATCGCCGTAATATTACGGCGTTAGTTCCTAAATATGTATTTTTTGTATTCAGTGATTCCTTTGCGTCTGAAAATTTCCTCCACCAAAGGAACGCCCGTGTTCTTTCCGTACTCACGCTCAAGGCTGTCAAGCAGGTTGTGGTCGGGAGGAAGAAGAGCAAGCTGATATTCATCAAGCCCAAGCTCAAACATTCTTGCTCCGTTAGGAGATTTATAAAAATAATCTCTTTTCATTCTTGCCCTTGAGAGAGCCTCAATCTCATTGTCTTCAAGTCCGAAATAGCGGTAGTAACCTGCTACAATCTCACTTGAAGCGTTAGTATCAGCAAGATAAATCTTTGTAAGACACTGGGAAATAATTGTAGTAGAAAGACTTGACTTAACAGCTTTTGCAACCTCCTGTGTGGCAAAAACACAGAAAACATGCTTTTTGCGCAAGGTTACAAGCCATTCCTCAATCTTTTTTGCAAAGAAAGGATTATCGAGGAAAACCCATGCCTCATCCAAAATCAGCAATGTCGGATCTCCTGTAGGGTCTCCATTTGGTTTTGAGTAGACTTTCTCTATGAACCTGAAAATAAAGAAGAGGGCCGGTGTAACAGCCTGTTGTCCCATTTTCATAAGGGTTCCCATTTCTATCATTATCCATTTAGAAAGAGAGAAATTTGTATTCGCGGCATCAAAGATACGACCATACTCACCATCAATTGTATAAGGCTGAATACCTTTCTTTATGTCGTTTAGTCCTGTAATCGGATTTGTGTAATTTACATACTGCTGGAAAGTAGTAATGGTTCGGTCATTCGGATTTTTTTCATCCCTGATTTGTTTTAATGCAACGGTTATGGCCTCGCTCATGGTTGCATCAGTTTTCACTCCCTGCATCTCAAGAAGGAGTTTTATGAATTCTGATGCCCATGAAATGTCAACTTCAGTTTCAAGCTCACGCAAAGGCTGGAAGGCAACATCATTTGCCCCAGGCTCAACATACATTCCGCCAGCTGCCATTGTCACTGAGCGGGATGTCTTATCTTTATCCAAAAATATTACATTTGCATTTTTATATTTCGTAAACTGATTTGCCAAAAGCGCCAGTAAAGTTGATTTACCTGCACCAGAAGGTCCGAATATAAAGCAGTGTCCGACATCACCCACATTCAAGTTTAAGAAAAACGGCACTCCGCTTGATGTAGTACATGTTAAAAGTGGTGCATAGCAGCCAAACTCTTCCTTAGTCCACTGATTGTATTTAGTCCCGGACCAGATTGAAGAAAGAGGAATGATATGGCTCATATTTCCTGAAGAAATCAGAGGCCGTCTTACGTTCGCATACATATTTCCAGGCTGCATTGAGAGAAATGCCTGAAATGAATTCACCGTCTCAACCTTTGCTGTAAATCCTGTTGAGTTTATAAGGCTTATTATATACCTGGCCTTTTCAATGGCTACCTCATAATTTTTATCCCACACCATAATACATGAAGTGTAATATCCAAAAGAATAAATATCGGTTGCAAGCTCAACCTTTGCAGTATTCGTATCTTCCTCAAAAGCAACAGCAGAAGGGTCTTCCCTGCCAGATTCATAGTTACCAACGGTTTCGGCAAGGGCAGTTCCCCAGGATTTGCGGGAACCATAGAAACGCTTCTGGTATTTTTCAATATCTTTTGAACTTTCCGCCTTACTCCGTCCTATCCAGCGGCTCACCCAGCGATACTCTATCTGGCTCGAATTGAGGATGCCAAGCATTGCGGGATATGTCTGCATTGGAAAATCCCTGATTGCAACAATCGGAATGTATGTATCTCCAAGCATAAGCGTATTGGCGATTTTCAGGGTATCATCCGTTATGTAATAGTCCATGAGTGTCGGTATCTTGGGACAAACGACCTTGTGATGCTTTGAACTAACGGAATTATGACATAAAGTAACAACTTCATTGTTATTCAGCTGCCTGTAGTTAATCCGTCCGTTCAAGTGGCTCATAACGCCGGCCGTAGTTTCCCGGAATGCCTGAATTTCCTTCTCGCACTGCTCAAGATTAAAGTAGCCTTCCCCCTCACTCTTGTCTACTTTGTACAGAAGATTCTTGGTTTTTGCATAAATCTCATTCGGAAGTTCCATCGTCATGATGAGGAAATAATGATTTAAAAAATGAGCGTCCTTTTCCTTAAAAAGTTTCTGTCTGTGGCAGTCAATTAAAAATCCAGCCTCATTTGACCAGTCTGTACCCGGATATTCAGAGCACAGGACACGGTCGCTCTGGAACTGACAGCCCCAGTCGCTTCCCAGCTGCCTTATTGCCTCATTAAAGAAAAATGAAACACTGTTAATTGTCTGTGCAGAGGATGAGCCCAAGTCAGGACAGATGAAGGAATAAGCCCTCATCAATGCCCCCTGCTTCAAGAGAATTATCCCTTCGTCCTCTTTTCCAACTGGATATGACCAAGGACAAAAAGAAGAGAGTCTGTTCTTACTTTCCTTATATCCTTCCATGTTGAATTTATTTAAAAAATTGACTCCAAGCATTTATCCCTCCAGTTCATCCATTTCAAAAAGGCTGTTCAAAGCAATTGTTAGAAGCTGAGGATCGTTCTTACTGATGATGCGGCACGGCACATACAGGACTACCGCTACCGCCGCAAACCCCAGCCCGAAAAGATAAATAAGGAGAATCGTCACACAGAATATGAGTGCAACAATTACTTTTGGAACCCCCAGAAGCAAATCCGGCTGCTGGAGACTTTTGTGAACCGGTATTGAATATTCCTGTAGTGTTGCCATAGCCTACTCCTTAAGCACTTCAGTGAAAGTCGAATTATCAACAGAAAGGAATTTGTTTGTAATAGTACCCGCAGCCATGAAGATTATTGTTCCAGCAATCCAAGGAATGAATTTTTTGAACATACCAGGTTCTTGCCGTCCTGCCGTAATAAGGCCGATACACTCAACAACAAGGGCGATACAGGCGATGCCTTTTACCCAGGGACTTGAAATCAAATTAACCAGAATCTGGACTTTTGAATTAAGCCCGAAAGTGTCCTCTGCAAATGTAGAAGAAATACAAACCATAGAAATCATTACAAACAAGATGAATTTCTTGTTGTGAATCAAACCCTTAATTTTTTCCATTGTTTTAAACTCCTTAGTGTAAAATAGATAATCTATACCTATTTACAACTTTTTAATTAAGCCAGTTTGTTGGCTTTTAACATTGATATAAAGTCATCCGCACCGCTTCCTCCAATCGGCAATACCTCATCCACATGAGGACCTTGATCTCCTGCTGCCATATGTACGCACAGGTGAATGGTATTGCTCAATTTTGGAATCGTTCCCGGAATAACTTCCCGAAGCAAGTCCTCCATGCGCATAAGCATGGAAGCACAGCTGTCTGCATGGATTGTAGTGACATTACCTGTATGCCCAGTATTCCATGCCTTTAAAAGCTCATTTGCAACTTCTCCATAGCGGACTTCTCCGAAGATAATCCTGTCAGGTGTCCATCTTAGTGCAGTTCTTACGGCTTCCGCTGCATGAACCGGATTTACGGAAATCATTGTTTTGTCGTGAGCATTGCACTGAAGCTCTGGAACATCTTCGACAATGTAGAACCTGTCATTCGGCGTATATTCCACCATTTTCATGATGATTGCATTTGTGAGCGTTGATTTGCCGCTTCCCGTACCTCCTCCAATCAATATATTTTTTCTGTCCCTAATGTAAGAACAGATAAGTTCATATTCTTCTTTTGTCATCCGTCCGGCTTCCACATAGCTTTCAAGTGGAAAGATTTCTTTTGGCGGTTTACGGAAAGTTAACTCAGGATTTTCAACCCACGGCGGTAAAAGTCCTGTAATGCGGGCATTATATGGCGGTGGAATAACAGCTTCCAGCTTCGGAATGCCGCCTATGGGGTCTATCTGTTTATCAAGCAGGGCCGCTGCACTCAAGATTATTCCACGTACCTTTGTAGGCGGAATCTTTTCTCCTGTAAAAACCTTTCCTTTTGCAAAGACCTTGATGATAATTTCTCCGCTTCCGATTACAAATATGTCAGTAACCTTCGGGTCATCAAGATATTTTCTTAGACAGGCGATGTCGGAAAGAAAATTGTTATTCAATCTCTGTTTCTTTTCTCTGTCCGCAGCAAATGTTGAGAACGGTACGCTTTCCATTACTTACCATCCCCTGCATCTTCTTCGAGCATGTCACCAAAAATCGTCTCAATGAGAGGTTTTATGCTTGCCGCCCTGTGCTTGAAATTCTGAAGAAATGCCTGAACATCCTTGTTTGCCTTCTGCATACGAAGCCCCACTTCTTCCTGAGGAATAGGCGGTGCAAAAAGAAAGAAATACTGATACCACTCAAGATCAAGTTTCTGCTTTACTTCCAACTCATGTTTCATCCTTGCAATCTGTCTCTGCACATCTGTCATTTTTGCAATCAGAAGGCTTTCGTCCATCGTGTCTTTTGTAAGATACAGAGAAAGTGCTTTCTGAATGACTGCATTTGATGAGATTCCTTCATCCTTTGCCCTCTGTGAAAGCAGATTTCTCATCTCATCAGTGAGCCTTACATGAGTTTCATAGGTTAAAAGAGATGAATCCTTTTCTTTAGCCATTGGCCGCCTCTTTCACAAAACTTTCCTCTACAGATTCATTTTCAACCGTCTGGTCCAGGTAAGTGTTAAGAATATTGAGGACTGCTATACTTTCAGTACTGCCAAGATTTCTATTTCTTGCATAATCTTTAATGATGTCTGAACACTGGAAGAGAGTTTTGAACCACCCTGTCTTCTGTGGCGTTACTCTGAAATACGCCTCATTCTCATATCGAACAGGCATAGTCTTTCCAAAATATATCTGCCAGAAAAGTGCTTTTCGGAAATATGACTGCTGATTGTTTTTAAAATCAGTTTTATAAAGTTTTTCCATAATTTCACTTGGGATTACAATCTGTATACGCTTCTCTTTATTGAAAAAAAACTTCGAGAATTCCTTTAAGGATACTTCATAAGTCTTTCCCTGCATTATTAATGCATACAAAACAGTAATTATGAAATCCACCATGTTTATAAAATGATTTCTTTTAGCGGTTTCCTTCATTAACTCGAATTCTTCTTCCGTAAAGGAAAAAGTCAGCCTTACTTTTTTTCCGAACCGCTGAATGCAGCATTCGCACGTATCTATATATTCCTCATGGCTGTTGAATGATATTTTTGCCTCGTCAAAGCCCTTTACCATTTCCATCAGATACGGCTTTACTGCATTTGTAATCTCACCTGAATGGCGGAACATATACCATTCCATTCCGGTTTTATTTGAAAGGTAGTCCACAACTTTTTCTTTCTGTTCAACTGCAATATAAACATCTTTCTTCACATTCAAATTCATAAAAAACTCCTATGTGTAATAATTAGCTTGCTTCAGATGAAAAAACATCCGGAGTAAGGGGAATCGTAGTTGGAGGCGGTTCACCGTCTATCAACTCGCCTTGAAATGGTGAAATCTCCTCTATATCCGCAAACGACTCAAGATAATCAACTATGTTGAAATTCTCATCTTCGTTCTCATTCACTGTCATATCATTCTGTTTTTGACTTTTTTCATTCTTCTCTTTTTCTCTGCCTACAAGTTTTCCTTTATTGGAAGGAAGTGCTTTAAGCTCATTCTCAAGCAGTTCCATTGTGGTAAGAGGTTCAAATCCTGTTTCCATTAGGCGTTTTCTTCTGGTAAAAGGAATTATCCAGCCTTTCTTGCAGTTTCCGCTGTCCCTGTATCTGTAGGACTTTTTTTGTTTGTCATCACTTCTGCAAATGGTAAGTTTCAATGACGGATAACCTATAGTTATTCCTTTTTTACCAATTGGAAGTGTAAAAAGCGGATTGAAGAACCATTTGAATCTGAGCCAGTCTTTCACCTCTCTCTCAGAATATGCCTTGTTCTTAAAACGAGGGTCGTCATAGTAGACAACCTTCTTTGCAATATATGCAGGCATTCCCTGATTCATAATCAGGGCCTCACTTGGAGGAAGATGCATAAGTTCATCAGGATTCATAAGGTCTCTTGCAATTTCCTGACTTGAAGCATTCAGATTATTCAAGGCAACTGCATAACGGCTTCCGCTTGTAGATATGCTTTCTTTTGTAACGCTTTCTTTACCGATTGCTTCAGTGAATGCCTTTGCATCCTCAATCTTACCAGGTGCATAAATACAGATTGTCTTGCAATGGTCCAGGAACGGATGGTTCTGACCATAGATGTCTACCAGCTGATTTAACCCCTGGCAGATAAGGAAAAAGTTGATTCCATAACCAGCAAGGATACCCATTGTCTTAACAAGGAACGGAAAGTTGCCAAGGACAGGGAACTCATCAAGCATAAAAAGCAGCCTGTTCTTTAGTTTGACTTCTCCGTAAGATGTCTCACCGTCAGAAAAACGACGCAGCATAAAGTTTATCAGCAACTTAAAAACTGGAGCGATGACATCAACATGTGCAAACGGAACAACAAGATATAATGAAATCGGTGCATCACTTGTAACAAAGTCATCAAGCTTAAAATCAGAATGACTTGTTGCGTGTGCTATTAACGGATCAGAGAAAAGCTGCAACTTTGAGAATACGGTAGAGAAGACATCGCTTCTTACTTTCGGATTCATTTGGAGCATACGTCCGGCACCAGCCTCAATCAAAGTCTGTAACCAAGGGGCTTCCTGACCTTGCAGCAAGTGCCTTGTCTCAAACATCTCGCCGAACAGTTTGTCTCCTGGATTTGATTTTTTCTGTTCCTCATCTTCCTGCTCCTCTTCCTCATCAGGTTTTGCGGCAAGGGACATAATCTCAAAGACCCCAGGAAGATTCTTTTTATCTGCGTATTCAGGATTATCAGCAGTCAGAATATGAAGAATTGTTGTCTTAATCATATCCTTTGCATTCTCATTGAAGAACTGGCTGTTGGAATTCTCTCCTCCCTTTGCCTCTTCAAACAGATTCTGAATCACAAGGTCAACATCACTTACAATCCTGTTGTCAAGATGAACTTCTTCCAACGGATTAAAACATACAGTATTGCCGTCAGGATTCTTTGGCGCAAACTTTAATACAATTGAGAATTTAGAACGGAAACCTGATGTAATATTGAACAGCTCACCCTTAGGGTCGAATATGATCATAGACCAAGGAAAGTTCAGTGCTGTTGGTATTACGCTTCCTACACCTTTTCCGCTTCGTGTTGGTGCAATCATTAATATATTAGTATTACCTGCAATACAAATGAGCGGACCAAATTTTATTAACGAAAGCTGTATTGATGTATTTTTAGGATTTACTTTTGCAATTACAACGGCCTTTTGGAACTCAGCTAGAACAATCCCTCTTTCTTCTGAAAGTCCAAATTTCTTGATGTCTTTTTCAGTTCCCCATCTTGCCGTACCGTACAAATTGTCATTCTTATTTAAGCCATAGCCTCTTATTGCGCTTACAACAAAGAAGAACAATACGGCTATTCCTGCACTTACCAGAAAAGGGAAAAGTGACTGTAAAATGACAGACTGAATCAGGTTATCGGTAAGTCCTTTTGACATTACGATGAGAAATATCAGTCCTGGATTGTAGAAAGGATAACCTTCATCAATAAAAAGAAACTTCCTTGTCGTTATAAAAAAAGGCGCATCTGTATACTTCGGATTATAGCCCACGAGCCGTGCATAAGTCTGTGTTGAGATAATGAGACCTATCACGACAATCAGAACAGGAAGAATGAGATTGGATAAATCAAACAAGACCTTGCGGTTCCTTTCCGCAGGCCGTTTCCTTAAAAATTCATTGTTCTGTTTCACAAATCCCTCTAATCAAAACATTCCATCGCCGTAACATTACGGCAATGCTTATCTGTTTTCCAATTATGCGGGATTATGGAAACTCAGGATGAGGACATTATATTACATTTTAGTTTTCTTGTAAATAGTTTCTATACAATTTATTTACACCTTTTGTTTTATTTCTCAATGACATTCCATTTCTCAACATGAACTATTGGTCTCATCTTTCCGCCTTTATCGCTTCTGTGGCAGCTGACCTCTGCACCAAGCAGCTTGTCATTTGGCTCATTATAAACAGGAACGAACCATGCTTTTTTGCTTTCCTTGTTTTCAATAACTACTGCATTGTCCCATGATTCCTCATAATTCATCTTATACAGTTTTGTGATTATTCCATTGGCGACCTCATTGTCGTTCCCGAAAATCTTTAAGTCTACTCCGTGAGTAAAAAGAAGCTCATTTCTTGCTTTTAGATAAGAAGAATATCTTCCTGCTGAATGAAGTTTTTCGCTCCAGTCTTTTTCAAGATAGAAAATGTTTGATTCATTCTCATCTCGTTTTGCAAGTCCTATTTTTTCAAGATGACAAAGCCTCTTGTACATCACTTCATTCTGAGAGCGGACAGACATAGGATAATCAGAATCATTATTGGAAGAACGTATAAAACTATAATGCTCAATTTCTTTATCAAGCACACAGTACCTGTTAGCTTCTGGAAGTTTTCTTTTTGCTGCCTCAATTTCTTCTTCCGTACGCTCCCCTTTCAATTCCGTGCAAATCTGCCTTGCCATTTCCCTTATCGTATGTTTCAGCATCGTTCCTCGGAAACAATCAACTTTCTTACCGTTCTTATCAATACCATTTATAAGAAGATGTGCATGGGGATGATTGGTATTTGTATGAACTGCCGCAAGCCAGGAGAACTTATAGCCGGTTATTTTTTCCATTCGCTTTATAAGAGTTTTGGTGAGAACCTTGCAATCAACCTCCGGGTTTTCAGGGGAAATAATGAACTTAAAATGTTTTGAATCCATATTATTTTTATAATTTTCTACAAAAGCATCATCAACATCATTTTCAGAAAACAGTTTTGGTTTTTCAATGACTTCGTTCTTTTTTTCCTGTGTAAGATACTCTTCCAGAAACCTCATGTGTTTTGAAAGTTCAAAGCCGTACCGCATTTTAAGGACACAATTCTGCTGTCGTGTAAAAAATCCACCGCCACTACTGGCCCGGTATTTCTCTTTCTCATAATTATTATCAGATGACGTAAGAAGATACTCTAAAGTCTTGTAAAGCTTTCTTGCTTCTCTCATGTCATCTTTTTTATTCAGTTTAAAATATTTGGGCCTGTTATCCCAGCCGTTACCATCTCTTGCGGTTGTGTTAGCAAAAAATGGACTTTGTTTTATTACTCGCCTTCTCATTTTTATTCCCCTCATTCAACGCCGTAATGTTACGGCGTTTGTTTTTGTTTAAACTCTTTCAATCCGTAGCATAATTTCAAAATAAAACAAAATGCCATTTGAATCAATAAATAGTAAATAAGTTTAATTAAATAAATATACACATTCATTGCCGTAACATTACGGCGTTTTAAAGAGTGGGATTATTTGGGACTACTCTGGGATAAATTCGGGATATTCAAAAATATCAAAATCCCACCGTAATTACTCGCTATAATAAGAAGAAAGTGCTATATCTGTTCTAAAAATCCCTGTTCTTTATCTTGCTGAATAGATATAGCACTTAACTATTCATTCGCTCTATTTCTCGTACTTAGTTTATCGCCGTAATGTTACGGCGATGTCAAAAGACGTGTTGATTGCCGTAATGTTACGGCGTTCTTGACAAAGCATTTACAATAGTTGTATATTTTAGTTGTGAATACATAGAGTAGGTGTTATTTACAATGCTTATTCTTACAGAAAAATCCTCGGTTGCAAAAGATTTTGCAACAGCTTTAAACGCCCAAAAGTTTGCAGGATACTTTTCCACAGCCAGCATTACTATTACATATTGCCAAGGACATCTTTTTGAACTTTGCCCACCAGACTTTTATGACCCTAAATATAAAAACTGGAACATCACGGATCTTCCAATAATTCCACAGAAATTTTGTTACTCCAAAACAGCAGCAGCAGCTTCCCAAACAAGAATTGTAATGGAGAAAATAAAGGAACATATTTCAGACAAAATCATAATAGCGACGGATGCCGACCGAGAAGGTGAGCTGATTGCCAGAATTGTTCTTGAACAGGCCCATCTTACAGATTTTTCAAACTGTTATCGCTTCTGGGTATCAGAGGCCCTTACCCCAGATGTCGTTAAAAAAGGTCTTGATAACGCAAAGCCTCTTTCAGATTATGACACTCTTTCTGCCCAGGCTTATGCCAGACAACATGCAGACTGGTTAATCGGAATGAATTTTACAAGATTTGTTTCAACAGGAAATCATGAAGTTTTCTCGGTAGGCCGTGTTCAGACCGCTGTTTTATGTGAGATTGCAAAAAGAAATCATGCCATAAAAAACTTTATTCCTAAACCATACAATGAACTGGAAGCAAGCATAAAAGATTCAAACGGGAATACGATAAAAGCTCTGCTTGTAAATCCTAAAGACAATAAATGCTCTTTTGAACTAAACAGTTTCTATTTAGCATCTGCTATTGAAAAATGTTCTGGCAAAAAAATTGATTCTGCAAAATGTGATTCTGTTCTAAAAACTTCCAAACCGGAAAAGCTTTTAAATATCAATGCACTTGAAAAAGAGGCTTATAAAAGATTCGGCTATTCGCCGGAAGAAACGCTGAACATTGCAGAAGAACTTTATAACGAACATAAATGTCTTTCTTATCCAAGAACTCCAAGCCGTGTAATGGGCGACAGTAATGAGGCACTTTTCAGAGAGAAGTTTGAACTCTTACAACCTACTTATCCAGAAACATCAAGTTTTTGTAATTTCAATTTAATAACTCAGAAAAACAAACATATTTTTGATTCTACAAAACTTGAAAGTCACCATGCTTTAATTCCGCTTGCAAGGCTGCCGGAAACAGCAACTCAAAAACAGAAAAATGTATTTGGCATTGTTATAGAAAGTTTTTTCCGTGTCTGCATGGATGACTACAAATACAATGAAAAAACAATTCTGTTTTCATGCAACGACTTTACATACAAATCCGTCATTAAAGACACAGTTCAGGAAGGCTGGAAGGCTTATGAACGCCGTAATGTTACGGCAATGAATGATGTAAAAAGTGAAAACGATATTCAAGAAGTCCGTAATTTCAACGAAAAAAGCTGCAACATTATTTTGCTAAAAAAGTTAGATAAAAAAACAACTCCTCCTAAAGAATACTCAATAGACACACTTTTAACATTTATGGAGAAACCGAAAGGCGACACAGAAGAAAAACTTGTAGGTCTTGGAACTCCTGCCACAAGAGCTGATATAGTCCAGAAGCTCTTTAAAACAGGCTATGTCATTGAGGAAAAGAGAAAACTGTATGCAACAAAAAAAGGAATCTGGCTTTTAACTTTTTTATCAAAGGATAAAGAACTTGCAAAAATAGCAAATGTAAATCAAACAACTTATTGGGAAAATGAACTTGCCGCAAATCCTGAACTATTTGAGCAGCATATAAGGGAATATGTAGCCATAAGCATGAAACCGGAGATTAAAGAAGTCTATGTAAAAGAAGGGCTTTGTAAATGTCCTGCTTGCGGAAAAGATATTCTGAAAGGAAAATACGGCTGGTACTGTGCAGGCTACAAGGAAGGCTGTCAGTTCAAGCTGTTTGAAACAGTGGCAGGTTCAAAACTCACAGACAAAGATGTAATGGCATTATGCAGCGGTAAACTGACAGGAATAAAGCACTGCAAAAATAAATCTGGCAAAGACTTTGACTGTCGCTTTAAGCTGAATGAGCAAGGTATGACTGATTTTGTGTTTGAGAAAAAGAAAGGAAAATAACATGTCTGAAGATAATAAAAAAGCGTTAAAGACGATAATTTCATCGCCGTAATGTTACGGCGATGAGAATAAACAAACTAATGTGGTTTTTTATGAAAAACTTGTAGGAGGAGAGAATAAGAATGAGTTACTGTCGTTATTGTGGTACAGAGATTAATTATACTCGAACTGTAAACGGAAAATGGCTTCCTTATGACGTAACCGGGGAACCTCATTTCTGCCAGGAAAATAAACAAAAGCAACCTCAGGATTCAGGCCTTAAAGTTTGTGCAAAATGCGGGAAACCTGTTTTCATCATGAAAAGAAAAAAAATTGATTACACAACGCTTAATGAACACAGCTGCAAGAAAGGTGATATTACACGTTATCAGAAATATATTGAAAAACAAAGGAGAACAAAGAAATGAACATTCTAAAAAGGACTTTAAAAGAATTGACCAATATTCTAATGAGCATTTATCAAGTGTTATTTATTGACTCAAAATACAGATATGAGATTTATGGAGAAGAAAATTTATTCCAAACGAGTACCACAAAACCAGAAAAAGAATGAATCGACTGAAAATGCAGTTGCTCAAATCATGACCTTGTTTCTGCCATATTTAAAAGAATCTATAAGCGATAATTCTTACAATCAGCTTCAACAGAAACTTGCAGCATTTTTACGTAATTATAAAAATTAAAAGTATCGCCGTAATGTTACGGCGATGACAAGCGATAATAATCAGGAGGATTATAGATGACAAAAATCATGAACCTTTTCAACAAAAAAAATCCTGTAGGTAAATGGGAAGGTACAATTAAATTATCTTTTGAAATGGAAGAGTCTGTTTATCTTCTTGAGCTTCTTATTAAAAGAGAAGAAAAGATAGTTGTTTATGACTTGAATGAATTAAATTGCCTTTTTGAAGCAAAATACAAAAAGGCCTACACAGTCGCACAATATCAAACCATGTCAAAAATCATTATGATCCTAGATGGAATCTCAACCAGCAATATCCATTTGTTTTCAGGATGTGAATATAAAAACGGCAAAATTGGTTTTGAAAAAGGGACTTATTTTAAATTATGCAGCTGCCTTATAGAAAATAAAAGAACGCTACGTGAAAAGGGAAAAACCAGAGAAAAACCCAAAGTTTTACAGGTAGAGGAAAAAAATATAAAAGTACCAAAAGATGAAAATACAACAACATTTCCACGACAAGTTATTGAACAGACTAAAACTGCGGAATCTTTTGTAAATAATAATCTAAATGATTCATCAATTCAAACAAATTCAACTCCACAGGTGAATAAACCAAATACAGATACTGGAGGAATTTCAAAAGAAGATTTTAGAAAACAAATACAAGCAAGGAAAATAAATAAAACATGAAATGTTACAGATTATTTTATAAGGAAACTGATATAGAATTCCTTATCGGTTTATTTTCAACAAAAGAAGATGCAGAACGCTGGAAAGATTTTTTAGCATTCTGCATTCAGGAATTTCCTTTTGATAATATGTATGTTGAATCTACATCGCCGTAACATTACGGCGTATATATAAATCTAAATCATTCTCATTCAACCATTCAATGCCATTAAGAGATCCAGATTCATTAATACATATTTTTTACACGTATCATAACCAATTTGTATTTTCAAAGGTGGAGGAGGATTATCTTCTCCATAATTTTCATAAATTGGTTTTACAGGGCAATTTTTAATCAATCCAAACTTCTTGCAAAATGTGCAATCATTGAATTCCGACAACCCAAAACAAAAATCTCCAAGTTCCTTTAACATAAGAAACCTCCTTAATAAATTATATGAAAACTATAAGAGATTAAACTCATAATGTAATTAAAGCAGTAATTGAATTTTTAATTATTGTTGTAAATAGATATAATTTTACCGATATTAAAATCATGGAACTTACAGAATTACAAAAACACAAAAAAATATGGATAGAAAAAGCAGTTAAGGGGCTCTGTACAAACCGCCAATGTGCAATGGAATTAAATCTTTGTATCGGACATATAAAGGCTCTAAAACGAAGATATAAAATTGAAGGCGACTCTGTTTTCATACATGGAAATACAGGAAGAAAGCCCAAACATACAATGCCAGATTCAGATCTAATGAGAATTATACAAATCAAAGAGTCTATAAATCAGAGCGGAAAGAAAATATTTAACAATGTGAATTTCACTGCCTTTACCAGGATTTTGAAAGATGTTTACGGCATTGATTACAGCAGAAACACAATATCAACTAAACTAAAAGAGGCTGGATATATTTCTCCTAAGACAAGGAAACAAAAAAAGGAAGAAGCTGTACATGAGATTCGGCCTGCAAGATTTCGCTTTGGAGAATTATTACAAGGAGACGGAACATCTTACGATTGGTTTGAAAACGGCAAGAACTATTGTATCCATGTTTTAATTGATGATGCTACAGATATACCTATTGCTATGTTTATGGTCAAGAACGAATGTGCTTTTGGGTATTATGAAATTGTTCGTCAGATGTTTTTAAAATATGGGATTCCTGAGGCTTTTTACTTAGATGGATTAAGACTTTTTTTCAACGATAAAAAAACTGGCATAGAAGAATCTGAAAGGAACAGTCTGACACAATTTGCTCAGACAATGGAATTTACTTTCGGGATTGAAATGATTAGGGCATATTCTCCGCAGGCAAAAGGAAGGGTAGAAAGATTCAATCAAACCATTCAGAGTGATTTACCAGTTTATTTGAAATTGTATAACATAAACACTGTAGAAGAAGCAAATAATTTTTTACCTTTTTATTGTGAAATATATGCAAAAAGATTTAGTCGTAAACCCAAATCAGAGTTATCAGCTTTCATTCCATTAAATGAAAAGCAAAAAATGGATTTAGCAAAACTCTTGAATGTAAAAGTAGAACGCACTACAGATTCTGGTTGCTCATTCAGCCTCAATAATTATATCTTCATTGCACGTGGAGCACCTAAACAAAAAATTGAAATACACCTTTCTGTACAGGATGGAATATGGGGATTAACAAAATCGGGAAAAAGAATTGAAATAGAACTATTTGACGATGACGAATGCAATCCTCACATGCCTCAAGTATGGAAGGATTTAATCAACAAATATTTCTTTGAAGATGCAAAAGCAAAATACCGTGCCCCTTACAAAGAAGCAATTTAAAGTAAAAAAAATAACCATAAAGAATTTACAAAAATTGGGGGTAATAAAATCAAAAAGACTTGACAGTTGTTTACAAAAAAAATGTTCACTATAAAAACATAAGACGCAAGCAAGTGCGTAGCGTCGCATTACCTCTAAAAAGAGTAATCCCCCGAGCGAAAGCGAGAACCCATGCAAAAAAACTAATTGACTTTTTATGAAAGTAAAAAAAAATAGCCGCCCATTAGTTTTCGACGCTTTGGACGGCTTATAATCCATAGTGGAGATGACCAAATGCTCGGGCATTTCCTTCATTCAATATACCAAATCTATATTATTCTGTCATTTTGTGACTAGCGCCTTCAAAGTATTTTTCTATCTTCCTGCAAAAGCTGTCAAAACTTATATAACATGTCTTTCTTTCTGTTTTTAAGTCTATTTTTTCTGCAATTTCAGCAAAAACTTCTCTTTGCATCTTAACTTCTATACCATTATTTACTGATTTAAAAAGCCTGTCTAAAAGATTTTTTGGATAGTCACTGTTTGGGTCGTCTTCTGTTCCCCAGACCAGTTCTGGTTTTGCAGGCAGCCCTTTTGGAATCTCTCCAAACACTTTCTGTATGGCTTTCCCGTCTCCCATCATCCAGTTTTCTATCATCTTTACAGGAACCATGGGAATACAATCATAACCAGCATTTAACACAGCTTTTTCAATCTGATTATATCTTTCTTCCAGTAACTTTTTGCAGCCGCTTTCTGTTTTTCTATCTATTTTTCTTTCTTTATCCGCATCCGTATAAAAAACAGGCAAAACTTTTGTCTCTTTATACTTTTCTTTTACCAAATTCAGAAAGAAAAAACAGGGAATTCCTCTGCCCTCAAGATTTGTAATGTGTCGCTGATATTTCTTTGGTCTGTTTTCTTTTTTTAATTCGTTTTTATCAACAAAAGCAAGTTCTACATCTTCTTTAGTATATTCAGAAACCACCCTTTTTAATAAGACTGCCGCAGAACCTTCATTCCAAACATCGCTTCCAAAATCTTTCCAGCCATAATCAGTTACACCTTCTCCTGTAATTACAACTGTCATTTTTAGTCCTTTTTAAGCAGAGCATCAATTATCTGACTTTCACTCATATTTAATAAAACTTCACCGGGATAAAAGTCTTCAAGCTTATTTTTCATGGCATCTGTTTCAAATAATTTTTCACAAACTACCCAACCATTATCTTTATTTCTGTAAATATAAGAAATACTTTCCGGCGGAACATAATCAACAAAAACTGTACTGTGGGTCGTAACAAACATTTGTTTATTATATTTGACTGAATAATTCAAAAGCCATTCCATAAGGAGTTTTGCTTTTTGAGTATTTATGCCATTCTCTATTTCATCCAGCAAAATAAAGCCCTGTGAACTTTCTACTTCTGCCAAAGAAGCAAAGGCTATAAGCCTTAAATCTCCGTCACTAATGTCTTTTGAATCAAATTTTATATTCTTTCCGCCGTAATTTTCTGTCGTAACAATTGTAGTCCAGCCCGGCTGTCCTGATGTTTTTGTGTCTACTTCCTTTATTGTATTTGTAAGAATGTTAACCCGTTTGTTTAAATCTGCCTTTTGAGTTTCGGAAAGTCCTTTTATAAAGGAAGTTAAAAATCTTCCTTTTTCACCAATCATTTCCGCTGTTCCACGTCCACTTTTTCTCATTTCATCAGGATTAAGCAAGTCATATGAATATGAGTAATCTAAAAATCTTTTAACAGATGCAAGTTCAGGAAAGTCATTATTGTCTGTATCTATAAGTTTAAGAATTGATGAAGTGTAATTAAATACAGTAATGTTTTCCGTCTCTCCACTTTTTTTAAGTCTGTATGCTTCTTTTGAAGCAAATTTAAAGCGCAGATAATCTTTTCCAGAATCGTATACATCTGGATTATCCTCTACCCACTCTTCTGTCAACTCTAGGATATTTTTACCACTGTTTGGAGTAAGATAAAGTCCCCATCGGAGTTTTTTATTTTTCCCGTCTACATCCAAACTAAAATCGGTTACAAACTTAATCTTTTTTTTTGTACTAAGTTTTGATCTGATATTTTCCACCTTAAGCTGTCTTCTGCTTAGAACACTGGAAAAATCTTCATGCGTCACTGATGATAAAAAACTTAAAATCTGCAGAAGCGTACTTTTCCCAGCACCATTATTTCCTACAATAATATTTACGGGAGAAAAGTATATGTCAGCTTCATTAAAAGCCTTAAAATTATCAATATAAATGTGTTCAATCATGTTTTTCTCTTAGAATACTCAAAAATATCAGTTTATTCAATATCCATATTAAGGCGGTTGCAAGTGCGTAGCGTCGCATTACCTCTAAAAAGAGTAATCCCCCGAGTGTAAGCGAGAACCCATGCAGCAAAACCACTTTGCAAACTTATTAAAATATGTTATATTTAATATATAGGAAATGCCTGAACAGGCGGTTATCTCCCATACTCAATCGGTTTTTACCGAAATTTGATTTTGGGAGGCTTGTCTATGACTATAGAAGTAGTTATTTCACTGGTAACCTGCGTTGCCACAATAATTACCACAGTTATAGCAATACTCACCTACCTTAAAAAGTAAAGAGTAAAAAAATAGCCGCCCATTAGTTTTCGAAGCTTGGACGGCTTATCGTACATAGTGGAGATGACCAAATGCTCGGGCATTTCCTTCATTCAATATACCAAATCTGTTTTATTCTGTCAATTTTGTGCTTAACACTGCACGAAAAACTATTTTCAAGTATTCAGATACATTTGTGGCAGAGGCATCCAAATCATGTGATTCATATTACTTTTCAATGGTTTTTACTTCAAAATACCATAGTCTTTCCCTTAAGATTCCAGTTGCCGTTGCGCTCCAAAAATATTACTATTAAATCATGGGTGAGCGCAATTTAAAAACACAGGCAATTATTCTGAGCGTTACGGCGCAGGGTGAAAACAACCGCAGTGTGCGCGCGCTTTCACCTGACCTGGGTATTTTTTATGCAACACTTTACGGCGGCCCAAAAAGCAGACTGCGCGCAATGGTTCAGCCCTTTAACAGCGGAACAATGTACATCTACAACGATGAGGCGCGGCATTCAAAAAAGATTACCGACTTTGACGCAAAAAACTGCCATCTTTCTTTAAGAACAAGCCTTTACAAACTCTGGGCCGTAAACCTTGCATGCGAACTTGCAATAACAACAAAATGCGCCGGGGACAGTGTCCAGACATTCCGCCTTCTTACGGCCTTTGCAGACGGAACAGACGCAAGTGACGAAGACGGTGCGCGGCTTGGAACAATACGCTTTTTGTGGCGCTACCTGGGACTACTTGGAGTACAGCCACCTCTTCATGAATGCGCTTCATGCGGTGCAAATCTTCTTGCAAAAAATGCACTCTCCTATTATTCCCCCGAACTTTCTTCCTTTACATGCAAAGACTGTACTTCCCATGCAGAATCAAAAACAATTTATGCAGACGGCGATGCACTCACCTATCTTGCGGCAGTAAATGAACTTGCCCCAGGAAAAGTACGGCAGATTAAAATAAAAGAAGAAAGCCTTTACCAGATGAAGCGCCTTGTCTTCTATCTAATAGAAAAAGCCTCTGGAACAAAACTGCGTACACTCGAAACCGGAGCCAGAATCTTGTAGAAATGCATTTATTATAGAAAACAACGGCATAATGTGCTATAATAAAATTCAGTTTAAAAAACAGGAGGCTACGGGTTATGAGAGCTGCTGACATTATCATCAAAAAAAGAGGAAACCCCGCGCCGGAATCCCTTACAAAAGAAGAAATTCAATTTATGGTAGACGGTTATGTTGCAAAGACAATTCCCGACTACCAGATGTCTGCCTTTCTTATGGCAATATATTTTAACGGAATGTCTTTTGAAGAAACTGCTGCCCTTACCGACTGCATGCTTCATTCAGGAGAAATTATAAATCTTCACGGCAAGGAAAACCTTGGTTTAAAAGGACCTTTTGTAGACAAACATTCAACCGGCGGTGTAGGAGACAAAATAAGTATTCCGCTTGCGCCAATTGCAGCCTGCCTTGGAGTACAGATTCCCATGATGAGCGGGCGCGGTCTTGGACACACAGGCGGAACTTTGGACAAGCTGGAGTCAATTACCGGTTACAGAGTTGCCCTTTCGCCACAGGAGTTTGAACAGCTCATTGCAAAAAACGGATACGCCATGACCGGCCAGACACAGAAAATTGTTCCGGCTGACCGTCTTATGTATGCGCTCAGGGACGTGACCGGTACTGTAGAAAGCATTCCTTTGATTACAGCAAGCATTCTTTCAAAAAAAGTCGCAGAAGGAAGTGACGCTCTTGTTTTTGACGTAAAATATGGTTCGGGTGCATTCATGAAAACACCGGCCGCTGCAGAAAATCTTGCCACTTCCCTTGTAAAAACTGCGCAGGCTATGGGCAAAAAAGCCGTGGCACTTCTTACAGACATGGAAACCCCGCTTGGTCTAAAAACCGGCAACTACCTCGAAATCGAAGAGTCGCTTGAATGCCTTCAGGGTAACGGGCCAAAAGACGTAATGGAACTTACATACGCTCTTGCTTCACGCATGGCACTTCTTGCAGGCAAAGTCGCTTCTATAGAAGAAGGACTTGAACTTTGCAAACAAGCAGTGGACTCGGGCCGTGCACTTGAAAAATTCCTTAAAAATGTAGATGACCAGGGCGGTGACAGCAAAAAACTTCTTGAACAGCAGGGCAAACGCCGTTCTCCTTTCCACGCACAGCTTAATGCAGAAAGTGACGGTTACCTTAAAATAGACGCTTACAAAACGGGAATTGCATGTATTAATCTTGGCGTCGGAAGAAACAAAACTTCTGACAAGGTAGATGCCGACTCTGGAATAATTCTTTCAAAAGTTCAGGGTGAAGCCGTTAAAGCGGGGCAAAAAATTATGGACGTTTACGCAAAGGATGAAAAATCCCTTGAAGAAGGCGTTGCAGCCCTTAAAAAAGCCGTTTCATATTCAAAAACAACAATTACACAAAACAAATTGATATTAAAGGAAATAAAATAGTGTCTGAATGGTTCAAAAAACAAATTTCAAAAACTCAGGTAGAATCTGTTTCTAAAAAATATTCACTTGACCCCATCACTGCCAGCATAATGGTCAGAAGGGGAATAACGGGCGGCCGCGATATTCTCTATTATATAGAAGACGATTTGCGGTTTCAGCACAGTCCCTTTATGTTTGCCGCCATGGAAGATGCCGTAGACAGAATTCTTGACGCAAAGGAAGAAAACGAAAAGGTTCTTATCTTTGGAGACAGAGACGTAGACGGCGTTACTTCTACTACGGTTTTGTACGACTGTCTTTCTTCTATGGGAATTGATGTTTCGTACAAACTGCCGGGCGGCGATGATGCTTACGGACTTTCAATGCAGGCTGTAGAAGAATTTGCGGCAAATTACGGTTCGCTCATTATTACCGTGGACTGCGGAATCTCGAACAACGCAGAAATTGCAAAAGCTGCAGAACTCGGACTGGACGTAATTGTTGTTGACCACCACAATGCTCCAGAGACACTGCCCTCACCGGCCATAATCATTGACCCAAAGACAGAAAATTCAGGCTACCCGTTCCCCGACATTTCGGGCTGCGCGGTTGTATATAAACTTGTAAGCGCAATCCGCTTTAGCCAGAGCAGCTGGTACAAGCAGGACGTAACCCTTCTTAACGTAAACAAAGAAAATTCTGCCGTAGAATGCGTCAAAGTGCGCAATCTTGTTCCGGTAAGCCGCCTTACACAAACCATTGACCAAAACACGGCTTCTCTTTCTGACACAAATCTTCCTTCCTATTTACAGGGGCAGCTTCTTCTGGCATGGGATGCAAAAACTTTGTCACAGGATTTGCAGTCTCTTTTTGGTGACGGTGCCCAGTTCAACCTGGTAGACATAAGGGAAGAGGCGGCTAAACTCTTTCCAAAATTTGCGTCAATGACACTTACCCAGCTTAAGGGAATGTCAAAAATGGCAAAGTACGGCGACCATGAACCTACAGAAATAGGCGGTTTTTACAATATTTTTGTAACATGGGTTCAGAAGTCGCTTGCAAAAGACTTTCCTTCCTTTGCACAGGCAGAAGAAAAAGATCTGCAGCTTGTGGCACTGGCAGCTCTTGCAGACATTATGCCCATGAAAAACGAAAACAGAATCTTCGTAAAAAACGGCCTCAAGTCAATCAATTCAGGAAGAATAAGGCCGGGGCTTCGCGAACTTATGGCAGAACTCAATCTTACCGGCAAACGCATTAATTCAATTGACTTAAGCTGGGTTGTTGTAGCACACCTTAACGCGGCAGGAAGACTTGGCCAGCCCGAACTTGCAGCAAAACTTTTTATTACAGACAGTCAGAATGAACGCCTCGAAACCGCAAAACAGATTATTGAACTTAACGCAGAACGCAAGCAGCTTTGTGTAGACGCGTGGAACTATGCCGGCATTCAGGCAAAAGCGTCAATTCCCCTTCACAACAACAAACTTTGTGTCGTAATAGATGAAAGAATAAACAGGGGCGTAAGCGGAATTCTTGCAGGGCGTCTTGTTTCTACATACAATGTTCCTGCCATGGCTGTTACTATTGTAGACGGAATTGCAATCGGTTCAATGAGAAGCTGCCGCGATTATGATGTAACGCAGTTTCTTAACAAAATGGACGATCTTTTTATAAATCACGGCGGGCACAATTTTGCAGCAGGATTCAGCTTTAAAAGAGAACGACTTGCAGAATTCGAAGAAAGAATAAAAACCCTTTCTTCAGAAATTAAACTCGGTGACACAAAAGATACTGGTGGCGGCATAGATGCAGAAATTCCGTCACAATACCTTACACCTGCTCTTCTTGATATCTCTGACAGATTCGAGCCGTACGGTGAAGAAAACCCGCAGCTGCTTTTTATGGCAAAAAACATAAGGGTTGCTTCGGGCCAGCGCATGGGAAAAGGCGAAAAAATGCATCTGAAAATTACAGCCGACTGCGGCAAGTACAAATGGCCGTGCATCTTCTGGAACGAAGGCGAGCGGCTTGGAAGGGACTTTAACGTTGGCGACAGGGTTGACTTTATTTTCAGAGTCGAACGCAATGTGTTCAACAGAATAGAAACTCCGCAGATTAATCTTGTGGACATTAAAAAAAGTGACAATCACTAAAGTGAATAAACCGGGGGACAATATGAGATTTTGTATAAAAAAAGCAGCGCTCTTTGCGGCAGTTTTTATAACGGGAATTGCCTGCGCATTTTCAAAAGAAGCGGTTTTCGAAGGCGAAGACTACAGCATTGAACTCAGCTACAATGACAGTGCGTGTCCTGGAGATGCTGTTTTTGTAAGAATGAAATTTACGCAGACCAGCCGCAAAAACAAAGTTTCCCGCACAGAATTCGGCTCAACAGAAGCTTCTATGGAATTTTTTGCAGGTGAAAAAAAACTTTCGCAGTCACAGTTCTACCAGCTTCCGAAAAGCAGTTCGCGCACGGTTCTGTCAATGCTTTCTGGGATTCCGCTTTCGTCGTGGCTTGACAGCGAAGAAAAATATTCCGTTAAAATAACATACAGTCTTTACGGCCAGAAAAAGTATGAGTTCAGCCTTCCAGTCAAAATTGAACCAAAAACTTTTGTTAGCGAAACTCTGGATCTTGACGAAAACAACACGATGATCAAAACAGACACAAGTCCCGAACGCATGAGGCAGATAGCAGAACTCAATGACATTCTTGCCACAACAGATATGCAGTCCGTTTACCAGACAACTTCGTTTGCCGCCCCGACTGATTCAACAAGAAGAACATCATTTTTTGCAGACAGGCGCGTTTATGCCTATACAAACGGTAAATCTTCAACAAGCCTTCACAACGGCATAGACTACGGCATTCCCGAAGGAACAAATGTTCTTTCATGTGCAGCCGGAAAAGTTGTTCTTGCCAAGTTCAGAATTTCTACGGGCTGGAGCGTTGTAATAGAACATCTTCCGGGGCTTTACAGCCTTTACTACCACATGAGTTCGCTCAATGTAAAAGAAGGCGACACCGTTAAACAGGGAGATCTTATTGGGCTGAGCGGTTCTACGGGACTTGCAACAGGGCCTCATCTTCACTGGGAAGTAAGGCTCAATATGGCAGCCGTTAGCCCTGATTTCTTTTTGAACAATTTTGCCTTTGAAAGCCTTCAGTAGGCAGAAATCCCAGGTCCGCGGCTTCCTACAAAAAGTCTGTATTCTTTACCCGGAACACAGCCGCCAAGGTTTACTGAATAATATGTAAGGTGTGATGAAAAAATAGAAAATGCGGGAGTAAGTGCAAAATCTGCAATCATTCCCGCATATTTTTTCTGTTCATCAGTCCAACTGCTTCCAAGAAGTTCAAAGCGTCCTTTTGAAAACAGATGTTTTCTTAACATTACGCCTGAATTTACACCGGGACTGTCTGACGCATATATTCTGTACGGAAAATAAGATTTTTTTCCAAGGAATGTAACGCAGGCAAAATCTACAGAAACAGAAGGCGCATTCCACGAGCGTTCAAATTCTGCCACAATGTTTGAGTCGCTGTCTGTAAATGTTATTGAAGCACTTACAGAATCATCACCCGACCCGTAAACCAGCACTTTTGCGCAGTCATAGTACAGGGATGACTCAAGATTGGAAGCTGCATAATAACAGATAAAATATTTGTATGCAAACACAAGGACGGCAATAAAAAATGCTGCAAGAACAGAGGCTGCAATAATATGAACGGCACTGTCTCTTGTTTTTATTTTCATTTTCCTACCATTGCAAGAAATTCCTTTTCATCAATTACGGGAATTCCAAGTTTCGCGGCTTTAAGGTTTTTGGATGAACCGCTCGAAGTGTCGTTTGTTACAAGATAGTCTAGTCCTTTAACAACAGAAGATTTTACAGAACCACCTGCAGCTTTTACCATATTCTGCGCGTCGGCTCTCTTTAAAGCATAAAGTTCTCCAGTAAAACAGAAGGATTTTCCTGCAAGAGGCCCGCTCTTTGTGCTTAAAATTTCTATTGTTCCACTCTCAAGCAGGGAGCGCATTTCATCTTCATTTTCTTTCATTCCCTCAACAAAGGTTGCGGCAAGAATTTCTGCAAAGCCGTAAACACCGGCAATCTGTTCTGCTGTGGCTGCAGTAATTTTTTCAAAAGTGTCAAAACCGGCGTCTATAAGTTTTTCTACAACAGTCTCGCCTATTCCCTCTATGTCAAAGCCGGCAATAAATTTCTGGAGCGTAACCGTTCTGTGGTTTTGTATAGAAAGGGCAACTTTATGCGCGCCTAAAGACTTTTTTTCCTGACTTAAGCTTTCTTCGTTAAGGAAAAACGGCGCAAGTGTTTGTTCGTCAAGTTTGTAAATATCACTCACAGACCTGACTGTTCCACTTTCAAAGAGAGATTTTACAAGTGTTTCTCCCAAATCGCGTATGTCTATTACCGAAACCCATTTTAAAAGGCGGTGCAGAATGCGTTTTGGGCACGATTTTTGCGGACAGTAAAGCCTTGTTCCTTCGTCTACAAGTTCTGTTCCGCATGAAGAACACTTTACAGGAAACTCTATGTCCTTTAAAGACTGAACGCCGGCCTCCTGTACGACAGACTCTATCTTTGGAATAATTTCGCCGCGCTTTACAACAACAACGTGGCTTCCTATTTTGAGTCCCAGCGAGCGTATAAGATTGGGGTTTACAAGACTTGCGCGGCGGACGGTTGTTCCGTTAAGGTCTACCGGATCAAAAACTGCAACCGGCGTGTATGTGGCACCCGCTTCGTTCCATTCCACAGAGCGTACAATAGATACTGCTTCTTCCAGACTGAATTTAAATGCAATCTGTCTGTCGGGTCTTGCACGGCTTGCGTCTTCGTGGTTTACCGTGCGCTCTTTTATTACAAGACCGTCAATGTCATATTCCAGAGAAGGCCGCAGTTCCATTACTTCGGCGCGGTATTCTATTACTTCTGAAGGAGAACGGCATATTTTGAGCGGAACAGAATTGAAACCGCATGAAACAAGCCAGTTTATCTTTGACTCTTCGTCTGTAAAGGGTTGGTTTCCTTCTGTTGCCCAGACATCGTATGTTATTAAAGTAAGGTTTTCGCAGCCGTTGCCGTCTTTTCGTTTCATAAGACCGTTGGCAGCGTTCCTGCAGTTGGCTTTGTCAGAAAATTTTTCTTTGTGAACCTCATGGGTCATTATAACTTCGCCGCGCACACCACCTGTAAAGTCAACGGGTTTTCCTTTAGCAGAATAAATTTCTTTTAGAACACCGCTCATCTTTATGGCATTCTGTGTAATTACATCGCCTGTTGTACCATCACCGCGCGTTACGGCTCTTACAAGACGGCCTTTTTCATACTGAAGTTCAAGGCTGGCACCGTCAAGTTTATATTCAACAAGATATTCAGGGTAAACGTGTTTCTGCGCCCACTCAAGAAATTCCTCTGGTGAGGCTGCTTTTGCCTGGCTTCCCATTGGCATGACATGAAGGGCTTTTTCAAAGTTTGCGCTGTCTGCACCCACTTTCTGAAGAACAGGATTTGACGGGTCAAGGCTTTTGAGTTCATCCCAGAGCGCATCAAATTCTGCATCTGAGACTTCACCTTCACCGTCATAATATGATTTCTGATATTTTTTTATCAGAGGCACAAGATACTTAATGCGTTTGTTTTTTTCTTCTGCTTCTGCAATATCAAAAAGATCCATATTAAAGGCTCCTGTTTTCCTGCGGCATATCTGAATGATCCGGGTCGTCCTTTACAAAATATAGCTCAAAAATTTCACGGCCGGCATCTATTCCCTTCTGTTCAAATTTTGTCCTTGGGCGCCATTGCTGGTGCGGGGCAAATTTTTCGTATTTGTTATGGAGTCCCGGTGTTGACTCCAGTTCTTCAAGTGCACTTACGGCATATTCTTCCCAGTCGGTTGCAAAATAAATGTATCCTCCGGGCGAAAGTTTGCTTACAAGAAGATCTGTATTGGGTCGCTGCATAAGGCGTCTTTTGTGGTGCTTCTTTTTAGGCCAGGGATCGGCAAAGAATACATGAAAGCCTGCAATCGAGTCGTCGGGAATCATTGTCCTTAAAATTTCGAGTGCATCGTATTCTATTATATAAAGATTTTTGAGCTGTCTTTTCTTTATGTCACTCAAAAGGCGGCCTACTCCAGGAACATGCACTTCACTGCCAATGTAATTCATTCCAGGGTTATCCTGTGCAATCTGTGCGGTAGCCTGTCCCATGCCAAAGCCAATTTCCATTGTAACGGGATTTGTGTTATTGAACAACTCGGTAAAGTTAAGTGTTCTGTGCTCAAAAGGTACGCACCAGACCTGATGCAGTTCGTCATAACTGCGTCGCTCGCTTTCTGTCATGCGTCCTGCACGGATTACATAAGTTTTTATTGTACGGCGAAAAAGTGATACACCGTCTTCCTTTCCCGCAACCGGAACAGGATCATCTGTCTGAGGAACATCGCTGCTTTCTGCGAAGTTCTGTTCATCATTAAAATCTGCAGGCATTTAAACTCCTATAAAAATTTATTCCTGAATCTTCATTATGAAAAATATTAAAAGTGTATGCTACTTTAAACTCTGGTACGGCATCATGCAGATAACGGTATTCCCGGCATAAAGCCAGCATATTCTGAAAGTGTCTGCATTTGCAAAATCCAAAAGAATTTTTTTGTCATCAGACCAGTTGTTTTTGCGTTCCCCAAAATAAAGCAACATTCCGTCTTTGTCGTAAACGGCAAGCCGCTGCATTCTGTTACCGCTCAATACACCGGGAAAATCTTTAGGCCGACTTTCATACAGGGCACTGTCATAATTTACATAAAACGGAACTTCACATTCACGCTCCGAAGCATCCTCATAAACCAGCGAATACCGACCCTTTGGAATCTGAACACCGTCAGAAGATACAAAATTGGAATAGCCTGCCCAGTTGTTTTTGCCTTCATCAGAAATTTTTCTTAAGGAACTGCATTCCCATTCAAGGCCTGTATTTTCATTGTAAACGTTAATCTTTGAAGCCCTCAAAAAATCGCTTTCGGCAAGGGCAAATAAAGAAAGCCTTACAGACGGCTGTGCATCTTCAGAAGCGTAATCAAACACCACACTAGAAGAAACAGACGAAACAGAAGGCACACTGTTAGAACAGGACACGAGAACACAAATTCCGCAGAAAACGGCTGCCAGACTTAGAAAATGCTTCATATATTAAAAGTTAAATTTAAGGTTAATAACGGTAAGGTCACTGGCAGAAGACTGGTTTACAATAGATTCAAATTTGACGTTAACCTTTTTGCACGCATCTTCAAGATAAGAAAGATAGTAAAGACCAAGATCAGTTCCTTCCTGACCGTCGGGCATCTGGCGATAAAAGTCAATAAGGGACTTTTTGCTTAAATTGGCGGCCATTTTACTTTCTATATTTTCCTTGACTTCCTGAAACTCGTCATCCTTGTTGTAAAGCGTAATCTGCAGAAGCCCCTGCTTTCCTATTGCAGTAGAACCTCCTCCCAAAGTCCACGAAAGGAACACAAGTTCATGTTTTTTTTCGAGTTCCTGAACAATTTTTGCCCTGATTTCGGGATCAAAAATAAGTGTATCTGAATTTTCTATTCCCTGGTAAAGAATTTTTGTCTCTTTTCTGATGTTGTTGTTTTCGCAGTTAAGGGCAAGTTCCATAACCATAACAGAAATATATTCGGCAACCTTTGACTTGTTCATATAAGATGCAAGTTCCTGACGCAACATTGTAACAATCTCGGAAAATCCGTCGGCTTTATAAAACTTTGTTATAATATACCAGTTCATAAGGCTCAGACGGTTAAGGAACTTTTCTGTCATAAGAAGATAAATATTTTTTTCTTCAGGAGAATAGTCGGTGTTTGCCATAATGCTTTTCCAGACAGGATCCAGAATTGCCTGGCGCGCTTGCTGAATAACATTGTCTTTCATTGAAAGCTGTGCCCGCAAGTGTTTTTCGGGAATCTGGGTTTTTTCGTCAAGAAGTGAAGACGGGTTAAGGCGGTTATGTCTTCTTACACAATCACACTGAATAAGGGCGGCAAAAATTTCACGGTCAAACTGTTTGTAAAGTATAGAAAAAACAATGAGTTTGGAAAGATCCATAACTTCCTGGCGGTGGGTTACGAATTCCGGCATGGAAATTTCAATCTTAGAAATATAATCCAGCAGAATCATGCTTTGAACGGAACTGGGTGAAAAATGCTCCATACTGATTCCGTGGGCGGAACGATTATCTGCAAGTCTAAGGTTCAGCAACTGTTTCTTATGGCTAAGAAAATGGGACGTGCCTTCTTCTGTAAGAATAACCTTTAACGGAAGATCCAATATAAATTTCTTTTTTTCCGCACACATTGTCGGGCCGAACTCCTATATATATTTTCTATTATAAGCAAGATTTGTCTAAATGTACAGACCCTTTTGTAATTCTATGTAATTCCTGCATGTCATTCCGAAGGAATCTTTGCCCCGCTATCCTTGCTGAAAATCTGATTTTTTTATACTATACATTATGCTCGCATTATCTGCAAAAAAAACAGTCAGTTTATTAGGCGCACTTTTATTTATTGCCACCTCCCTTGCGGGCCAGCCACAACTTACAGCCGCAACCGCAAAAAGACGCAGTTTCGCGCGCACACTGTCATTCTATGAATCAATCAGCAGCAGAAACTTTAACTGCGAGCTTCAGCCAATAGTTCCGTCGGTACAGGATGAATTTGAAGAAAACATTCTCATAGAAATTCCTTCAGACAAAAGCAAAGTATCAACAAACAGAATAACAACGGTCAATTTTGCCTTTACCCAAGACTTTTTTGCCGCTTCCCCGGAATTTATCTTTGAATTTGCAGACTATCTTACCCAAAAAAAACTGCCCTTCACGACTGTAATTCTGCTTTCTGCCGACTCTGACTATGACACTGTTCCGCAAAAACCTTCTGTTTCCGGCGGTACCCGTGTGTTTGCCCAGTCATGTTATGAAGCAGACAAAATCTGTTCAGTTGTTGTTACCGATTCAAAATATAATGACGGAACAATTACGGCAGGCGGAGCCGGTGATATTTCGCCAAAATGGCTTGTGCAGAAAATAAAGGCTGCATGCGCTTCTTACAAAAAAAGTGCCAGGCTTCCCGTTGCATTCATGTACCTTTACAGACAGAAGGCAATAAAAGAAAACCAAAGGGTTGCCGCTTTTCTTGAACACGGAATTCCTGCGGCCGGATTGTATCTGGGACACGAAGAAAGCGACCTTATGGTATTAAAGACACTGGCTCAGGATTTTTCTGACAGCAGGGGCGGTCTTTGGGACAGGCATTACAGTTATATTCCGACAGGAAAAAACGGAATATGGACGGACGAATTTTTCTTTGCGGCAACCTTCATTGCCTTTGCATTCATAACGCTTCTGTCACTCTGCTTTTCTTCTTTTACAAATTCAGAAGGCAACAAAAAACTTCTGCGCGAACTTTCCCGCACGTGGTATTTTATTCCGGCTTTTATTCTGGGTACATCAGTCGCTCTTATACTTGTTCAGGCAGCTCTTTCTGCGTTTAATGCCGGGGCGCAGCTTTTCTTTGCAATAAAAATTACTGCAGTTACTTTTCTTGCATCTATTTTTCTTGTATACCAGCTGGCATTCAGGACAAGGCTCACGCTGGTTTCTACAAGCTACCAGATTCTTATAGTTGCAGCGCTTAATATTTTTATCATGACGGCAGCAGATTTGTCGTTTATGTTCATTTTTTTTGTTCAGTATATCATCATTTTCTTTTTCAGAAAGCGCAAGTCACTTGCTGCAAATATTGTCTGTCTTGTTCTGCTGGTCATTCCGCTGGCATCATTTATGTACGATATCCTGCGTTATTCAGATTATGAAAACCTTGCAAAAACAATGAAAACCGGCTTCTGGGGAAACGTCACTATTTCTTCAATCATGTTCCCGATTCTTATCCAGACGACACGCGTAGTAATTTCACTTAAAGCAATCAAAAAATCCGACCCAAAAAAAACACTTCTTTCAAAATGCGCAGTTTCTGTTGCTTCATACACGGCGGCGGCAGTTCTTTTAATCGCATTTATAATTCTTTGCGCAAAAGCTTCTTCTTCTTCAACAGACAAAGCATCTCTTCCTGCTGTAATCAACAGTAGCGGAACAAATGCTTTTGAAGCACAAATCACAGAGTCTGACCTGATGGACATGAACACAAAAACCGTGCGCATAACTTCGTCAAGAAATGTTATCAGGTATACTGTTACCGTAAAATCCCGCGAAACTATTCCGCTTTATGAATGCAACTACAATTATTCCATAGAAAACAACGAAAACGCCGTAATACAGATTCCTGACTTTCCTCCGCAAAAAATTGACATTGTTTACACAACAGACAAAAACAAAAGCGAACAGGTTATAATTACCGCATACATTCAGAGTGAAAGAAACTACATAATAGCAGAAACAAAAATTCTTGATACAGGAAACCGCAATGAGTGAAAATACAGTTCCGGTTTTTATGCACATAGACATGGACGCTTTCTTTGCTTCGGTTGAACAGCATGATCATCCCGAATACCGCGGAAAACCTGTAATTGTAGGAGGACTTCCCGGTGACAGACGAGCAGTAGTTTCAACAGCCTCGTATGAAGCACGCAGATTCGGTGTACATTCGGCCATGCCTCTTTTTAAAGCCGTAAGTCTTTGTCCCAATGCAGTATTTGTACGCGGCAACATGAAACGTTATTCAGAAATTTCTCAAACAATAATGGACATTTTTGCAGACTATTCACCCACCGTAATACAGATGTCAATTGACGAAGCATTTATAGACGCAACCGGAACCGAACGGCTCTTTGGCCCGCCACAAGTTCTTGCAGCAAAAATAAAAGAGCGTGTAATGCAGGCAACCGGCCTTACGGTAAGCATAGGAATTGCTTCTACAATGTATGTTGCAAAGATTGCGTCGGGCTTCAGAAAGCCAAACGGCCTTACGCTCATTCCGTCCGGTGATGAAGAAAAGTTTATGACTTCCCTTCCGCTCGAAAAAGTCTGGGGAGCCGGAACAAAAACAATCGCGCACATAAAAAATGCAGGCATACGTACAACCGCACAGCTCAGGGACAAAAGTCTTGCTTCACTTACAACGATTTTCGGAAACTGCACAGGAACTTTTCTTTACAACGCAATGCGCGGCAACAAGGAAATGAAATTCGGCGATGATCCACAAAACCGCTCGCTCAGCGCAGAGTCAACATACGAATTTGACCTTACCGACAGATATACAATAGAAACAGCCCTTATGCAACTTGCGCAGACTGTAATCTGGAGAATGCACAGAGCCGGCGTGCGTTCAAAAACAGTTTCGCTTAAAATACGTTATGAAGACTTTACTACAGTTTCGGTTCAGGAAACTTCAGATTCCCCAGTGGCAAACGCAGATGACCTTTACGAGAGATGCCGGCGGCTGCTGCAAAAAAAATACCAGGACGGCCGCGGAATAAGGCTTCTGGGAATTGCATGCGAAAAAGTAGAAAGCAAAGACCTTCCCTCACAGGGCGAACTCTTTAATTCCAGAAATGAAAAACTCAGCATTGTAGAAAAAGCCATTTTTGAAATGGAAAGCAAAAACCCTGCCTTAAAGCTAAGAAAGGCAAGGCTTATTGAAGCGGAGCAAAATACCCTGTCTCATCACGGCCGGAACGGTTAAGAAGATAGGCTTCCACTTCTACAGGAAGATATTTTCTTCCGTATTCGGTCTGCAAAGAAGACGTATACTTCAACTGGTAAAGTCCAGACGGAATTCCTGTTATGTCACGCACAACGGCAGAAAGTCCTTCACTCCGGTAAACGTAATAGCTTTTCCCCGGCGTACTGTCTGTAATATAAGAAATGCCGCTGTCTGCCGTTCCTTCAGAAAGAAGCACGGTACTGAATGAAACAGCATTGTTGTTCAGAAAAGCAGTCAGATCAGAAAGAGCATATCTGTCAAACGATCCGAATCCCGACTTTCCTTCGGTAACATAAACAATTCCCCTCTTGCACTCGGCATTGATAAGTCCGTTTGCAGCAAGCCTTATTCCAAGATCCAGAGCAGGTTTGTCAGTATACGGGCACTTAAGGGACAAAACAGAAAATTCAGCCAGTTCCAGAGGGGATCCTTCAAACTCTGTTACAGGAATACTGCCCGAAGAAATTATTTTTACACTTCCTTTTCCATTCATGGAAGCGGCAATTTCCCTTACGGCAGTTTCTGTTTTTGCAGCAGAAGCTCTCATGCCCTCACTTCTGTCAATAAGAATTGTAATGTCCGCCACGTCATTGTTCGAAGCAGAACCTGTAAGTTCCATATTGAGCACGGGACGCTTTTTTTCTGTAACAAGAAAATTTTCCTTCTTAAGCCCCACAACCTGCTGTCTTTTGCGGTTTTCCACGCGCACTTCAAGCACAACTTCGGGAAAGGCAGAAGCATCTGCGCGTTCAATCTGAACAAAGAAGCCGCCTACAAGCTCGGTCATTTTTGCCATGACATAAATTTCATCTGCCTTAAAGTCAGTTACAACGAGGTTTCCGTTTGCATCAGGCACGGCACTTGTAATAAGCGATCCGGCGTTTCCTGTTCTGGCATTTTCGTAAACCGCACCTGTAGAAATATCCACTGTAGATACGGTATTTGAATCTGTAAGAAGAAGATATCCGTTCCAGTTCTTAAGACATTCCGGTCTTAAAAAAGTTCCTTCTTCTACCAGAATTCCAATATAGTTTCCTGCACGGTCAAATTCGTAAATTGCGCCGTAAACGCTGTCTGCAACAAAAATTCTGTCTTCAATGCAGGCAATTCCCGTAGGTGACTTAAAGCCCCGGAAAGCCCCGTTTTGCTGCCCGAATTCTAGCAGCGGTGTTCCTGCAGCGTCAAAAACAACAACACGTGCGTTTCCAAAGTCGGTAACGTAAATATTGCCGAAGCTGTCCTGTGCCAGGTACTGCGGGCCAATAACCTGCCCCGGACCTCGGCCTTTTGTTCCGTAATAGCCAAGAAAACTTCCTTCACTGTCCAAGTGTGCAAGCCTGTCACCTGCACTTTCGCTTACCAGAAGAGTACCGTCAGTAAGCCTTATAATGTCCATAGGCCTGTCAAAACCGTTTAGCGGCCCGCGCAGTCTTCTTGTAACCACGCCGTTTACATCAAATTTCAAAAGCTCGTTGGAACCGTAAGCGACAACCCAGATGCTTCCGTCAGAATTTGCCAGTGAAGAAACAGGCTGTCTGTAAATAAGTATGTCACCTTCTACCGGCGGAATCGAACCCGACTCTGTAAAGCGCTGCGTAAATCCGTAACCGCCGTCTACAATGCGCCTGTCGCCTACAATTTCTATTCTGTTCTGAAGAAGCATTCCGCCGTAGCCAAGATCCGCGGCAAATTTCCACTGCTGCAACGCCGCACCTTCTATTCCAGAACGGTAATAGGCCTTTCCCAGCCAGTCCAGTATAAGCGGTTCCCCGGGAAGATATGAAAGCGCCTTTTCAAACTCAAGAATACTTTCGTTAAATGCACCGCGGTAATAGCTTTGGACACCCCTGCGAAATTCCTCTTCTGCAAAACCAGAATTTGCAGACCTTACTGTATCTTCAGGCTTTCTTACCGTATCGGTCAGATTTGTCTGTGAAAAAGCTGCGGTAACCGTCGCAAGGGCAAGAACTCCAGCTACAACTGAATAAAAAAAGCGTCTCATTCGTAATCCTTTTGCGCGCTCTTAAGATGTTCAGAAATAAGAGCATTGTCAGGGGCAATTTTGAGTGCCCGTTCCAGAAATTTTCTTGCTTCGCTGAACAGCCCCATTCTGTAGTATACCCAGCCAAGGCTGTCCAGACAGGCAGCACTTTCGGGACACATACCCACTGCACGCTTGCAGCAGCCCAGAGCCTTTGCAAGATCGGTTCCCTCGCAGGCAAGCACATAGCCAAGTCCGTTAAGAGCCGTGGGGTTCTGCGGATCTTCGTCCAAAGCGCGTGTATAAAGTTCCTTGCTGCCCGAAGAGTCTCCCTGCTCCCACGCAACATAGGCCATTGAAGCATAGACCGAAGCCTTTTTGTATCCTGTTTCCAGAAGTTTGTTTAGTTCAAAGTCTGCCAGCTTTTTGCGGCCGCTCAGACAGTATATTACGGCAAGAAGATAGCGGCACTGCAGAATTCTTTCTGAGGACTCGCTGTCGTCCATGTCAGAAGAAGTAACAACCTGCTCAAGATAGAGGAGCGAATCATCATAACGGCCCAGTTTTGCATAGCACAGGCCAAGGTAATAGGCAAGTTTCACGGTACTTACACCGCAGTCTTCGGGAAGTGAAAGAAAATATGTCAGGGCTCCGGTATAGTTTCCCTGTCTGTAAAGATTTATTCCTTCGCCAATCAGATTTGAGTCCGCCATCTGCGCCTCCATAAAGTCAATTCAGAGAAAACGAGGGTAAATATTTGGCAACAGGCTGCGCATAAACAGCACTTACCGAAACAAACCCGTTTTCCACAAGAATTCCATCACCGCAGGCATCCCCGAGAGAAGCAATTTTCCCGTCGCCGCGGCAGCTGCTGTAAAGTGTACCGCAACCGCAACTTACGTCTACCCTGTCACCGTATACCCTTGAACAGACAGAAGCCTGTCTTGTACCGCGTATCTCGTCAGAAAAAGGTGCATTTACATTTACAAAGCACTCAAGTGAACCCGAACGGCTGTCCTTTGTTCCGCACAGAGACAGAAGAGAGCGCATATTGTCCCTGACATAATAAGAAAGGGAACGGTAGGCAGAATCTTTTTTTTCTGATTCTTCTGTAAGTGAACCGGTAAAGGAACACTCGCCGTATGAAAAGTCAATGCTCAGTGCCAGACCGGGAATGCCGTAAAGACTGGCCTGTCTTGCAGCACCGCAGGTTCCAGAATAGATAATGTCAGTTCCAAGATTTGCACCGTTGTTTATTCCCGAAATGACAACTTCCGGAACAAACGGGATATACCCGCCGCGCAGTGCAGAAATAACACAGTCAACGGGGCTTCCGTCAAGGGAAAAACTTTTTTCACTTTTTTTTACAAGTTTCTGGTCGGAATACATGCTTATTGATGACGATGAACCCGAACGGTTTGCACAGGGAGCCACTACACATACTTCGTGCGATTCAGAAAGGACTTCTTCAAGAATGCAGATACCCCTGGCGTCTATTCCGTCGTCATTCGTAAGTAGGATTCTCATATAAGCCTGACTCCCTTTGCCGGCTTTACAATATGGCATTCGGGCTTAAAGCCGAAGATACGTTCGTATTCAGCAAGTTTTGCCTTGTATTTTTCTATATCGCAGTCCCTGATGATTGTATACACACAACGTCCGAATCCCTTGCCGGTAATGCGGCCGCAGTTTACGGGGTTGCGGTAGTCATCGGGGTTTTCGTCAAGTTCCTGCACGCGCTTAAGAATCCAGTCAATTTCGGGGCATGAAATATCGTACATGTCACGCATTATTTCATGGCTTCTGTTTACGGCACGCGCAAAAGAAGCAAAGTCTGCCTTGTTTATTGCTGTAACGGCATCAAGAACATTTTTGTGTTCCTGCATTATGCATATAAGGCGGCGTTTTGTATCTTCGCTTACAACACTCAGAACTTCGTTGACTTCTGCATGGTTTTCCTCATACTGCCAGCCCCCGTATACATTTGCCTTGCGCTCCTTGAGTTCACCAAGAAGAAGTACGTTTTCGGGCTGCTGCAGGCTTTCTTCGTTCCATGTCACAATGCGGGGAACACGTGCGTCAGTAAGAATGACAGACCTGTTCTTGAATTTGAACGGAATAATGTCAAAGGTATTTAAAGAATAGTCCGTAAGAAGCAGTGAATTTTCCTTTGAATAAATGGCAGCATAACTGTCGGCGCGGTGTGTGTCTGTACCAAGAAAAAGCTTGTTTGCACGGTCAAGAATCTGAAGCATCTGTTCCTGCGTGCACCTGAAACCGCACAGTTCCCTTATTGCCCAGGCAGAAGCTACCTTTACCGCGGTTGTTATTCCAAAGCCTGCAGAAGGGAGAGTTTCTGACCAGATGGTAAAGTTCATGCCCTTGAGAGTAAAGCCGCCTGCAGAAAATCCGTAGAGAACAGCCTTTACCGCATTTGCCCATTTGTCTTCTTTCTTAAACTTAAGTGTAGATATTGCAGAACGTTTGCGTTCCTTGAGTTGTGCAAATTCAAACCGAAAGTTGGAATCGCTTCTTGAAGATACCGCTACATAAACGGGGATATTAACGGCCATTGAAAGCGTCTTGTCCTTGAAAAACCATGTATGTTCCCCCGCAAGGTGAAAGCGCCCCGGAGCACTCGCAATGCATTCCGGTTTTACACCATATTCAGCCTCGTGGGCACTGATAATTTCGTCCATACTATTCCCCTTCCCGACTTTTTAAAAACACATTCATAAAAAGCAATGTTGAATTTTTCTATATAAGATAATAGAATAATATAATGATTCGAGTTATTTTACAAGTTTTTTGCGCAATTTTTTCCGCTTTTATGGAAGCGCTGTCTATATCCAACGAAATAACAAACGCAGGATCTCCTCTTCTTGGACTGTTTTGCCTTCTTCCACTATATATAGCCGTATATCGGTCAAAAAGTTACAGAGAATCCTTTTATATCATGGGGCTGCAGATTCTTGTGACACACCTGCTTTCAAGCTACTGGCTGGCAAATTTCCACGGTTTTGCAGTCTTTACACTCGGGGCAAGCGCACTGGGAACAGCCTTTGAAGGCGCCTTAATGGGAATAATAATGCACGCATACCCCGCTTCTCTTACAGAAACACAAAAAATGGCAGAATGTTCCGGCTCAAACAAAACGGGCGCAACAAAAAGAATGCTGTGGTTTTCTGCCGTCTGGACACTCTACGAATATGTAAAGTCAACAGGAGCACTCGGCTATCCGTGGGGAACACTTTTCATGTCTTCATATGCATTGAAACCTGTAATCCAGATAGCAGACCTTACCGGCGTCTGGGGAATAACGCTTCTTTTTGCACTTTCATCATCCCTTGCCGCAGAAGCAGTCACTTCAATTACGGAACACAGAACAGTCCGCACCGAAGCAAAATCACTGGCACTTGTCTTTGCGGCAGTTTTTGCATACGGAACAGTACAGTATTTTATGCCGCGCATTCCCGAAAAAAAACTCAACACAGTAATTGTCCAGCAGAACATTGACCCGTGGGAAGGCGGAGAACAGAAATCGATAGAAATCTCAAAAAAACTCACGCTCGAAGGAATAAAAAGCTTTTCCGACCGCGGACTCGAAACAGACCTTGTACTCTGGAGCGAAGGCGTTCTTTCAAAAACATTCCCCGGTGCAAGATACAGGTACGAAACATTCCCGCAGGATGAAAGCCTTTCTGACTTTATAAAAAAGACAGACACTCCCTTCATCATAGGCGGAACAACGACTTTTGACAGGGATAAGCACAAATATGCAAACAGCGCAATTCTTTTTGACTCTGACGGAAAATATTCGGGTTACTACAGCAAGATACAGCTGGTTCCCTTTGCAGAAAAAATTCCCTATTCAGATAACCTGCTTATGGAAAAATTCATGAAAGACGTAGTGGGAATGTACTCGGGGCTTACATCGGGCTTCCAGTACGTGCTGTTCAAAGTTCCCATAAAGGAAAATAAAAACACGCCTGCACCGTTCAGTTATGCCCGACCAGAAGAATCGTTAATTGAACTGGACAAAAACGGAAGATCAGACCCCAAAAAAACAAAGGAATACACGGTAAACGAAGCCGAAAACCCAAAAAACTTTGTAAGTTTCACAACACCAATCTGCTTTGAAGACTCATTCCCCTCAGTAAGCGGTCGCCTGCACAATATGGGAAGCGAAGTCTTCATGAACATTACGAACGACTCTTGGTCCAAGACAGACTCCGCCGAATACCAGCATTTTATCATTGCAAGCTTTCTTTCAGTTGAATACAGGACGACTCTTGTAAGATGCACAAACTCGGGCTATTCTGCGGTAGTTGCGCCTAACGGCAAAATAATTGCAGATCTTCCGCTTTTTGAAGAAGTTTCTGTAGGATTCAGCGTACCCATCTACAAATACACAAAGACTCTTTATTCCGTTGCAGGAGACTGGCTTGTGTACATTGCTGCGGCGGCAGTTCTTTTGTACCTTGCATGGTCAGCCGCAAAAAGCGTTTTTGAACAGAAAAAACTTTCTCTGCCGCATTTTGTACAGATAACGGTAACCGTAGGAAAAAAGGACAGTAAAAAATGAACCAGACGGCAAAAATGACAATCATAAGAAGTTCGGCCACGGCAGGTGCTGCAGTACTTTGTGCACTGGCTTCAAAAATACAGCCTGTTTACGGTACGGAATTTCTTGTTCCGGCGGCAGTAACTGTTGCCGCAGTTCTCGGAAGACTTACGGGGTCCGGTGCGCTGGGGCTTTTGGTAATATTACAGTGCGCAGGCCTTCCAGTCCTTGGAACAGGTACGCTTACGGGACTGAAATTCTTTTCACAGGACTACTGCGCCTGCGTTCTTGCAGCCTTTACAGCCGCATTTGTTTCAGGACTGGGAGCCGGAACGCCCTATATTACAGAAAAAAAATTCAGCACAAAAAGATTTTCCAGAACAGTACTTGCCTCAGCTGCAGGTTATGCCGCGGCTTTTCTTACACTGTACATATGTTTCAGAACAGGCCTTGTTTCCCAGGCCGCCCGTTCCGGACCGTTTGTTTTCACGGCAATGACGGCAGCAACTTCACTTCTGGCACTTTTACTGCGCCCTGCGGCAGCCTCACTCCTTTACCCGAGGGAATCCCTTGAAAAAGAAGCAGACGAAGCTGTACAGAGACTCAAACAAAAGAAAACCGCGCGTCAAAAGAAGTAAAAGAAAGCCACAAAAGCACAGGTTGATTGTTATATAAAACTCAAGTAAAATAAAGAAGCGTAAGATAAAAGCGGCCTTATATCAGAGGCTGCCCTGATCCACGAGGTACAAAATGCGTTGTCCATACTGCGGAAGCCTTGATGACAAGGTTATAGAGTCCAGAACAATGGCAAACGGCGAAAGCATAAGAAGAAGACGCGAATGTCTAAGCTGCGGATACCGTTTTACAAGCTACGAACGGATTGAAGAAAAACCGTTTATGGTAATAAAGAGAGACGGCCGCAGGGAACCGTTTGATCTTGAAAAACTCTCGAAGGGAATAGAAAGAGCCCTTGAAAAACGTCCTGTTTCTACAGGAATGATTGAACAGATTGTAAATGAAATAGAAGACCAGGCTTATACAAAGGGCAAATCTACGCGCGAAATTTCAACCACAGATCTGGGGGAACTTGTTCTTGACAGACTGCACGATGTAGACAAAGTCGCATACATAAGATTTGCAAGTGTTTACAAACATTTCAACGACCTGGATGAATTTGTAAATGAAGTAAACCGTCTTGAGGCAAAAAACAGTGACTAAAGGCATTCTTACCCTTGTTACCCAGAAAAACTGCAGCAAATGCCGCAAAGCAGAAGAAATGCTCACGCAGGCCGGCCTTCAGTTCAAAGAAGTTGATGCCTCATCAAAAACAGGAAAAACCTTTGCAGCCTCAAAATGCATTATTCTTACACCGACACTTATTCTGTCTGATTCCGACGGAACAGAAATCTGCAGGGCAGCATCAGAAGAAGAAATAAAAGATATGATAAAATCTTCAGAAATTTTTTAAGTTTTTGGACTTTTCCTGTTGACACAAACGGTGCAAACTGTTATTATCCAATCATTCAAACGGTGGCATAGTCCAGATGGTAGAACAACGGACTCATATTCCGTATGTCAGTGGTTCGATCCCACTTGCCACTATAAAAGCACTTTCGCAAGAAGGTGCTTTTTTTATTTGCGAAGAACGGCTTGCCTTCAAAAAGACCTGCTTTGACAAAGCAAAGGCCAGTCAGTATACTTCTGAATGTTTTTTATTTCACAAAGCAGAGGATCGCTTCAGGTCCGGGGAAAAACTTTATGGTAGCAGAAAAATTTGATAGTCCTTTCAAAGGCAGAAGTCTGTTAAACTGGATTGACTGGAAAAGTGAAGAAATAAGCCAGATTCTTGACTGGGCAATCCAGGTAAAGGCTGAATCACATGCAGGCGAAATCCACCAGCGCTTTGTAGGAAAAACAATTGCCCTCATATTTGAAAAAAGATCCACAAGAACAAGATCTTCATTTGAAACATCTTTCGGCGAAGAAGGCGGCCACCCTGTTTTTATGTCAACACAGGATATCCAGCTTGGCGGAAAAGAAAGCGTAAAGGACACGGCAAGGGTTCTGGGCAGAATGTTCAGTGCAATTGAATTCCGCGGGTTCAAGCAAAGTCATGTGGAACAGCTGGCTCAGTATTCGGGCATTCCGGTAATAAACGGCCTTACGGACGACTACCACCCTACCCAGGTTCTTGCAGACATAATGACATTAAAGGAACAGTTCGGCACTCTCAAGGGACTTACACTCTGTTTCTGCGGTGACGGACGCAACAACATGGCCCGCTCACTCATGCTCATCTGTTCAAAATTCGGCATCAACTTTTCTGTATATGCACCAAAGGAACTGCAGCCGGCACAGGACATTATAAAAATCTGCGAACCGTTCGCAGCCGCCACCGGAGCAAAAATTTCAATTTCTGACGACCAGTCTGTTGTAAAAGGCGCCGATTGTCTTTATACTGATGTCTGGGTTTCCATGGGCGAAGAATCACTCAAGGAAGAACGCACAAGGCTGCTCAAGCCCTATCAGGTCAACGCTGCACTCATGAAGGCTACAGGCAAGGAAAACGCAATATTCCTTCACTGTCTGCCGGCCGTAACAGGTCAGGAAGTAACAGAAGAAGTGTTTGAAGGACCTGCAAGCAGGGTTTGGGATCAGGCCGAAAACAGAAAGCATACGATAAAAGCCATAATGCTGGCTCTTATCTAAAGCATAGAAAAATCAGGAGGCAATCATGAAGAAATTCCTTATATCTGTCATTCTGGCCGCACTTACGGCTGCTTCGGTTATGGCACAGGATGCACAGGCTGCAAAACCGATTTGGGACCACGGAGACAACGTTTCTGACCTATCGTACCAGAACGTATTTATTTACAAGGTTCTCGACCACAAAGACGCATATATTGTCATGTATGCAAAGCAGGGAATGAAAGTCGGAACAACAATCGTGCCAAAATCCTGGTCAGCACAGACACCAAGAAAACTAGACATCCGCAACAAGCCCAAGGGACTGAGCCCCTATATGACAGTAATCAAAAAGAACGGAGAATTTCTTCTTGTACGCATGACACTTCCTCTCAACAGAAATGATCCTGTCTGGGGAGTAGCTCCAAGCGGAACCACCGTTTCCGGGGCAGACGCAGAAACTCTTTCAATAGAATACTAAAGGGCATCTCCAAATAAAATCTTCAGGCGGAATATATGACTCTCATCAGCAGGGAAAAAGTACAGAATTTTCTTGATTTTGTTAAACAGCACGAAACATTTCTTATTGCAGGACACAAAGAGCCTGACGGGGACTGTATTTCCAGTTGCATGGGAATTTCATATATTCTGGATTACCTTAAAAAGCCATACATTCTTCTGAGTGCAGGCCCTTTCAAAAGAAACGAAATAAAGCGTTTTTCCGAAAAGTTTTCTTCTGCCCTTCCTTTTATGACACAGGGTGAAAGGGATGAATGCGGTCTTATCATTGCCGACTGTTCGGAACTTGAACGGCTTGGTGACATAGACGGCGACCTTAAGGGATTTGACACTTTTATAATCGACCATCACAAAACTGCAGACGCAAGCGGTAAAAACACTATAATTGACCCGACGGCACCTGCAGCAGCATGTCTTGTACAGCAGCTTTTTGAAACTGTAGCAGGAAAACCAAACAAAGAACAGGCAGAAACCCTTTTCTTCGGAATTGCAACTGACACCGGCTATTTCAAATTCCTCAAGGAAGACAGTGCCGAAGTATTCCGTGGAGCCGCAAGACTCGTAGAAGACGGTGCAAACCCAAGAGTAACATACCAGATGATGACCGGCGGAAAAGCCTGGAATACAAGAAAACTTCTGGGCATTATGCTTGAACGCGCAGAACGCTACTATAACGGCAAACTTGCAGTCACATGGGAAACCATGGAAGATACAAAAAAATACGGTCAGGACGGAAGGGACAGCGACTCCCTTTACAGCCTTATGCTTGATGTAGAAGGAATAGAAGCCGTACTTTTTGTAAGACAGGAAACAGAGCATTCATGCACACTTGGTTTACGTTCCCGTGAAGACTGTGACGTAAGTGCCATTGCCGCAAAATTCGGCGGCGGCGGACACAAAAATGCAGCAGGTGCCAGCACTGAAGGCAAAATAGAAACTCTGGTTCCTGCAATTCTCAAAGAATTCGCAAAAGTCCTCTAAAATTATTTTCCGGTAAAAATAACATCTTCTTCTCCCACTCATGCGCGAAAACGTCTGTTCCCTGCACGAACGCTCTGTCACATTGAACACTGCCTCTTACGTTAAAAAAATCTAGTCAAATCTAGTCAATTTCTGACTAGATTTGACTAGAAACTAACTAAAACTAATCATTTTTTGACTAGTTTTGAATAGAAACTAACTGAATCTAGTCAAATTCCAACTAGTTATGACTAGTTTTTTCAGTAAAAAAAACGGATTTCTGTATAAACTTTCATAAATCAGCATTTTTTTTGCATAAACGGCCTTGTTTTATCCATTTTCAACATTTTTAAAGGCTTGGCACGGTATTTGCTATTAATTCAGCATGACTTCACCGGGAAACTGCAGGCAACGGTGGTGTCAAAACCAATTTACCGGAGCAACAAAAATGAAAGAAATCGAAGAAATCTACAAAGATTTTGCAAACGGATCTGCAGGAACAAAACAAACAGTCTCAAGACTCATGGAATATGTATTTGTCAACAAAAATTACATTGGGTTCGGATGGATTGACGAAGACTCATTTTCGGAATTCCTTATTTTCCTTCACTCAAAACTCGAAAAAATTCTCAGGAACTACAACTGCCATGAAGGTTCTTTTATGACTTATTTTCTTACAGTACTGAAAAATACAATGCGCTACCGGATAAAACAAAGTTACAGGAAAAAAGACAGCGAAGTCTGCTTTGACGATATTTCCAGACTGGATTATGAAGAAGAAAAACACCGGTATGAATGCAGCGAAAGTTCTCTGGAAGTAAATGCAGAAACAGACGAACACACGCTTGAAGAACTTGTCAAAGAAGAGCTGTTTCTGGATGATGATACAAAATCAGGGCAACCCATAAAATACAGACTTATTCTGTCAAAAAAACTTCAGGAAAGAAAACACAGGAAAATGGCTGTTCTTATTCTGGCGCTTAAATCGTGCCTGTACCTTAACGAAAGGATGATCGACCGTGTTGCCCTCATTACTGGAATAAAACGTACCGAACTCTGCCGAATGCTTGCAAAAGCGCACCAGAGTCTGGAAGAAAAACGGGAAAGTCTTTACAAGCTCACACTCAGGAGAAACAGCGCATTTTTTTTCAGAAGGAAATACATGCTTCAAAAACTCAAAGTACGCGGAGACAAATACAAATGTGAACTTCTTGCAAAAAAAATTGAAAACAAGAATAGCACATGGGAACGTTCACTGGAAATGCTCAATAAAAAGAAATGCTTTTTTTCCCCAAGCAACAAAGCCATAGCACAAATAACCGGAATGGATGAAAGGCAGATTTCGTACATAATCCGCAGAGCAGCCAAAAACATAGACAACTTATCGCTAAAATGGTATTCTGTCCCGCATGAAAATATACTTGGCAACAGGAAATCTGAATAAAAAACGCGAGATGTCGGAACTTTTTCCGAACCACACAATTGTAATTCCAAAGGACGAGGGAATTGAATTTGACCCCGAAGAAACAGGCACAACCTTTTACGAAAACAGCCTCATAAAGGCCCGTGCCCTGTGGAATATAGTTCACTCCCCCGTTCTGGCAGACGACTCGGGAATATGCGTAGACGCACTCGGCGGAATACCCGGCATTTATTCTTCAAGATATGCAGGCCCCGACTTTCCGAAAGGACGAGCTGACGGAACAAAAACGCCGCAGAGTGAACAGAACAGGTTTATCATCGAACAGACAAACAAAGCACTTTCTTCAGGAAAACCTCTTCCCCCAGGTACCTACCCCAACGGTCCCAGAAGTGCAAGATATGTATGCGCAATGGTACTCTATCTTGGCCCTGAAAGACTTTATGTAGCCCAAGAAACCATGGAAGGTACCCTTGTAGAGACAACCGCCCAGGCACGCGGAACAGGAGGATTCGGCTACGACCCGCTTTTTTACCTTCCCGAGTTAAAAAAGACCGCGGCAGAACTTACAGAAGAACAGAAAAATGCCATAAGTCACAGGGGAAAGGCTTCGGTAATAATAAAGAAGATAGTAACTGAACTTCTGGAAAAATAATTCGGGAAAACCGAAAAAAATCTAAAAAAAAACTAAAGTCTGCTGCTCCGTGTACCGATAAAAAAATTGAAGAACCATGACCGCTCTACTTCGATGAAGATAACAGTCAGACTCTTCATGTAAAAGATTGCAGATGTAGCCTTGTAACTCAGATGTAATCTTTTACAAAAAGACGGAAAGGATTCTGTCTTTCTACAATTCCACGGAGGAACAAACTATGGTTATCAACCACAACATGTCCGCAATGTTTTCTAATCGCGCTCTGGGAGTAACAAACGGATCTCTTCAGAAGGATATGGAAAAACTCTCTTCAGGAGAAAGAATCAACCGTGCAGGTGACGACGCTTCGGGACTTGCAGTTTCCGAAAAGATGCGCTCACAGATACGCGGTTTGAATCAGGCATCAAAGAATGCTTCAAACGGAATCAGTTTTATCCAGACAACTGAAGGATATCTGCAGGAAACTACAGACATCGTTCAGCGCATCAGGGAACTTGCCGTTCAGAGTTCAAACGGTATCTACAGCGACGAAGACCGCATGCAGATTCAGGTTGAAGTAAGCCAGCTCGTTGCGGAAGTAGACCGCATCGCATCACAGGCTCAGTTCAACGGAATGAATATGCTTACCGGAAGATTCGCACAGGCAACCGGAGAGAACGTTCCCACTGCATCTATGTGGCTCCACATCGGCGCAAATATGGATCAGAGAATGAGCGTTTACATTGGAACCATGACAGCACAGGCCCTCGGAATGAGAAACGTAGGTACTGAAGAAGTCATGAGCATTGCGACACCGGATGAAGCCAACCGCGCAATTGGTACGCTTGACGAAGCTCTCAAGAAGATCAACAAACAGCGTGCGGATCTTGGAGGATACCAGAACCGTCTTGACTATGCAGTAAAGGGACTTGATATTGCAGCCGAAAATACACAGGCTTCAGAATCAAGAATCCGCGATACAGACATGGCATCACAGATGGTTGAATTCACCAAGAACCAGGTACTCACTCAGGCAGGAACAGCTATGCTCGCACAGGCCAACAGCCAGTCACAGAGCGTCTTGTCTTTGCTTCAATAGTGTAGTATAATTATCGGCAGAAAATAAAGTGTGTGCTTTATTTTCTGCCGGTTGTGCGGACGATTTATTGCTTTTCATAAAATCCTCTTCAAATCAATCCGTTTTTTCAGTCGGCATTCAACCATGATTTTTAGACATGGTAACTGCAATCTGCAGAATGCTCTTTGACAAAAGTTCTCCATATCACGTAAACGGCGTGGACGGTTATTCATATCAAGGTAAGAATAACGGTTCCTGCCGTAAGGGTCTAAGACGGTTCCAGGGGGCGCAAAAACCTGTAACTGCCCGTACGGAAAGGACGAATGCATGATGCATTTGTACAGAATCATGGAGGACAATTTTATGGTTATTAATCACAACATGAGTTCAATGTTTGCAAACAGAACACTCGGAGTTTCAAACTCCCAGCTTATGGGCAGCATTGAAAAGCTCAGCTCAGGCGAAAGAATCAACCGTGCCGGTGACGACGCTTCGGGACTTGCAGTATCTGAAAAGATGCGCAGCCAGATCCGCGGACTTAATCAGGCCAACAGAAATATCCAGAACGGAATTTCTTTTATTCAGGCAACAGAAGGATATCTTCAGGAAACTACAGATATTCTTCAGAGAGTTCGCGAACTTTCCGTTCAGTCCGCTAACGGCATCTACAGCGAAGAAGACCGCATGCAGATTCAGGTTGAAGTTTCCCAGCTTGTTGCTGAAGTAGACCGCATTGCTTCACAGGCACAGTTCAACGGAATGAACATTCTTACCGGTCGTTTTGCACAGAATTCTGTAACAAATCAGGTAATGACATTCCAGGTTGGCGCAAACATGGATCAGAGCGTAACAGCATTTATCGGAACAATGACCGCACAGTCTCTCGGACTCCGCGGAACACAGGGTTCTGATGAACAGATCAGCATTGCAAGCCCAGACCAGGCCAACATGGCTATCGGAACAATTGACAGTGCACTCAAGATGGTTTCACGCCAGAGAGCGGATCTTGGTGCTTATCAGAATCGTTTCGAAATGGCTTCAAAAGGAATCAATGTGGCTGCAGAAAACATGCAGGGAGCCGAGTCAGGCATTCGTGATACTGATATGGCTGCAGAGATGGTCGAGTATACTAAGAACGCGATTCTCTCACAGTCAGGAACGGCCATGCTTGCACAGGCAAACAGCCAGTCACAGAACGTTCTTGCTCTGCTTCAGTAGATTAAACCGTGCGTACCGGCAAGAGAAATCTGGATGTCTTCTTTTGACAGCACGTACGTAGAGTGAGGAGGGGTGCGCCCCCTTCCCCTCTCTTTTTTCTTTGTTCAGGAGGAAAATACCATGAATACAATAAGTACGATTGGGCAGACACAAGCCATGGACGGCTACTTTAACGCTCTTGACAAGCAGAAACAGGCACCAAAAGTTGCGGCACAGATAGGAAACATGCCCAACAGCGCGGCGGAAGTTTCTGCAAACATCGAAAGCAAAATTGCAGACACACAGGCTATGGCACAGGATCTTCAGAGACTGTCCGACATTGTAAAAGGACACAAACTCAGGTTCAACGTAAACAATGAACTTGACAAAGTCGTCGTAACGGTAATTGACAGTTCGACGAATGAAATAATAAGGGAAATACCATCGGAGGATCTGCAGAAAATCCAGATCCACATGAAGCAGGCAATCGGTCTGCTCTTCGATGAAATGATTTAAATTGGCAGACGGACTAACTATACCCGGAGTAACAGACAGGTACAAGACAAACGATCTCGTAAATTCCCTTATGGAAGTGGAACGTATTCCGCTCAAAAGGGAAGAAGAGGCTCTGGAAGGCTACAAAAAGCAACAGGGAGCATGGCGGGATGTTAACCAGAAAATGTCCACACTTAGGGAAAGCGTAAAAACCCTTTATTCATTTGAAAACCCGTTCAACAACAAACTGGCCTCTTCTTCTGAAGAAAACGCCGTAACAGTAGACGCAGGGCGTGAAGCAGAATACGGTTCCTTTAAAATTGACGTTATTCAGCCGGCAACAGCAGACCGTTTTTTGAGTGCAGACATTGATTCGGACACAAAAGTAAAGGCCGGTAAATACACATTTTCTGCAGGCGAAAAAAAAATTGAATTCAACTGGAAAGGCGGCAAACTTTCTGACTTTGTAACAGCCCTCAACAGACGTGGCGGTGAAACAATAAAAGCAAGCCTTATAGGAATAAGCGCCAATAAAAAATCACTTCTTATAGAAAGCCTCAAAACCGGTGCACAGAACCGCCTTAAGTTTGAAAACGAAGCGCTCGACTTTGCAAAAGAAATCAAAATGGTTACCGCAGTTAAGTCCGAAGAAACAAAATTCAGTTCGCGGGAATCTTCTTTTTTTAACGCAGAAACAAAAGACACAGTTGTTCAGAACGGAATGCCGCAAATCTCAAAAAACAGCGTAAAATCTGACGGCAAAAACATAACCGTTCCCCCACGAAGCGGGTTTGGAATAAAATTTCCTGACAAAACAGGCCCTTCTGACACAATTGAATTCAACTTTTCTTCGCAGGAAACAGAAGACATAACAAAAGAAATAAACAGCCGCAGTTCAGAGCCTGTTCTTCCTTCGCCAGGAGAAGCCAGACTTGGCGGAATTACCATAGAAAACAACCAGAGCCTCACTTCCCTTCCGAAAATTCCGCAGCAGCAAAAAACAGTTCTTGAACCCATTCCTTCTGACAGTGAAAATCTGTTTTTTATAAAAAATGCCGACGGAACCGAAACTGCAGTAGGAAAAGAATATTTTTCTGAAAACGAAGACGGAACAACAAAGGCTGCAATAAAACTTTCAGACTTTCCAGGTGCACAGTCCCTTGTTGTAAGAAATTCTTCTACAGGCAAAAATATTACAATTTCTGTTCCCGAGTCGTTCGATTCTTCAAAAAATCTTGGTTTTGCACCTGTTCACGCAATTACAACAGCCGATGATGCAAAAATTAAATATGAAGGAATTACACTCACACGTCCTGAAAATGACATAGACGACGTTGTTCCGCACATAACGCTGCATCTTCATGACAAGACAGAAAAAACAGCTACTATAAAAATTGAACCCGACAAGGAAACCGCAAAAGACGCCATTATCACTTTTGTAGGAAAATACAATCAGGCTGTAGCAGAAATGACGATTCTTTCTACAAACAAGCCCGAAGTCGTAACTGAACTTGACTACCTAACAGACACAGAGCGTGAGGCTGCAATGGAAAAACTGGGTATATTCCAGGGAGATTTTACCCTTACAAACGGAAAAGCTTCCCTCCAGAGAATTGTTACTTCACCATACAGAAGTTCAGAAGAAGCTGCTATTACCCTTCTTTCCCAGATTGGAATTTCTACAAACGCAAGCACAGGAACAGGCGGCTACAGAGCTTCACAAATGCGCGGCTATCTTGAAGTTGATGAAAAAAAACTGGACGAAGCAATAGAAAACAATCTTGACAGCATAAAAAATCTTTTCGGCTATGACAGCGACGGTGATTTGATCATAGATGACGGAATCGCACTCAAAATGGACAAACAGCTCACATCATGGGTTCAGTCAGGCGGAATAATTTCTTCAAAAACAGGCGCTCTTGATACAAGAATAAAGGCTTCTGACTCAAAGATTTCAAGGCTTCAGACACAGCTGGACCAAAAGGAAGCTGAACTCAGAAGAAAATATGCTTCTATGGAAGGAACATTGAACAGTCTGGAAGGACAGCAGTCAAGCCTTAAGAATTTCGCTAACCAAAACAGCTCTCGCTAGCCGATAAATTAAATGAGGTAAAAAAAATGCAACTCAAAGTAAACGGACAGGATGTTGACATAACTCTTGAAAACGAAAAAACCATTGGGGACGTACTTGCATCTTTTGAAGCAGAAGCCGCAAAAAACAATGCAACAACTGTTTCTATAAAAATAGACGGAACGCCGGTAAGCGCAGAAGAATTTGACGAAGCGGCAAAAAATCCGATAAAAGAAGACACACTCATTGAACTGCGTGTCATAAGTCTTGCAGAAATACGTGATGCATTATCAGCCTCTCAAAACAATCTCAAATCCCTTTCTGAACAGCTTCTGGAAATTCCAGCAAAACTTCAGTCAGGCGACGACAAGTATGCAGACCAAATCATAACAAATCTTGCAGACGGAATTGACTCTTTCTGCCACACAACGACACTGTGCGCGCTGTTCCCCGAAGAATACGAAAAAATCAAATTTGACGGAAAATCTGCCGGCGAGTTTTTTGAAGATTTTGCACCGATAATTGCAGACTTGGAACAGGCCATGTCTTCAAAAGATACTGTTACCATAGGCGATTTGTGCGAATATGAAATTTCCCCGCATCTTATGTCGCTTGCAGAATCTATTTCAAAATATCTTGGGGCTTAACAGACTTTATGCGGAATCGGGTGCACTTAATGAAGTACCGTCCGATATTGTTTTTTTATTAAAATAGGATTATCATTAAAAAATATGAAAGTTCTGGAGCTAAAGTCCATTTCAAAAGAGGACGGTTATATTTATTATATAAACAAATACAAAGCAACCGCCGTCGTCGAATTTCTTACCAGACGCATTTCTTTTCCAATCAGTTTTACTATAGAAATGAATCCGTTCGGCAAAAAAACAATAGATTTGGATCCTCTGCCCAGAGAGATTGACTACCCTGTTGTTCCGCTTAGAAAATCACTTGTAGAATTTATCGGCAAGCTTTCGGAACAAGGTTCGCTCCCGTAAACTTTCCCAGGAGAAAAAATGACGTACATAACCCACTCGGCACAGGAAACGGTAGATCTTGGAGAAAAGATCGGTTCCCTTTTGAAAAGCGGTGACGTAATTGCAATGACAGGAACGCTTGCTGCCGGAAAAACAACAATAACCAAAGGAATTGCAAAGGCTCTCGGAATAACAGACGTTGTTACAAGCCCGACCTTTTGTCTTATAAGTGAATACGAAGGTACAAAAATGCCTCTTTACCACATGGACGTTTACAGACTGGACGGTCCCGAAGATTTTATTAATCTTGGAGTGGAAGAAATGCTTGACGGTGACGGAGTGTGCATAGTTGAATGGAGCGAAAAAGTCAGTTCAGAACTTCCCAAAAGAACAATAAAAATTGAAATAACGCCGCTCGAAGACGGAAGCAGACAGATTAAAATTGACAACTGGAACAGACAGGAACCGGAGGATTAAAAATGAATGCACTTGCAATAGACTGTGCTGTCTCAAAACTTACAATAGCAGCAAAAAAAGACAAAAATCTTGTAAAAGTAACGCTTGACGTCGGAATAAAACAGTCAGAAAAAATCCTTCCTACTGTTGATTATGTAATGTCAGAACTGGGACTCGGCTCTGAAAAACTTGACTACACGGCGGTAACACTCGGACCCGGAACCTTTACAGGACTGAGGCTTGGACTAAGTACACTCAAGGCAATAAACCTTGCGCACAATGTTCCTGTATATGGAATTCCGTCCCTGCAGGCATATGCTTGGCCGTACAGAAAAGCAATAGAATCTGTTCTGCCCCTAATTGAATCAAAGGAAGACGAATACTTTCATGCCTTCTACATACGCGGTGAAAAAATAGGTGAAGACGAAGATCTTGGTGTAGAAAAAATTCTTCAGAAAATAGATCCAGAAACTTCAGTCCTTGCATGCGGCCCGGGAGCACGTAACTTTGTGGAAAAGGTAAATGAAGAAACCCCGCTGTATTCGCTCCACGCATTTACACCCGAAGGTGACGCCTGTGAATCCCTTTTTGAAATAGCAGAACAAATGATTGCAGAAAAAAAACCGGCCCTCGAAGATTATGACGGACCGGTCTATGTAAGAAAAAGCGAAGCCGAAATTGTTCTTGAAAACAAAAACGCCGAATTACAAAAATAAAAAAATTATTTGGAAAACAAGCGCTGCAGCTGTTCGGCAGAAGGCTGGGTTGCTGCGGCAATGTTTTCACTCTGAATTGCTTCCAGAACTTCCTGTCTGAAAACCTTTACACTTTTGGGAGCTTCAACACCAATCTTGACCTGATCACCCCTTATTTCAATTATACTCAGGGTAATGTCGGCTCCAATCTTTATTTTCTGGTCGACTTTTCTTGAAAGTATAAGCATCTATTTTCCCTCCTTTTTTTTGAGGGCATCAAGAATTCCATGCTTTGTACTCCACTTAGTGTCATTGAGAACGACCTGCATGCTCAGATTGTTGCGTCTGTTTATGATGACAGGTCCCTGGAAATTTGCAGTAACCGGTGTTCCGTCTGAAGGTATTGTAACTATTGTAAAAACACTTACATCAGCAGGATCTTCTATTCCTATTTTGGCAAGTTCAGAATCGTCAATATCGGCTTCGTAATCATCGCTTATCAAAAATGGATCTAAAAGTAAAAACGCAAGATTTTTTTCCTGCATGGACTGAAGCCAGACAAACGGCGGATATTCACTGTCAATAAGTGCAAAGTCTGTGTAATCTTCAAAACCAAACAGCCCGAACGGCATTTTGATTATTCTGTCTGCACTGACATCAACTGTTCCTGACATTTTCGTCGCAACTTTCATTTAATTCCTCTTTATTTTGTTATTAGCGCATGTAGTCAAGAAGAGTGCTACTGTACATTTTTCCGGCATTGCTGAGCGTTGCCTGGTTAACGTATTCCATCATCTTCATGTCTGTTATTGCCTTTGTTATGTCTATGTCGCCTTCCCTGCTTACAAGGGCCGTTACATTAAGATTATTCGTTTTGGAACGTTCAATATTGTTGACTGCCCTTTCGTAATCACTTCCCGACTTGGCAAGTCTTGTTGTAAGATTGGAAATTCCCTGGTCAATTGTTCCAAGAACACGGCCGCCGATAGATTCGTTGTCGCCTCTGAGCATTGCATCGCGGAGTGCAATTACAGAGTCAAAAAGAGAACCGCCTGAAACACGCACCCCGTTTCCGATATTATACGGAGGAAGCTGGCTTTTGTCCTTTATCATTCCGATGTCAGAAAGTGAAGAACCGCTTTTGTCTTCGAGCCAGATCTGGTGAGAGTCGGTTGTAGTAAGATTAAGTCCGCCTGTAACCGGGTCAATTTCTGCCTTTACTGCAACGCCGCTGTCATTGATTTTTGCAGCAAGGGCATAAACATTGTCACCGGACGAAACCTTAACGTCAACACCGTCTATTCCGATTACACCGTCTTCGAGTGCCTGCCAGGAACTTAGGTCACGCTGTCCCATAAGACGCTGCGGTTCGGCCCAGAAAGTTTTGTTTCCGCTTGAGTCAACTTCAAGATATGCATTTTCATCAACTTCTACTTTATTGATACCGACGTTTCCGTTATATCGTACGTTTTCTATAAGAGCTTCATTTGCACCCGGAACATTTCCCATCACAACATCAAATGCAACACCCTTTGTTCTTGTACCCGAAAAAAGCGTATTTCCGTCAGGTCCAACGGCATTTGCATTCTGCACCAACTCTTTGAGAAGTTCGTTCACTTCGGTCGCCATATTCTTGAGATCATCCGGGGTATAGGTTCCAGAAGCGCCTCCGACTGCAAGCTCCCTTACACGCTGCATTATCTGAAGATTCTGGTTTATGTAGCCTTCGCGTACATTGAACTGGTCTGCCAGTGTCTGCGCATTTTTTTCAAAGCGCTCAACCCTTCCCTGATAAGACTGGTAACGCACAAGATGTCCCGCAGCAATAGGATCATCCCTTAATGAACTTATGCGGCTCTGGTTTCCTATCTGGTTTGAAAGACGATTGCTGTTGACTTCCTGTCTGCGCAGGTGATACTGCGTGTCTGAATTATTGATCTGTGAACTGATTCTTGTCATAACCTGCCCCTATACTATTGGAATTATCAGACACCGAGTCTGTTTATAAGTGTGTCCAGAAGTTCATCCTGAACCGTAACGAATTTTGCCGCGGCATTGTATCCGTGCTGGAACTTGATTATGTCTGCAAGTTCCTCATCTATATTTACCCCGCTTATACTGTCGCGGAGTGAACGAAGGTCGTCCATAATTTTATTCTGACTCGCAAGCTGGTTTTGCGCCTGTTCACCCTTGAGACCAACATTGGTTACGCTTTCTGCAAAATAGTCATCAAAAGTACGGCCGGTTCCTATCATAACCTTTGTATTTCTCATGGCAGCTATTTCTACAGCAGCACGCGCGTCTCCCGGGTCTGCATCACCGATTGTGTTTGCAAAAGCGGCGGCAACACTGCGTACATCACCCGTAACTGCAGGGTTAACTTCCATATAATCAGCAGGACTCATTACAGGCGAAACCGCAAACTGCGCTCCGTCAAGGGAAGTTACGGCATCGGCACGGTTAAAGTCATAAGCACCGCCTTCACCGCTTTGTGCAAGAATTCCTGAATATCCGGTAAGGAACATTCCCGAATCTTCCACATGGCGTATGACAAAATCAGGATTTTCCATAGAAGCAGAAGATGTAGCCTTTAACACAAGGTTTGAATTGCGGTCAAGATAAGCTTTCACTTCGGCATTGCTGTCATTTATGCGATTAACGACATCTGCAACCGTATCAGAAGCATAATAGGAAACATTTACATTTCCCGAAGCACCGTTAAATGTCATTGTACCTTCAAGTCCAATCTGTTCCTGAGGGCGCAGGGCATTTTTTCCCGTCATTCTGAATACGTACGATGAATCTTCAACACCGTCACCGTTTCTGTCATAGTTGCCGTTTGTGTTTTCTACAAAGTCATGCTGAACAAAAAAATCGAGTCCTGTAACATTGTTTTTACCGACTGCATTTCTGTGAACGTCATTTACAAGGTCTGCAAAATTGAGTGCCATTGTATTCAGGGACTGTACTTCTGAACGGATATCTTTGTCGCGCAGTTCAATTAGGGCACCGAGTGTTCCACCATGGAACTGTGCATCAATACCGGTATCTGTCCATACAAGTTTTCCGTAACCGTTATTGTCTATCTGCGGAACACTTTTTATCTGGCGTGCAAGACTGCCCTGAACAATAACCTGACCGTCTGTGTGAACCATAAATTCGTCAGGATCCTTTCTGTCTACAGTCACGTTTATAAGATTTGCAAGTTTTTCTACAAGAAGATCACGCCTGTCCATAAGATCGTTGGGATTGTCACCCATAGCACGGCTTCTTACGATTTCTGCGTTAACAGCTGCAATCTGGGATGAAATGTCATTTACCTGTCTGACAGTTGCTTCTATATCACCGTCAATCTGTTTTCCTATTTCTGAAAGCCCACGGAACTGCTGTCTTATGGAATCGGTAAGTGTCTGTCCTCTCGTAACAACAGCCTGTCTTGCAGCGTCACTGTCGGGATAAACAGAAAGTTCCTGCCAGCCCTGCCAGAATTTATCCATATTGCCACGTACAGAAATTTCTTCGGGCTCGTTATAGACTGATTCAATCATTGCATAATATTTTTCACGCGTTGCCCAGTAACTTTCAACATTTGTCTGGCCTACAATTCTGCTGTCCAAAAGCTCATCCCTTACGCGGGTAATGCTTTCTACATCTGTTCCCTGTCCTATCTGACCTGCAATCTGTGCTCTTTCCAAATCAGGGCGGTAAAGGGGGTCAAAAGCACGTACATTGACGCGCTGTCTGGAATAGCCTTCGGTGTCTGCATTCGAAATGTTGTGTCCCGCAGTGGAAATCTGGGTAGAATGCGCCATGAGACTTCTTTTTCCAATTTCAATACCTGCAAATGAACTTGCCATAATTACTCCTGAAAGACAAAACTAAAATGTCACGTTAACGACAACACTCGGTGAAGTCGGTTTTCTGATTGTTCCGGAACTTGTATAAAGCGTATTGCTTCTCTGCGGAACACAATGGTCCAGAACTCCCGAAATAAATTCCCTGGTAATGCGAATATATTCCGAAAGTGCATCATTTTCTATCTTACTTCTGGAAAGTTTTGAACGTACTGAAGAAACAAGGGCTCTTGCGCCGTCTGCATTCACAAGGTTTTTGTCTGCAAGAAGAAGTGCTTCCCGACGCTCGTCCAGTTGTGAAAAACGGTGTCCAAGATTTGAAACGGCTGTTATTTTTTCTTCGAGCCCGCTCCACACTCTTGTTCTTACACAATTTCTGAGTTCAGCCTGAGCTGCCAGCATAGAATCAAGTATATCGCTCTGTTCCTTCAGAATGCAAAAAAATTCAGTTTCAAAATTCATATCACTTTCCATTTGATTAGTTCTCTGCTTTTATTATCGGAAAATCAATATTTTACTTTAGAAAAGAAAGTATTATAGAATTGAAAAAAAAAGAAAAAAATTGTGAAAATTTCGCTTTGCACTCTTGACCAAACAGACTGATTCAGATATAGTAAAACACATCGATTACATGGTGCCTGTAGTTCAGGGGTAGAATCCCAGATTGTGGATCTGGTTGTCGTGGGTTCGAAACCCACTAGGCACCCTAGCCGAACCGCAAGTAACTGTAACCTATGAAAACGCGTCCGTAGCTCAACAGGATAGAGCAATGGACTTCGAATCCGGAGGTTGCACGTTCGAATCGTGTCGGACGCAAACAAAGTAGGTAATCGAGTTCCGGCAAAACGGAAAGCGAACAATTCGGGCGATTAGCTCAGCTGGTAGAGCAACAGACTCTTAATCTGTGGGTCGGGAGTT
>OIZL01000038.1_pt1 | contig 113467 bp, 107 predicted proteins | sample 1588541 | NCBI WGS metagenome assembly OIZL01 (sample SAMN03283285) | human gut metagenome | biome: human-associated habitat; material: feces | host: Homo sapiens | place: Peru | collected 2012 | reverse complement strand
CAAACCTCAACGGCGACAGATATGTAAACGTTGTTGACAACACCTTGCTTAACAATGTTATCAATAAGACCGCCGCTATCAACCAGCAGACAGGTAAAGCCAGCTGATTGACGGAAAATAAGATAAAGCATAAATAATCAAAACGGACTGTTCTGATGATTCAGAGCAGTCCGTTTACTATGGTTATATAGGGGAGAGCGTCGATTCGTTGACGGTCATAACGTAGCAAACCTCGAAAACAAGCGAATATTTGAGCGGTTTGTCGTGTTCCTCGGAAATCGAGAGGGTCATCATGTTGAGTGTCGGCACTTGATAAAATGGCACAAAAATGATATAATATCCCGACAAATGAAAACGAGGTGGTAGTGTGAAATTTAAAAATGTTCTGCTTGCGAGTGACTTTGACGGAACGCTTGCCGACAGCAGCGGTAAAATTCCCGAGAAGGTTATTTCGGCGATAAAATATTTCATGTCCGAGGGCGGCAGATTCACGGTATGCACGGGCAGAATTTACCAGGGTTTTCACCTTTACAGCGAGGAATATATCAACGCTCCCGTGCTTCTCGGCAACGGAGCGATGGCGTATGATTATAAAAATAAAGAGATCGTTTTCAATGATGCGATAGGTGACGAGGGGATAGCCCCGGTTAAGAATATTATCTCGAATTTTCCGTCCGTGGCGGTCGAGACGTATAATTTTGACGAGGTTTGCAGTATAAATGCAGGCGAGGACAGCATACATCATTTCACAAGCATGGGCATTGATTTTACAGAGATCGTCAGTCCGGAGCAAGCACCGAGACCCTGGACAAAGGTTATGATTTACGCTCACGGCTGTTCCGCCGAGGTGCAAAGGCTTCTCGACAGGCATGGAGAGGTCAACTACCTGAAAACGACAGGTGACTACATAGAAATTCTCAAAAAGGGTGTAGACAAGGGCAAGGGACTATTGAAGCTCGGGGAAATGCTCGGCTGTAAGCCCTGCGACATCTATGCCGCAGGCGACGGCTACAATGACGTCGATATGCTCAAAGCGGCGGACAAGGGCTTCGTTCCCGAGAACGGCTCACAGGAGGCTTTGGCGGTTGCCGAGTACGTCACGCGAACGAATGACGACGGCTGTATTGCCCATGCGATTGAAATTCTTGATAAGCTTTATTAAAGATTAAGAGGCTTTATAGGAATATTTAAAAAAGCGGAATCTTTTAATAATAAGAATAAAGTATAATTACCCCTTCTGCGGCGATAAACCGTGGGAGGGGTAATTTATATTCGGATCATTATTTATCTATCACGGGCGGAATGAAATTTTCAATTGCCTTTCTGAGCTTCGGATGGCGAATTACAAAATGAATGGCAGGTGCCTTGCTTTTTGAAACCATTACCCACTGATCCTCGTGAATTAAAATCTGCAAATTTCTGAAAGCAGGGGTAGAGGCTTTGAGCAGCTTATAGTTTGAATGGCTTGAGGCAAATTCTTCGGTCATAGTAAGGTGAGACATGTATTCCTCATAGCTATAGGTGATGTCCGTTTCGCAGAATATGCCGGAGAGCTCCAGAACCTGCGGATGAGCGGCAAACTCGTCCTTTGCGACAATCGGAATTTCATCCTCAAGAATTTTTGTTTCGAGTATGTTAAGCACTCGCAGCTTCTGTGCTTCGGCATATTCAAGTATATTCTTTTGCCGCTCTTCGGAAATATTGTTTCGTTTAAGTATTTGTTTCAGCAGCTCACAGTCGGCAGTGTACAGCGGAAGTGTTGATAATATGCTTCTGCGTTTGCCGGGTTTGTTCGAGTCAGAGAGCAGAAATGCGTTAAGCTCATTTTCTTTATCTTTTCGGTATATTTCCATGAGCGGATAAGCGTTTGCGACAAGCTCCTGTGCACGCTTTTCATAGTATGCAATTTCTTTTCTTGATTTTGTCAGATAATATTTTCCGTCACTGTGGTATCCTGCAATAGCTTCGCCCGTGAGTGCGGCAGAGCCTGATACTTTAAGAAAATGGTGAAAAACACCGTTCTGTATGCCCTTTAAATAATAGGGTGAGATCTGACCGGTCATATACATCGGAATCCAGCTTTCCAAGCCGAGCATCATCTCATCAAAAGAGCGGTCTATGTTGTGAATCTGATTGAGGTAAAGACCTTTTTTCAGCATCATTGCCATGCCGAACATCCATTTCTTAGAGAAATCCGCGTCCTTCGCCATTTCTTTTAAGGGCATATCGCTGTACATTGTTACCGGCGACATTGATTTTGAAAGAACTGTCGCTTTAAGAAAATCAAGCTCACTTTCTTTCATTTCTTCTATGCCGAAATATGTTCTTGAAGACTGGAGCTGAAACGGAACCGTCGGCACCTTCAGCTCGTCAAATTTAATGACCTTGATGTATTCGTTAAGGTTAAATTTATCGAGCTTGTTCAAAAAGACTTCGATGGTGTCGGGTTTCTGCTGTTTTTCTTTGACAAGCCATTTCTTTACCATTGTATATACCGCAGACTGGTCGGTCATTTCGTTTGTACTGCAGCCGAGCAGCTCTGCAAGGACAGTCAGCTCGGAAGGCGATCTCATTTCTTCGGCAATAAAGGAAGCCACGGCAGATGAAAAGCCTTCGAAATCGGCCGGGTTTCTTGTTCCGTTTCTGATGCGGAATACGGTCGAAACGTCATAGTTTATGTATCTGCACATACGGTTTATGTTAATACAAAGCGCAGAAATAAGAGTATTGAAGTTTTTGCGGAGAAGCTCTTTGTCGGTCGAATCAAAGTCGGAGCATGAGCAGAATTCCTCCTTGATTTTCTCATATGTAAGATAAGGGACTTTGCTTTCGGCGATTTGAGCTATTCCGGTGCAAAGTCCGTCAAAGCCTTTGGTTCCAAGCTCGGGAACACGATCTCCACTTCTGTAACGGCTAAGCGTTGCTTCGGAAATTCCCGAAAGGACGCAAAGCTCCTTAGCCGTGCAGGATAGCGAGGCAATATATTCGTTTAGTTTTTCACAGAATTTCATTTGAAATACCTCATAAAAGATGATTTATTGACATTATACAACATTTTATTCGGCATTAAAAGCCTTGTTAACCGGATAATTTCAGAATTGGCATTTGACTATTCGGAAATGCAGCTTAATTATAACCCGTGAACATGCTATAATCATCGCAAGGGTATAGCAGAAGAATTATGAATTTAAAATAATTTTAAAAACGGAGGTTTTGTAAATGTCGGAATCAAGAGTATTTATGCTGAACGGCACGGAGGTACAGGCTGTTGTTGACAGACTTGAGACCTTTTTGCATACCGAAAAGGGGATGGAGGTTCAAAGCTCACAGACGGCAGACGGATATGTGATGCAGGCGAGTCAGCCGAAGGACGGCTGGAAAACCCTGACGGGAATGAGACTCGCCGTTACGATCCAGTTGACGGTTTTTGACAATCAGTTGAATGTAGCTGTCGGTGAAGGACAGTGGGCGGATAAGATCGGAGCGGGTGCTTTGGGCTTGTTCATCGCATGGCCCTTGGCAATTACCGCCGGAATGGGAGCATTTAAGCAGAAAAAACTTCCAGATGAGATTTTCAGAACGGTTGAAAACTGCATTATTTCAGGTGGATGTTCTGCCGTTTACGGCGGAGCGGAACATTCGGCACACGCTGCAGCCGAAACAATGGCGTGCCCGAAATGCGGCGAACAGCTGCCTGTCGGTTCAAAGTTCTGCAACCAATGCGGAGAGAAGCTCGGTAATGTATGTCCGAGCTGCGGTGCCGAAGTCGTTCAAGGGAGTATGTTCTGCTCAAACTGCGGACAAAAGCTACAATAAAATAAAAATGTTTATATGCGAACGGGTTGACATGTTTTGTCAGCCCGTTTGCAATTATATAAACGCCCGCATTTCAACGAACCATTTGCCGTCGTCAACAAAGAAATCACGGGTCCGACCATGGATGACGAGGGTATATTTCGTCGCTCTGCCTCCCGAACGGACAGGGGCATTATTTTTGATGTTTATAATCTGCTCGACAGCGAATTTTCTACCATCCTTCCAGAGAATGCTCAACGGAACGACCTGCCCCTCGGGAAGCACTTCTATATACATTGTCACATATTCACGATTGTATTTGACATACATATTCTGACCTCCCGACATATTATCCGAACAAATGTTCACTAATATTATAACTCATTTTCGGGATATGTCAAGAGGAATTTTATAAGGGAGTAGGTATAAACAGACGAAGGCTTCCGCACCGAGTGATTAGCGGACAGTGATCAGTGCTTAGTGTTCATATTCCATAATTATGTGATTTGCACTAATGTTCAGCCTCCTCTTGAATGTTTCAAGAGGAAGCTTGATAGATTTCTTCTGACCTTGGGTCGATTTCCACATCGTACCTTAGAATTTACAATTTGCCCTATTGCTTATTCTTACAGTCAATTTCCTTGCTTTATTTAATTTCACTCAATCAATCCATGGTATCTCAGCGTGTAATCAATCTTCTCCTTTGCCGAGTCGCTCGGGCGGGTGAGAGGGAGACGGCAAACTCCGCTGTCCATGCCCATTTGTGCCATTGCATATTTAACAGGCATCGGATTAACGTCGCAGAAAAGTACGTCACATAATCCAAGATAGCGAAGCTGGAGAGCCGTTGCGTAACATGAGTCGCCGTCGAGTGCAGCTTCGACTATGTCATGAGCCGCCTGCGGCATTATGTTGGAGAGAACGGAGATAGTTCCCTTACCGCCAAGCAGGGTAAATGCGGCACTTTGGTCATCGTTGCCGCAGTATATGTCCAGCTCGTCGCCGCAAAGCATCATTGTTTTCATCAGGGCGGAGAGATCACCGTTAGCTTCTTTTGTTGCAACAACGTTTTCGATTTGGCTGAGTCGTTTGTATGTTTCGGGATTTATGTTAACCCCTGTTCTTGACGGAACGTTATAGACAATTATCGGCTTCGTTACACTGTCGCTTATGCGTGAATAATGTTCAACCAAGCCCTCCTGTGAGCATTTGTTATAGTACGGCGTGACGATAAGCAGCGCATCAACACCGAACGATTCCGCCGACTGACTTTTCTTTATCACGTCTTGTGTGTTGTTGCCGCCTGTGCCTGCGATAACAGGGACTCTGCCGTTTACTTGTTTAACCGTGGCTTTAATAATCTGACGGCGTTCTCTTGAATCAAGCGTTGCGCTTTCACCCGTTGTGCCGCATACTACTATTGCATCCGTTCCGTTTTCAATTTGAAAATCAATTTGTCTTTTGAGAGCCTTGTAATCAACCTTCCTGTTTCCGTCGAACGGCGTGACTATAGCACACGCCGCTCCCGTAAAAACTGTTTGTTTCATTAAAACGCTCCTTATATAAAAATAAAGACAGGAAAATAAATTCCTGTCTTTTAAACGAATTAAGACCATGTTATGTCGCTTTTTATTACCTTTGCAGGCACGCCGCCGACCATACTGTTGGGAGGAACGTCGGATGTTACCACGGCACCTGCGGCAACAATACTTCCTTTACCGATACGGACACCCTTAAGTATCGTTGCACCCATACAAATCAGAACATTGTCTTCGATAATTATCGGGGCACTTTGCGATTTGCTGTTATTAATTGTATGATTATCGCTGTCCCGTATTATCACGTTTTCGGATATCGAAACATTGTTTCCGATTGTTATCTCATTAAAGCAGTATATTTTGGAGTCATAATTGATATATCCGCTGCCTAAGGTGAACTTAGCGTTTTCCAAAACACCGATCCTGCATCCCGGGAAAACAGTGAAGTTATTTTTGCATATAAGCTCCGCTCCCGGTGCAATGTTCAAATAACCGACGGATTTGTTTTTTAATTCACTGCTCAAAGAAACATTGAAGTTTAAGCTCCCGTCAACGGAGATTTTGGCATTATCGGAAACCGAGATGCTGTACGGTTTATATGCGAAAAAATTATCACTGATTTTTTTCCTGCTCATGCGAAGCCGAATTTTTTCAATAACGGTCATATTTATCAGTCCATGTATCCTTTTGCACAGAGAAGCTCTGCAAGAAGAACTGCGCCGCCGGCTGCGCCACGGAGGGTGTTGTGTGAAAGGCATACGAACTTGTAGTCGTATTGAGTGTCCTCACGAAGTCTGCCGATGCTGACTGCCATGCCGCCTTCAAGGTCACGCTGATATCTTGTCTGCGGCATATTGTCCTCTGTGAAATAGTGAAGGAAATGCTTCGGTGCGCTGGGAAGTTCAAGCTTCTGCGGCTCGCCCGAGAAGTTTTCCCATACCTTGAGAATTTCTTCCTTTGACGGAGCCTTGTCTGCGAATCTCATGAATACTGCACCCATATGGCCGTTTGAAACAGGAACACGGATACACTGAGCTGTGAAGTGCGGCTCGGATGCACAAACGATTTCACCGTTTTCAACCTTACCCCAAATTTTAAGCGGCTCCTGCTCACTCTTCTCTTCCTCACCGCCGATGAACGGGATAACGTTATCCACCATCTCCGGCCATCTCTCGAAGGTCTTGCCTGCACCGGAAATTGCCTGATATGTGCAAACGAGAACGTCCTTAACCTTGTAGCCTGCTTTGTCAAGCGGATAGATAGCCGGAACATAGCTCTGAAGCGAGCAGTTTGACTTAACTGCGACGAAGCCTCTCTTTGTGCCGAGACGCTTTCTCTGATCGGCAATAACCTCTATGTGGTCGGCGTTAAGCTCGGGAACAACCATCGGAACGTCGGGAGTAAATCTGTGAGCGCTGTTGTTTGAAACAACGGGGCACTCGGCCTTTGCATATTTTTCCTCAAGGGCTCTGATTTCATCCTTTTTCATGTCAACTGCACAGAAAACGAAATCAACGAGAGAAGCAATCTTCTCAACGTCAGCCGTTGCGTCGTAAACGACGAGGTCTGCCATGCTCTCCGGCAACGGAGTATCCATGCACCAGCGGCTGCCGAGAGCCTCTTTGTATGTTTTGCCCGCCGAACGGGGGCTTGCTGCAACAAGAACAACCTCGAACCAAGGGTGATTTTCAAGCAGGGTTGCAAATCTCTGTCCAACCATGCCGGTAGCTCCGATGATACCTACCTTGTACTTTTTCATTACAAATTCACCTCTTAAATAAATTTTAAAAAATGTGTTGCCATTCGACCGATTATGCAATATAATAATAAGTTGTCAACACTTTGCAACCACTGATTTGATTTGCGGTTACTATTAGAAGTGATGATACCATTTTTTATTATTCAAGTCAAGAGCCAAATGGCCGAAACAGAGGTTTTACGATGAAAAAAAGTGATTTTTATTACGATCTTCCCGAGGAGCTGATTGCTCAGCACCCGATTGAGCCGAGAGATAGCTCAAGGCTTATGCATCTCGATAAGGAAACGGGTGAGGTCGAGCATCTTCATTTTTATAATATAGTCGATCTTCTTCATGAGGGCGACTGCCTTATACTCAATAACACAAGGGTTCTTCCGGCACGTCTTTACGGAGTTAAGGAGGAAACAGGTGCAGTTGTTGAATTTCTTCTGCTCAATCAGCATGATGCCCACACATGGGAGGTCATGGCAGGACCCGGTAAAAAGGCCAGAGAGGGGGCAAAATTTATTTTCGGTGAGGGTATACTCAAAGCCGAGATAAAGGAAGTCCTTGAAAACGGCAACCGTATTGCCGAATTCTCTTATGAAGGCAATTTCTATAATGTGCTTGACAAAATCGGCGAAATGCCGCTTCCCCATTATATAAAGGAAAAGCTCGAAAACAAGGAACGCTACCAGACTGTCTACTCCAAGGAACTGGGTTCGGCGGCCGCACCGACGGCAGGTTTGCATTTCACTCCCGAGCTTCTGCAAAAAATCAAGGACAAGGGCGTAAAGATAGGTTTTGTAACTCTCCATGTCGGCATAGGCACTTTCCGTCCGGTTAAGACGGAAAATATTGAGGAGCATAAAATGCACTCCGAACATTATATGATACCGGCCGAAACGGCGGATATTATCAACGAGACGAAGAAGAACGGAGGCCGGGTCATCGCCGTCGGCACAACCTGCTGCCGCACGCTTGAATCCGTATGTCAGGCAAAGGGCAAGGTCTGCGAATATGATGACTGGACAAGCATTTTCATTTATCCCGGATATGAGTTTAAGTGTATTGACGGGCTTATAACCAATTTTCACCTGCCCGAAAGCACGCTTATCATGCTCGTCAGCGCATTCTGCGGCTATGAGCACACGATGAACGCATATAAGATTGCCGTAGAAGAAAAATACAGATTCTTCTCGTTCGGCGATGCTATGGCTATTCTTTAAGGAGACGAAAAATGGCAGAATTTAAAATTATAAAGCAGTGCGGAGCGGCACGTCTCGGCGAATTCACAACGGTTCACGGAACGGTCAAAACGCCTGCGTTTCAGAATGTTGCAACCTGCGGAGCGATAAAGGGTGCGCTTGACGCTTACGACCTTAAGGATATCCACGCTCAGGTTCAGCTTTGCAACACCTATCATCTTCACGTTCGCCCGGGCGACGAGCTTATAAAGGAGCTTGGCGGACTTCACAGGTTCACGGGCTGGGACGGCCCGATTTTGACCGACAGCGGCGGATTTCAGGTTTTCTCGCTTGCAAAGCTCCGTCAGATCAAGGAGGAGGGCGTTACCTTTGCCTCCCATATTGACGGCAGACGTATTTTTATGGGACCCGAGGAGAGTATGAGAATTCAGTCAAATCTCGCCTCGACCATAGTTATGGCATTTGACGAGTGTGTTGAGAATCCCTCGACCTACGAATATGCCAAAAAGTCCTGCGAAAGGACAACGAGATGGCTTATAAGATGTAAGGAGGAGATGGAAAGACTCAACGCCTTGCACGATACCATAAATAAGGATCAGCTTCTTTTCGGCATCAATCAGGGCTGTGTTTACGATGAGCTGAGAATCGAGCATATGCAAAAGATTGCCGAGCTTGACCTTGACGGCTATGCAATCGGCGGCCTTGCCGTCGGCGAACCTAAGGAGGATATGTACCGGATTATTTCCGCCGTTGAGCCATATGCACCGAAGAATAAGATTCGCTATCTTATGGGCGTAGGCACACCGGGCAATATCATCGAGGCTGTCAGCAGGGGAGTTGACCTTTTCGACTGCGTTATGCCGTCGAGAAACGCCCGCCACGGACATCTTTTCACGATGAACGGAATAATCAATATCAACAATGCCAAGTATATGAAGGACGATACACCGATCGACCCCGAGTGCGACTGCCCGACCTGCCGCAGACATTCCAAAGCATATATCAGACATCTTTTCAAGGCTAAGGAAATGCTTGCGATGCGTCTTTGCGTAACGCATAATCTTTATTTCTATAATACGCTGATGGAGAAAATACGTGACGCTTTGGATAACGGAACATTTGAGGAATTCAAGGAAAAGTACGTTGATTTGCTCGATACGAGAATTTAATTTTTAAAATTAACAGAATATACATAAATAACGCTTGCAAAAACCGGCATTCTAATGTATAATACAAGCGTTATGTATAGATTAGGAGGATAACCAATGAACTATTTAACTTTATTAGCAGCTCAGGCAACCGGAAAAGGCAGCAGCTGGACAATGATTCTCATGATGGTAGCTGTTTTCGCCGTTATGTATTTTCTTATGATCAGACCTCAGAAGAAAAAGCAGAAGGAAGAGCAGGCAATGCGTGACAACCTTCAGATCGGCGACGAAATCACAACGATCGGCGGCATCGTCGGCAAGATCGTTACCGTTAAGGACGATTCTCTCATTATTGAGACGGGTGCTGACAGAAACCGTATGAAGATCACACGCTGGGCTATCAGCCAGAACAACACGGCTAACGAGAAGCTTGCCGCAGAGCGTGCAGCAGCCAAGGAAGCAGCCGAGAAGGAAAAGGCAGCTCGTATGGAAGCTAAGGGCAAGACCCCGAAGAAAAAGAATAAGGAAGAAAAATTCTGATTAATATTAAATTATCCCGACTCGAAAGAGCCGGGATTTTTTTGTGATTATACATCCTAAACGATTTGCTTTAAACTGTTCCCGTAACGGTGAGAACGGTAGCTCCCGGTGTAATGCTGTAAGCACCGGTCGTTGCATCACGGACATAGGTTGCTGCCGGAACGGTAACTGCACCGGCAACCGTGGCGAATTCGCCTGTTTCGGCATTATAGGTGTAGCCCGTTGTCGGTGCGAGAGCTGTTCCGTCGAGCGTTACGCTTGTGATATTGAGAATCGGGTCAAATGTGTCACGGATAACCAGATTATCTGCGGCTGCTGCTTCTGTGAAGCCGTTATTCCTAATAACGAAAGTGTAGGTTAATGTGCCGTTTTCGGGAACGGAAAGCGGGCAGACAGCCTTTGTAATGGAAAGAATCGGACCTGTTTCAAGTGTAATTGTTTCCTCAGCGGTGACGGGTGAGGAAAGACCGCTTCCGCTCACGGTTACGGTGTTTGTGATCTGAGCTTCTCCGTCAAGAGGAGCAAACTCATTTACCGTTGCCGAATAAACGACAGTTGCGTTGCCGTTGGCAGGAACCGTGATTCCCGTTATTGTCAGCGGCGAAACCGCAGCAACGGTCGGTGCGGGCTGCAGATCGCCTTTGATAAAGTAACGGACACTGTCATTAACATAAGTCAGAGGAACAAGCGCAGCTGTGTTGAAAGCGTATGCTCCGAGATTATCCGTAACGGTCAAATCCGTAAAGTCGGAATCGCTTGAGTTGACAATATTGATGATATAGGTTATGGTTTTATCCCTTTCATAGGTATCCGAAAGAGCGTTTTTGGTGACTGTAAGAACCTGAACGATCTCGCCTGTGACGATGTTGGAATTGATAACGTTATCGTTATAGGTCAAGGTCGCCTGGTTTGTGAAAAGAGCCATTGCAAGACCTCCTTTATTTTTTTCGGAAGCTTTTGCTTCCGTTATATTATATGAAACGAAAAATAATTTGTTATTGTTCAAAATAATCGGTAATTACTGTATTTATATCTTTATTTTTTATTTTTTGTGTGATATAATCATTCTGTAAAATTATGTTTACGCAAAGTCAACAAAGGGAGGATAATCAATGGCACATTTTATTTTTTCCGCTTTCAGCGATGAATCCGGTGAAAGCAAGATAAAAGGTCAGATTGCGGCCTGCAAGGAAAACGACATTGCCGAAATGGAGCTTCGCGGCTTCGGCAAGGAGCTTAACATCAACAATATGACTGTTGAACAGGCAAAGGAAATCAAAAAGACGATTGACGAAGAGGGCATGAGGGTTTCCTCAATCGGCTCGGCTTACGGCAAGATCAATATCAAGGACGATTTTGAACCTCATTTTGAAGCGTTCAAGAATACAATCGAGGTTGCAAAAATCCTTGAAGCGAAATATATCAGAATTTTCAGCTTCTTCTTTGATAAAGAGGACAGCTATGATGATTATAAGGAAGAAGTGATCCGTCGGGTCAAGGCGATGGTTGACTATGCCGACGAGAACGGCATAATGTGCTGCCATGAGAACGAAAAGGGAATATACGGCGACACGGCAGAGCGTTGCCTTGAGGTTCTTGAAGCCTGCGGCGGTAAGCTCAGAGCTGTTTTTGACCCGGCAAACTTTGTTCAGTGCGGCGTTGATACGCTCAAGGCTTATGAGCTTCTTGAGGATTATATCGAATATATGCACGTTAAGGACGCCTTGTATGCCGACGGTCAGGTTGTTCCGGCCGGAGAGGGCGACGGCAACGTTGAGGAGATAATAAGAAAGCTCTCGTTCAAGTGGAAAAGAATCGTTCTTTCGCTTGAGCCTCACCTAAAGGTGTTTGAGGGCTTCAACGCACTTGAAAACGATGACGAAACAAAGAAGGGTATGGACAAGCATACCTATGCTACATACAAAGAGTCGTTCAAGGCTGCTGCGGACGCAATGCACAAGCTTGTCGAGAAAGCTCAGCCGATTCGCACGGGTATTGTCGGTGTCGGTAATATGGGCTCGAGCCATATCCGCAATTTCCTTGACGGCGAAATGAGCGAGATGAGAGTTACGGCAGTTGCCGATATCAACCCCGAGAGACTTGAATGGGCGAAGAAAAATGTTCCCTGGGCTAAGAGATACTCAACAGCTAAGGAGCTTTTTGAAAGCGGTGAGTGCGACGCTGTTATAATCGCTGTTCCTCACTATTTCCATCCGCCTTATGTTATTGAGGCTCTTAAAAACGGACTGCACGTTGTATCAGAGAAGCCGGCAGGCGTTTATACAAAGCAGGTTCGTGAGATGAACGAATTTGCCGCTAAGAGTGACAAGGTTTTTGCAATGATGCTCAATCAGCGCACAAACTGCGTTTTCAGAAAGATGAAAGAAATTGTTGACAGCGGAAAATACGGTGAGATTCGCCGTGTAAACTGGATCATCACCGACTGGTACCGCACCCAGGCATATTACAATTCAGGCGGATGGCGTGCAACCTGGTCAGGCGAGGGCGGCGGTGTACTCCTTAACCAGTGCCCGCATCAGCTTGATTTGTGGCAGTGGATTTGCGGCATGCCGTCAAAGATCCGTGCATTCTGCAGTGAGGGCAAGTGGCATGATATCGAGGTTGAGGATGACGTTACGATTTATGCCGAATATCCGAACGGCGCAACGGGTGTGTTCATAACCACAACGGGAGATTACCCCGGTACAAACAGATTTGAAATTACGCTTGACAAAGCGAAAATCATATGCGAAAAGGCGGAGAAAATCACTCTTATTGAGCTTGATGAGGGCCTGACGCACAATATTCAGACTGCCAAGGACGGCTTCGTAAGGATCGGAACTCATACCGTTGATGTTGAGACCGACGGAAAGAATGAGCAGCATCCGGGTGTTCTCAATGCGTTCGCCGGAAATATTCTTCACGGAACTCCGCTTGTCGCCGACGGCAAGGAGGGCATTAACGGACTTACGATTTCCAATGCCGCTCATCTTTCAAGCTGGACGAATGAAACGGTTTCCATTCCTTTTGACGAGGATAAATATTACGATTTGCTCATGGAGCATGTTAAGAACTCCAAGGCAAAGACAAACGTTGTCGAGCAGGTTGCCGACGATATGAGCGATACATACTGAGGTGTTTTATGAGGGTTTCTGTTATAGGTTGCGGCAATATTGCACAGGTACATTTGGAGATACTTAACTCCATGGAGGGTATTGAGATTTCATCTGTCGCCGATATTGTTGAAGAAAAAGCGGATAAGGCTGCCGAAAAATACGGCTGCAAGGCATATTATGATTACATAAAGATGCTCGAAGAGGATCATCCCGACGCTGTGCATATTTGTACTCCGCATTATCTTCATGTTGAAATGTCGGTCGAGGCTCTTTCAAGGGATATCCATGTCCTTTGCGAGAAGCCGTGTGCCATGAATAGGGAGGAGCTTGCGAAAATACGCATGGCTCAGCTCATGAGCACGCATGAGTACGGCGTTTGCTTCCAGAACCGTTACAATCCGTCCGTGAGAGCAGTCAAAAATGTGCTTGAAACAGGAAAATACGGAGCAATCAAGGGCGCAAGGGCTGTTGTCCAATGGTGCAGAAACGAGGATTATTATTCCGACGATTGGCACGGAACTCTCAAAAAAGAGGGCGGCGGAGTTGTCATAAACCAAGGAATCCACACGCAGGATTTGCTTCGATATCTTGTCGGCAGTAATGTTATCGGTGTTACCGGTCATGTTTCCAACGATCATTTAAAGGATGTTATCGAGGTTGAGGACACTGCTCACGCAAGATTTGTTTTTGAAAACGGCGTAATCGGCCTTTATGACGCAACAACGGCGTTCAGTCTTAATGCGAAGCCTATAATAGATATTTTCTGCGAGAGAGCGACACTCAGAGTCGAGGGCGACAACGCCTGTATTATTCATAAAGACGGCGAAATTGAATTCCTCAGCACAGAAAATGACGTTGCGAGAGGCAAGGATTACTGGGGAGGCGGACACGAGGCACTGATACATGATTTTTATGATTGTATAGCCTCGGGAGGCCACTTCCCGATAGATTCTCATGAAGGCGGCAAGTCTGTCGAAGAATTTGCTGCGATTTATGAGTCCTCCGAAAGCGGAGAAGAAGTAATTCTCGGAAAGAGGTGATCTCATGCAGATGACAATGCGATGGTTCGGCGACGGTAAGGATACCGTGTCGCTCGAACAGATAAGACAGGTGCCCGGCGTGGCAGGCGTTGTTCCTGCTTTGCACACCTTGCCGGCCGGCGAGGTGTGGCCGCTTGACATGATCCTTGATATGAAGAAGGAGATCGAAGCGGCAGGCCTTACAATGGAATGTATAGAGAGCGTCAATGTGCACGAGAGCATAAAACTCGGTGACGGCGATGCCGATAAATACATCGAAAACTACAAGGAATGTATCCGAAATCTTTCAAAAGCAGGGGTAAAGGTAATTTGCTATAATTTCATGCCTGTTTTTGACTGGACAAGAACCGACCTTGCAATGGATATGGGCAACGGCGCAACCTGCCTTTGCTATGACGGCAAGCAGGTTGAGGGAAAAAGTCCCGAGGATATGTTCAGAGAGATTGACGATAACTCGAACGGCTATGCGATGCCCGGCTGGGAAACCGAGCGCATGGGCGAGATTAAAGAGCTGTTCCGAAAGTATAAAAACATCACGCATGAGGATATGTGGAGAAATCTCAAGCATTTCCTTGAAGAAATTATTCCCGTTTGCGAGGAATGCGATGTTAAAATGGCAATTCACCCCGACGATCCGCCGTGGGATATTTTCGGATTGCCGAGAATCATTAAAAATATTGAAGATATAAGACGGTTTCTGAAGCTTGTCGATTCGCCGTATAACGGACTGACCTTCTGCACAGGCTCTCTCGGAGCGAGTGCGGATAACGATTTGCCGGCGATGATAAGAGAGGTGGGCAACAGGATTTATTTTGCTCACCTGAGAAACGTTAAAATCAGAGACCGCCGGTTCAATGAGACCTCCCATCTTTCTTCTGACGGAAGCCTTGATATGTACGAGATAGTCAAGGCCTTGCAGGAGGTTGGATTTGACGGCTATGTAAGACCCGACCACGGACGAATGATCTGGGGCGAGGTTGCACGACCCGGCTACGGACTTTATGACCGTGCACTCGGCTGTGCATATCTCAACGGACTGTGGGAAGCGGTTGCAAAGAACAAAAAATCGGAGTGATATTATGACTAAGCATGAAAGTCTTAACGGAAAAGTAGCGGTTATAACGGGCGGCGGCGGAGTGCTTTGCTCGGGATTTGCCAAAACCCTTGCCGAGCAGGGCGTAAAGGTTGCCGTGCTTGACCTTAATGAAGATGCGGCAAAAAAGGTCGCCGACGAAATAAACGAAAACGGCGGTACGGCTATTGCCGTCGGCTGCAACGTGCTTGAACCCGAGAGCATGAAAAAGGCAAGGGATATTGTTGCCGAAAAGCTCGGCACATGCGATATTCTCCTCAACGGTGCAGGCGGAAACAACCCCAAGGGCACGACGACAAAGGAAACGCTTGAAAAAATCGACCTTGTTGAAAAGGACGAGAATGTAAAAACGTTCTTCGATCTTGACCCGGAGGGAATATCGTTCGTTTTCAATCTCAACTTCCTCGGAACGCTTATTCCTACGCAGATTTTTGCCTGTGACATGGCAGAGAAAGAGGACAGTTGTATTGTTATGATAACCTCTATGAACGCTTTCCGCCCACTGACAAAGATTCCGGCATATTCGGCGGCTAAGGCGGCGGTTGCGAACTTCACTCAGTTCATGGCGGTTCATTTTGCCGATATGGGTATCAGAGTCAATGCCATTGCTCCCGGCTTCTTCTCAACGAAGCAGAATAAGGATCTTTTATGGAATCCGGACGGTTCACCGACCGCAAGAACAGGCAAAATTCTTGCCGCAACTCCGATGGGTCGCTTCGGCAAGCCCGAGGAGCTTTCCGGTGCGTTGCTTTTCCTTTGCGATAAGGAATATTCCGGCTTCGTAACCGGTACAACGATTGCCGTTGACGGCGGCTTTAACGCATATTCGGGAGTATAAACCGGAGGTGATGAAATGTCGGCACTTGTCAGCATAATTATACCTGTATATAATCTTGAAAACTACATAGAGAATTGCCTTAACAGCGTAGTGAATCAAACATACAGGGAGCTGGAAATTCTCTGTATCGACGACGGAAGCACGGATAAAAGTGCGGAAATTATAAAAAGCTTTGCCGCTTCGGATAGCAGAGTGAAGTATTTTTACCATGACAACGCAGGTGTTTCCGCAGCTCGAAATCACGGTCTTGAGATTGCAAGCGGAGATTATATTATGTTCGTTGACGGTGATGATTATCTGCATTATCAGGCGGTTGAATTGCTTTATAAAAGTCTTGTGAAGGTTGATGCCGATATAGTATGCTCTCATTTTAAAATTACGGAAAGTCTCAGTGAGAAAATGTCTCATGTTGAACCTCCCGAGCCGGAGTGTTCGAGCCATGAAATGCTGTTCACCGAAAAATACAACAGCATATCCGGCAAATCGGCTTGCTCAAAGCTTTATAAAACAGGCGTCGCAAGGTTAGAGCGTTTCCCTGTCGGCATTACGAACGGTGAGGACGGTTATTATTTTATACTTTTACTCAATCATAACCCGAAGATTTTTTCGATAGACTGTCAACTGTATTATTATTATACACGACCGAATTCAACGGTTACATCAAGGTTTACAATGAAGCGTTTCACGATGACATATTCTTTCGATATGCTTTGCGAAAGGCTGAAAAATTCATCAAATTCATTCTTGAAAAAATACTGCTTGCAATATCTGTTTCAGTCGATTTTTTATAACAGAACGCAGGCAATAGGAACAGAATGCGAAAAAGAAGTTTTGTCGGAATCAAAACGAATAGGCAAGAAGTGGATAAAGGATTTTCAAAGAAATAAAGATGTTTCTTTAATTATAAAAATTATGTTCACCGTGTTCTTTTATTCACGTCCCGTCTACGAGCTTGCAAGAGCTATACAGGACCCGACAATGTTTGATTTTTATAAAAGCAGAAAAAAGGAGAATATCCGCAATGAAGCTTGAACTCAGAAAAAAAGAGGATTGCACATTTGATATGATATCCCTCGGCGAGATTATGCTGAGACTCGATCCCGGCGATGCAAGAATAAGAACCGCACGTTCATTCCGAGTTTGGGAGGGCGGCGGCGAATACAATGTCGCAAGAGGTCTTCGCAAATGCTTCGGACTGAAAACGGCTGCCGTTACGGCTCTTGCCGATAACGAGGTCGGCCGACTGGTTGAGGATTTTATGCTTCAGGGCGGAGTTGATACCTCGCTTATAAAGTGGGTGAAATACGACGGCATAGGAAGAACCGTCAGAAACGGACTGAACTTTACCGAGCGAGGCTACGGAATCCGTGGAGCACTCGGCGTTTCCGACAGGGGAAACACCGCCGCCTCTCAGCTCAAAGAGGGCGACATCGACTGGGAATACATTTTCGGCACTCTCGGAGTAAGATGGCTTCACACGGGCGGAATTTTTGCCGCACTCTCCGACACAACGGCTAAGGTCGTTATCGAAGCCGTTAAAACAGCAAAAAAATACGGAACGGTAGTTTCCTATGACCTCAATTACCGCCCGTCCCTATGGAACGATATCGGCGGCAAGGCGAAGGCTCAGGAGGTCAATAAGGAAATTGCAAAATATATCGACGTCATGATCGGCAACGAAGAGGATTTCACCGCATGTCTCGGACTTGAGGTTGAGGGCAACGACGAGAATCTCAAAAAGCTGAACATTGACGGCTACAAAAAAATGATGGCAAAGGCCGCAGAGCTTTATCCCAATTTCAAAGTTGCGGCTTCGACGCTCAGAACGGTTAAAACCGCTACCGTCAACGACTGGAGCGCAATATGCTGGGCGGACGGCAAGGTATATAACGGACTTGACTTAAACGGCCTCGAAATTTACGACCGTGTCGGCGGCGGCGACAGCTTCGCTTCGGGTCTGATTTACGGCCTTATGGAAACGGGCGATCCGCAGACGGCTGTCAATTACGGCGTAGCTCACGGTGCGCTTGCCATGACAACCCCGGGAGACACATCAATGGCAACGAAAGCCGAGGTTGAAAGAATAATCGGCGGTGTGGGTGCAAGAGTACAAAGATAAGCGAGGACGATTTATGTTATACAAGAAAAACAGCGAAGAAAAGCTTTCAAATGAGCTTTTTAAAAATCCGACATGTGAATTCAGAGGAACTCCGTTCTGGGCATGGAACAGTTGGCTTGAAAAGGACGAGCTTGAAAGACAGATTGAAATTTTCAATGAAATGGGCTTCGGCGGCTTCCACATGCACGTCAGAACGGGACTTAAAAATAAATATCTCAGTGACGAATATATGCAGCTCATAAGAGACTGCGTTGACAAGGCCAAAAGCGAGAAAATGCTTGCATGGCTCTACGACGAGGATAGATGGCCGTCGGGAGCGGCAGGCGGATATGTAACCGAGGACGAACGCTACAGGGCGAGATATCTTCTTTTCACACCGTTCAAGACTGCAGAGGCTAAGAAATCCGTTGAGGTCAGTGCAGGCAGAACGAACAACGGAAAATTGCTTGCCTGCTATGACGTCGTGCTCGACAAGGACGGATACCTGTCGTCATATAAGCAAATAGGTGAGGACGACAAAGCCGAAGGTACAAAATGGTACGCATTTATGGAGATAATCGGCGAGTCCGATTGGTTCAACGGCAAGACATATGCCGATACGCTTTCAAAGGATGCGGTTGACAGATTCGTTGAGATTACTCACGAAAAATACAAGAAGTGCACAGGTGACGAGTTTGACAAGACCGTTCCTGCGATTTTTACGGACGAGCCGCAGTTCACTCACAAGGCGGTCATGAACAATTCCTTTGATAAAATGGACATGATAATGCCGTGGACCGACAAGGTTCCCGAGCTTTACGAAAAGGCATACGGTGCGGATATTTATGCAACGCTTCCCGAGCTTTTCTGGGATCTGCCGGAGAGCAAGCCGTCAGTGCACAGATACAGATATCATGATTTTATTTCCGAGCTTTTCTCAAGCTCCTTTGCCGACAATATCGGCTCATGGTGCCGCAAAAACGGTATTGCCCTGACAGGACACATGATGGAGGAGCCGACGCTTCGCAGTCAGTGTGCCGCACTCGGCGAGGCTATGCGCTCCTACAGAGGCTTTGATATTCCCGGCATAGATATGCTTTGCAACAATCATGAATTCACAACGGCAAAGCAGGCACAGTCTGCGGTTCACCAGTTCGGCTATGAGGGTATGCTCTCCGAACTTTACGGCGTGACGGCTTGGGACTGCGATTTCAGAACCTACAAGCATCAGGGCGACTGGCAGGCGGCTCTCGGCGTAACGGTCAGAGTTCCGCATCTTTCATGGTATGCAATGGGCGGCGAGGCAAAGCGTGACTATCCGGCTTCGATCTCGTATCAGTCACCGTGGTATAAAAAATTCTCGGTTGTCGAGGATCACTTTGCAAGGCTCAACACGGCTTTGACAAGGGGCAAGCCTGTTGTCAAGGTTGCCGTTATTCACCCGATCGAGAGCTTTTGGCTTCATTGGGGGCCGAACGACAAAACGGCCGTTCTGCGTGAGAGCCTTGACGAAAGATTTGATAACGTTACAAATTGGCTGCTCGAGGGCAGTATAGATTTCGATTATATCTCTGAGTCACTTCTTCCGTCTCTTTGCGAGAAGGGCTCAAATCCGCTCAGAGTCGGCAAGATGGAATACGATGCCGTTATCGTTCCCGGATGTGAAACGCTCCGTTCATCTACGATCGAGCGTCTTTCGGACTTCGGCAAAAACGGCGGCAAGCTTATATTTATGGGTGATGCACCTTATCTTTGTGACGCCGTTGAATCCGACGAGGGCAGAAAGCTTTTTGAGAGAAGCACAAGAATCGATTTTTCGAGGGCTTCGCTTCTCAATGCGCTTGAGGATGACAGAACGATCACTTTGAGATATGCCAACGGACGCCTGACGGATAATCTTATCTATCAGCTTCGCTGTGATAACGACTGTGAATGGCTCTTTATCTGCCACGATGCCGAACCGAAAAACAAGGATATTGATTACGGCAGTGACATAAAAATAACGATTGACGGCGAGTTCATTCCCGAGCTTTATGACACGCAGAATGGAGAAATTTCTCCGCTCGGTGCTTCGTATGTGAACGGAAAAACCGTTATTTCACATAAGCTTTACGGCTATGATTCGCTTCTTATAAAATTGACCGACGGTAAGACCGACTCGGCAGAATGTGAAGAAAACGACGACGCTCCCGAGGGCAAGTCGGTTGCAGGCCTGGTTGACTATGAGCTTGACGGAAAGAATGTTCTTCTGCTCGATATGGCGGAATACAAGCTTGCTGGCGAGAGCGAGTTTTCTCCCGAGGAAGAAATTCTCCGCCTTGACAATATTTGCCGTGAACGACTCGGACTTCCGCTTCGTGGCGGCTCGATAGTTCAGCCGTGGGTTTCGGGCGATATTCCTCCGGTGGACAGGCTTACACTTCGCTTCACATTTGACAGTGAGATTGATTACAGCGGTGCCGAGCTTGCTTTTGAAGAACCGAACAGACTTGAAAAAATTGTTTTCAACGGCTGCGAGGTCGCAAAAGAGCTTTGCGGCAATTATGTTGATATTTCGATTTTTAAGGTTAAGCTTCCCGATATTATCAAGGGCAAAAACACGCTTGAAATGACCTACGCTTACGGTGAAAAGACGGACATAGAGAGTGTATTTATTCTCGGCAATTTCGGAGTTAAGGTTGCAGGAACGGAGAAAACGGTTATTCCTATGCCCGAAAAGATCGGTTTCGGCGACATAACAAGACAGGGATTCCCATTCTACGGCGACAATATTACATATAAATTCAAGGCAGTTGCAGAAAAAGGAAAGCTCAAAATCTGTGCTTCATGGTACAGGGGTGCAATGATTTCCGTTAAGGTTGACGGTGAGGAAAAGGGCGATATCATCTATCCGCCGTACATTCTCGGCGTTGACGGACTTTCCGACGGTGAGCATGACATCAAAATGACGCTTTACACTCATCGCTACAACACCTTCGGCCCGCTTCACCTTGTCAATGAGGCAGAGCCCTGGCATGGACCGGGTGCATGGAGAAGCGAGGACTGTAACTGGAGCAACGAATATGTTCTCAGGCGTGTGGGAATACTTTCTGCGCCGAAAATCAACAATTAACGGAGGCCGTTATGGATAAAGAAAATATTCTTATGAGAATTCAGGACTGCGGCATTGTCGCCGTTGTCAGAGCCGAGAGTGCCGACAAGGCGGAAAGAATCGTTGACGCCTGCATGGAGGGCGGAGTTGCGGCGATCGAGCTGACATTCAGCGTTCCCCATGCGGACAGAGTTATCGAAACGCTCTCATATAAATACGACCCAAAGGACATAATATTGGGTGCAGGTACTGTCATGGACGCCGCAACGGCGAGAATCGCAATGCTCAGCGGTGCGCAGTATATTGTAAGCCCGTATCTTGATCTTGAAACGCTCAAGATGTGCAACCGTTACAGAGTGCCGATGATGCCCGGCATTATGTCGGTTCGTGAGGCTGTGACGGCGATGGAGAACGGAGCTGATATTCTCAAGGTTTTCCCGGGCGATCTTTTCGGCCCTAAGATAATCAAGGACATTCTCGGCCCGATTCCGTATGCCAAGATGATGCCTACGGGCGGAGTTAATGCAGATAACGTCGGTGAATGGATAAAGGCCGGTGCTGTTGCCGTAGGAGCAGGATCATCACTGACGGCAGGCGCAAAAACCGGAGATTATAAGCTTATAACAGAAACAGCAAAGAAATTTGTTGCCAACATCAAGGCGGCAAGGTCAAAGTAACTTTTAACAGAATGAGGTAAACCTATGTTTGTAGACATAGCAAAAATAAAAATAACAGCCGGAGACGGAGGCAATGGAGCGGTTGCGTTCAGAAGAGAAAAATACGTTGCCGCAGGCGGTCCGGACGGCGGAGACGGCGGCAGAGGCGGAAACGTTGTGTTTAAGGTAAACGACAATCTTTCGACGCTTGCCGATTTCCGATATAAAAGAAAATACAAAGCCCCAAACGGTGCTCCCGGTCAGTCAGGCCACAAGAGCGGCAAAAAGGGCGAGGATTTAATTATTGAAGTGCCGAGAGGTACTATTATTCGTGAACAGACTACAGGCAAGGTCATGGCAGATATGTCCGACGATGACGAGTTCATTGCCGCAAAGGGCGGCAGGGGAGGCTGGGGAAATTCCCATTTCAAGACCCCTACCCGTCAGACACCGAGATTTGCAAAGCCCGGTACACCCGGAGAGAGCTGGGACGTTTCACTTGAATTGAAGCTGCTCGCCGATGTCGGACTTCTCGGCTTCCCGAATGTCGGCAAATCAACGCTTATTTCGGTTGTCAGCGAGGCTAAGCCCATTATTGCCGACTATCATTTCACTACTCTCACGCCCGTGCTCGGTGTTGTTTCGATGGGCGAGGGCAATTCCTTCGTTATGGCGGATATCCCCGGACTTATCGAGGGTGCAAGCGACGGCGTAGGCCTCGGCCACGAGTTTCTTCGCCATGTTGAACGCTGCCGCCTGCTTGTTCATATCATTGACGCCGCAGGCAGTGAGGGCAGAGATCCGATCGAGGATTTCAATAAGATCAATGAGGAGCTTGTCAAGTTCAACCCCGATATGGCGGATTTGCCGCAGATAGTTGTCGGCAACAAGGTTGACCTTGCAACGGATGAGCAGCTTGAAAAACTCGAAAAATATTTTACGGAGCGCGGATATCAGTATTTCACTATGTGCGCTCCGATCGCAGAGGGTACTCAGGAGATTATCAATGCGGTTGCGGCCAAGCTTGCAACGCTTCCTCCGATCAAGAGATACGAAAAAGAGGAGATCCCCGCCGAGTTCTTTGAGAAGAATGCGGACGGTAAATTTACAATTACCGTTCAGGACGGAATATACAGCGTTGAGGGCGAGTGGCTTCTCAGAATACTTCAGCGATGTGACCTTGACGATTACGAATCGCTGCAATATTTCCAGCGTGTGCTTCACTCAAGCGGAATAATTGACGCACTTGTAGAAAAAGGAATTCAGGAGGGTGACACAGTCGAGATTTATGATCTTGAATTCGACTTTGTGCCGTAAAATATATGGAACGTTTCTTGAAAGATAAAGAAGTAAAGCCCAATGAATTAAGTCCTCTGACGCTTGCTTTTATCGGCGACACGGTTTTTGACCTGCTCGTTCGTGAGGAGCTTATCTGCGACGCAAACAGACCGGCGAACGACCTGCACAATTTGGCGGTTGAACGTGTCAGAGCGACGGCGCAGGCACAGGGCGTTGAAAAAATTTTGCCTGTTCTGACTGAGGAGGAAACCGCCGTTTTCAAGCGTGGAAGAAACGCAAAATCGGGACATCAGCCGAAGAATGTCAGCCGTTCGGATTATCATATGGCAACGGCGATGGAAACCCTTTTCGGTTACCTCTACCTAATGAACAGGATGGACAGAATTCTTGAACTTTACAGGTTGATTTACGGTTAAGGAGGATAACTTTGCAAAAGAAAAATTCACTTGCTCAGGATTTGAAAAAGTACAGTTTGAAAAAATTTGCCGTTGATAACGTGTATTTCGTTATCGGGTGCCTTCTTTACTCCCTCGGAGTCAATATATTCGCAATCCCGAATAAAATTGCACAAAGCGGCATTACCGGCGTTGCGATTATCATCAACTATCTTTTTCCTCAGTGCCCGGTAGGACTTACGGGATTTTTGCTCAACGTGCCTCTGTTTATTCTCGCATGGTTTTTTATAGGCAAGTTTTTTACATTTAAAACTCTTTGGGTATCGGGAGTTCTTTCACTGATAATCGACGGTGTGAAGCTTGCGATGAATAGGGGCTTGATAGGGGCTTATCATGGTGATAAGCTTCTCGCTTCCATTTTTTGCGGCACAATGTGTGGTGCGGGAATTGCACTCATTATCGTAAGAGGAGCAACCTCGGGCGGTACGGATGTTCTCGGCAGACTTCTTAAAAAGATTTGGCCGCACATGTCAATCGGCAGGATGATAATGCTTTGCGATGCGGCGGTTGTTGTGGCGGCGGCTATTGTTTTCAGGAGCATTGACAGTGTGCTTTATGCCGCAATTCTTATCTTTGTTTCATCAAAGGTTATGGACTTTATTCTCTACGGTACGGGCAACGGCAAAATGCTCTATATTTTCACAAAGAAAAAGGGCAAGGAGCTTGCCGAAGCAATTACCAAAAGAGGACACAGGGGTGCGACTATCATTGAGGGTAAAGGCGGCTACACAGGGGAGCTGAGTGAGCTTGTTATCTGCGCCGCAAGAAGCCATGAGATTCCGAACATCAAAAGAATGTGCAAGGAAATCGACCCCGATGCGTTTATTGTCATGTCGGAGGCCAACGAAATCCTCGGTTACGGCTTTACTCCGCCGGCTTTGGACGATTAAACAGTCGGCAGCCGCCGGATTAACAGGAAAAATCGCAAAAAAAGTAAAAATTTGTTTACAATTAAAGGCTATTGTGGTATAATTACAAAATCATGTAATAAAGGGGTATTTATATGAAGATTTCAGAAATTGTGGTTTTTGTCATCTATCTCTTGTTTATGCTCGGAATAGGCTTCTATTTCTTCTTCAAGAGTAAGGATGGCTCTGAAAAGACCTACTTCCTCGGCGGCCGTCAGATGGGTGCCTGGGTAACGGCTCTTTCGGCAGGTGCATCGGATATGAGCGCATGGGTGCTCATGGGTCTCCCGACCTCCGTTTACGCTCTCGGTCTCGGTCAGGTTTGGATTCCTGTCGGACTTGCAATCGGCTATACGATAAGCTGGATTGTCGAAGCTCCGAGATTACGTCGCTTCTCTATTGTTGCGAACGATTCAATCACGATTCCGCAGTATCTCACAAACAGATTCCTTTCAAAGTCAAAGGCTTTACAGGTTATCTGTGCTATTGTTTTTCTTGTCGCTTACACGGTTTATGCCGCATCAAGCGTTAAGGCCTGCGGAACACTTTTCCATACGGTTATCGGTATTAAGGAAAGCACGGCTATGTATATAGCAACGGTTATTATCGTCGGCTATACCTTCCTTGGCGGCTTTAACGCCGTTTGCTGGACGGACTTTTTCCAGGGTATGCTTATTCTTGCAGCTATGCTTATCGCTCCGATTGCCGCAGCATCGGTTCTTACTCTTTCGGACACAGCTGTTGCTACTCAGCAGACTCCCGGTTTCTGGAACGCTTTTGCAAACTGGAAGGACATTGCTTCGGGTCTCGGCTGGGGCCTCGGCTACTTCGGTATGCCGCATATCATAATCAGATTTATGTCTCTTAAGTCTCAAAAAGATCTTAAGAAGTCGGCTAAAATCGGTATTTCATGGACGGTTCTTATCGTTATATTTGCCGCTCTTATCGGCATCATCGGCCGTCTTGCATTCGGCTTTAATGAGGAAATCAATGAAGGCTCACTTGTATTTATTACAATGGTTCGTAAGATATTCCCGGGCGTTATTTCGGGTATTCTTCTTTCGGCGGTTCTTGCCGCTTCAATGAGCACGGCTGACAGCCAGCTTCTTGCTGCCGCTTCGTCATTCTCTGCCGACGTTTATCAGCCTGTTATCAGAAAGAACAAGGCGAGCGACAAGGAAATGCTCTGGTCGGGCAGAATCGTTGTTCTTGCAATCGCCGTTTGTGCTCTTCTTATCGCATCAAATCCTGGTTCAGGCTCAATTATGTCACTCGTTTCAAACGCATGGGGCGTATTCGGCGCAGCGTTCGGACCGGCTATTATGCTCAGTCTTTTCTGGAAGCGCTTTAATTTCAGCGGTGCCGTTGCCGGAATCGTTGTCGGTGCGGTTGTTGATATCTGCTGGCTTGTATTCCTTTCGGATATCGGAATTTACGAGATTATTCCGGGCTTTATTGCAAGCATGATTGCAGCGGTTGTTGTAACGCTTCTCACAAAGAAGCCGAGCAAGGATATCGAAAAGCTTTATGACGCTTCTGTTGCTTACACAGAGTAATTAAACAAAAAATCGGGGCTGTCGCTTTTGGCGACGGCCCCTTTTTGGCAGAAAAATTAAACACTGTATTCGTTATTTGAGTATGCTGTTTTTACATTTACTCCTTCGAGCCTGCCGATCTTGCCTGCGAGGGAGTTGATAATATCCTGCGGAGCGTCAAGCGCAACGCTGATGATGTTGATATCATGCTTTGTGTAGGGCAAACCCATTCTGCCGAGGATATATTCACGGTAATCGTGAAGGATGGCATTGAGCTGCTCGGCGTTTTCCTTTGATTCAAGTATGATTGCCATAACTGCGACGCGAGTTTTCATGTTGTACCTCCATGTTTGATTTTGTACTGTTTGTTTTGTACATAAAAATTATAACAGAACAGGAATTATCCGTCAATATGTTTTCCTTTATTTCAGCTATTATGTAAGATAAATAAAACACTTGACAAATTGTCAAACCGAGGGTAAAATATTTGCGAAAAAGGTTTTATGACTCATAATATGATAATAAAAGGCAATGACGTCTTTAAGGGTATTTTGCACCCTTAAGGACGTTTCTTATTTCTGAGGGAGGCATCATCAATGAAATTCACAAAAATGCAGGGACTCGGCAACGATTATGTCTATGTTTACTCCAAGAAAGAACCCGAGAATCCAGATGAGCTTTCTATTAAGCTCTCAGACCGTCATTTCGGTATCGGTTCGGACGGTATGATTTGGATTTTGCCGTCCCAAATTGCCGATTTTAAGATGAGAATTTTCAATGCCGACGGCAGTGAGGCAATGATGTGCGGCAACGGAATAAGATGCGTCGGAAAATATGTTTACGATAAAGGACTGACGAAAAAGACAAAAATCACGGTTGAGACACTTTCTGGAATCAAAACTCTTGCTCTTAAGATTGAAAAGGGCAAGGTGGATTCAGTTTCGGTCAACATGGGTAAAGCTGATGCAGGCCTTGTGAACAGGATTGAGGTATGCAACAAGGATATTGAGTATATTCCCGTTTCCGTAGGTAACCCCCATGCCGTAGTTTTTGTTGACGATATCAAAAAGGCCGAGATTACCACAGTCGGCCCTGCAATGGAACATAGCGACAGATTCCCGGACGGAGTGAACGTTGAGTTTGTTCAGGTGCTCTCGGACAGCAGACTGAGAATGAGGGTTTGGGAGCGAGGAAGCGGTATAACAATGGCGTGCGGTACAGGCTCATGCGCAACGGTTATGGCGGCCATCTCGATCGGACTTTGCCGCTGCAATACGGATGTTGCCGTTGAGCTTGACGGCGGAACGCTCATAATAAACATAGCACCGGATAACATGGTCACGATGACCGGTCCGGCAAGGATATCTTTTGAAGGCGAGGTAAATATATAATGAAACCGAATATGCATTATACGGAGCTTAAGGACACATATCTTTTCAATACGATTTACAGAAAGACGGACGAATATCTTGCAGCTCACCCGGGCGAGCGGGTTCTGAAGCTCGGAGTAGGAGATGTCTCCTATCCGCTTTGTAAAAAGGTCATAGAAGCCCTGCATGAGGCTGTTGACGACCAGTCAAGGATAGAGACCTTCCACGGATACATGCCTGAGCACGGTGCGATGTTTCTCCGTGAAGCAATAGCGAAGTATTATTCGGGTTGGAATGTCGACATGACGACCGATGAGGTCTTTGTTTCAAGCGGTGCCTGTGACGATCTCGGCGATTTGCTTGAGATGTTTGACCGTGATAACACGGTTCTTGTTATTGAGCCGGCTTATCCGGAGTATGTTGATACAAACCTTCTTTACGGCAGAAAGGTGATTCATTTGCCGGCAGGTGAGGGGGACGGATTTCTTCCGCTTCCCGACGAGAGCATTGACGCCGATATAATCTATATCTGCTCTCCGAATAACCCTACTGGTTCGGCTTATACCCGTGAAAAGCTTAAAAAGTGGGTTGATTACGCTAACAAAAAAGACGCAGTAATTCTCTACGACGCCGCATATGAGATTTTTATCGAGGAGGACGATGTTCCGCATAGCATTTACGAAATCGAGGGTGCGGATACCTGTGCTGTCGAGGTTTGCTCATTCTCAAAGACAGCAGGCTTCACGGGCACAAGAGTAGGTTACACGATCGTTCCGTCAAAGCTTGAACGCATGGGTGTTAACCTCAACGCTCTTTGGTCGAGAAACCGTGAAACGAGAACAAACGGTATTTCATATATTCTGCAAAAGGGTGCTTCGGCCGTATTTACCCCGGAGGGACAGGAGCAGATCCACGAAAGCATCTCGGTCTACAAGAAGAACGCAAAGGTTATCATGGACGCTATTGACAAGTGCGGATTTTGGTATGTAGGCGGTAAGAATTCACCCTATGTTTGGATGAAGTGTCCGAACAATATGGGCAGCTGGGAGTTTTTTGATTATCTTCTTAACAAGCTTCAGATTGTCGGTACACCCGGTGTCGGCTTCGGCTCATGCGGCGAAGGCTTTCTCAGACTTTCTGCTTTCGGCGATCCCGATGATACGCAAGAAGCGGCAAAGAGAATTGTCGAGCATTTTGCAAAGTAAGTTTGCATTGGATTATATTTGTACGAAAAAAACAGTAGAATTTTTAAAGTTTGATGATCGCATCAACCCAAGAACTGCAATAGCATAAAACATAACAAAACAGACTGTATCAAAATAAATACGATACAGTCTGTTGCTTTTATTCATCTTTATTATCGCTGTCAAACGAGCCTTTTCCGATATCAAACCAGAATTCAACGCCGCCCTCGGCATTGTTGACGCCGCACTGCTCGGAATGGGCGTCTTGGATTCCTTTGACTATCGAAAGTCCGAGTCCGAAATGTCCTTCGTTTCTCATTCTTGCCGCATCGTGACGGTAGAAGCTAAACCAAAGCTTTTCGAGAACATCCTCGGGAATATTGTCACCTGAATTAAAGACATAAATTCTGTAGGATAGTCCGACGTCCTCATAGCGGACACGGATAATCTTCGGGTCGCCGCCGATATAGGAGATTGCGTTTGAAATAAGGTTATTTATAACAAACGGAAGCTTCTTCAAATCCGCTTTTCCGATTATTTGATCATGGATAAGGTTTTCAACCTTGATGCCGTGCTTTTTGAACACAATCGAATGTGAAGCGAGATCGTCGGCAATAAAATCGTTAATCGAGAAATCCTCATAATTGAGCGAATCTGCATTCTGCTGAATATTTGAAAGGCTCATCATGTTTACAACAAGGTCATTCATTCTTATGCATTCGTCAATTATGGTGTCACAGTATTCGCTGATAGTTTCCTTATCGTCGAGAGAATATTTTGCTCCCTCGGCATAGCCTTGAATAATGGCTATCGGCGTTTTAAGCTCATGAGATGTTCCTGCGATAAATTCCTCACGGTATTTCTTTTCAAGTTCTTTTTCGTGGAGCTGTTCAAGCAGAAATTCCGATCTTTCGGCAAGCTTTTCCTTAGTTATCATCCATGATGAGTACATGGCATTTATGCTTGCGATAGAAGCGTCAACCTCGGTGTTTACGCTTTTTCCGCCCGACGGTATTCTCAGGCTCGGGTCGTCCTCAACGGCCATTCGCTGTGTAATTTCAGTAATCTTTTTAATCGGGCTTGTAATCTGAGTTACATAGAAATAAACAACAATGCTTACAGCAATAAAAACGAGGAGAATAATCAGTCCCATTGTTATGCTGACTGTTCTTGCCTGCTGTTCAATCGTAGAGAACGGAACTGCGACGACAATCTGATATGCGCCGGTGACGCTCGGAGCTGCGAGAACATAGAATTCATACAAATTGTTGGGGTTCTTGAGCTTTCCGACATAGCTGCCGTCGGCATAGCTTCTGTCAACGGTGAAATTTCCGTCTTTGAATCCGACAAACGAACTCGGCTTTTGAGTGTAGTGCTTTCCGCCGTTGCGGTCATAAAAGCTGTCATAAGCGGATTTGGTGTAAATAACCTGAGAGTATTCGCCGTCCTTATCCCCGGGCTCTTTTCCGAAAACCTCAATGTAAACAGTAAGCCTTTGTTCGATATTCTCAACGTAGCTTGTAACTTTTTCACCTTGGGACACATCGACAAGCTTTATTTCATCGACGGCATCTCGAAGATTTGAAAGTGTCATGCCGGTGATAATATTGGTGTAAAGTGAGGTTGAAGTCAGCAGAATAACGCAGAGAATAACCAAGAGTATCAGAACAAATTGCAGAAAAATCTGCGCTTTCATGTTGCGGATAAGTGTTTTGCCCTCTGCATTTTTTTGTGGACTCAAATCAGTTCACCTCAATTTTGTAACCGATTCCGTAGATTGTCTTAAGGTGATTGGAACCCCAAACGCCGAGCTTGCCACGCAAACGTGCAACGTGGGAGTCAACGTTTCTCGTGTCGCCGACGTAATCATATCCCCAAATATCATCAAGGAGCTGTTCTCTCGTATAAACTCTTCCTCGGCTTGAAATAAGCTTCTCGAGGATATTGTATTCCTTAAGAGTAAGCTCAATCGGCTGTCCGTCAATGGTAACCTGATGAGCGTCGTTGTTGATGAGCAGACCGTCAAGAGAAATAATGTCCTTATCTGTTCTGACTTTGCCGGAGGCAGAGCGTTTGAGGAGAACATCAATTCTCTTCATAAGAACGGCGAGACTGAACGGTTTCGTAACATAGTCGTCGGCACCGGCGTCAAAGCCCATGATTTGGTCGTATTCGGCACTTCTTGCCGTAAGGAGAATGATGGGAACAGAGGAGGTTTTGCGTATCTGGCGGCAAAGTTCCCAACCGTCAACCTCGGGAATCATTATATCAAGGAGGTAGAGGTCAATTTTTTCGTCCGAATTAAAGATGTCGAGGACCTCTCTGCCCGTGCTTGCTTCAACCGGGGTGTGTCCCGAACGTCTGAGGAAATCACAGACAAGTCTGCGAAGCTTGCTTTCGTCGTCTGCAATAAGTATTTTTGCCATATTTACCACTCCTGTTATATTATTTGTTATTATCAGCTTTTTTTGAAAGCTCTTTTATTGATTTGTCAACGGAGGCTTTATAGCGTTTTTGCATTTCCTCCGTCCATTCATCTAAGGTTTCTTTAGCCTTTTTAATATCTGTCACTATAACATTATTTGCTCCGTCAAGCAGCGTCTTGCACATCTCGGCGGTATTTTCAATTCCGTCGGTAACAAATATAATTCCGTAATCGTTGAGTGTTTCAACAAGTTCGGGTGTGATTTGTGTGCGGTCAAGTACAAGGCCTGCCGCACCTTTTTTTTCGAGAATATCGGGCTTTCTGAAGCTGCCGTCTTTTGCCGCCGAAAGCTCGTCCGATTCAAATGTGTAGTCAAGAAGAAACGGTACGATTGTATCGTCTGTGCTTATAAGGTCATAGCGGTCGGAATCTATGCCGATAAGAAACAGCCTGTCAAGCATATTGTAATCGACAGCCAAGGTGTTGAGCTTGGAAATATCCGAAAGCTGAACGATATTAAGATAAATTCCGATTTTTTTGAATTTCTCCTCACTCATTGCCTTGAAAAGCTCATCGACGGTCTCTGCACTGTCTGCGTTCGAATAGCTCTCGGTTATAACCGGTGTGCCGTCTTTGCGAAAGCAAAGGTCAACAATAACCGCATTTGCGCCGAGCCTTACGCTTTCCTTAACTCCGGCAACGGAATTCTTCTTTCCCTCAACCTCGCTGCATCGGGAAATCAGAGAAACATTGTCAACGTTTTGCAATTCATCTTTCATATAACCCGATACCGAGTTATGCTTTAAAAGGGGAACAAGGATCAATGCCGCAACAACAAGAATTACTATGATTGCCGAAACGGCAGTAACGCCTTTTTTCTCAGCCTTCAATCAAACTCCTCCTGTATATTTCGTTGACGCATTCGTTCATTTCGTCCATATGCTTTTCGATATCCTCAACGAGCTTGAACTGAGTTCTGCATCTTACAAGGTTATGCTCAGGGTATTCTGTTTTAAAATATGTGTCGCCGTTGAGATAATCGGTGAGGAATCTTACGCCGCATTCAAGTGTCATAAGCTTGGCGGAAAAGGCAAGGTTCGCAATCTCTTCCTCATTAAGCGCATGGCCGGCCTCCGAAAGGAAGCCTTCAGTATAGCTTTTGAAAAGATTAATGTCAAGACCGTATTTGTTGAGGTCTTGCTCATTTTCGTCCGACGTGACCGCACCCGAGCGAATGCTGTCACCGAAATCATAAAGCGAAAGACCGGGCATTATGGTGTCAAGGTCGATGACGCAAATTGCTTCGTTTGTGATACTGTCAAAGAGCACATTGTTAATCTTTGTGTCGTTATGAGTCACTCTCATCGGAATTTTACCATCGGCTGCAAGGTCAACAAGCTTTGAAGCATCTTTTTCACGATCAAGTGCGAACGAAAGCTCAGCCTGAATTTTTTGAAGTCTGCCGGAAAGATTTTCATCAACAGCATTTTTCAGGTCGCTATATCTCGACGGCGTATCATGAAAATGGGGAATTGTTTCGAAGAGATTTGCGGCAGGGTAGTCGGAAAGCATTCTTTGAAATTTGCCGAAGGCCTTGCCTGAGCGGAAGGCTTTTACCTCCGAATCAATCTTATCGCAGGTATAGCATTTGCTGATATATATGTAGCTTCTCCAGCAGCCGCCGTTTTCGTCAAGATAATACGGCGAGTTATCCTTTGTATAAAGGAAAGTCAGCGTCTCTCTTGCGGCATTGCCGCCGGAAAGGTTTATTTTGTTGCGCAAAAAGCCCGTTACGTTCATAATGTTGGACATCAGCTCATCGGGTTTCTTGAATACATTGGTATTGATCTTCTGCAAAACATATTGAAAATCCTGATTTCCGTCGGAAAAGGTAAGCATATAGGTCGAGTTGATAAGACCTGTATCCGTGGATTCAATGCTCGTCAATTCGCCGTTAAACGGAAAGGCTTCAATTATATTTTTCAAAGCAGATGCCTCGATCTCCTTCATATAAAAACTCCTTACAATAATTGCTCTGTGGCCGCAAAAGCCATTATTTGATTTATTATATACTTTTTTAGCTTTTTAGTCAATAATTTTTGTATTCAAAATATGCGGTTGCTTTTTTTGAATTAATATGATATAATATTAAAAAATCTATGGAGGTTCGGAAGAAGAGATGGAAAACAAAGGAAAAAAGACCAGGCTGATCTCAATCATCTGTGTTCTCACGCTCATTATTCTTACTATATTACCCGGCTGTAACTTTATCGGCCAGACAAAGAAAAATGACGGAGTTGCAGATCCGGTAATCGATCAGATGGGTAATCAGCTTTGCTGCCCTGTATGTCAGTCGACAAATATCACCGATAACGGCGACGGTACATACAAATGTAACGATTGCGGCAAAGAGTGGAAGTATGATCAGACGGTTAACCAGATTGATGTTATCGACCAGAACGGCAACACGATCGGCACACTTGACACAAATGCAGGTTATGTTAACGGCGGTTCAAGCGGCGGCTCAAGCTACAACAATGGCGGCAGCAGCTACACTCCGAGCAACGGCGGTTCAAACGGCGGCTCGAACAGCGGCTCGAACGGCGGCTCGAACGGCGGCAATTCGTCAAACAATAAGACGGACAAAACAAAGTTTGATTATAAGCAGTTTGCAAAGGATCTTAACGCCAGCATTAAACGTTTTTCTAAATCCGTAAAGTTTAAATATGACCCTGAAACCGACAGCTGGACGGTTGTCGGTCCGGACGGAAAGGATACAGGACTTTTCGGTTTCAAATACAGCATGAAGGATCAGGTCTTCTATACCGCGGAGGATGCATGGCAGAGAAACTTTGGCTTTGAGGAGACATATGATAATGTTTCGGGTGCCGGTGCAATTTCCTATGATACGATGCGTGTTAAGTTTAATTATAACAACAAGGAATGGATGATGCAGTACTGGAAGGGTCAGTACGGTTTTGTCCTCATCGGTGCCGAACTCGGTCTTTATAACCGTGACCCGGGTGCGACCAACAGCACATATTATGACTGCGTAACCGATGCAGAAAAGCTAAACATGAGCGTTAAGGTTTACAGACAGGATCCAAGCGATCAGAACAAATACAATCTTTTATTCCACAGATCGCCGACAACTACATGGTGGCTCACAGGATTTACACCCGGAACACTCAGTGCGGGCAGCTATATTGTAAGTCCCGATGAAACGGCGAAGCTTAAGGCGGAGTATGTAATCAACTTCCAGAACGCAGAGCAGGCGCAGGTTTTCATCAACGGACTTGAGAACACAACAACGATTGAACATAATGCTCCGAAACGTTCAAGAAGCATTAAGTTCGTAGGACTCTCACTTGCAGATTATGAGAAGTCGACAAAGAGTGCAAAATACGCAGTTGCCGAGAACGGTAAGACTGTTTATATGTCATGGAGATAAGAGGCGATATAATGAAAAAAATCGTTTCAATCTTGTTGATTGCATTAATGGGTTTGCTTCTTCTCACGTCATGCGGTGCAACAGCCGATAAAGAGAAAAACGCAAGCACGATAATCGCAAACTACAGCATAAAGAATGCAGATGACGACAAGAACTTTATTGTTGAGGTTCAGGATCTCGGAGGCGTTTATAAGGATCTTTACGACAAGGACGGATTGTATGTCAAGTTTGTCGGCGGCAAGGATAAAATTTATGATGCCGACGGCAAAGAATTGAGCCGTGACGACCTCGTTACAGGTGCGACGCTTGAGATTTCTTATGACGGCAAGCTTGCAAAGAAAAGTCCCAAAACAATCAAGGCATATAAAGTTACCGTGATTGGCTGAATAAAATAAATTAACCGGTATGAATTTTCATGCCGGTTTTTTATATTCAATTTACTTTGATGAATCGGAACGTTGCACTCTGTGATGAGCTGTAACAACTTGTTTCACGAGGTGGACGATTACCTTATCGATCACACAAATTGGCATAAAAAAATCCCCCGCCGGAGCAGGGGATTTACTGTTTAGTTTAATTACATCATGCTTGCAACTTCTGCAGCAAAGTCATCGTTTCTCTTCTCAATGCCTTCGCCCTTTTCAAAACGAACGAAGCCTGTTGCTTTGATTGAACCGCCGAGCTTCTTGGCTACGTCTGCGATATAACCTGCAACATCACCGTCAAAGAGGTCTGTACGAACAAAAGCCTGCTCAAGAAGGCAAACTTCCTTAAGCTGCTTCTTCATACGTCCTTCAACAGCACCGGCAAAAATCTTGTTTGCAACGATATCTTCCTTGCTTGCCATTGCAAGCTCAACAAGTGTTGCAACAGCCTTATCGGAAAGGAAGTTGAAGAGGAACTTGTTGTTCTTCTGCTCCTCATATGCTGCAAGGTCTTCGTCGCTGAAGAGCTTGTCGTTAACAGCCTTGTCAAAGAGTGTCTTGAGAATCGGCTTCGGAAGAGACTCGGGCTTATTGAGTGAGCTGTCGATTGTGATGGACTTCATCTTAGCAAGCTCATCGTCAGAGATGCAGCTCTTGCTGAGATACTCGGGATTCATTGCTGCGATCTGCATTGCAACGTTCTTGCCCATATCCTTAAACTCTGCCTTGTCGGCAACGTCTGTATCAAAGCTTACGAGAACGCCGACTGCACCTGCACCGTGGATGTAGGAAGCAACGTCACCCTCAACTCTTACAAAACGGCGAACCTTCATGTTCTCACGGATTGTAAGGAAAAGCTCCTGAACAGCGTCGGCAACTGTTTCGTTGCTGCCTGAAAGAGTCATAGTGAGGAGAGCGTCAACGTCTGCCGGATTCTTCTCGGCAACTGTAACTGCAATCTTGTTTGCAAGCTCAACAAACTTCTCGTTCTTTGCAACGAAGTCTGTCTCGCAGTTAACTTCTACCATTGAAGCAACCTTAGCTGCCTCGTCATAATATGCAACAACAACGCCCTCGGCTGCGATACGGCCTGCCTTCTTGGCTGCGGAAGCGAGACCCTTCTCACGAAGTACGTCTACTGCCTTATCCATGTCGCCGTCTGTCTCCGTAAGAGCCTTCTTACAGTCCATCATGCCTGCTCCGGTCTTTTCACGGAGAGCCTGAACGTCTTTAGCTGTAAAATTCATGATAATTCCTCCTGTATTTAAAGTTCGGCGGAATATAGAATTCCGCCGTCAAAAGTTTTTGATTATTCGGCAGCAGCTTCCTCGGCAGCTTCTTCTGCCGGAGCTTCCTGCTCGCCCTGACGACCCTCGATAACAGCGTCAGCCATAGCACCTGCGATAAGGCGAACGGCACGGATAGCGTCGTCATTTCCGGGGATAACATAGTCGATCTCGTCCGGATCACAGTTTGTATCTACAATAGCAACGATTGGGATACCGAGCTTATGAGCTTCCTGAACTGCGATTCTTTCCTTGCGGGGGTCAACGATGAACATAGCAGCCGGCTGCTTCTTCATGTTAACGATACCGCCCATGAACTTCTCGAGCTTCTCGATTTCGAGCTTAAGCTTAATAACTTCCTTCTTCGGGAGAAGATCGAATGTTCCGTCAGCTTCCATCTTCTTGAGCTGCTCAAGTCTCTTGATTCTTCTCTTGATTGTGTTGAAGTTTGTGAGCATACCGCCGAGCCAACGTGCGTTAACGTACGGCATACCGCAACGGATAGCTTCTTCCTTAACGGAATCCTGAGCCTGCTTCTTTGTGCCTACGAAAAGAACATCGCTTCCGTCAGCTGCTACGTCACGAACGAAGAGGTAAGCTTCCTCAAGCTTCTTGACTGTCTTCTGAAGGTCGATGATGTAAATTCCGTTACGCTCTGTGAAAATGTACTGAGCCATTTTCGGGTTCCATCTTCTTGTCTGATGTCCGAAGTGAACACCTGCTTCTAGTAACTGTTTCATTGATACTACTGGCATAAATAAATCCTCCTTAGTTTTGCCTCTGCAAGGCTTCATATCCGAACATTTCATGTGAAATGCACTCCGAATAAAACACCTTACATGCGTTTTGCCGTAAAAGTATATCACATGGGAACGGCTATTTCAAGTGTTTTTTTCAATTTTTTAAGAATTTTCGAAAAAATTTATGCTGTCGGCGATTTTCTTGAATATCGGAGCACAGTCGTATGCACCGGAAGAGCCGCCTTGTTTCATAATTACGGCAACATATTGCGGATTTTCGGCAGGAAAGCAGCCGCCGAACCAGGTGTTGCAGATTTCATTGCCTTTTTTATCAAAAATACCGGTCTGTGCGGTCGCCGTTTTTCCTGCGGCGGAAAACTTCTCGGGACGGGCAGGGGAGGCATTTCCTTTTTCAACGACAGACGTGAGCATTCTCAGCATAGTTTCACTTGATTCTGCACTCATGGCAACTGTCGGATATTTTTTCTTGTGCTTATTCTCAATGCCGGAGCGGTCGGTGACGGATTCAACGAGATACGGTTCGCTGTAATTGCCGCCGTTCGCAACAGCACAAAGCATCTGAGCGATTTGCAGAGGTGTTGCCGTGAAGCTGCCTTGACCGAAAGAAAAATTTGCAAGAGCGGCAGGATTTTTTAATTCGTCAACGGTCGGAAGAATACCGCTTTCGGAGATTATTTCGTCGGCAAGCTTACAGCTTTGACCGAATCCTAACAGGGAGGAAGTTTCAATAAGCTTTTCGGCACCGAGTTTTTGACCAAGGTTGATAAAATAGGTGTTGCAGGATACCTCAAGAGCTTTTTGTAAATTAACCTTCCCATGGGCAGTGTTGCTGCTGCATCCGAATTTGACGTTTTTTACATTGCAGGAACCCGTGCAGGTATACTGAAAATCGGATAATCCGTTTTCTAATGCACATGCGGCAACGGCAGCCTTGTAAATTGAACCTACGGCGAAGCTTTCAAGCACACGGTTCAAAAGAGGGGAACTTGCCGAGTCAAGATAATCCGATATTCTGTATGGGTCATAGCTTGGACGTGAGGCGGCGGCTCTTATCGCTCCGGTTTTTGCGTCAACCACAACGGCACAGCCCTGCTGCACGTCAGATTCGTCAAGGGCATTTTCAACAGCAGTCTGAATATCAATATCAATCGTAAGCCGAACATTGCCTGTTTCAACCGTCGGCGAAAGAAGCTCTATTCCTGCTCCGCCGAGAGTTCTTCCGCAGGCATCGACGGAAACTCTTGCCGAAATGCTTTTGTCCGAAAATAAAATATTATCAAAAGCTTTTTCGATTCCAGTTACGCCGTGGCTTTGCTCGTCAAGATAGCCGATAATGTGTATAGCCGGCTGTGACCCCGAATATCTTTTATATATCGGTACACAAAGAATATCGTCGTTTGTTTCAACCTTTGCTTTGCCGATATTAACCATGACGGGAGAACCCTTTTCCATTCTTTGCTTTAAGGAGGAATATGTGCGGTTGTCCAGCAGATCATGAAGCGTGTCAAGCGAGCCGAGCGTAGGCTTTGCAATTATGAAATTTGTATAATCCGACTCTGTAAGCTCTTTACCGTTGCAATCGAGGATTTGACCTCGAATGACATTCAGTGTGAAACTCGAATAGTGGGAGCCAGAGGAAACCTTTTCCGTTCCGCTTGAGCCGAGGACATACAGTCTCAAACATAAGCAACCGATTATCAGGCAAAACACAGTGAAAATGCATATTATTCTGTTTCCCATTTATAGCACATCTTTTCTTTTGAATATATAAAGAGTTTTTGTTCCTGAAAATAAAAAATTCGTAATTTTTTACTTTTCGTCAAAATGCACTATTGACCTTGACGTAAAAATATACTATTATATATACATAAAATTATTTTTATAATTCAGAAACGGAGGAAATTAAATTGAAAAAATTATCGTTAAGGATAATCGCTGTCATACTTTCTATGTGTATGATTTTGCCGATTATACCGGCATGGGCTTTTGCCGGCGAAGCTGTGCAGGCTGAAGGCAACGCCAATTCCGTAATCTTTAAGCTGGAGAAGGTCAGCGAAACAAAGGAAACCGTTACGGTTAAGTTCGTTTTGACCGAGGGAAAGACACTTTGCTTTGATGCACAGGCTCAGGCAAGCGATACATTGACCTGCACATCAATTACGTTCTCGGAAGCTGTCAGAAACTTCCGTAATGATAATGAAAACGGCTTTGTTGCTTCTAACATTAATAGCGGAAAGTTCTCGTTTGTTAATACAGTTGAGATTTCGGCTCCGATGGATATCGTTGAGATTACATACAGCAAGAGCACAGCTGCCGGAATTAAGCTTTCCGACATAAGCGTCAGCGTTGATTCCTGCTATTTCAGCGGTGAAAACGGCGATGACATATTGGCTGATGTTACGGTTGTTAACGAGATCCCTGCCGAGCATACTCATGTTGCTTCCGGCGTTTGGGTTGAGACGACTCCGGCAACCTGTCAGCAAGCCGGAGAGAGAGTTATGTATTGTACCGAATGCGGCGAGGTTGCAAAAACCGAGAGCATAGCTAAAAAGGATCATACTCTCAAAACGGTAAGAGTTGAAGCAACCTGCGAAAAGGACGGTTATGTTGCTGAAGTATGTTCTTCCTGTAATCAGGAAATAAGCAGAACCGTTTTGCCGAAAACAGGACATAAAAACACGGTTAATCAGCATAAGGATGCAACCTGTACAGAGAACGGATACGATCGTGTATATTGTAACGATTGTAAGAAGGTAATCAGCGAGACTGTTCTCAAGGCTTCCGGTCATAAGATTGTTACCGAGGATAAGGCCGCAACGTGTACGGAGGACGGCTATCATAAGGAGACCTGTTCCGTTTGTAAGACTGTTATTAAGAATGAAGTAATCAAGGCAACAGGACATAAAAACACGGTTAATCAGCATAAGGATGCAACCTGTACAGAGAACGGCTATGACCGTATTTACTGTAATGATTGTAAGACTTATATCAAGAACACTGTGATTCCGGCTACGAATCATGCGAACACCGAGAAGCAGCATAAGAATGCGACCTGTACAGAGAACGGTTATGACCGTGTTTATTGTAAGGATTGTAAGAAGGTAATCAGCGAGACTGTCCTCAAGGCTACAGGTCATAAGATCGTTGTCGATAATAAAGCAGCAACATGTACGGCGGATGGTTATCATAAGGAGACCTGTTCCGTTTGTAAGACTGTTATCAAGAACGAAGTAATCAAGGCAACGGGACATCAGCACAAGAAGACCGATACCCTTGCCGCAACATGTACAACTGACGGATATATCAGAGAGACCTGTACAGATTGCGGAATGCTCATAAAGGAAACAATCCTTAAAGCAAAGGGTCATAAGTATGTTAATGATATCAAGCAGGCAACGTGTACAGAAGACGGATATATGCGTTATCAGTGCTCTGTATGTAAGTATTGCACAAAGACGACTGTAATTAAGGCTCTCGGCCACGCATGGGGACCATGGAAGGTCGTTAAGGAAGCAACATACCGTTCGGAAGGTCTCAAGAGATCAACCTGCGGAGCTTGCGGAGCATATAAGGACCAGGTAATTCCGATGATTGCCGTTCCCGTCCAGAAGATTGTTCTTGTTCCGGAAGAGGATTTCTCTATGCCTTGTAAGAAGACCGACCGTCTCCAGGCGACAGTATATCCCGAGGAGGCTGCTTATTCGGCAGATATAGTATGGACTTCATCAAATTCAAATGTCGTAACTGTTTCAGATGACGGAACGATTACCGCAAAGCGCAGAGGTAAGGCTGTTATCACAGCCGCTACAAAGGACGGCAAGGTTAAGGCAACGAGGACTGTTACTGTTGAGTATACACTCATTCAGTGGATTATTATCTATCTTCTTTTCGGTTGGATTTGGTATCTTTAATACCTAAGGCAATATCGCACCGATTGTGGTGTATGCCTTAGATAAACAGTTTGGAAGGGGGACAGTGAATATATTTGTTCACTGCCCCCTTTTTAATATGGAAAAGTTCGAGGAGTTTTTATGAAAAAGGTATTATCAATTATTCTCTCGGTTATTATGGCTTCATCTGTTCTTTGCGTTGGCGTTTGTGCTGAGGAAAAGAATGATCTCAGCTTCGCTGTTGCATCTGATTTGCATTACAGCGCGCCTGAAGAGGAGCTTGAAAAAACAAACGACGACCCGATTTTCTGGCATGCGACAAGACGCTGTGAAATGGAAAACGAAACCGGTCTTATCATTGATGAGTTTCTGAATCAATGCGCAGAAAGTGATGATGTGGAATATGTGCTTATATCGGGAGACCTTGCAAACAGAGGCCGTTCTCGCCCCGAGGATCATCTCGTTATTGCACAGAAGCTTCGTGATTTTGAAAAGAAATCCGGTAAAGAGGTATATGTAATCAACGGCAACCACGACGCAAGCAACGATCAGGCAACAACGTTGGCTCGTTTTAAAGAGATTTATGCAGAGTTCGGTTATGATCATGCTCTGACCACGAGAGCCGATGATTGCTCATATACGGCCGATCTCGGAGAAAAATACCGCCTTATCGCTCTTGATTCAAATCATGAAACAAAATCAACCGAGGATGGAATGACAGCAGACAGACTTAAATGGGTCAAAGAGCAGGCCGAGCTTGCAAAAGAGGACGGAAGATACCCGATTGTTATGATGCATCATAATCTTCTTGATCATCTTCCGATTCAGAGGGTTCTCAGCAGAAACTTTATTGTCAAGTTCCATTTCACGACCGCCGAACTTTTTGCCGACTGGGGTATTAAGACGGTGTTTACGGGTCATGAGCATTGCTCGGACGCAACGGTTTACACAAGTGCGCTTGGCAACAAGCTTTACGACTTTGCAACAACATCTTTGGCAATGTATCCGCTTGAATACAGAGTTGTAAAGTACAATGACAATGAAATCAAGTATGAAACAAGATCCGTTGATAAAATTGATTATGACGCTCTTACCGCAACCACCAAGGGATATACGTATGAGCAGATTGCGGCAATGAAAGCCGACCTCAGAGCCTTTTCAAAAGGCTACCTCAAGGCAGGCGTTCAGTACAGACTTGAGCTTTCTCTCTCACCCGAAAAAATGGGTATCGACGAAGGATCCGCTTATTCAAAGCCGATAATCTATGCTGTAGATAGGCTGATAAGCTTGCTCAGAATGCCGCTTTGCGGTGAAAACAGTCTGCAATCCATTGCTAAGGAATACGGCATTGAGATTCCCGATTCCGACTATAAAACAGGCTGGGATTTGGCGACGGATTTGGTCGCATGGCATTATTCGGGCGGTGAGCATTTTGACACGGACAGCGTTGAGGTCACGACGCTTCTCAGAGCGGTTGCAACGATTCTCAGAAATGATTTTGCCGGCATTGCCGACGATGTTCTTCTCAAGGCAGCTAACAGCTTCCTCGGTGAGTTAGGCTACGGTCCGATTGCCGACAGTCTTACTAAGTATTGCATATCCAAATTCGGTGTTTACACCAAGGCTGAAATATTCCTTGTTGCAGTTGCATCGCCTATACTTTACAAGTTTGCATGCGACAACGACGGGGTAGATGACAACAACGGCGTTATCGAGGGCTACGGCACGGTGAATTTCAAGACTAATGTTTCCAATATTGTTGAAAATCTCGACAGTCTCTCAGAAAAGATTACATTCTATATTCGGCTTGTTATGTCGTATCTTGCAAAGCTTAACGTTATTTTTCTGAAATAAGGAATGATTTCTAATGAAAAAGAAACCCGAAAATAAGAAGGCGACAGGCAAATATGCCTCAATGTATATGTCAATCGGCATGTGTATCGGTATAGGAATCGGCATGTGCCTGGGAAATGTAATTTTTGACAGCATTGGTACCGGTATGTGCTTTGGCATTGGCATAGGATTCCTGCTTGGCTTTTCTTACGGCTCATCGCTTGATAAAAAGGCGTTGAACGTTGTTGAAATTATTGAAGATGATTTCGGCTGTGAGGGTGTTTCGGAGGATGCCGAAGCTATGGTGACGGTAGTTGTCACAGACGCCGAGGGTAAGGAACAGCATATCAGGATGGCTGATAAGCTTTGCTACGAAAGAAATATTGAAAAAGGCGATTCCGTTATGCTTGATAAGGACGGCACATTGAAGCAGATCTGCAAAGTGCCGGCTAAAAAGAAAAAATAAGTTAAAGGACTGCGGCGATTAGCTGCAGTCCTTTTCGGTTATTATATATTGTTTACGTCGATTGAAGCGATAACCCTTTCAATGTACGCTCCGAATCTGTCGGCTATCTTTGCCGCAGCAATGCCGACCTCCTCGTCGGAAAGCTTGCAGTCAAGCACACCGGCCGCCATATTTGTCATCACGGAGAAGGCGAGCAGCGGCATTGAGCAGTGTGCTGCCGTCAAAGCCTCGGTAACAGTTGACATTCCGACTGCATCCGCACCCAGAAGCCTTGCGGCACGAATCTCCGCCGGCGTTTCAAACTGCGGACCCGGGAAGAACATGTAAACGCCCTCATGAAAGTTCAGCTCGCTTCCGTCGGCGCATTTCAGTGCAATTTCACGAAGTTTCTTTGTGTACATATCCGTTACGTCAAAGAATCTCGGGCCGAAGAAGTCAAGATTTTTTCCTCTGAGCGGACTTGCTCCGTTGAGCTTTATGTGGTCGCTGACTATCATAATATCGCCGACATTGTAGCTCTTGTTGACTGCACCTGCGGCATTGGTGAGTATGGTCGCCTTGACGCCGAGCAGCTTGAAAAGGCGAATCGGGATAACGAGCTGTTCAAAATCGTAGCCCTCATAGGAATGGAAACGGCCTGCCATGCAAAGTACCTTTTTGCCGCCGACCCTGCCGTAAATCAGCTTGCCTGCGTGGGAAGCGACGGTGGAAACAAGAAAATTCGGAATGTCGCTGTATTTTATTTCAATCGGATTTTCGATTTTTGCCGCAAAGTCGCCAAGTCCCGAGCCGAGAATAATCGCAATTTCAGGCTCGTCCTTGATTATCGATCTAACATAGTCGGCACTTTTTTGAAAAAAATCAACCGTGTATTCCATTTTTTACACCTCATTATATTGTTCACAATTTTTTACAAATTACCTCTTGACATAAAGTTAACTTTAGGTAGTAATATATAGTCAAAGCTGTGAAATGATTATATCATTCGCACAATAATATGTCAATCAGGAGGTAATTAAAATGATTTTGAACGAAAAATATATGCTTTCAAACGGAGTTGAAATTCCGAAGCTCGGATTGGGCACATGGATGATTCCCGATGAGCAGACGGACGAGGCTGTTTGTAAGGCTGTGGCACTCGGCTACCGCCATATTGACACGGCTCAGGCATACGGCAACGAAGCCGGGGTCGGCAGGGGAGTTAACTCCTGCGGTGTCAAGAGAGATGAGCTTTTCATAACAAGCAAGGTTGCCGCAGAGCATAAGAGCTATGAAACGGCGGCAAGGTCGATTGACGAGACGCTTAAAAAGACCGGTCTTGACTATCTCGATATGATGATAATTCACTCTCCCCAGCCGTGGGCGGAGTTCCGTGGCGAAAAGAGATATTTCGAAGAAAATAAAGAGACATGGCGTGCTCTTGAGGACGCTTATAAGGTAGGAAAACTCAGAGCTATCGGCGTTTCAAACTTCCTTATTGATGACCTTGAAAACCTTCTTGTGAGTGTAGAGATAAAGCCGATGGTCAATCAGATACTTACTCACATTTCCAATACGCCGCTTGAACTTATTGATTTCTGCAAGGTGAACGATATCCGCTGTGAGGCTTATTCTCCGATTGCTCACGGTGAGGCTTTGAAGAACGAGGCTATTGCAGATATGGCGGCGAAATACGGCGTTTCTGTTGCTCAGCTTTGTGTTCGATATACGATTGAGCTTGGCTTGGTTTCGCTTCCGAAAACCTCGAATCCTGAGCATATGAAGTCCAATGCCGATATTGATTTTACAATCTCAGACGAAGATATGGAAATACTCAAGCATTTTGAAAAGATAAAAGACTACGGCGAGTACACTTACTTCCCGGTTTTTTCCGGAAAATAAAATTCGAAAGGAATGTTATATATGAAATATAAAAATGAAAAAATCTTTGAACAGGTTAATGTATTCGGCAAGGGCGAAGAAAACACGGCTTTTGCCAAGTATTTTATCGGCAAATCGTTTCTCAATCCGCTGACCGACCCAAAATGCGGCCTGTTCTTTGCAAATGTAACTTTTGAACCCGGCTGCCGGAACAACTGGCATATTCATCATGCCGATGAGGGAGGCGGACAGTTGCTTATTTGCACGGCAGGCGAGGGTTGGTATCAGGAGGATGGCAAAGCTCCCGTGAGCCTTGAACCCGGTTCCGTTATCGTTATCCCGCCCGAGGTTAAGCACTGGCACGGTGCAAAAAAGGACAGCTGGTTTTCACATATTGCCGCTGAAATGCCGGGCAAAAACTGCTCGAACGAGTGGTGCGAGCCTGTCAGCGACGAGAAATACAATGCTCTTTAAAGAAAGGTGTTTTCCATGGAAAAGATAACGGCAGGAAGAGATGCTTTGGGCGATTTTGCCCCTAAATTCGCAGAGCTAAATGATGATGTTCTGTTCGGTCAGGTATGGTCGAGGGAAGATAAGCTCTCACCGAGAGACCGCAGTGTTGTGACTGTGACTGCACTTATGGCAAGCGGAGTTCTTGACAGTTCACTGGAGTATCACATCTCGTGTGCAAAAAAGAACGGTGTTACAAAAGAGGAAATGGCGGAGATCCTGACGCACGCCGCTTTCTATGCAGGCTGGCCAAAGGCTTGGGCAGCTTTCAGAATGGCTAAGAAAATCTACGAAGAATAATAAAAATCGGCTCGGTGCGAAAATGCATTGAGCCGATAATTTTATACTATATACTTTTTTACAAATGGAATACAATTCAATATTGCCGAGACAATTAGGCTGATTAAATATGTTACAACCGTCGTTATAATTATCTGATAAACCATGCGAATATCATTCGGAAGTAATGATGCTCGTTCTATTGCTTTAAGCACGACAGCGTGACATAGATAGACTCCGAACGAAGCCTTGGCAATGAAAGCGATATATTTCGGCGAGGCTTGCTTCTTAAACACATTTTTTGCAAAGATGAAAAATGCAGATGGGATAAGTACGGTCATCGGCAGCGTGTTTTGCAGAAATACGCCGACAAGTTTGCCGTCCTTGACCGAAAAATGATATGTCACTGCGGCAAAGGCGACAATGCTTAATGCGCTCAAAAAATATGTCAGAATTCGTACGGGTTTTTTGATTTCGTATTTATCAAGATAATATCCCAGGCAAAAATATCCGCTGAAATGTATTGCCGCCGACATTTCAAATGTTTCAATCCTTTTTTCAAGATTAATATACGGGTCGGGGATAGAAACAATTATATTTCCGATAACTGTAAAAACTATCCATATAATCAGAAAATACTCAAGAATTTTCTTGTCCGAAACAATCTTTTTCAGTAACGGGGAAACGATTAGCAATCCTATCAGTCCGTAGATAAGCCAAAGGTGATTCTGACCTGTGGTCAAGTCCGCAAGGTATTGCTTTATGCCGAAGCTGTATTCATCTTTTATGAGCAGCTTTTCAATAAAAATATATAAGCCCGACCAGAAAACAAGTATAACGGCCAACCGAAGGATGTCATATGAATACAGTCTTTTTAATGTCGGCGCTTCGGTCGGAGAAAGGTATTTTATTCCGGCAATCATGATTACAGCGGGAAAAGCAAATTTCAAGGTGCTTTGTGTCACCGTCATAAAAAACCATGTGTATGAGCCGACTGATGCGGCTGACCATTTCGTCGATATGACGCTTATTCCGACGATGCCGAGGACGGATATTATTCCTAAAATGTCCGTATAAAAGGTCCTGTTTTTTACTTTCATTTTATCTCCTCTCCGTTACACAATATATTTGTTTAAAATCGGTATCTTATTAAGAATATAGGAAATCAGAGGACTTAAGATAAGTGCCGCAATCAACATAATTCCAAAAGTGATGCACGTCGGAAACGAGAAAAAAGAAAGGCACATTTTCTTTGCAATTTTTATCACAAGAAGATGGGAAAGATATACTCCGAAAGAGATTTTTGAAAGAGTATATATTGCCTTTTGTGCTTTCTTTGATGGGTTAAAGCCCTGAAATTTATTTTTGATACACAGGAATACCGCAACCGACTGTAACGCTGTCATGGGTAACAGATATTCGAGATATTTTGTGACCAATTCATTCGATCGGAAGGATGTGAATATAGTCACTGCGACGATGCCTAAAGTGCTGAGACATGCCAAAATATTTACAGAAACCTTCAGCGGCTTTTCAATCTCATAGTTGTGCAAATAATAGCCGAGAACATAATATCCGCTGTATTCAACGGCAATCGAAATCTTAAACAGATTCATGAAGCCGAAGGCATATTTGCCGATGCCGGGAACAAGATATATAAAATTCTGAGCCATGCAGAAGATGAACCAGATCATCAGGAAATACTGCATAGTTGATTTTTTCTCAACGAGCCTGCACAATATCGGTGTAACGATATAAAGGCCGGCAATCATATACATGAACCAAAGATGATATTCTCCGGCAAAGAAGCTGTTGAGAATCGACCGAAAATCCGGTTTAAATGAACCCCTGTTGACGATGAAGTCAGAGGCCTGATGATAAAGAAGATAGACTATCGACCAGAAAGCAAAGGAAGTGACAATTCTTAAAATATTTTTTGAATAAAGCTTTTTTATTCCACGATTTTTTGAGGGGGAGAGCATGAACATTCCCGAGACCATAACGAAAACAGGAACAGCAAAGCGGAATAGGCTGTCTATTGCCACAAGTGCAACCCAGCTTTTGCTTTTTATCGGAATCTGATCCCAAAGCTCACCGACGCAGTGAAGCACAACAACGCCGAAAATCGAAACAATTCTCAGAATATCGGGATAAATCAGTCTTTTCTTCTCTTCCATTTTTTCCTCCGTTTTATTTTTCGTCGAGGATAAACTCGATCTGTCTTATTGCATCTCTGAGCCGAGCAAAGGACGAGGTCGGGTCGCTGTCGACGGTTTTGATTATCAAATCGAGTTCATCAAGCGAATACATGAACTTGCTTGCCGAGGTGCAGGCATTGCGCCTGATGGCACAGATGTCCGCCATCTGCTTTTCATCGAGCAGCTCAACGCTTTTGCATTTTTCTTTGATTACCTCGTCAATTATATTTTCGGGAAAAAGAATATATCCCTCAATTTGTTTTGCTAAATCTTTTTTAAAACTCATAATAAAAAAACAGGGCTGCTGCAATTTCGCAACAGCCCTTTAAAATCGTTTTATTTGATCTTTACCTTGTAGTTCTTGATCTCAAACGGGGTTGCATGGAAGTTGATTGTGTCGCCGTCAAAGTCAACGGGAACATCGTTTCTCTCAATGAGGTCGCATTCGGCGGCATAGGTGAGGGGAGCGAAGAACTTAACGCTTGCGTCAACGCTTCTGCCCTTCTTCTCAACCATACGGATGATGTATGCGTCCTCCTCCTCGCACTTCTTAACAGCCTCAAGAGTCATGCTGCCGCTTGTGAGAGTGATGAAGGAGTTGTCTGCACCCAGTTCGCCCTCCGACTTGATGTCAACGGGAACAAGCGGATGATTGATTTCAAGTCCTCTTTCAAGGGTCTTTGCTTTCTTCCATGTCTCGGCATGGGGATAGAGCGAATATGTGAAGTAGTGATCGCCTCTGTCTGATTTCGGGTCGGGCTTGATAGGAGCTTTAAGAAGAGTAAGAATCATCTTGTGCTCATTGACCTCATGACCGTACTTGCAGTCGTTGAGAAGCGATACGCCGTAATCCTCGTCGGACATATCGATCCAGTTATGAGCATTGACCTCAAACTTTGCCTTGTCATACGGATTGTATCTGTATGAGCAGCACTCCATTGTGGCGTAGGCAATATCTCTTGTGTAGTTCTTTGTCTGAAGATCAACGTCAAAGAATACCTTGAGAAGCTTTTGATCCTCGTGCCAGCTGATGTGTGTATCAAAGTCGATTCTGTCAAGATCATTATAGATGATGATATTCTGCTCAATTTTTGATTTGAGAACGTCCTTCTCAATGGAGATCATTGTGTAAACGTCGCCCTTAACGATATCCTTAACAATACCGTCCTTAAGCTCGAATTCACGGTCAACATATGTTGCAACGATATCCCATGCGTCATAACCGCCGGGCATATCCTCAAAGAGTCTGAAATCGTTGCCCTTGCCGCCCTTGGAGATGACCTCACGGCGGTTCTTCTTGTCATAGATTGAAATAAGAGTTGCGTTGTCGTCAAGCACAAGCTTGAAATTGTCGTTCTCAATCTCCTTGCCGTTGCTCTCGTCATATGCGGGAGCCTTTGCGGCAGGCATCTTATAGTAAACCTTGTAGCCGACTGCCGGAATGTCCTTGGCAACAAATACAAGCTTCTTGTCACCGTTCGGCTTTGTGTAGGCCTGAGTTGCGACCTTATTGCCGTTTTCGTCGAAGATATCAACGTCCTGATAATCAAGTTCAACCTTGGTTGTAGCAGCATTTGCAAGGGAGTTAAAGAGAGCAAACGGCTTGCCGAGGTTCTTGTCATAGCCGATATGTTCGGCGATAACCGCAAGGGCTTCGTTGCGGACTCTTTCGCCGGTCTCAATAACCTCATCGTAGATGCTCATGAGCTTGCCGAATACCTCTGTGATGTGAGTTCCGGGAAGTGAATCATGGAACTGGTTGGTGAGAATCTTTCTCCATGCGAGAGCAAGCTCCTCTGTCGGGTACTCATAGCCGTAGCTTTCTGCGATAACTGCGTACATCTCAGCCTCTCTGAAGAGATTCTCGCAGTAACGGTTTGCCTTTTTGAGAGCAGCCTTTGTGGTGTGAACGCCACGATGCTCCTCAAGATAAAGCTCGTCCTTCCAAGTAACGATCTTGTCGCCGGCTGCGATAGCCTTCTGACGCATATTTTCGAGGGATTCCTCAATCTTGCAAGCCTTTGTTTCGGGAAGACCCGGGAAGTTCTTATATCTCTTGACATATTCAAGCATCTCGTTATCGACTCCGCCGCCGCCGTCGCCCCAGCCGTAGCAGTACATGGACTCGCCGATGGTGTCCTTATCGGTATACTTGACCCAGTTTGTCTTGAGTGAATCCGCCTCCATTGAACCGATGAAGTGAGTCGGGGGAACGGCTGCGAATACCTTCGATCCGTCCGGGCCCTCCCACCAGAAAGAGTTATAGAGCCACGGGTTTGTATCGTTCCAGATACCCATCTTGTGGGTAACGAAATACTTCATTCCTGCCTTCTTCATGATCTGCGGCATGCAATAGCTGTTGCCGAAAACGTCGGGAAGCCAGCAGGTCTTGGGCGTTACGCCGAACCACTTCTCGGCATAGCGAACGCCGTGGAGGAATTGACGGACAAAGCTCTCACCGGAGATGATGTTACAATCCGGTTCAACCCACATACCGCCGATATATTCCCAACGACCCTCTTTAACTCTCTTCTGAACCTGCTCGAAGATGTTCGGGTAATGAACTCTCATTTCCTCATACATACCTGCCTGGCTCTGAGAGAAGATGAAGTCGGGATACTGCTCCATAAGGCGAAGCATTGTTGCGTGAGTACGGCCGACCTTACGGACGAACTCCTTATAAGCCCACATATAAACCATGTCAAGGTGGGAGTTACCGATGAGGTCGAGCTTGCCCATGCATTTATAGTTCGGGTTGTTGTAAACTTTGTCGTAGAGAACCTTTTTGCACATTCTCAGCTTAGCCTTGAATACGTCAAAATCAGGTTCGTCAAAGTCAACATACTGGAAAGCCTCTTTAAGCGATTCACGGATAAGCGTAGCGTAATCGTTGCCCATGCCCGGCATAAAGAGAGCGTTGTAAACCGCTTTCAAATCCCAGTAAATCTCGTTGATTTCATCGTCTGTTGTAGCGATGAAGGAGCACTCAAGCTTCTTGAGTGAGCTTTCGTTTGAGTGCCATACGAAATAGGATTCGATGTCGATATCGTATGTATCGCCGGCCTTAGCGCAATCGGTAAGAACAACTGCGTTACGGAACGGGTCAAGGCCCTGGAAAGGCACGCCATTTACGGAAACGAGCGAGTCGCCGCCGAAGTAAACGTAAAGTGTAACCTTCTTGCCCTCAAATCTCTCGGGGATAGTGATTTTATTCTTGAAGAACGAGCTGAGACCGTTGCCGCCCCAGTAGCCGCCTACGTCGAGATCCTTCCAACCGTCGTAAAGATACTCGTAGTCGCCGATGTCCTTGTAGATGCACTCACGCATCTTCCAGGGAGCGGTGTTCTCAAAGTCCGTGTATATTCTCTTTTTGAGTGCTTTAAGCTTAATTTCAGCAAGCTCGTCAAAGGCGAAAATACCTCTCTGCTTGTTTTTAATAATGTCTCGCCATGTGTCGATATGAGCTTCCATGCCTTCAACGGAAGGTATGGTCTTTTTCTCATTTTCTGCCATTTTGTCAGCTCCTTATTTTCCATTTTGCCGGTTATTTATCGTCTGATAGACTAAAACCAATTTATTATATCATTTATATTTTTGCTTTTCAATAACTTACATGATTTTTTTGGAAAATTATCGGATTTTCTCTGTGCGAATTCGTGCCGTACTCTACAGTGAGGTTCGATATAGGAACATTCTGTAGCGGTCGATGCCCACATCGACCCAAGAATAACAAAAGTTTCCCTCGGTGATGAGTAAAGTAAAATTGACAAACGGATATTATATTGACAAAACAGATTTATTGCAGTAAAATATTCTCGTAAAAAGGGGCACGAAAACGATGCACTTTGTGCGGAAAATTGCCCCGAAAACAGGAGGAAATGCAATGAAAAGAACAGCGAAAAGAATTCTTTCAACGCTTTTGATTGTGGTTATGCTTATCGGTGTTGCGCCGATGGGCGGTTTTAAATTTACTGCGAAAGCGAGCGCAAAAACAATCGAGGAATGCTCTGTAGGGGATATAATTACTTTTGGCTCATATCCGCAGAGCAAGGTCACGGACGAAGAAATTCTTAACGGCATAAAGAGCGTTGAGGATAATTACAAATGGATCGATTATAACTATTATGCAGGAACAGGTGATTGGTGCGACGGTAACATGAAGCCTGTTGACGGAATGATGCTCTATAAGGACATAGTTTACGGTGGCAATAAATATCGTGCGGTAAAAATCAACCAATACCGTCCGGCTTCTACCGGATATTTGTCAACAGCGGATAAATCATATCAAGATGATAATGGGTATTATACGGGAAATACATACTATTTTAAATATGAGCCGCTCAGATGGCGTGTCCTCAATCCGAGCGAAGGATATGTTATGTGTAATATTATTATAGATTCGCAGGCATATCAAAACAGCCTATATTTTGATTCTAAAAACTATTTGTATTATATTAACAGTGAATATGAAAAATATCCGTCGGAATGGACAGTAAGCTTTATCAGACAATGGCTTAACGACAGTTTTTACAATGCTGCTTTTACCGATGATGAAAGGGCACTTATTAAAACTTCGCATATCGAAAACAGCAGAGTTTATGACAATTGCTCTATGAATTTTGATACCGATGATAAAATTTTTCTTATTTCATATGGAGATGTAACGTCCCCTAAATATGGTTTTGATTATGAAACTGTATATACCGATTCTGCAAGATTGCTTAAGGGAACTGACTATGCCTTGTGTCAAGGTTTGCAAATTCCGTCAAAATACAGCGGAATGTCAAGCTGGTGGCTTCGTACAGCGATGTTTTCTACATTTGCATCATGGACTGCCGGATACGATGGAATGGCAGATGTTGATCAGATTGTAAACATGACTGATATCGGTGTTGTACCGGCATTTAAATTCAATCCTAAATCCGTAATTTGTAACAATCACAATTACAAAGAGGTTGTTATCAAACCGACATGTACGGAGAAGGGTTATACAGCTCACATTTGCTCATTTTGCAGTGACAGTTATATAGATAGTTATACAGATGCGCTCGGTCATGATTTCGGAGATTGGGATGTAACTGTTTCGCCTTCATGTAGTAAGACAGGCTATAGAATCGGCACCTGTTCAAGATGCGATATCATGAAAGGTTTTGAGATGGAAAAAACGTCGCATGTATTCGGCGAATGGAAAATCACAACCGCTCCGACCACAATTTCCGACGGAGTGAAAACACGTTATTGCAAGAATTGCGACGCATTTGAAACCGAAAGTGTCGGCAAGCTCAAATCAATATCCGTGAAGCTCAATAATATTGAGACAAACTATAAAAAATCCGGACAGCTTGAGCCGAAAATTACAAATCCCGATAATGTCGGCTACAAGGTCGAGTATAAATCCTCCGACTCCAAATGCGTTATCGTTGACGCCGACGGAAATTATTTCGCCGTTAAAACCGGTTCGGCAAAAATAACCTGCACCGTTACCGATGAATACGGCAAGGTTACGACCGCCGAATGTAAAGTGAACGTTAAATATAGCACTGTTCAGTGGATAATTATCATTGTTCTCTTCGGCTGGATTTGGTATTAATCGTATAGGTGTTAAATTATTATAGCTCCTCCACTCGGGGGAGCTTTTGCTTTAAGTTAAAACTACGATTTGCTATGACAAAGGCACTTTCTGTAGCGGTCGATGCCCACATCGACTCAGAGGTCAGAAGCAATTTGCCAAGGCTTCACCTCCACGGGGAAGGCTGATAAAATGTCAGCAGAAATTATCATTAAAACGTGAATTTTGTTGGTTCAACTCTCATATATGGCAGCCGAAAAATCTGCATATGAAAAATCAGGGATCGGAAGGTCGACCCCTGATAAAACATTATTCAAGCAAGGTGTTTTTCGCAATTTGTGCGGTTTTGCTTAAATCTCTTTGCCGAGAATTTTTGCACTCTTGCAAAGCTTTTTGATTTTTATATATTCATTCCTGCCCGGGCAGATGTCGTAAATTCCGAGAGTGGAAAGCACATACCATGCCGCCGTTGCACCGTTGTCCTCATCGCCGGGGAAGCCGTCGTCCGTGTAGCCGAAAGCCTCCTCGCAGAGCTTCTTGACCCAATATTCGCTCTTTTCTTTCTCACCGAGAGCGGCAAACATAAAGGGCAGGTGGAAGCTCGGCTGATTTGAAATTGCACACTGACCGAAATCGGCCGCCGCCATCTCCGCCATTTCGTGAATCTCCGAGCCGTAGCCGCTTGTGCCATAGATCGGCGGAGTTGCGAAAAGCTCGTCAAGCTTCGCAATCAGCTTGTCCTTACCGCCGTAAAGCTCGGCAAGCCCGTCAATATCGTGCGGAACCGAGAATGACGACTGCCATGCGCTGCCCTCGGTGTATTCGTTCGCCCAGTCGAAGCAGTCAAACGGTTCCTTGAATTTTCCGTCGGTCGTTCTTGCTCTCATAAAGCCTGTTTCCGGGTCGAAAAGATTCTTGTAATTCTTTGAACGCTCCATGTATTCGTCAACAATTTCATTTCTGCCGAGCACCTTTGCAACCTGTGCTATGCAATAGTCGCCGTAGGCCGCATCAAGGGTGAGGTTGACGCAGTTGTTGTCAATAATATCTGCCGGAACATAGCCGTACTTTACATATGCTTCCGCACCGGTTCTGCCGAGATCGGGATGATGCGAATCGTGATTTGCATGACGGAGCATACCTTCGAGTGCAGTTTCGAGAAGCTTGCCGCCGATAATTCCCTTAACCGCGGCGTCGGCTATAATCGCATCGAGCAGGGTAGAGGGCATACAGCCTCTCTCGCCGATTGACGGCCATCTCGGTAACCAGCCGCCCTCTTTATAGTCAACGATGAAGCCCTCGAGCATCTCGGCATATTCTTTCTTTGCAATTATTGCAAGAAGCGGAAATTCTGTTCTGTATGTATCCCAAAAGCCGTTGTCGGTGTATCTTACGCCGCTCTTTGTGCTGCCGTCAAATGGGCAATAGTGAAGCTTGCGGCCGTCCTTGTCAATCTCATATGCCTTGTGCGGAAAAAGCCCCGTTCTGTACATGCAGGAATAGAAAGTTTTCATCTGCTTTTCGTCAACCGGGTCAATCTCGATTCTCGAAAGATATTCGTTCCAGATGTCATTACCCTTTGAATGAAGCTCGTCAAAGCTTTTGTCCGTACACTCCTGTTTCATGTTTTCGAGTGCCTGCTCAAAGCTTATGTATGACGAAGCAATATCGGCTTCAACCGATGTGTCGCAAAGTGCGGCATGGATAAACTCGCCGTCCTTCTTATACGACTTTTCAGGGTCAAGCTTTGACTTGAACTGAACGACAAGATAGGTCTTGAAGCCCTCATGAAAGGCTCCTCTTGCACCGTCCGTTGTGCATAGCAGGCGGTTATTCTCAAAGTCGAAATCAAAGGTGTAGTTGCCGAAAACGGGAAAAACCGTGAAATACGGAGTCCTGTCATCAGGGTAGGTGAGCCTTATTTTACAGCTGCGCTCGCCGGGAGTAAGCTCAAAATCTGTTCTCGAACGGAGAAAACGGAGCTTCATATATGTCGGCGTCATAACTGCGTCCTCGGGACGGTAGCTTGACCATGCACTGCCGACAGAATCCCTGATCTCGCCCGTCTGCGGAGTGAAAAGAAAAGTTCCGTAGTCGGAAATCCATGGGCTCGGCTGATGAGTGAGCCTTATGCCCTCAAGGCTGCGGTGAGTCGGGTGATAGAACCATCCGCCGTCGTATTCGGTCTGTGCCGAATAGCCTGCCATTGCGAACGGGAGCTGAACGAGAGGCAGAGTGTTTCCGTTTGAGAAACGTCTGACGGAAAATGTGCCCTGCTTTATGTTAACATATTTCAAGTAGTCCATAAATTTTCCTCCGGATTTATTGTGTTAAGTCATTGTATCATATCGCTATTTTTAGTGCAATATATAAGCCGCAAATTACCGAGTTTTTTGTAATTTGCAGCTTAATTTTTTATTTATTCAATCGTACCCGAGGTTGCTTTGAGATACATACTGTCATCGGTAACAAGCTGAAAACGTTCGTCCTTGTTTGTGTCGTTCCAGCCGTTTTTCGCCATGTAGATTTCGTCCTTTTCGGTGTCATAAATTCTTTCAAGACCGAGCGTAGCATCACTTTGCTTCTGACTTATTATGTCCTGACTTGTGTTTCGCTTTTCCCATGAGTCCATTATTCCGTCGGAAATACTGCTCAGCTCGTTTCTGATTTGCATTGCGTTTGCCGTGCTCTCATTGCTTTGTTGGATTGCACTGTTGACGTAGCTTTGCGAATAATCAATCGAGCTGAGTGATTGGCAAAGAATATCTTTCCATTCGATAAGCGAATTTTCCTCACAGGTTATCGCAGCAATGTTATAAATCATGTAAAAGCCTGCGTCAATGCCGAAGCCGCTTGCTGTGTTGCCGCTGAAATCAATTACGTCCGCGGTGAAAAGGCCCTCACCCTTGTTGCCGGCCGTGTCGCTAAATCTCGCACGGAGCAGGGCAGGGCCGATAGCCTGAGATTTCATGCTACTGCTGCTTGCAAAGCTTTCAACGGTCTTGAACGAACCGAAGCTCGGAAAATCAAAGCTTGAATAACTCGGTTCGTAAGTTTTGGCAAACGTAGCGTATGAATTAAAAATCTTAAAGAAATTTTCTGTGGATGCAGGGGAAAGAACCGGTGCAGCCGCCATTATATTGTAATTTCCGCCATACATCTGATATGACCGGTTATAGTAGCTTCTGGCTGTTTCGCTGTGGAGAAGCGGCTGAGCCTTGAGCAGGAAAAACACCTGATTTATGGGGTTCTTGGGGTCGGTTACACGTATTGCATGGAACATTCCGCTTCCGCCGGTCGTGACAGACCAGCCCTCGGGGATTTTCATTGAGAAGTCGGATGTTTTGTAGTCAACGAGCTTTGTCTGCTTTGCCTCGGACGGAGTAATTTTTACATTGACGGCTTTTGCCGCAGTCGTTGTAATGTCGGACGGTGGGTTATTGCTGTCGGCTTCTTTTTTGCCGCAGGCTGAAAATGAAATAATCATCAAAGCCGCAAGCAAAATTGCAGTAATTCTCTTTTTCATGCTTAATACCCCTTTCGGCAGTTTCTATAATTGCATTATACTTGAAATTTTAATAAAAAGCAATATACAATATTTCCTGTTTCTGCTTTTTGGCTTTGTGCGTGAAAAATCCGACCCTTGAAATTCAAAGGTCGGATAATTTTATTGAATTAAAACAATCAATATTTATATGTATTCTGCTGAGTCCATGCGCCGTGGCAGGTTGCTTCGGGCTTGTAAACCTTGATGTCGGCTGTTCCTGCGCCTTTAAGCGGCTGGTCGATCGAGCTGTTTACGAGCATTCCGTTTGCACCGACTGTAGCCTTGAGTGTGATACCCGGATATTCGATATCGGCTCTTGTGACAGCGATAGGTCCGAGGTCAACGTTACCGATGTCAAGGGGAGCGGCACACTGTGAAGCGTACTTCGGCTTCGGATTCTGAAGCGTAGCCTTTTCTGCAACTGTTACGATTGTAACAACATAATTTGAACCGCTTTTGGTGATGCTTGCCGACTTAGCTCCTGCCGCCTGAAGCTGTGCCTTCGGGAGATAGTCGATAGCCTTTGTCTTGTCGGAGGAAACGCCGTTGACAAATGACATGCTGTAGGTTGACGTCTTTGCGTACTTTTCAAGAACATATTTGTTTACGAAGTTCATAATCAAGTCGCTGTCCGGCTTCATTGTGTCAACCTTGATTGTAATTTTTTCCTTCTTCGTAACAGAAAGCTTCGGAGCCTTGGCTGTGGCCTTGATAGCGTTGTTGTAGTAAGCAACTATCTGCGCCTTGGAATACTTCGTCGGATCTTTTGACGTTGACGAGCTGCCACCTGTCGAGGCAGAACCGCCTGTTGAAGTGCCTGTCGAAGAACCCGAACTCGGTGTGCTTGCGTCAGGTGTTGCCGACGGGTCTGCTGCACTTGCGTCGGGTGTGGTTGCGTCAGGTGTTGCCGACGGATCGGCTGTTGCGCCGCCCGAAGTGCTGCCGCCTGTTGCGGAGCTTCCGCCGCCGGATGTGCTTGCTGCTGCTGCCGGTGTGTGTTTTGCCGTTTCAACCATAGCGTCACCGTATTTGCCGATGGCAAGCACGGAAGAAACACAGACTGCAATAACGCAGATAACGGCTGTCACCGATTTGATGATGGTTTCTTTCATGTTTTAATAACCCCCATTTTTTATTTTTAGCTTACGCTAAAAAGCTGCATTACATATTCATAACTATGACCGCACAGATGATGCACAGAACAAACATTATGAAATTGAGATTTCCGGAAATGTAGTTTTCTTTCTTTTTGTGGATTCCGTCAAGCAACACCACGGAGGCGATTGCAAGAATGAAAATTCCGAAAAAGATTGAAGTGAACTTTCCGAAAAACATCGAGATAAGAAAAGCGAGAAAGGAAATCATTGAAAAGATTGTGACTATCAGCCACGGAACAGTTATCTTTTCAGTGAAAAAACCCGAGTCCGATTTCTTCTTATTATTATCGCTCAACATTTATCACTCCTGTCTATAAAATGATAACAAAAATTCCGCTTTTCGTCAAGGTTCTTTTGTAATTGACAACGTGTACATATTGCACAAAATTTAGCTGAAAATTATGTTTAACTTTAAGGATTAAATCTGTGACTTTTTAATAAAACTGTGTTATAATACTAAAGGACTGAAAAAATTTTATTTACTTTTAATAAAATATTAGCCGAAAGGCGGAGGTAAGCGGTTGTTTGAGCAGATAATAAATTTTGAAAGAATGGAACAGGCTGTCAGTCTTTTCGGCAGCTTCGACGAAAACATAAAGTACATAGAAAAGAAATATTCCGTATCGGTCGTATGCCGTGGTGCGGAAATGAAGATAAGCGGCGAGGCGGAGAACGTTTCGCTTGCCGTCAGAGCTGTGAACGGCTTGCTTGATTTAATCAATAAGGGCGAACAGCTCAATGAGCAGAATGTCAGATATGTCACCTCACTCGTTGACGAGGGCGGCGAGGATCAGCTGAAAGGCATGAACGGCGACTGTATCTGTATGACGACGAAGGGCAGACCCGTTAAGCCGAAAACGCTCGGCCAGGAGAAATACGTTCAGGCGATACGTGACAACACAATAGTTATCGGCGTAGGCCCTGCCGGTACGGGTAAAACCTATCTTGCCGTTGCGATGGCGGTCAGCGCATTCAGAGCCAAGGAGGTCAACAGAATTATTCTGACACGTCCTGCGGTCGAAGCCGGCGAAAAGTTAGGATTCCTGCCGGGTGATTTACAGCAAAAGGTTGATCCCTATTTAAGGCCGCTTTACGATGCACTTTTCGATATGCTCGGAGCCGAGAATTTTCAAAGATATCAGGAAAGGGGCAATATCGAGGTTGCACCGCTTGCATACATGAGAGGACGAACCCTTGACGACAGCTTTATTATTCTTGATGAGGCGCAGAACACGACGACGGAGCAGATGAAAATGTTCCTGACCCGTCTCGGTTTCAATTCGAAAATGGTCGTCACGGGTGACATAACGCAGATTGATCTGCCTGACGGAAAGCGTTCGGGACTGGTCGAGATAACCAAGATACTCAAAAATGTTGAGGATATAAAAACAGTAAGATTTTCAGAGAAGGATGTTGTACGTCATAAGCTGGTGCAGGATATCATCAAGGCGTACGAAAAGTATGAGGAGGCAAAGAAAAGACGATGAGCGATAAGATTAAGGTTATTATCACAAACGATCAGAAGGAAATTAAGATACCCACAGGTGTAAGAATGTTGATTCGCCGCTGCTGCAATGCGGTGCTTGTCAACGAGAATTTTGAGGGCTCGGCGGAGATAAGTGTTCGCTTTGTTGACGACGAGATCATTCATGAGCTTAACCGTGAGTACAGACACGTTGACAGAAGCACGGATGTGCTCTCTTTCCCGCTCGGCGAGAACGGCGTTTACGACATCAACCATGACACAGGTGCGAAAATTCTCGGCGATATCGTGATCTCCATGCAGCATGCCGTTATGCAGGCTGACCTTTACGGTCACTCGCTTCAGCGTGAAATTGCTTTCCTTACCGTACATTCCATGCTTCATCTTCTCGGCTACGACCACGAGGCCGAGGGACTTGAAAGAGTTCGTATGCGTGAAAAGGAAGAGGCTGTTCTCACTCAGCTCGGACTTAAGAGAAACGACAGCTACTATTCGGAGGATAACTGATGACAAAAACCGCATTTATTGCCATTGTCGGCTGTCCGAATGTCGGCAAATCGTCGATTCTTAACCGTCTGCTCGGTCAGAAGATTGCCATTGTTTCGGACAAGCCGCAGACGACGAGAACCAAGATCATGGGCGTTCTGACCGAGGGCGACACTCAGCTTGTTTTCACCGACACTCCCGGCTTCCACAGACCGAGGACGAAGCTCGGCGAAAAGATGGTTCAGGCTGTTTCGGACAGCGTTTCGGGCGTTGACGCCTGCCTTTTCGTCGTTGAACCGGAGGGCGAGCTGAGACCTGCCGAGCTTGAGCTTATCGAAAAATTCAAGAAGCTGAAAATGCCGGTTATCCTTGCGATAAACAAGGTTGACACGCTTCCCGACAAGGAAGTTTTGATGGCAAGAATTCTTGAACTTTCAAAGACCTATGATTTTGAAGCGGTTGTTCCCGTTTCGGCTCTCAGGGGAATCAACATGGATGAGCTTCTTTCGGAAATGAAAAAGCTTGCCGAGGAAAGCGTATTCTTTTTCCCCGAGGACACGCTGACGGATCAGCCGGAGCGTGTTATTGCGGCGGAGATTATCCGTGAAAAGCTTTTGAGAAATCTTGACAGAGAGATTCCGCACGGCGTTGCGGTCAGCATTGAAAAAATGCGTGAACGTGAGGATTCCGACATCATGGATATCGAGGCGGTTATTTATTGCGAAAAGGACAGCCATAAAGGAATCATAATCGGCAAGAACGGAGCCATGCTCAAACGAATTTCCACAAGAGCGAGGGAGGACATGGAAAAATTCTTCCAGTGTCACATCAATCTGCGCTGTTGGGTCAAGGTCAAGGAAGGCTGGCGCAACAGAGAGGGCTTGATTCATAATTTCGGACTTGACTGATAAAAAACGGGCATCAAAATGACGGTGGATTTTTTTACCGCCGTGAAAAATAAATAAACATCTGATCCCTGCAAATAATTTTATTTGGAGGGATTTTATATGAATAATGGTTTTAAGGATCTTGCCGCATGGGATAAATTCGCTTCGAGCGGAAAGATTTGCGACTATCTTCAATACAAGCATATTTCAACACAGGAGAAGAAGGATGAAGTTTCGGACGGACGGACTGATAATCAGGGAGCAGCAGACGGGCGAGGATGACCGCCTTGTAACTCTGCTCACCCGTGACCACGGCGTTATCAGAGCCTTTGTAAGAGGAGCGAAGAGGATAAAAAGCAGGTCGCAGAGCGCAACTCAGCTTTTTGCCTACGGAAGCTATTCTGTTTACAGGGGCAGAGATGCCTATTCGGTCGATGAGGCTCAGCCTAAGGAGATATTTTTTGATTTAAGAAACGACATTGAATCTCTTGCACTGGCTCAGTATTTCTGCGAGCTGGCAGGGGAGCTTGCTCCGGTTGAGGACGACGCCGACGAATATCTGCGGTTAATCCTCAACGCTCTACATATGCTGATGAACAAAAAAAGACCGCAGGCTCAGCTTAAAGCCGTTGTGGAGCTGAGGCTACTCTGCCTTTCGGGTTATATGCCGGATCTCGTTGCTTGCGGCGACTGCGGCGAGGAATACGACGGCGATTTTCTTTTCAGCCCTGTTGAGGGTCTTATCTTCTGCGAAAAATGCAGACACAAGCACTCGGGAATAATGCTTCCGTCGGGAGTGCTCCGTGCAATGAGACACATTTGCTACAGCGAGGACGAAAAGCTGTTTTCATTCACCCTCGGCAAGGAGAGCATGAAAATGCTCGGCGAGGTGACTGAAAGATTTCTGCTGACGCAGACATCAAAAAAATTTAAAACACTGGATTTTTACAAAGTTATAGCAGCATCGCATAATTGAGATGCTGCCTTATGAAAGGATGAGCAAAATGAACCGACAGTATCCGGCACTTGAACTGGATAAGGTGCTTGAGCTACTGGCTCAGCATACCTCATGCGAGGATGCCCGGCTTGCTGCTCTGAGCCTTGAACCGCAGACCGACCTTGCGTCGGCGCAGGCACTGATGAATCAGACGAGGGACGCACACATGCTCCTTGCCCGCTTCGGCGGTCCTGCATTCGGCGGACTTATAAATGTTAATAACGCTCTCTACCGTGCCGACGCAGGCAGTACGCTCAGTCTCAAAGAGCTTCTCAATGTTGCATCGGTGCTCCATGTTATAAGAACAATTTCGCAATGGAGAAGTACAAATGAGGGCGTCACAACCGTGCTTGACGTGTATTTCAATGCACTTATGCCGAACAGATTCCTTGAGGATTCGATAACTACAGCTATTATCTCCGAGGAGGAGATTGCCGATAACGCTTCACCGACCCTTGCCGATATCAGAAGAAAGATTCGTGTGCAGGAGTCAAAGGTCAGAGATCAGCTCGGTAAATATACGCACAATTCAAATTTTTCAAAATATCTTCAGGACAATATCATAACCATGAGAAACGGCCGTTACGTTATCCCTGTCAGAAATGAGTACAGGGGAGAGGTGCCGGGTCTTGTGCATGACACCTCATCGAGCGGTGCAACGGTTTTTATAGAGCCGATGCCGATAGTTGAGGCGAATAACCAAATTAAGCTCCTCAAAAATAAGGAGGAGGACGAGATCGACCGCATTCTTGCCGAGCTTTCGGCGAATGTCGGCAGTTTTGCAAATTCAATCAAGGATAGCTACGAATGTGCGGTTGAGTTGAATCTTATTTTCGCAAAGGCTCAGCTTGCCTATGCAATGAGGGCGAGCGTCCCTCAGCTAAATAACGAGGGCATAATAGAGCTGAGACGTGCAAGACATCCGCTTATTGACAAGAACAAGGTTGTGCCGGTCGATATCAGTCTCGGCACTGATTTTGATACAATAGTTATCACAGGACCGAATACGGGCGGCAAAACCGTTTCGATAAAGACCATCGGCCTTATGTCGCTGATGGCAATGTGCGGCCTTATGCTCCCGGTTGACGACAGAAGCAGGATATCGGTCTTTGACCATGTGCTTGCCGATATCGGCGACGAGCAGAGCATTGAGCAGTCGCTTTCAACGTTCTCGTCACATATGACAAAGATTGTTAAAATTCTTGAGCTTGCCGACGATAAGAGCCTTGTGCTTATCGACGAGCTCGGTGCAGGTACAGACCCGATCGAGGGTGCGGCGCTTGCGGTTTCGATTCTTGAGCAGCTTAGGAATCAGGGCGCAAAGATTGCGGCAACAACTCACTATGCCGAGCTTAAGTCATACGCCTTGCAGACCCCGGGCGTTATCAACGGCAGCTGTGAATTTGACGTTCAGTCGCTCAAGCCGACATATAGGCTTCTTATCGGTATTCCCGGCCGTTCAAATGCTTTTGCAATTTCAAAAAGGCTCGGAATCAGCGATGAAATAATCGAGCACGCTCAGGAGCTTGTTTCAAACGAAAACGTTCGCTTTGAGGACGTTGTGGACAGGCTTGAGCAGAGCCGTGCGAATATGGAAAAAGAGCGTGAGGAAGCGAGAAGGATTCGTGAGGAGGCCGACCGTGAGCTTGAAAAGGCTCAGAAGCTGAAGGCGGATATCGAAACGCTCAGGCAAAAGGAGCTTGAGGATGCCAAGGGTCAGGCAGTTAGAATTACCGAGCAGGCGAAGCGTGAAGCTTATCAGCTGCTCAATGACCTTGAAATGCTCAAAAAGCAGCAGGCTAAGGAGAAAAACGCTGCCGAGATGGCTCGCCGTGCAAGAGCGGTCATTAAAAAGGATCTCAATGCAATAGACACGGCTTCCGACCCGATAGTTTCTCTCGGCAACGACGAGGACTATGTTTTGCCGCGTCCGCTTAAAATCGGCGATACTGTAATAATTGCCGATATAGGGAATGAAGCGACTGTTGTTACACTTAAAGATAAAAAAGGCCTTGTTACCGTTCAGATGGGAACGATGAAAACAAGGGTCAAGGAAGAAAATCTGCGGCTTATCGAAAAGAAAAAGAGCGTTGAAAAGAAACGCTCCGTTGCAACGGGCAGAATGGAAAGCCGCATGAATATGAAGGCCCAGACCAGCGTTGACCTCAGAGGAATGACGGTCGAGGAGGGCATATTGGAGCTTGACCGCTATATTGACCATGCACTCAGAATGGGAATAAACGAATTCACGGTAATTCACGGCAAGGGCACAGGCGTTCTGCGCTCGGCCGTCAGGGATTATCTGAAAAAATCAAAGTATGTTAAAAATTCACGTCTCGGCACATTCGGAGAAGGAGAGGACGGAGTAAGCATTGTCACACTCAAATAGCAAAGATAAACTATTAATGGCGTTCGCAATGCTTGTTTTCGGCACTTTAGGACCCTTTATAAACAATATTAATTTTCCCTCGTCATTTATTTCTTTCACAAGGGCACTCATAGGCAGTCTTTTTATAGGCATTTTTATGGCGGTCAGCGGCCACGGCTTTGACGGAAAGTCGATTGTGAAAAACTTGAAGCTTCTCATTCCGTCGGGTATAGCGATGGCTTTTAACTGGATTTGCCTTTTTGAAGCCTACAGATTCACGGGCGTTACGGTCGCAACGCTGTGCTACTATATGGCACCGGTAATTGTCGTTGTGATTTCGCCGTTCATTCTCAAGGAGAGACTGACTGCGACCAAGGGTGTAAGCGTTATTGCGGCCGTCATAGGAGCGGTGCTTATTTCCGGCGTTGTAACAGGTGCGACAAAGAGCGTCAAAGGAATCCTTTTCGGACTTGCCGCCGCAGCTTTATACAGCACGGTTATTGTTATCAACAAGTTTGTTCGGGAGCTTTCGCCTGTTGAGACGACTTTCGTTCAGCTCACCGTTGCCGCAGTTACAATGATTCCGTATGTTCTGCTGACCGAGGATGTGACGGGCTTTGACTTTGATACGAAGTCGGTTATACTTACCTTGATCATCGGCATGTTCCACACGGGATTCGCTTATATGATTTATTTTTCGTCCGTGCAGAAAATTCCTGCGCAGACGACCGCCGTTTTCAGCTACATAGACCCTGTCACGGCGATTATTGTTTCCGCAGTTTTCCTCGGCGAGAGATTGGATGCCGTTCAGATAATCGGCACGGTTCTTATCTTTGCCGCAACGCTTTTTAACGAGCTTGCTCCGTTGATAAGAGAAAAATTCAGGAAGAGCTGAAAGATATTTGGGCTCCCTTTTAGGGGAGCTGTCGGCGCAGCCGACTGAGGGGTTCAGTTAAAAGTTTGCTGGATTTTAAATTTTAACCCCTCCGACTTCGGCGTAAACCGCCGAAGCCACCGTCTCGCTGCGGCTCGGTCACGCTCCGGCTCTGAACGTCCACCGGACGTTCATTCACTACCGTCGCGCCGCTTCGCTACCCTAACAATCAGGGGAGGCTGAATAGAACGTAAATTTCTTGATTTTATTTCAAGTCAGCAGTAACAAAATAAGCCTCCCCTTGAAGCAAGGGGAGGGGGATCGTTTGCGGTGGTGGGGATTTAACATTCGATGGTTTAGCCGACTGAGAGTTTGTTTCAAGTGAAAAGATAAAGTCGAAGAAAGAAAAAAACAGTAGCTTTGCGTTGCACAGCATTAAAAAGAGAAAAGAAAATAAAAGGGGAAGATGTAAATGACCTCATACAGCATTATCAGAAGCATATTTTTTACTGTTTTTGTTGTCGCAACCATTGCAATTGCAGATCACAGCAAGAAAAGAACACTTTCAATTATATGCTGTATCGCTGTGTTTGCCGGACTGTTTGTTTTTGACCTGAATTATCCTGCCGAAAATTTTTTCTATGGCTTTAAAACAGCCGAGCAAGCTTTTTCATATTCAAAGGACGGGGAAATCAAGCATGTGATAGAGGGCTCGGAGTCGGGAATGGTGACTTATAAGACCAAGGATGCTAACGGAACCTGTATTCTCCCGAAAGATGGAAGCAGGTGGAAGCTTGACTCTTTATTCTATTACAAAGAAGTTTACAACAAATATTTTTCTTATGAAGATCAGCCTTGCAATATAATGATTTTTCATGCAAAGGGAACGGATGACTATTATGTGGAAATCTTATGCTTTTATTCAAGCAGGGAAATAACTGTTTCGGACAATAGAGGCTCGGTATTTTTGCGTGAAGAAAACAGTTCTCCGCTTTCGACTGCGATGTTTTATTCCTATGTGAACAGTGTTGACAATACATATAAAATATATATAAACGATTGTACTGTTCAGGTTACTTTGGGTGACAAGGATATAAAAACCGTTACACCGTTAAAGTAAATTTTGCGGCGAATTATTATTTTATCACGAAAGGAATGTTCTTTATGAAAGACCTAATAATTATCGGTTCGGGCGGTCTCGGACGTGAGACTGTATGGACGGCAGAACGAATCAATGCCGTCAGCCCGGAATGGAATATTCTTGGCTTTATTGACGATAATATTCAGGTACAGGGCAAGCTGATTGACGGCTGCAGGGTGATCGGAACGACCGCCGCCGCAGCTAAATACCCGGACGCATATTATGTTTGTGCAGTCGGCAGTGCAAAGCTCAGGAAAAGAATCGTTGAAAAAATAAAGAGCCTTGCAGATGTGGAGTTTGCAACGCTTATCGATCCGGCTGCCGTGATCGACAAGGACAGGGCGGAGATAAGTGAGGGCTGTATTATCTGTGCAAACACCTATATCACGCTTGATATCAAAATCGGCAGTCATGTTTATATCGGTGCCAATTCAACCGTAGGTCATGATTCGAGAATCGATGATTTTGTGACGGTTTATCCCGGCGTCAACGTCTCGGGAAGCACTTATCTCGGCTCGTGCTGTGAAATGGGTACAGGTTCAAAGATAATCCAAGGTCTTTCGGTCGGCATGAATACCATTGTCGGTGCAGGAGCGGTCGTTGTCAAAAATCTTCCGCAGGATTGCACGGCTGTCGGAGTGCCGGCAAGAATTATAAAGATGAATCGAAGCATATAAAAAAGGACGGTATCAAAACATTTAAGTTAAGATACCGTCTTATTATTTATGTAAATCAGAAGCCGAGGATGTGGCTTACGATGTCACGAATAATCTTCAACAGATTGAGAAGAACATTCTTGAGACCGGTGAAGAAGGAGTTGCTTCCCGCACCCTTGTCGCAGCTGAAGTTTGCTTCGATTGTGATTGCTCCGTCCTGAATACGGATTGTTGAAGGAGCTTCGCCGTTGACAGTTACCTTGAGCGCATCGTCAAACTTGTAGCCCTCTTTGGGAGCGATTGTGATTTTGGCTGTGTACTCTCTGCCGTCCTCATAAACATAGCTTGAATCTGCTGCAGAAACAATACCGTTTGTCTTGGTGTCGTACCATGTGAAAGCTTTTACGCTTAGATTTTCACTGCTGAGAACATAGTCGATGCTGGGCTTTTCGCCTGCAACCGGTGTATTGATTGTGATATCAACATTTCCGGCAATGATATAAACTGTTTTGTCATCTGCTGAAGCAGCAACGCTCAGAATGCCGAAAACCGTGATTACAGCAATGAGAATTGCTAAGATTTTTTTAGTTGTTTTCATGTTAATTCTCCTTTTCTTCTTTTGTCGGCGAGTTTCCGCCTTTTCCTTTTCTATATTATAACATAAAATAAAGCTTTGTCTATATACAGTACGAAAAAATGTCTTTTTTTATTGATAATTTTTCCGATTTGTGATATAATCGACCGGTAATTTATAAGAGGGTGAGTAAATGTTAAAGGAAAGAGCATCGGGAGTGCTGATGCATATTTCTTCGCTTCCGTCAAAGTACGGAATAGGTGTTTTCGATAATAATTGCAAGCATTTTGCCGATAGGCTCAGTCAGATGAATTTCAGCTATTGGCAGGTTCTTCCTTTTAATCCCGTTGACGCTTCCAATTCGCCGTATTGCTCATCGTCCGCCTTTGCCGGCAATTTTATGTTCATTGACCCTGAGCAGCTTTATGCCGACGGCCTGTGCACTGAGGAAGAGCTTGAAAGCAATGTTTATACAGGAAGTCCGTACACGGCCGACTATGAATTTGCCGCAGAGAAAAGGCTTGCTTTGCTTAAATCCGCTTTTTTGAGAATAACGCCCGAAATTGCACAGAATGTGAAAGACTTTGAAAAGGAAAATTCATGGCTTACCGATTTTTCGCTTTACATGGCTCTCAAAGAGGCTAATGACATGAAGCCGTGGTGGCAGTGGAGTGAGGAGCAGGCAAGGTATGAGACCTTTATGCAGGAGCACAGATACGATTATGAGGAACGCTCGGCATTTTGGCGTTTTGTTCAGTACATTTTCTATTCTCAGTGGAAAAATGTGAAGAAATATATTAACTCAAAGGGAATCGCCGTTATCGGTGATATGCCTATCTACGTTTCAATGGACAGCGCAGACGTTTGGGCAAACCGTAAAATGTTCCTGATTGACGATAAAACGCTGAAACCGCAGAAAATTGCGGGTGTTCCGCCCGATTATTTCTCAAAGGACGGTCAGCTTTGGGGCAATCCGCTCTATGACTGGAAGGCGATGGATAAGGACGGCTACTCATGGTGGCTCCGGCGAATCGGAGCGGCAATCAGCACCTACGATGTGGTTCGCATTGACCATTTCAGAGCCTTTGCGAGCTTCTGGCAGGTTCCGGCCGAGAGTGAGACGGCGAGGGAAGGCGAATGGGCGAAAGGCCCGGGAATGAAGCTTTTTGAAAAGGTTTTTGAAAAGTACCCCGATACGCCAATCATTGCCGAGGATCTCGGAGTATTCGGCGACGACGTTGTCAAGCTCCTTGAGGATACGGCTTTCCCGGGAATGAAGGTTATTCAGTTCGGCTTTGATGAAAGCTCGGATTCGTCGCATCTGCCGCACAACGCTGTAAGAAATTCCGTGAATTACGTCGGCACACATGACAACAACACGCTTTTGGGCTGGCTTTGGGAGGCTGATGAAGTGTCAAGACGCTTTGCACTCGACTATTGCGGCTTCAAGGGCGAAAACTGGGGCGAGGGCGGCTATCGCTCGGAAAGCTGCCGTGCAATAATCGAAACCGTGTGGAAGTCCGTTTCAAATACCGCAATTATCGCCTTTCAGGATCTTTGCGGCTTCGGCAGTGACGCAAGAATGAATATCCCGGGCGTTGCCGATAAAAACTGGCGGTTCAGGACGACAAATGAAACCGTAGACGCTGTCGACACGGCGTATTATAAAAAGATAAATCACATCTTCAAGCGTGATTATAAGGTTATATAGTTTTATATTTTAAAGAGGGGAGACTGAATTGAATTCGGTCTCCTTTTTTGCAATACAGAATATACAAGTGAATAATTCTATCAATTAGTTACAAAAGGTTACAACATTAACAAAAAAGACATATTTGCACAACATTTTCGTGGTATATATATTGATGTTGAAAAAATCACGAGGAAGGTATTTTATGAAGAAAACCACTTTTATAAAAAGAATCGCACTTGTTTTTCTTAGCGTTGCAATGATTGTTTGCTGCATTCCGTTTAGCGCTTCGGCTGCTCCGGCAAATGCAAAGACCATCTTCGAATTCTGCATCAAAGAGCTTAAGCTCAACAAAGCCGGTGCATGCGGCGTACTTGCAAACATTGAGGCTGAGTCGGACTTTAACCCCAACCTCTACGGCGACGGAGGCGACAGCTACGGAATCTGCCAGTGGAATCTCTCGAGATTCGATAACCTCATAAGCTTCTGTAACAAGAACGGTTACAACTGGAAGACTCTTACCGGTCAGCTCTATTTCCTTAAATATGAGCTTACAAACAACAAGAGCGACACGGGCTACATTCTCGATAAGCTCAAGAACGTTCCCAACACCGCTCAGGGTGCATACACAGCAGGCTATGACTGGTGCTACTACTTTGAGAGACCCGCTAACAAAGCAGCAAAATCCGAGAGCAGAGGTTACAAGGCGCAGAACAGCTACTGGCCTGAATTCAAGAATTACACTCTTCCGACAGAAGTTAAGCCGACTCCGGCTCCTTCATATAAGCTCGGCGATGTAAACTCGGACGGAAAGATTAATTCAAACGATGCGCTTGATATTCTCCGCTATTCAACCGGTGCTTCAAAGTTCAGTGCAACTCAGCTTAAAGCCGGCGACCTCAACAGAGACGGTAAGGTTAACTCAAACGATGCGCTTATCGTTCTTTCAATTTCGACAGGCAAGACAAGCACAGCGAACTATTAATTAAACAATAACATAAAAGGTGTTGTTTCGGACGACCGTAACAGCACCTTTTTGATATATATCGAAGTGCGGTGCAGCAGAATTTGCAGATCTCTGTATGCTGCCGGGACGGCTTCTTCTCTTTTAATGAAATCCACCCCTTGATCGCAGATAATCAAGAGGTGGATTATTGATTTACTTTAAGATTTTTGATTTACTTTAATATAATCGAAAACAGGATATCGGCGGAGAGCTTGACAAGTTTTGTAAGAAAAGCGAATATCTGCGAAACAACAGTCGGCTTGAGAAGTTCGTCGGTAACAGGGGAGAGGGTGTTGGTTTTACTGTCATATTTCATGAACTGCGGATAGCTTTCGCTGTCGTGAACCGTGAGCTGCTTTTCGCTTTTGGCAAGCCAAATAAGGAAGTCCGTTGATTCGCCGACATTGTAATCGACGTGAGCCATATCACGAATGAACCATGTCTGCTCGGGGAACATGCAGGTCGATGCGTCAAGCTGTCGGTCTGCGCTGAGGTGGTTATGTCCGTCCGCCTTTGCCTGTGTGTAGCCCTCGGGGAGCGTTTCGTCGAGCTTTGAACAAATTGCACCACCGGAAGCGTAATTGACATCAATTAAAAAGTCGTTGTTGCTTGTTGTCGAGCTTTCGGAGATGGGAAGACCCTGCAAATTGTATTGCGCCGTTATGTAAACCGTCGTGTCTTTCTCTGCGGCCTTGAGAATGTCAAAAGCCCTTGCCTGAACGTTGCGGTGATATTCGTCAATGGATTTTATAAGTGCAGAGTCGGCATCGGCAAGCATGAATTCTTTTGCTTTTTCGTAATTCTCGGCGTCAACCAAGTCCCAAAGTCCGGGCATATAGCCGAAAACAGGAATTATAAGCTCCTTATAAAGTCTATCATTGAGATTTGTGAGGATATTGTTTATGTATCCGTCAATCGAAGCGTTGACCTTGTACGATTCAAGGCTTCGATTGAGGAACATAATCAGCTCGTTGAGAAAATCGTTCCTTGTCAGCTGTGCCATTCTGCGAATGAGACCGTAAGCGTCAATGCTCATGTCGCCCGAGAACATCGAACCCATGCAGGACGTTCCCTGAAATGCCGTCGAACAAAGCGAAATGTTGTTAACGTCGGCACTGCCGTATTTATAAAGATAGGAGCAGATGACTGTTCCGCCCATGCTGAAAGCGGCGAGTGCAACACGGTCACACTTGGTTTCAGCTTTGACAGTCCTGATAAACCTGTTCAGCTCGTCGGCATGCTTGAGCGGATCAAGTCTCCAGTCGTAGTTGAAGAAATATGTATTGTCTGCGCCGAAGGCCTCAATTCCGGCCTTGACAACGCCGCCCTCGTCCTTGACCTCGTTCATGAAAACTTCGGGATAGTTGCCTGCACTCAGAGGAAACACATCCGTTGTAACGTTGTATTTTGAGCTGCCGTCAGGGTTACATGAAATGTCGTCAAATGCCTCCGAGGCGGCAGGGAAAAGAGCGTCGCCAAGCTTATCGTAATCGCCGTCCTTGAAGAATTCGACAAGGGGAAGAACAATTTTTGAAGCAAGCTTTAGGATTGTTTTGGTCGATGTCGGGAACACCTTTTCGTTGTCCTTGTATAGAGGAAAAGTGTTCATTCCGCTGACAACGATAAACGCAGTTTTAGGCTCGGACGCAAAGGCAGGCATCAGTGAGCAAAATACAACAGCGAGACAAAGGATGGCGCTGATAAGAATTTTTGCGGTTTTTTTCATGATATTTATCCTTTCAAAAGAGCAAGGAGATGTTGCATTCGGATACAAAATCTAAATGCGACACCTCCTGAATTTATTTCTTATATGTGTTAAGGAAAGCTTTTGTTCTCTCGTTTTTAGGATTGACGAGAACCTCCTCGGGTGTGCCCATCTCGGCGATAACGCCGTTGTCCATGAAGATGACCTCGTCCGAAACATCTTTGGCGAAGTTCATCTCATGGGTAACGATAACCATTGTCATCTTATCCTCGGCAAGCTGACGGATTGTTTTAAGAATCTCGCCTGTAAGCTCCGGGTCAAGAGCCGAAGTAGGCTCGTCAAAGAAGAGAATCTTCGGATTCATCGCAAGCGCACGGGCGATTGAAACTCGCTGCTGCTGTCCGCCCGAGAGCTGGCAGGGATAAGAATCCAGCTTATCGGAAAGTCCGACTTTTCCGAGGAAATATTTCGCTGTTTTGTCTATTTCTTCAAGCAATTCCTTTTTCTTCTGCTTGTAATCGGGACGTCGTTTTGCCGCAAGCTTCATTGCAAGCGTAACGTTTCCGAGAGCCGTGTACTGCGGAAAGAGGTTGAACTGCTGGAAAACGAGACCGATATTCTGCTTGTTCTTTTCGAGAGCCTTAATTTCCTTCTTGTCGGTTATAGCACTGTCAAAAACGACCTGATCGTTGACTGTTATCTTGCCGGAGGTTGCCGTTTCAAGTCCGTTGATACAGCGAAGAAGCGTAGTCTTGCCGCTTCCGGAAGAGCCGATAACGGAGAGCACCTTGCCCTCCTGAAGCTCAAAGGAAATACCCTTGAGTACCTCGGTTGAGCCGAAATTTTTAGTTAAATCTTTAACTTCAAGTATTGCCATTTTTTCAGCCCTCCTTATACCTTGTAGAAGTTGAGCCGCTTTTCGATCTTGTTGAAAAGAATTGTCAGCAATCCGCTTGCAACAAGATAGAATACACCGGAATAGAGAAGCGGCCAAAGAATTCCGCTGCCTCTGATGTAGCTTTCGGCGACAAATATGATTTCATAATACGTAATAATTCTTGCAAGTGATGTATCCTTGACAAGTGTAATTACTTCATTGCTGATTGGGGGAACAACATTTCTGATAACCTGCAAAAGAATTACTCGGAAAAAGGTTTCTGCTTTTGTCATTCCGAGAACCTTACAGGCTTCGTACTGTCCGGTGGGGATGGATTCGATGCCGCCGCGGAAAATCTCGGAAAAATAGCAGGCATAGTTAAAAATAAAGGTAAGATAAACCGCCGGTTCGCAAGCCAGCATGAATTCACCCTTGGTCAGGAGTCCGGGTCCGTAATAAAAAACGATAAGCTGAAGCATAAGCGGAGTGCCGCGGACTATCCAAACAATGGTTCTGACGAGCCAGCGAAGCGGTTGAAATTTACTTCTGGAGCCGAAGCTGATAATCAATCCGAGCGGCAGGGCGAAGGCGAGCGTTATCGCAAAGATTTTTAGGGTCGGCAAAAAGCCGTTGACGAATAGGTTTACCGTTACGTCCCAAAATGATGTGCTCATGTGTTAAATCCTCTCTGAAACAACAGTATAGGGTAAAGGTATTCGCCCTTACCCTAAAACCGTATTCAACTAAATTCAATAATTATTTTGTAGCCTGAAAGTCAGTTACAATGCTGTCCTGAAGACCGTATTTTTCGGCAATGGTCTTAACTGTTCCGTCAGCAACAAGCTCGGAAATTGCTGTGTTGACTGCTGCAACGATGTCGGAACCCTTTCTGAAAGCGATACCGTAGCATTCGTCATCGCCGAGCTTAACGTCCTTCATGATCGAAAGGTTGCTGTAAGTCTTGCCCTCAACAAGCATTGAGCCGGCCATAACGTAGTCGATAACGCATGCCGCAGCCTGTCCGCTCTGTACCTGGAGAAGAGCGTCGCTCTGACTTTCAACGGGCTTATAGCTCTTGGAGAGTGTTGCATTGGCCTGGATCGCAGATTCACCTGCGGAGCCCTGTTCTGCAACGATGGTCTGACCTGCAAGGCTTTCAACGGTAGTGTACTTAGCGTCCTTAACAACAACTACCTGATAGTTTGTCATATAAGCACCCGAAACATCGCCAACATTCTTGATAGCATCGGTGATTGTCATACCGTTCCAGATGGCGTCGATTGACTTTGTGTTAAGCTCGTTTTCTTTCTGACCCCAGGTGATTACCTTGAATTCTGCAGTAACGCCGAGCTTCTCGCATACTTTTCTTGCAAGGTCAGCGTCGAAGCCGATCCATTCGCCGTTAGCGTCTTTGTAGTCCATCGGGTCGAAATCCGTGATGCCGATAACAAGCTTACCGTTGTTCTTAACGTATTCAAGGTCGCTGTCTGTTGCGGTTTTCTTATCGCCGCAGCCTGCGAAGATGAATGTCATTGCTGCCATAAGTACGGCAAGCGTGATTGCAATAATTTTTTTCATAATGTTTTCCTCCAAACTTTATTGTGGTAGTATAGTAGCACATTAGCACACTAAAGTCAATAGCTTTTTTAAAATTTTCAAAAAAATTTTTTAAAAAATTTTTTAAAAAAATATTTAACCGCCGATTTAATTAAAAAAGGGCGGTTTTAGATTTAATTTTTTAGGGTGTAAACGGCAGGATTATTATTTAATCTTATATTTCTCTTTGTATTCGGCAACCATTTGCGCCTCTTTTTTTTCGGCTTTTACTGTTTTAATATACCTGTATACAAAGAACCCTGCCAGAAGAAACCAGCAAACGGTGAGCATATACCAAGCTCCGTTTGAATAAATTTTGTGCTCGACGATCAAAAGAACGATTGAAAATGCTCCGGCAAGCACGCCGAGAGCCGCAAAAATAATGTAAAGCACCTTTTTATTGATTATATCCGAAAGCTTTTCCTTCTCCATATCAGCACCTCCATGTGTGTTTAGTAATCTCTGCTTTAATTCTAACATATATAAATTTATTTTGCAATATTTAATGCATCACATATTTTGATATAAGTATAAACATTATCATTATCGTAATTATAACTAATGCCGCTATAATTTTTTTCTTTGAGCCTTTCTTGTTTTCACTTTTCGTGGATATATGAATATCAGCATGATCAACATTGAATGTTTTTTCGTTATAATAATTCCTGTACTCGATATCCTGTACGCTTTTTTTAAACGATGAAGTCTGATTGTACTTACCCAACCTTTCAAGCTGAGAAATAGGATCCGTAGACGCGAAAATTTGATTATAAAATTTTTGGATAAATTCAATATCATCATATGTGCTTATGCCTGTGGTATTTATTTCGTGTGCAATTTGCGATCTTAACCAACGGATATGCTTCAGAGACTTATAAACTCTATGCCATGATTTAACGGCTTTTTGTCCGATATAATCATTATCTTCCATATCTTTAATATATGTTGAAATTCCGTATTTGTCGTTATATATATCCGAACACAGTTTGTCAAGCTTTTTGTATTCTTCAAAAAAGAGGTTGTCGGTTTCAGTCAATTTTACCACTCCTATTTTTTATCAGCTTTAATATATCCCTGAACGAGTCAAATTTATAATCATAGCCGTCAACCGTGCCGAAACCGTAGGCAGCAAAGCCAAAGGGAATATCGGCAAGCGAGGCGGCGTTTTTGTCACCCTGAGTGTCACCGATATAGAGTGAATTCTTAAAATCGTGCTTTGTAATAACTTTTTTGATATTCTCACCCTTAGAAAGCGTTTCCGGATTCTCAAAAACAGTGTCGCAGAAGTATTTGCCGAGCTTGTGATATGAGAGAAAAGCGTCCATGTAGCTTTCCTGACAGTTGCTTACAATATATAATTTAAAATACTTGCTCAATTCTGCAAGAGTTTCCTCAACACCGTCGTAAAGAATTCCGCCATGCTCTCTTAATTCACCGACGCATGCGACAGTTGCTTCATCAAAGAATTTTTCCGACAAATTCTTATTCATATTCGGGAAAAGCTTGTTCATCAAATCAATACGGTTAAGTCCCATGACCGATCTAATCTGTTCGTCGGTCGGCAGGGGAAGATTGTATCCTTCGGCAACTCGCTGCCAGGACGACGTTATACAATTCATGGAACTCCAAAGCGTTCCGTCAAGATCAAATCCGATACTGTCAAACATAATAGCACCTCCGTGTATACATATATAATACAGGCAATCGCTTTCCGTGTCAAATAAATTATTTAATAAAACAGTTGACAAATATTGACCCATGTGGTAAAATTCTAAATACCGCATATTACGGGCGTCGCTTTCGGGCGGCACAAGTGATTTATTCCGCCCCACGTAGCGAGTCCATAATAAAGGAAGGTTAGTTAGAATGTACGCAATCATCGTTACCGGCGGCAAGCAGTACAAGGTTGAGGCTGGAGACACCCTCTACATTGAGAAGCTTGACGTTGAAGCTGACAGCGAAGTTGTTTTTGACAAGGTTATCGCAGTCGGTAAGGAAGATGGCATTGTTGTAGGAGCTCCGTATGTTGACGGTGCAACTGTAACGGCAAAGGCTGTCAAGAATGGCAAGGCTAAGAAGGTAGTTGTATTTACCTACAAGCCGAAGAAGAACGAGAAGCGCAAGATGGGCCACAGACAGCCCTACACTAAGGTAGAGATCTCAGCTATCAACGCATAAGCAATGATTAGAATCGATTTCTTCTGTTCGGATAAATCAATCGAAGGTTTCGAGATCAGCGGTCATTCAGGTTCGGCAGAGGCCGGTTTGGACATTATCTGTTCGGCTGTTTCCTCGGCGGCTTATATGGCGGCGAACACGATTACCGAGATTGTTAAGTGCAAGGCGGAGGCCGATGCTTCCGACGGATTCATGAGCTTTCACGTCAAGTCGAAATTATCCGATGCGCAGCAAATTCTTGAGGGCTTAAAGCTTCATCTCGAGGCTTTAGCCGCAGATTATCCAGACAACATTAAAGTAACACTACGGAGGTGTCAAAATGCTTAAGATCAACATTCAGCTTTTCGCTCATAAGAAAGGTATGGGTTCCACCCGTAACGGCCGTGATTCCGAGTCAAAGAGACTTGGCGCAAAGCGTGCCGACGGTCAGTTTGTTCTTGCAGGTAACATCCTTTACAAGCAGCGCGGAACACACATCCATCCGGGCAACAACGTTGGCAAGGGTTCTGACGATACTCTTTTCGCTCTCATCGACGGTACTGTTAAGTACGAGCGTTGGGGCAAGGATCGCAAGAAGGTCAGCGTATATCCCGTTGAGCAGTAATCTTTATTAAACAAAGAAAAGGTCGTTGAATTCTCGCAATTCAACGGTCTTTTTTCTCTGCAAAAATAATATTGTAAAAAGCGTACAACTGTGTTAAAATAATAGAAAATATTTTTCAGGGTGAAATCATGCTTAACGAAGATGAGATAAAAAAGATTTTCGGTCAGCGATTGACCGAGGCGAGAAAGGCGTGCGGAATAACTCAGCTCAGTCTCGCCGAAAAATTGAATTACAGCGACAAAGCGGTTTCCAAATGGGAGAGAGGGGAGAGCCTGCCGGACGTCCTGACGATAATGAAAATCGGCGAAGCTCTCGGCGTCACAATGTCGTACCTTTTGGGCGAGGAGGACAAACCGAAAACCCCGGACAGAATTGTCAATGAGAGGCGTTCCAAGCGTTCGATTTCCGTGTTTGTGCCGCTTGTTTCGGCAATCGGGATTTATTTCATCGCATCGGTTTTGTTTTTGATTTTTAAGCAGATTCCGTCCGTTGCGCCGTATGCCGACTATTCGTTCCTGTTCGCACTGCCCGTTGTGTTCATCACGCTGAGCGTATTCTCTTTCATCTGGTGGCACAACATTTCGCAATGCATCTGCCTGTCGATTTTAATTTGGTCAACATTCGCAAGCATTTACACGGCGGTTGACCTGTTCACGAATTTGCCGGATTTCAAGTACATTTTCTTTTCAAGTGCAATACTTCAAATCATTTGCATAATCGTGTTCGTGTTTGTGCATTTCAAGAAAAAGAATAAATGATGAAAGCTCGCTTCGATATCCGTTGCGAGCTTTTTATACTGCATAAATGCTCTATCCGAGTTCCATTCAGATTTAACCGAGATAAGGCGGAAAAAGACACATTTCGTGCAGCCGACGGCAACATAAATTGTCAAAACGGGCATTGATTCTGATTTATTCCCCGAATTTTCAAAAATTTAGAATATTTTTACAAAAACACTTGACAATATATATGCACAAGTGATAGAATACCAAGGATTGATAATGTGATTTATTATGTGTCCCCATGGGCATATGATTTGTCAATATTCAAAATTTTCAAGAAAGGAGATGTAGTTTTTGCCTACCTTTAATCAGTTAGTTAGAAACGGCAGACAGACTATCGAAAAGAAAGCAAAGGCTCCGGCACTTCTCAAGGGTCTCAATTCTAAGAAGAACATTGTTACAGATCAGAATTCACCTCAGAAGCGCGGCGTTTGCACAGCAGTTAAGACTGCTACACCTAAGAAGCCTAACTCGGCTCTTCGTAAGATCGCCAGAGTTCGTCTTACAAACGGTATCGAAGTTTCTTCGTATATCCCGGGTGTAGGTCATAACCTTCAGGAGCACAGCGTTGTTCTTATTCGTGGCGGTCGTGTTAAGGACCTTCCCGGTGTTCGTTACCACATTATCCGCGGTACACTTGATACTCAGGGTGTTAACGGAAGAATGCAGTCCCGTTCAAAGTACGGTGCTAAGCGTCCGAAGGCTGCTAAAAAGTAATTCCTCTTTTTAAAAGGAAAGTTTGAAAGACAGAATCTTCTTGCAGGCTGCGCAGGGTAGGGTACGCTGCGTATCAATGTGAGAGTGTATATATATAATGTATGTGCTTCTCCATTGGCGCCACAGGGTTTTGTCACTTGAGTACCTATGATATCATTACTATGAAGGAGGGAAGCGAAGTGCCAAGAAGAGGCCAGATTGCAAAACGTGATGTTTTGCCAGATCCGCTTTACAATTCAAAGTTGGTAACAAGACTTATCAACAATGTTATGTATGATGGTAAAAAGGGTGTCGCACAGAAGATTGTATACGACGCATTTGACATCATCAAGGAGAAGACAGGTAAGGAGCCTGTAGAGGTTTTTGAAGCCGCTATGGAAAACGTAATGCCTGTTCTCGAGGTTAAGGCTCGCCGTGTCGGCGGTGCTACTTATCAGGTTCCGATGGAGGTTCGTCCCGAGAGAAGACAGACACTCGGACTCAGATGGATCACCAACTATTCACGTCTTCGTTCGGAAAGAACTATGAAAGAGCGTCTTGCTAACGAAATCATGGATGCCGTTAACGAAACAGGTTCAGCATTCAAGAAACGTGAAGATACTCATAAGATGGCAGAAGCTAATAAGGCTTTTGCACATTTCAGATGGTAATCTTCCCGAAAATTTCAGGGATTTAATTGCTTATTTAAATTTACGGAGGTTTATATGGGAAGACAAGTACCACTTGAATTAACAAGAAACATCGGTATCATGGCTCATATCGATGCCGGTAAAACAACTACGACCGAGCGTATCCTTTTCTACACCGGTGTTAACCACAAGATGGGTGAAACACATGACGGTGCAGCAACAATGGACTGGATGGCTCAGGAGCAGGAGCGTGGTATCACAATCACTTCTGCTGCTACCACCTGTTTCTGGAAGGGTCACCGTATCAACATCATTGATACCCCGGGTCACGTTGACTTTACTGTTGAAGTTGAGCGTTCTCTTCGTGTTCTCGACGGTTCCGTTACCGTCCTTTGCGCAAAGGGTGGCGTTGAGCCTCAGTCTGAGACCGTTTGGCGTCAGGCTGATAAGTATCATGTACCTCGTATGGTATATGTTAACAAAATGGACATCATGGGCGCAGATTTCTATCATGTTATCGACATGATGAAGGAACGTCTCAAGTGTAATGCTGTTCCGATTCAGCTCCCCATCGGTCGTGAACTCGAGTTCAGAGGAATCATCGACCTTGTTACAATGGAAGCTGAGGTTTATTATGATGATAAGGGTCTCGATATCAGAATCGAGCCTATCCCCGATGATATGAAAGAGCTTGCTCAGAAGTATCACGAGGAGCTTATCGAGGCTGTTGCCGAGCAGGATGACGCTCTTATGGAGAAATTCTTCGATGGCGAGGAGCTTACGATCGACGAGATCAAGAACTGCATCCGTAAGGCGACTATCGCAAACGAAATGGTTCCCGTATGCTGCGGTACATCTTACCGTAACAAGGGCGTTCAGATGCTCCTCGATAATATCATTGCTTACATGCCTGCTCCGACGGACGTTGAGGCTATCAGAGGCACCAACCCCGAGACAGGCGAAGAGGAAGATCGTCATTCTTCCGATACAGAGCCGTTCGCAGCTCTTGCATTTAAGATTGCAACAGACCCGTTTGTCGGTAAGCTCTGCTTCTTCAGAGTTTATTCAGGTACTGTTTCGGCAGGTACAACCGTTTACAACTCTGTTAAGGACACAGACGAGCGTCTCGGACGTATTCTTCAGATGCACGCTAACCACAGACAGGATCTTGATGTTGTTTACGCCGGTGATATCGCCGCTGCCGTAGGCCTCAAGAACACAACAACAGGTGATACTCTCTGCGATGAGAAGCATCCGATCGTCCTCGAATCAATGGAATTCCCGGAGCCTGTTATCCGTGTTGCTATCGAGCCTAAGACTAAGGCAGGTCAGGAAAAGATGGGTATCGGCCTTCAGAAGCTTGCTGAAGAAGACCCGACATTCCGTTGCTACACCGACGAAGAAACAGGTCAGACGATTATCGCAGGTATGGGTGAGCTTCACCTTGAGATTATCGTTGACAGACTTCTCCGTGAGTTCAAGGTTGAGGCTAACATCGGTAAGCCCCAGGTTGCTTACAGAGAAACCATTACAACTCCGGCAGACGTTGATTGCAAGTATTCACGTCAGTCAGGCGGTAAGGGTCAGTACGGTCACGTTAAGATTAAGATCGAGCCGAATCCGGAAAAGGGCTTCGAGTTCGTTAACGCTATCGTCGGCGGTGCTGTTCCGAAGGAGTACATTCCTGCTGTTGAGGCCGGTATTAAGGGCGCAATGCAGTCAGGTGTTCTCGCAGGATATCCTGTTGTTGACGTTAAGGTTACTCTTTATGATGGATCTTATCATGAGGTCGACTCCTCAGAAATGGCCTTCAAGATTGCCGGTTCTATGGCATTCAAGGACGCTATGAGAAAGGCTTCTCCTGTTCTCATGGAGCCTATCATGAAGGTTGCCATCATCGTTCCGTCCGACTACCTCGGCGATGTTATGGGTGACGTTAACTCCCGCCGCGGTATGATCCTCGGCCAGGAGCAGAGAACGGGTGCTGTTCAGGTTGACGCTAACATCCCGCTCTCCAACATGTTCGGTTACGCTACAGATCTTCGTTCCAAGACTCAGGGCCGTGGTCAGTACGTAATGGAACCCAGCCACTACACGGCTGTTCCGAAGTCCATCGCAGATGACATCATCAGCGCAAGAACTAAGGGCTAATTATTTTCAAAAAAGGCTTGCTTTTTTGAATGGAAATTGTTACAATGTAACTATGCAGTATGCATTGAATAAAATTATTTAATACCAAAGGGAGGAAATTCCAAATGGCAAAGGAAAAATTTAACCGAACCAAACCCCATGTCAACATTGGTACTATCGGCCACGTTGACCATGGTAAGACTACTTTGACAGCTGCTATCACAAAGACCCTCGCAATGAAGGGCGAAGCTGCTTTCGTTGACTACGCTAACATCGATAAGGCTCCTGAAGAGAGAGAGCGTGGTATCACAATCAACACCGCTCACGTTGAGTATGAGACTGCTTCACGTCACTATGCTCACGTTGACTGCCCGGGCCATGCTGACTATATCAAGAACATGATCACAGGTGCTGCTCAGATGGACGGCGCTATCCTTGTTATCGCTGCAACAGACGGTCCTATGGCTCAGACCAAGGAGCACCTTCTTCTTGCACGTCAGGTTGGCGTTCCCTACATCATCGTATTCATGAACAAGATCGACCAGGTTGACGATCCTGAGCTTATCGAGCTTGTTGAGATGGAAATCCGTGAGACTCTTAACGAGTACGATTTCCCGGGCGATGACACACCGATCATCAAGGGTTCTGCTCTTAAGGCTCTTGAGTACAACGGTGACGATGTAAACGCTCCTGAGCTTGCTTGCATCTGGGAGCTCATGGATGCTGTTGATACTTACATCCCGACTCCTGACCGTAAGGCTGACCTTCCGTTCCTTATGCCTGTTGAGGACGTATTCACAATCACAGGCCGTGGTACTGTTGCTACAGGTAGAGTTGAGCGTGGACAGCTCAAGATGTCTGACGAAGTTGAAATCGTTGGTCTTTCAGACGAGAAGAAGAAGACTGTTGTTACAGGTATCGAAATGTTCCGTAAGCTCCTCGACTATGCTGAGGCAGGCGACAACATCGGTGCTCTTCTTCGTGGTATCCAGAGAACAGACATCGAGCGTGGCCAGGTTCTTTCTAAGCCCGGTTCAATTCATCCTCACACAAAGTTCTCAGGTCAGGTTTACGTTCTGACTAAGGACGAGGGTGGCCGTCATACTCCGTTCTTCAACAACTATCGTCCTCAGTTCTATTTCAGAACAACAGACGTTACAGGTGTTATCACTCTTCCTGAGGGAACAGAGATGTGCATGCCCGGCGATAACGTTACAATGAACGTTGAGCTCATCACTCCGATCGCTATCGAAGAAGGTCTTCGTTTCGCTATCCGTGAGGGTGGACGTACAGTTGGTTCAGGCGTTGTTACCGCTATCAACGAATAATTAAATTATTCACATATAAGAGACAGGTCAAAAGACTTGTCTCTTTTTGTTTTTGTATAAAAAATCAGCTGTGACAACCTTGCCACAGCCGTTTTTACAGTAAAATTTCTTTATTTGTTCCGTAGAATATGTCGCTTCGGTTTGAGATGAATTTGCAAAATTCCTCAAAATCATCCCATTCGTCGTTAATGTCAAATTCGTATGAATGTCCCCAGATATAGAAAATCTTTTCATTTTTAGGCTCAAGCTCAATGAACTTTTCCGCAAGATTGTAAAGCCGCTCCCAATCTCTGTGAAAAACCGATGGGTGAAATTCATAAAGGTCACGTTGTGGTGAAAAATCATTGCTGCATATCGTCGTTCGAGCGTATTTAACCCCTGTGTTGTCCTCGATTATCTGAGCGATTCTCGAATTATAATTCGGCTGTTTGCCCGGATACGCCATTCCGATTACCTCAACTCCCGAAAGCTCGCTTAGATTGAGCCTGTCCCTTTCAACCTGACGAATGACTTCCTCGGCCGACATCTCTGTCAAGTCAGGATGGGTGAGGGTGTGGGAAGCGATTTCATGAGCTTTGTAAACTTCGTTAATTTCGTGCGGCTGAAGCTTGTGATGCGATATTTTCTTGCCGAGAATGTCAAGGCATCCGTCTTTACCGAGAAGTTCGGAATTGAGGTTAAACGTTGCTTTCAGTCCGTAACGATTTAGAATTTCGACCAATCGAATGTCCTGCGTAACGCCGTCATCGTAGCTGAATGTGACGGCCTTCATTTTGCCGTTAAACATTATTTTATCCTCTTATAGGTCGTAAAACAAAACTTAATTCCGTTATTTTCGTGAATGTCGGATTTCTCTGTGACCGTCCATTCATTGTCTTTCAGCTCCGGGAACTTAGAATCTGCTTCGATTGCAACGGCGTCAACGTGTGTTATCAAAGCCGTGTCACAATAGGGGAGAAGCAGGGAATAAATCTGTGCTCCGCCGATAACGTAAACGTCGTCGGAGTCATATTCTTTGAGCCTGTCAAGAAGCTCGTCAACGCCCGTTACAAATTCTGCACCGTCAACGTCGTGTTTGCTCCTTGAAAGGACAATATTAATTCTGTTCTTCAACGGCTTTGAGCCGGGGAATGATTCAAGAGTTTTTCTGCCCATGACAACAATCTTGCCCGAGGTCGTTGTGCGGAAAAATTTCATATCATCGGGCAGTGAAAAGAGCAAGTTGCCCTTGTTGCCGATGTTCCATTCATTGTCAACTGCAGCAATAAGCTTCATTTTACCACCTCATATCGCAACGGGAATATTTTTGATCTGCTCGTGCGTTTCATAGTTATCAAGACGAACGTCGTCTGTCGTGAACTCATAGAAATCCTTGATCTCGGGGTTGAGCCAAAATGTCGGAGCAGGGAGAGGCTCACGGGTTATGAGCTCCTTGACGAGGGGAATGTGCCTGTCATAGATATGTGCGTCGGCTATGACGTGAACGAACTCGCCGACATCCATATCGCATACCTGTGCGAGCATATGCATAAGAACGCTGTACTGAACAACGTTCCAGTTGTTGGCGGTCAAAACGTCCTGACTGCGCTGGTTGAGAATTCCGTTGAGCACAAGCTTTCCGTTTTCACCCTCCGTTACGTTAAAGGTCATTGAGTAGGCGCAGGGGTAAAGACCCATCTCGCTGAGGTCATGATGATTATAGATATTTGTCATGATTCTGCGGCTGAACGGATTGTTTTTGAGGTCATATATAACACGGTCAACCTGGTCGAACATGCCCTCCTTATATTTATGCTTGACTCCGAGCTGGTAGCCGTATGCCTTGCCGATAGAGCCGTTCTCGTCAGCCCATGAATCCCAAATGTGGGAGTGAAGATCATGAATATTGTTTGATTTTTTCTGCCATATCCAAAGTATTTCGTCAACGCAGGATTTAAGTGCCGTGCGGCGAAGCGTGAGAGCGGGAAATTCCTTCCTGAGGTCATAGCGGTTCACAACGCAGAAAAGCTTCTGCGTGTAGGCGGGTGTGCCGTCCGCCCAGTGGGGACGAACCTTTTCCCCCTTAGTGTCGGTTCCGTTTTCAAGAATGTTATTGCACATATCAATGAAAAGTTTGTCGGCGTAGCTCATTTTGCAGTCTCCTTTTTAAACGTGTCGGTGTTTTTTATTATGAATGGTTGCTTAAGGTTATAATGCAAACCTCGGGGCGATTAAGAAATCTCAGCGGAGCAGGGTAGTTGCCGATGCCCGAGGTTACAAAAATTTGCTTATTACTAAAGGAATACAGTCCTTTATCTGTTATTCTGTCGGGATATGTCAGCTTCGGCAGGACGTATCCGTTGTAGTAAAGCGGCCCTATTAACGGCAGGCGAATCATACCGCCGTGGGTGTCGCCGCTGAATATGATATCAACTCCGAAATCCTCAAAATGCTCCGTTCCCGGAATATGGGCGAGGAGTATATTCAGCCTGTTTGAATCAGGTTCATCAAATTCGTTGTGCAAGTCAAATGTAGGTGAGAAATACACGTTGTCAATTCCGTAGATTGTGATATCCGTACCGTTTATGCTCAAATCCGCTTTTTTATAATTCATAAGATGAACATTTTGGAGTGAACTCAATTTGTCCATGTATTTCCGATCCGTGTCATGATCGCCTGTGACGACATAAGTGTCGGCTGTCTTGGAAAGATTTTCGGCAAGCTCAACCGCAGTATCGATCTGATCGTAGTGATTCTGAGTGTACATATCGCCGAGGACGAATATCAGGTCGGGATTTTGCTCGCTAATAAGACCTGTTATTTTGCTGTTATTTTTGCCGAGATCTTCTCCGTGCAGGTCGGAGATAACCGCAATTTTAATATCATTGCCGACCTTTTCGGAATAAATCGTTTGTTTTGTAAGTTTTATGGAATAATTGTTGACATACCATGTCGGAGCAAGAAGCGATAAAACGAGTATGGGTATAATTATCTTCTTCTTTTTCAAGTTATCACTCCCGATTGTATATGTAAGTATTATATAACAATCGAAGCGAAAAAACAACCTTAAACAGCGTCGGTATATAAAAAATCTGCCGCCTAAAAAGACGACAGATCATTTTTATTCAATTTACTGCTTTGCACCCTCGTCAAATTTTTCAAGCACCTTTACCGTTGCAGCGAAGCAATCGGCAAGTCCGTCAAGATTCATGTTGTCGTAGCTGTCACGTCTTGTGTGATAGTAAGATTCAAGCTTGTGGTTGAGTCCGGTGATACCTGCTGCTCTGAATCCGCCCTGAGCGAAGGCTGCACTGTCTGTTGCTCCGCCGAGGGGAGGAACCATGCCTTTTTTGCACTGAATTCCAAGCTCGTCGGCAGCTTCCATAAAGAGGTCGGACGCATCGGTATCAGCCTTGACCGTGCCGTTAAGGTCACGGTAGTTTACCATAAGAAATTTTGGATCATGAATCGTATCGAAAGAGAAGATGAAGGTCGGAACATCGTCGAATTCACCCTTGTGAGCCTCACACCATGCTTTTGCACCTCTGAGACCGGCTTCCTCGGAACCGGTGAGAACAACGCCAAGCTCCGTGTTTTCAAACTCAATACCCTCATCCTTGAGAGCCTTAAGAAGAGCAATACCCATATAGCAGCCGCTGAGATTATCGTTTGCACCGTCAACAACACGTCTGTAATTTACCATGAAATAAAGACCTACAAGGAACGGAACAAATATGAGACCGATGAGGCCTGCTTTACCGAGCGGCGTTGAAATGTCTGCACCGACCGAACCGTTCTGAGCGAGCTGAATAATTGCGAGTATAAGATAATAAAATGCACCCGCAAAGCCTATAATAGCATGTGCCTCAAAGCCTACACCGCCGAGAGCATGGTTTACCGGCCACTCCCATGCCGCATCCGGGTGACCGTTGAAGATGATTCTTCTTTTGGTTTCACCCTTACACTTTTTGATTGCGGTTACATTGTGTCCGGTTTTTTCGGGAAAAAGCTTGTCAATGGCTTTGATATAGAGTCCGAACTGGAGAACCACCAACACAAGACCTGCTACAATGAGAATTATCGAAGCAACAGGTGCAAAGAAATAGAGAACTATTGCCGCAAGCACAAAGGTGAGAGTAAAAAACAACCAGCCGTAAAATGAGCCGGGATTTTCCTTAAAAGACTCGACGTCGGCACGTTCACAGCCGCAGTCTTTTTTGAGCACCTCTGCCATGTATTCACATGCTTTTTTCTCACCGATCGAGCCGGGACTGCGTTTTTCGATATTTTTGCAGATATATGTAATCTCCTTAACCATATATTTTGCCGCATCACGTTTTTTCTCAATAATTTTTCCCAAATCCATAGAATCATCTCCTTATATTTTTATTATATATATTACCAAAATTCGACAATTATGTCAATAAAATTAAGCAATTTTAACATAATATTTTACTTATTGTTCTTATTGTAAGAATAAAATTTTAATTTAGGTCAATTTCGCTTTTTCGTAGCAAAAGGCATTGACGAAATCGGGACGTATTTGGTATAATTGTTATGTTTGAAGAAAGGGTGGGTTGCGTTTATGGACAGTAAGAAAGCACTTTTGATAGTCAATCCGTGCGCAGGGCGAACCAACAAGCGTCTCGGTGCTTTGGAGATTGTCAAGAAGTTTTCACCGCCGGAATGGGAGACGGAAATCAGAACAACACGCTGCCAGGGCGATGCAACCACCATTGTTAAGGACGAGGGTGCAAAATACGATGTTATCCTTTGCTGCGGAGGCGACGGAACGCTTAACGAAGTCATCAACGGACTTATGAAGCTTGACAAAAAAATTCCTGTCGGCTACATTCCGTCAGGTTCAACCAATGACTTGGCAAACACCCTTGGAATTCCGACCGAGCTTGGTGCTTCCGCCGATCTGATACAAAGCGGAAAGAAAAACAGCTATGACCTCGGTACATTGAACGGCAGGTATTTTACATATATTGCTTCATTCGGAATTGCAACGGATCTTTCATACAGTACGCCGCAGAAGCTGAAAAACATATTCGGTCATGCTGCATATATGATAAACGGATTTGTCGTTCGTTTTATTCCGATGCTTTTCGGATTTAAACCGATACATATGAAAATCGAGTATGATGAAGGAGTTGTTGAGGACGATTTTTATTTCGGCTCAATTTCCAATTCAACTTCTGTTGCAGGACTTTTTAAGTTTGACCACCAGGACGTCAAGCTTAACGACGGATATCTGGAGCTGTTTATGGTTAAGGGCTTGAAGCGAAACATAGACGCCTTGAAAATGCTGAAAAAAGCAATAGCTCAGGACTATGACGGAGTGCAGATGATGATCGTTAAAACCAAAAAGGTTAAGATTACTTGCAATCAGGACGTTCCGTGGACATTGGACGGCGAGTTCGGCGGACTTCAACGTGACTGCGAGATTGAGGTTGTCCACGACGCATTTGAAATTTTCTCCGAGAATAATAAGCTGTTCTATCCGAAAGATTGAAAAAAGATTATCCCCGAAAGCGTTACAATGTGCTTTCGGGGATTTTTGTGTTTTATAGGCTTTTAAGCGTGAACCTCGCCTGCAAGTAGCTGCTTTTTTCATTTCTTAGACCGATGCCCACTGCACCTTAAAATTTACTTTAATCAACTTTTTTAAAATCATGAAGCAATTACCTCACAATAAACTCTCCGCTTTGAATATCAATTTCATTTTCACCGCCTGCAAATTTCGCACCGTGGCGGAGCTTTATTTTTCCTGTTACGCCGTCGGGAACAGTGACATTCAGCTTGATTTCATCTCCGTTGCGTTCCCAGCGAACGGAAATTTTTCCTGCCGGTGCGGTGTACCAACCCTCGGCATAGCTCATCGAGCCGACGAAGGCAGGGGAGATGACAATATAATTCGGGTCGCACACGTCGGCGTTCGGAATAATTCCGGCAAGGTTCTTGATGAACCACGCCGAGATGTCGCCGAAGAAGTGGTGATTATGCGAGAAGCCGTTCGGCGGATTGTGGGTGATACATTCAAAAAGAGTGTTTGCGTTATATTCCGTTATCCAGCTTGCAAAGGACGGATAATCGGGCTTCGCTATCATGTGAAGTGCCAGCTCTTCATAGCCGAACTCGGCGAGAACATGAAACATCGTTCTTGCACCGATAATTCCGACAGTCATGTTGTCGTTTGCATTATGAATAAGCTTGAGCAGATGAGCAAACGCTTCTTCTTTTTCATTTTCGTCAAATGCACCGTAGTAAATTGCCGCCGCCTGAGTTGTCTGATGGTTGCCGTAAACAAGAAGATTATCGTCAATAAGATGTTCACGGAAGCTTGCACGAAGCTCGTCATGAAGCTTTTGTGCAAATTCGGCACGAAGCGGCATATCGCATACTCTGAAAATTTCCGCCGCTTTTTCACATATGCCCATTGAAACAAGTGTATCGGTAACCTCAAGCGGGCAGGGTTTAACATTGTCAACGGGAAGCCAGTCGCCGAGACCGATATGAACAAGTCCCTTTTCGTAAAGTCTTGTTGAGAGGTACGAAACATAGCGGAAAATAGCCGTTGCATTATCCTCAAGAACCTTTTTGTCACCACGATACTGCCACAATCTGTACGGCAGCTCGGTAAGAACAGCATCCCACGCAGGACCGTTGCCCCATTCAAAGCCCCAGCCGCCTGTCGGCACGATTCCCGGGAGTGCACCTCTCTCGTCCTGCGATTTTCTGACACTGTGAAGCCATTCACAAAGCGTATTTTCTGCACCGAGATTCATCATGAACTGCTCGGCGGAAAGGTGAGCGTCGCCTGTCCAACCGTTTTTCTCACGGTGGGGACAATCGGTCGGGAAATAAAACATATTCGCAAGGTTGCTTCTGAGCGTTGCCTCCTGAAGCCTATTGACAAGTTCATCGGAGCAGTTGAAGCCGCCGATTTGCGGCACGTCGGCGTGCATAACAACGTATGTGAGTAAATCCTCGGTTGCCTGTCCGTCGTCGATTCCCGTAACAAAGCAGTATTGGAAGCCGTGGTAGCAGAACATCGGCTCCCAGATTTCTTCGCCCTCGCCCTTGCAGATATAAACCTGAACCTGCGTCATGCCGATGGGCTGAAATTCGCAGATATTGTGCATGTCAAGTCCGCCGTTAAAGAGACTTTCGCCGCAGGACATGACGATTTTCTGACCCTTTCTGCCTCTGATTTTCAGTCGCACAATACCCGTAATATTTTCGCCGAAATCATATATATAGCCGTCGTTGCAGTATTCCTCCTCGGGTAGAATGTGCTCGGGGAGATTCTCTCTCGGGTGAGCGATTGCCGAAATATGACCCTTATAGAAATTAACAGGCTTGAGCTCACGGATTTTCTTGATAAGTGCATGGCTGCCCTCAAGACATTCGCCGGACGGAGCCTCAACGGATATAGCATTGTTCCACTCACTGTCGTCAAAATCGGGAAGATTCCAGCCGTCGATCTCATTTCTTGCGTCGTAGCGTTCACCGCAGCGCATATCGTCAAAATAAATCGGCGAAGCGTGAACCTTAAAGCTCTCGTCGGCCTCAAAGCTTATTTCCTTGCCCTCACCTGAGCACTCAAAGCATAAGGCGAGCTTCGGTGCACTTCTCCAGCGGGCAAGCTGAAAATCCCAAACCTCGCCGCCGATCGGATTCTGCAAGCCGTTTCCCAGGGCAAAGGCGATAACGTTTTTGCCTTTTTTGAGCTTGTCTGTTAGGTCATAGCGGTCATAATAGATCAGGTCGTTTGGGTTAGAAATGTAGGGCGCAAGGCAGCCTTTTGTAAGATGCTCGCCGTTGAGCCAGAACTCATAGAAGCCGAGACCGGTTACAAGCATTTCTGCCTTTTCGGGAATAAAATCGAGTTCAAATGTTTTTCTGAGATACGGCGCAGGTACAAAATGCAGAAATTCGCAGTATTCCTTTGTTGCCGAAATAAATCTTGTGCTGTATTTCATTATAAATAAACCTCCAAAAAGAAAAAGGCAGAATCTAAATATAATTTAGATTGCATGCCTTTCTAAGTTTTAATTTTTTATTTCTTCGGTTTCAATACATTCTACGTGTTCCTCGGGTGTTTCCATAATCCTTGTATGATTGACTATAAGCATCGGAATCATGGTCAGTGTCAGAACAACTATTTCGGCTGTTCCGCCGAGTCTTACTCTGAGATAAATTGCCGCAAAGCAAATCCAAAGGAAGAATGCGATTGTAAGATTGAAGAATTTTTTGTTTGTTCTTGCCTTGTAAACAAGGAAGTAAATTACCGCCGTTGCAATACATATACCGAACAGCACGGCAAAAGCAGAGTGCAAGCTTTTTTTTGATAAGAAAAAGTTTATCAGGTTAGTTTGCGTGTCAAGCGTTTGATTCGCATAGTCGCTTGTGTACGACGGGGCGGTATATGTTTCATAATTAAGTATAAGCGTAAATCTTTTCAGCTTCTCGTTTTTGCACATTACCACACCGAACATTGCAAAAAGCGCAATAATCGAAAGAGCTTTCGGAAATTTGTGCTCAACGTTGAATTTTTCGAGTGAATAGTTAAGATTTAATACGATTGAGGCTGCAATGAGCATTCCCCAAAATATAAAAGCGATCCAGTGATCTCTGCCGACGTTGCTTGCCGTTGAAGCACGGGCTCCGTAAAGCGGATTAGGTTCAAGAAGCCTGTCATACAGCCATATGTAAGCAATCGTAACTATGCCGAAAATCAAAGAAGCATATTTTAAAGCTTTGTTTTCTTTTTTTACCATTGACACACCTCATTCAAATTATATTTCAATTTTATTCTATCATTTAAAAGAAGTTTTTTCAAGGGAAAAACGAAACTGTGATAATTTTATTATAATTTTATCATAAATTGTCTAAATTCGGGAACGCTTTCCGTTCTGAATATGAAATTTGTTCCTCGTCGCAAGCTCCAAAATCGGTCCGTCGGAAATGAGATTATCCGTGTAAACGTCTCGAAATTCGTAATCCGCAGCTTCCTCTTCCAAGCGGCGAACCTTTTCCGTGTTCTTGCAGTTTTTGCCTTTGATAAGACCCGTGGAGGGGTTCATTCTCGTTGCGACAAGAAGATCGACCCCGAGTTTGTCGCAAATGGGTTTGATTTGAAAAACAGGGGAGGCGGAGCAAACAACCGTTTTGACATCGTGCTCACGGGGTCTGAACCACTCGTTCATTTTGACCGCCTTTTCCTGCCAGAAAAGCTCGGCTTCCTTTTCGGCGTCGATCGCCTTGAGATAAGAATAAAACAGTTCCTTGGAATGTTTTTTGCTTATTTTGCGAAAGACATAGTACCCGAAAAGTCCGACAGCTTGCTTTGGAAGAAATCTGATAATTGACGGGTGACGTTTCAAGCAGAAAAGCCAAAATTCACTGCCCGATTCGCCGTTGAAAACCGTTTTGTCAAAGTCATAAAGGTCGGCAATCATAGAAAATCAACATCCTTTTTGCCGTCGAGGGTGACGAGCTTTGATTTGCCGTTGTAGACAATTTCAAATTCGCCCTTGCCGTCAAGCGTGAGCTTTGTCAGTCTGCCGTATGCCCAGTCGATATCGACCTTGACGCCGCCCTTTGCCGTAAGGCCGTGGATGTGGCCGTTTGCCCATTCGTCCGGGAGAGCCGGGAGAATGATGATACGGTTGCCGAAGCTCTGCATAAGTGCCTGTGCGATACCTGCCGTTGCACCGAAGTTGCCGTCGATCTGGAACGGCGGATGAGCGTCGAACATATTCGGGAATGTGCCGCCTCGGCCTCTCTTGTACTTGACCGGGATATAGCGAAGCTGATTGTTGATGAGCTTGATGACCTTGTTCTTGTCCCGCAGTCTTGCCCAGAAGTTGATTTTCCAGCCCAAGCTCCATCCCGTGCCGCCGTCGCCTCTGTTTTCGAGCGTCTTTTTAGCGTAGGAAGCCAAAACGGGGGTGCGCTCAACATCAATGAGATTTGCCGGGTGAAGAGCGTAAAGATGGGAAACGTGGCGGTGATGCTTGTCAAAGCCCTTTTCGTCATAGTACCATTCCATAAGTCCGCCGTCCTTGCCCTGCTTGAGTGGAAGCAGACGGGGGAGAGCCTCTCCGGTTCTGCGGCCGATGTCGTTCTCAATGCCGAGGGCATCATATGCCGAGCGAAGGTTTGTGAAAAGATCAGTGACAATTTCCATTGTCATGTATGTTGTTTTGCTGACAGAGGTTTCCTTGCCATTCACCATGTATTCGTTCTCGGGCGAGGTCGAGGGACAGAGAATAAGATATCCGTTGCCGTCGTCGATGAGCATATCAAGGCAGAAGCGTGCGTTTTCCTCCATGATGGGAATTGCCGTTTCCCTAAGATAATCCTTATCAAGAGTGTACTCGTAATATTCATAAAGATGGCGGCAGAACCATGCGCCTGCCATCGGCCAGAACGACCAAACGGGATTTCCTCCCGAGGGAGTTGTGATTCGCCAAAGGTCAACGTTGTGGTGGCAGCATGTGCCGTCAACGCCGTAGAACTGCTTTGCTGTCTCCTTGCCGGATTCCGCAATTTCACCGATAAACTTAATGAGAGGCATGTTCATCTCGGGCAGCGAGCACATCATCGTCGGCCAGTAGTTCATCTCCGTGTTGATATTAACAGTATAGTTTGAACGCCAGGGAGAGCACATTGTGAATGTCCATATTCCCTGCAGGGTCATAGCCTGCGAGCCTTCACGGGAAGCGGAAACGGTGAGATAACGGCCGTAGTTAAAAAGCAGGCAGTAAAGATTGTTATCATTCTTTCTGCTGTGGAGAAAATCATGAATTCTGCGGTCTGTCGGAACATTGTCCTTTTTGCTTTCGCCGAGGTCAATCGAAACACGGTTGAAATACGGGCTGAAATCATTTATATGGTCAGCCTTGACCTCTTCAAAGCCCTTGCTTATTGAACTGTCAAGACGTGAAACGCAGATGCTCTTATAGTCCTTCTGCGACTGAGTAACCGGCTTGTTCCAGCTTTCAAAATTGTCCTCCGCAGTCAGATAAATCGTTGCATATGTCGCATCGGTAACGTGAAGATGATTCTTGTTCGCCTTGAGTTTACCGTCGGTGTCTATCTTAAATGCACAGCGGAAGCTGATGCCCTGTCTTTCGCCGTCCTCGTATGTGCAGATGGGGTCGCCGTTGTTTTCTTCAATATGTGTCGGAGCGATACCGTCAAGAAAATATGCATTGCCGTCCGTCGTGACCTCGTGACGAAGCTCACAGTCAACCATAGCCTTGAAGTCGAGCTTATTCTTGCCCTCTGCCGTCATTCTGTAGACAAGCACCTTGTCGGGGAAGCTGATGAAGCTCTCACGGGCATAATTCGTCTCGCTCGAATTGTAGCTGACCGTTGCGATTCCCGTTTCAAGGTCAAGATCACGGATGTAATCCCTCGGACACATGTTCTTCATTGAAGTTATCATGAGCTTGCCGAGCTGGAGATACCATTCCGACGGATCGCCGTGGAAATTTTCTTCAATATAATCCCTTGCCTCGATTTTCTTATCCTCAAGGATGAGCTCACGGCCTTTTTTGAAGTGCTCAACCTTGTTCTCTACCCTATAGCCGTGGCATGAGCCCGACCAAAGTGTATCAAGATTGAGACCGAGCGTTTCCGTCTCAACTCCGCCGAACACCATTGCGCCGAGGCTGCCGTTTCCGATAGGTAAAGCCTCGACCCATGCAGTTGCAGGGTGGCTGTACCATAAATATTGAGAACCTTTTTTCAAGGAAATAACCTCCCGAATATTTTTATAATGTCAAGTATAACGTATTGTTCATATTAAAGTCAATCAATTATCTTGCAATTTTCATAAATTTATTATAAAATAACTGTGATTGGATTTATTAACGGGATTTTTAGGAGGCATAATGTCAGAAAAGATTTTAATTATCGGCGCAGGTGCGGCCGGACTTATGGCGGCAGGTACAATATCGGGCAGGGGCAAGGATGTCACTATCCTTGAACGAAACGATAAGCCGGCGAGAAAGGTCGCTATAACGGGTAAGGGCCGATGCAACGTAACAAACAACTGCAGGGAGCTTTCCGAGCTTATTGCCAATGTTCCGACAAACGGCAGATTCCTTTACAGCGCATTTTCAAATTTTATGCCGCAGGACACAATAGAGCTTATTGAGGACATGGGTGTTCCGCTCAAATGCGAGAGGGGAAACAGAGTTTTTCCTTGCTCGGATAAGGCGATGGATATTGTCGATGCACTCGTTCATTACGGAACCGACGACGGAGCGGAGATAATTCATGGCAGAGCCGGGGAGCTTATTATAAAGGACGGAGTGCTTAAAGGTGTTCGTACTTTTGACGGTGAGGAGATAGCCGCAGATAAAGTAATTATCGCAACGGGAGGAAAATCCTATCCGCTGACCGGTTCAACGGGTGACGGCTACGAGCTTGCAAGACAGGCGGGTCATACGATAATCGAGCCTAAGCCGTCGCTTGTGCCGCTCAATGCACACGAGGGCTTCTGCACTGACCTTATGGGACTTTCATTGAGAAACGTCACGATGAAGGTCATTGACACAAAGAAGAAAAATAAAATCATATACGATGATTTCGGTGAGATGCTTTTCACCCATTTCGGAATTTCGGGACCGATGGTTCTTTCGGCAAGCTCGAGGATCCGTGATATGGAGCCGGGCAGGTATATTGTTTCAATCGACCTCAAGCCGGCGCTCACCGAGGAACAGCTCGACGCACGAATTCTCAGAGATTTTTCGGGGAATACTAATAAGGATTTCATCAATTCGCTCGGTGCACTTTTGCCGAGGAAGCTGATTCCCGTTGTCGTCAAGCTCAGCGGGATCAAGGCAAACGAAAAGGTCAATCAGATAACCAAGGAGCAAAGGCATAAGCTGGTTGCGCTTCTCAAGAATTTTAAGGTTACGGTCAAGAGCTTTCGACCGATAGACGAGGCGATAGTGACCTCGGGCGGCGTAAAGATTTCCGAGATCGACCCAAAGACCATGCAGTCAAAGCTTCTCCCCGGGCTTTACTTTGCAGGCGAAGTGATTGACGTTGACGCATACACGGGCGGATTTAATTTACAAATTGCTTTTTCGACCGGACGTTTAGCCGGCGAAAACGTATAACGGAGGTATATTTTATGGCTATAAATATTGCTATTGACGGTCCTGCCGGTGCAGGAAAGAGCAGCACGGCCAAGCTTGTCGCAAAGAAGCTCGGCTACATCTATGTTGATACCGGTGCACTTTACAGAACGGTCGGACTTTATTCGATAAGAAAGGGCATTGACACCAAGGACGCAGAAAAGGTTATCGCTACTCTGCCCGACATTAAGGTGGAGCTTAAATTCGTTGACGGTGCTCAGCATGTTTTTCTTAACGGCGAGGACGTTTCCGAGGATATCAGAACGCCGGAGGCGTCAATGGGTGCGTCAAATGTCTCGGCTATCCCGAAGGTAAGAGAATTTCTCTTTGATTTGCAGAGAAGCATTGCCGCCGAGAACAACTGTATAATGGACGGCAGAGATATCGGAACGGTTGTTTTGCCGAACGCAGATGTTAAAATTTTCCTTACGACCTCAGTTGAGGAGAGAGCAAACAGACGTTATAAGGAAATGCTTGAAAAAGGCGAAGAAGCGGATTATAACGATATTTTGGAAGATATCAAAAAGCGTGATTATCAGGACAGCCACAGAGAGGTTGCTCCGCTCAAGCAGGCGGATGATGCGATTTATGTCGATAACGGCGGCTATAACCTTGAAGACGGCGCAGAAGATCTTCTCAGAATTATCAAAGAGCATTTGAAGTGATAAAATAAATTTCCTTGGTGCGTTGCGGACATCGCATCCTGCGTCGTCCGCCTCCCCTAAAGGGCAGCAAGAGCGGTTAGAAATATTCTCCCGTTGCTCCTACAAGGGCGATAAGAATAAACTGTATTCGCTCATCCGCTATAATCGATCGGGCACAATCGGCTCAGATAATGGTGATTTTAATGGACATATTTTTAGAATTGGTTAATAACCGTTGGATATTTTTATCCTATTTTTTTGTTGTTTTTATTTTATTAACCGTTGAATGCAAAGAGATTCTGTGCTTTTACTTTTTTGCTGATAAACCTAAATCATTTAAGAAAAAATATAAAAAGACGCATAACTTTTTATACAGAGCATTTTTCGGGTTCGTTTTTAACAACGAATATATGCGAATTTCAAGATACTACAAATATATCGTCAGGTTCTATATAACATATTTAGTTCCTGTTGTAACATATTTTTCACTTGTTATTTTTTCTTGCTTTATAGATACTTCGGACCAAAGACAAACAGATCTTTTCGGTCTGCTAATGATTAGTCTTTTCTTTATTACTGCGGTATATGATATATGGTACATAGCACACAGCGAAAAAGAAAAGGGCTTTTGCTGGTTTCTTCCCACAACATGGAAAAGATCCCATTTTCATATGGAATTACCAGATGGCAAAAAGAGGGAAAAATTAAAGAAAAAGGGAAAAAAATTATAATGAGTATTTATGCTCGGTAAATTTTGCACACATTATTAAAAGGAAGGGTCATTATGGCATACAAATACAATTATGAATCGGACAAGAGCCACTTCCTTTACAAGATCATAAGACCTCTTGCAAAGATAGTTGTAAACTCAAGATACAAAATAACCTACGTCGGCATTGAAAATGTTCCGACCGACAGGGGCATTATCCTTGCGTCAAACCACATTACGGCTATGGATCCGATTATTATCGGAGTCGGCTGTAAGGTGAAGTTCCATTTCATCGCAAAGGAGGAGCTTTTTGAGAAGAAAACAGTCGGCTGGTTTCTTACCAACCTCAATGCTTTTCCCGTTGACAGAAGCAAGTTCGATTTTCCGGCGATGAATCATGCCGTCAAGGTAGTTGAGGACGGCGGTGCACTCGGCATTTTTCCCGAGGGCACACGCTCTCACGATTTTAAGCCGCACGAAGCCAAGGGCGGAGTCTGCTATGTTGCGAAAAAATGCAAATGCGACGTTGTCCCGGTTTCAATCTATACAAGCGACGAGGCCAAAAAGGGAACAAGACTGACAGTCCGCTACGGCAAGCCGATAAAATATGAGGAGCTTGATTTCCACGACGATGTTGACAAGATGAAGGATCTCCGTTACGGCTCGGCTCTCATAATGGACAGAATAAAAGAGCTTTGGAGGTTAGGCCATGCAGATTAAGTTAGCGAAAACCGCCGGCTTCTGCTTCGGCGTGAACCGTGCCGTTGACCGCCTTTATCAAATGGTGAGAAGCGGCGAAAAGGTATGCACCCTCGGACCGATAATACATAATCCGCAGGTTATCGACGACCTCAGAAGCAAGGGCGTTATAATAGCAAATTCGATTGACGAAATTCCCGAAAAAACAAAGCTTGTTCTCAGAACCCACGGCGTTGAGAAGCAGGTGATTGACGAATTAAAGGCGAGGGGATACGAATACTGGGACGCCGCATGTCCGTTCGTTAAGAAAATACATAAGATTGTGACGGATAATTCGGACGAGAATTCAATCGTTCTCATCGCAGGAGACGCAAACCACCCCGAGGTTCAGGGCATAAAAAGCTACTGCAAGGGCGAGGTTATTGTGTTCAAAAATCTCGAAGAGCTTGAAAAAGCGGAAATAAACTGCGAAAAAAGAATAATAGTAGTCGCCCAAACCACTTTTAATACGGTAGAATGGGAAAAATGTTTAAAAAAATTAAAAAAAGACTATACAAAAGCTTTAATTTTTGATACAATATGTAATGCTACTAATGAGCGGCAGGACGAAGCCATCAGTTTGGCCGAGGAATGTGACGCAATGATCATAGTAGGAGGGCGGCAAAGTTCCAACACAGTGAAGTTGAAGGCTGTGTGTGAAAACTGCTGTCCGACCTATCTTATCGAAACGGCGGATGAGCTGAACAGTATCAGCTTCCAAGGATGTCGAAAGGTGGGTGTCACCGCAGGAGCATCGACTCCGGCGGCAATCATAAAGGAGGTACTTTCAACAATGTCAGAAAATGTAAACGCAAACCCGATTGAAAATGCAGAGGAGGTGGCAAAAACTTCCGCTGAAGATCTTGATTTTATGGAGGCGCTCGAAGAGTCTCTTAACAATATGAGCACCGAGCAGAAGGTTGTCGGTGTAGTCACAGGTATTTCACCGAGTGAGATCCAGGTCGATATCGGCAGAAAGCAGACAGGTTATGTTCCTGTCGACGAGTACAGTGCAGACCCGACAGCAGATCCGATGAAGGAACTCAAAATCGGCGACGAGATCAAGCTCATTATCATGAAGACAAACGACCAGGAAGGCACAGTTATGCTTTCCAAGAAGAGATACGACGCTCAGGGCGCTTGGGAAAAGATCGAAGCTGCCAAGGAGAACGACGAGGTCGTTACAGGTACAGTTACAGACGTTGTCAAGGGCGGCGTTATCGTAATCGTAAACGGCGTAAGAGTATTCGTTCCGGCATCTCTTGCCACAGCTTCAAGAGGAGATTCTCTTGACGATCTTCTCAAGACAAAGGTTGACCTCAAGATTATCGAGGTTAAGTCGGAGCGCGGCCGCAAGAAGGCTATCGGCTCAATCAAGGCTGTTATCAGAGAGGCTCGCAAGGCTGCTGAAGAAGCTTTCTGGGCACAGGCAGAAGAGGGACAGGTTTACCACGGTGTGGTTAAGTCACTCACAAACTACGGCGCATTCGTTGATATCGGCGGCGTAGACGGAATGGTACATATTTCCGAGATGTCTTGGAAGAGAATCAAGCATCCTTCAGAGGTTCTTTCCGTCGGTCAGGAGATTGAGGTTTATATCAAGAGCCTTGATAAGGAGAACAAGAAGATTTCTCTCGGCTACAAGAAGGCTGAGGATAATCCTTGGGAGATCCTTCGTCGTGACTATCCGGTTGATACAGTTATCGATTCAGAGATCGTCGGTCTCACAACATTCGGTGCATTTGCAACCGTTATCCCGGGTATCGACGGACTTATCCACATTTCTCAGATCGCAGACCAGAGAATCGGCAAGCCGGCCGATGTTCTTAAGATCGGCGAGAAGGTTAAGTGCAAGATCACCGCTATCGACTTTGATAAGAGCCGTGTAAGCCTTTCAATCCGTGCTCTTCTTCCTAAGGCCGACGAGGCTGCTGAGGATGCAGCTGAGGAAGCTCCGGCTGAAGAAGCTCCGGCAGAGGAAGCGGCAGAAGTTCCTGTTGAGGAATAATTCAATCATAATCAACACTCCGAAAAGCTTAAAGGCCTTTCGGGGTGTTTTTTATTTTAATATGTTTTGATGCAGTGAGATTCATGAAATGCATAATTCGCAGGGTGTCTCGCTCATTCTTTTACGTTGCGTTCAGCCTCCCCTGATTGTTAGGGGAGGTGGCTTCGGCGGATTGCGCCGAAGACGGTGGGGTTAATTAAATTTTCAGCAAACTCTTTACAAAACCCCTCAGTCGGCTACGCCGCCAGCGAGAAGTGTGCACGACGAAGTCGTGACGGAGGGAGTTTAAGTCTGATGAAACCTCACTCCCTCAGTCGGCTTCGCTGACAGCTCCCCCGGAGGAGGAGCCCATTATCACTTTCGCCGCAGCGAGACGGGGAACCGCTTGCGGTGGTGGGGATTTGAACCTTGATGTTTAATCTTTTTAGTTGTTAAATTGCTATTGAAATATCCCCTCCGTCGTCAAAGACGACACCTCCCCTTGCAACAAGGGGAGGCTTGGATAATTTCTGCTGACTTTTCCATAATACAAAAACCAAACGCTCCCTTACATCTGCAAGAGAGCGTTAATTTTATATTCCGTTAGATTACCAAACAATATTTGTGAAAGTCTCTGTGCTGACGATATCCTTGACCGAAACGTTACCGAAAACTCTAATATCTGCCTGAATATCTGCGGCGGCGGAGAACTCGGCGGCAACGAGCTTGCCTGTCTTTGAGTCAACCTTTGCGTAAACATAGCCGTCGTGATAGCTCATGTTGATGGACTTGATGCCCGGAACCATTTTGCCTGCTTCCGCAGCGTCAATAACAGACATTACTCTGCCGTAGCTGCTCTTTTCACCCTTTGAAGGATTCTGTTCCTTGCCGAGCGTAAGTCTGATTTCATAGTACTGACCGCTTGTTTTGATCGTTGCGTTTGCGACGTCCTGCTCTCTGAGCTTGCTCGACCATTCAAAACCTGCGGCAGGGAAGTCGTCCTTGATATCGTCGCTGCCTTTTTTCATTGTTGTGCTCTTGTTTGCGGCAACGAGCTTAATGAGGTTCTGCGAGATTCCGTCTGTGCTTCCTTTAACCTCTCTTACCATCTTTTTGTTATAGCCAACCTTGGCCGCCTTTGCCTTGTTGAGAGCTGTGTTGCAATAGTTGATGATTTCAGCCTTGCTCATTTGCTTGCTTGCACTCGGCTTTGTGGCTGTCTTATTGCCGGATGTGCCTGAACCCGTCTGCGACGAGCCTGAGCCTGTGTCGCCTGCCTGAGTGCTGTCGGGCTGAGCGGCGTCGGTCTGATCTGTGCCGGCCGCATCGGTTACGGCGTCACCGTTTGCACCGCTGTCAATGATAGGCGAATCTGTCGGTATACTGTCTGTGCCGTAAGAAGCACCGCCCTCTTGAACCTGTGACGATGTTGCGGTCGCCTTGATCATGTCAGCGACCTTGTTGGTTGAAATAACTGCCGATATGCAAATGCCTGCAACGCAGAGAACCGCCGTTGCCGATTTGATAAGCTGTTTGCCGGTTTCATTGCTCATGGTATTATCCTCCTGAATTTTGGTAACTTAATAATATAATTATTTTGCCGATTTGTCAATCCCTTTAATGTTAAAGTGAATTAATCATTGACAGAAGATCGACCCAGAAAAGTCTGCCGTTAAAGTTTTCTCTCTGTGCGCCCTGGAGCGTTGTGTGGTCGCCCTTGACAACCTCCATTATGTTCCAAACGCCGGTTCTAACATTTGAGCTGTCGTATTGCACTGACGGTGCACCGATCGGGGCGAGAGCGGAATATGTGTTCACAAGACCGTCGTTTGCCTGCCATCTTTCATCAATAACATAGCCGCCGGGAGTTTTGCCGGTATATGAGCAAAGAATTTTTGCAGACTGAGTGTATTGAGAAGCAATAAGCTTGTTGTCGGGGAGGCAGTTGCCGTCCTCGTCACGGTATGTTCCGTCACAGGCGTACGAAAAATAGTAAATGCAGGAAACTGTTGATATTCGCTTGTTGAGAGCCATTGCATTGTCGATCATCATATCGTAAAGTGCGTTGTCCGAAAATTTGGGAATGATTGCTGCGGCGGAGTTGAAGCCGTTCACGATTGCCGCTGCCGCATTGTGACTGACGCAGTAAGCCGTTGTTCCGTTGTGAGGGGAGGAAAGAGTTACAATGCTGTATATCCAGTTCGATTTACCTCCCGTGAAGAGCGGTGAAACATCGGAGCTTGTTTTTTCGCTTTCATCACCGTTTGCCATAAGCTCTGCCAACATTCTGACGGTAGCTCCGCCGAAGGAGTGACCGAAAAGATTTACCTTTTTCTCTGCACTCCAGTCATCAATCAGTCGGCATTCGGAATAGTCCTTTCCGAAACGGTCATGGCGGCACCTTTTGCTGTGAGCCTCACCGTAATCCGTAACAGTGCCCATAAGCTGAGCGTAAAGCTCACAGGCTCTGTCCCATGCACTGCCGGCAGGTGCAACTGTTGCGGCGTGGCAGTCAAAGCCACGGGCATTGAGATATTTCATGAGGTCGCCGTTTCTGACGCCCCAGTACGGGAAAAGCTTGTAAACATCATCATATTCGCCCCAGCCGGAAAAGCCATGGACGAAAACATTTGTATATTCCGTGTTGAAGCTTTCCTTATTGACATCGGCATGGGGAATATTAAGCATCGGAAAAAGAAACATTATTATTGAAATAAAAAGAGAAATAATTTTTGTCATGTAGGACTTCCTTTCAAAAATACTTGAATTTTATCTAAATATATATTATTATTTATTTAAGAATTTGTCAATCTTCAAATGACGAAATTTGTCCGGAAAGGGCGGTTATTATGCATTACAGAAGAAACGGTGATATCATAAGCGTAAGGTTAAGCATTGGCGAAGACATTGTGACGTCATTGCTTGAGCTTGGTGAAAAAGAAAATATCGGATTTGCACAGGTCAACGGCATCGGAGCCGTCAGCCGTGCAACGGTCGGCTTCTATAATCTCGAAAAGGGAGAATATATGCCGAAAACCTTTGACGAGCCGATGGAAATTGTTTCCCTGCTCGGAAACATGACAAGAAAGGACGGCAAGCCGTATCTTCATCTTCATGCCTCTTTCTCAGGTGAGGACTGCAATGTTGTCGGCGGACATCTGACCGAGGCCATTATCGGCGTTACGGCGGAGATTTTTGTCAATATCATTGACGGAGAGATGAATCGTCGGGTTCACCCTGTTACGGGTATAAATATTTTTGACATTTAAGAAAAATTATATAAATGGTTTTAAAGCGGTTTTTCTTGACAAAACGGCAAAAATATCATATTATTAAATTAAAATAAAAGAGGGCGTGGTGTGTCTATGTTTCAGTCTTTAGTTGCTGCTTGGGTCGCATTGGTCATGGCGTTTGTAAGCTTTGTTCCGGGCTTTGTTGTGCCGGAGGATAAATCCGGCGAGACGGACAAAAGCTACCCTTATATTTTCGTTCACGGCTTTCTCGGCTGGGGCGAGGATGAAGGCATAAACCAGGATTTCTCCTATTGGGGCGCAACATCCTGCCACCTTATGCAAAAGCTCAGAGAAAAAGGCATAGAGTGCCGTGATGCTTCAGTTGGTCCGTTCTCGAGTAACTGGGACAGAGCGTGTGAGCTTTATGCACAGCTGACCGGCACACGTGTTGACTATGGCGAGGCTCATTCCAAGAAGCATAAGCATCTTCGCTATGGCAGAACGTACACGGAGCCGATTGTCAAAAACTGGGGCGAGAAGGATGAAAATGACCTTATGAATAAGGTTAATCTTATCGGACATTCCTTCGGCGGAAATACAATCAGACTTTTGCAGGGTCTTCTTTCAAAAGGCGATCCGGATGAGATTGCAGCCACGGATGCCAATGATATTTCTCCGCTCTTTACAGGCGGTAAAGCAAACTGGGTGAATTCCGTTACCACGATTTGCTCTCCGAACAACGGAACAACACTTGCTTATATAGCTAATGACCTTAACCTTATTGAAATAGGTGAAATAGCTTTGTTCCTGTATGCTGCCGTTCTGGGACGTTCACCGCTCAACGGATATGTCGATTTCCATCTTGAGCAGTTCGGACTGACGTTTGTTCCCGGAGAGAAGACAACGGTCAACCATGTTTATAAAGCGCTGCATACAATACTGCAGCAGAAGTATGATAACGTTGCGTTTGACCTTTCGTGCGAGGGCGCAAAGGCTCTCAACGACAGGCTCTCTCTTGATGACAATGTTTATTATTATTCCTATGCGTTCAGAACTACCGTTGACAGTCCTATAACCGGTAAGGCGCAAATCGCTTTGCCGAGCACGCTGTTCATTCTCCGTGCATATTCAGAGATGATGGGTGTATATTCCTCAAATCCCGATGCACCGTTTCCGATTGATGAATCGTGGAAACCGAATGACGGACTTGTCAATGTCGTTGCCGCTCAGTATCCGTTCGGTGATGCACATACCGACTATGACCCGAATAATATTCAGACGGGAATATGGAACGTTATGCCTGTAAGCACGGGTGACCACGGCAATGCGATAGGAATAGGTGTTGACGAAGAATCGTTGCTTGATTATTATATGGGCATGATTACGATGATTGAGAATCAGCCGATTACCGATTGATAAATTTTTTAAAAATTGAATAAATGAGCACCTCCGGGACAAATTAAAACCGGAGGTGTTTTTTCTTGAAGCAGTGTGTTCGGATAATCAGCATGATCTGTTTTTTCGTTTCGGGCGTTATTATGATGCTCATTATTGTGGGATATGTCCGTATCCCCGACGAAATGACGATTGGTGAATATGATGAAATGAACGTCGGAAAAACATATGTCTGCCGTGCTCTTGTGAACCATGGTGCAGAGGATGCTTCTCCCGTCGAAACCGAATACATGACCTCCGTTAAGCTCTTTAATGTTTTTCCCATAAAATCCGCCAAGGTTAAGGTCTCACGCCGAAAATACGTTGTCCCCGGCGGAAACGCTTTCGGAATTCGCCTGTACACAAAAGGCGTAATGGTTATCCGTGTTGACGCAGTAACAACTGCGTCGGGTAACGTCAGTCCGGGAAAGTCGGCCGGACTTAAAGAGGGAGACATGATAATCTCCGTTGACGGTGTTGAAGTCTACCGAAACAGAGAGCTTTCGGCGATGTTTGCCTCGAGCAACGGCAAAACGCTGAAGCTGAAAATCGAGCGAGATGCAAAGACAAGGGATATTGATTTTACCCCTGTTCTTTGTTCGGAGGACTCAACCTACAAGGGCGGTCTTTGGATAAGAGACAGCACTGCGGGGATAGGTACGGTTACTTGGTATGACAGGACGAACGGAATTTTTGCAGGTCTCGGTCATGCCGTGTGCGATACGGATACGGGAGAAATAATGCCTCTTTCGGGCGGAGATGCGGTCGAAGCTCAGATAAAGGGGTGCTATAAGGGCACAAGCGGCAGTGCCGGTGAGCTGTGCGGAGTTTTCTCCGCCGGCACTATAGGAAGCCTTTATATAAACGGCGAAACAGGCGTTTACGGAATCATGGATTCCTTTGACGAGAGCAGTCGGGTTGTTCCTGTTGCTCTGCGTCAGGAGGTTAAAACCGGTGCTGCCCGGATCATATGTACGGTTGACGACACAGGCTCGGCTTATTACGATATTGAAATTGAAAAGATTTTTGACAGCAAGGATAATCAGAGAAACCTTGTCCTGCGTGTTACCGACCCGAAGCTGCTCGAAAAAACAGGCGGCATAGTTCAGGGAATGAGCGGCAGCCCTATCATTCAGAACGGAATGCTTGTCGGAGCGGTCACGCATGTTTTTGTTGATGACCCGGCCGAGGGCTACGGAATCTTTGCTCAGAATATGACGGATACCGCCGAGGGAGTGGAGGAGTATCTCAAAGCTTCATAAAGTAATGTCAATTTACACAAATTATAACAAATAATCTCAAAATAATTGCCTCTTTGTTCCGTTGACTTTAGTTTAACGCTATGTTAAAATGTAAACACATAAGAGAGGTTCTTTGTGACTGACGGAATTGTGGATCACCACAGGGGAGCAAAGGACAATATAGGCCGACCGTCTGGGCACAGTTAAGGTTTATCCTGCCTTAATTGTGCCCTTTTTTAAAAGGAGGATTTTCATGAAAAAAGTTGGAATTATCATGGGAAGCGACAGCGATCTGCCGATTGTTCAGAAAGCAATCGACACGCTCAAAGCATTCAACGTCCCCTATGAGGTGCACATCTTCTCTGCACACCGAACACCCGGAGAGGCTGCGGAATTCGCTCAAAACGCCCAGTCAAACGGTTTCGGTGTCCTCATTGCAGCCGCAGGAATGGCGGCTCATCTGGCAGGAGCAATTGCGGCTCAGACCGTTTTGCCCGTCATCGGAATACCCTGTAAATCAAATACACTTGACGGCATTGACGCCTTGCTGTCTACTGTACAAATGCCTTCCGGCATACCGGTTGCTACAGTAGCGATTAACGGAGCAGTCAATGCCGCTTTGCTTTCTATACAGATTCTGGCTCTTTCAGAGCCGGAGCTTGCCGAAAAGCTTCGTGAAAAGCGCACGGCGGACTCGGCGGCCGTTTTGGAAAAAGATAAAAACATTGCATCAAATTTATAATTTATAACAAATAAAATCAAGGAGGATTTCAAATCATGAAAAAATGTGAACAGCTTTACGAGGGCAAGGCAAAAAAGGTTTTTGCAACAGAGGATCCCGAGTACGTTATCGTTTCCTACAAGGACGATGCGACGGCATTTGACGGTCTCAAGAAAGGCACGATCACCGGCAAGGGCGTTGTAAACAACAAGATGTCAAACTATCTCATGCAGCTTCTTGAAAAGCAGGGAGTTCCCACTCACTACGTTGAGGAGCTTTCGGACCGTGAGACGGTTGTGCGCAAGGTTTCAATCGTTCCTCTCGAGGTTATTATCAGAAATATTTCCGCCGGTTCTTTTGCAAAGCGTTACGGCGTTGAGGAAGGCATAGTATTTTCCGAGCCTACAATCGAGTTTTCATATAAAAACGATGATCTTCACGATCCTCTTCTCAATTCATATCATGCTCTTGCTCTCGGCCTTGCAACCAAGGAGGAGATTGAGAATATCAAGTCAATGGCATTCAAGGTCAATTCGGTTCTTAAGGAGTATTTCAAGAGCCTTAACGTAACTCTTGTTGATTTCAAGCTTGAGTTCGGCAAGCTCTCTGACGGCACGATCGTTCTCGCCGACGAGATTTCTCCCGATACCTGCCGCTTCTGGGACAGCAAGACAAACGAGAAGCTTGACAAGGATCGTTTCCGCCGTGACCTTGGCGGAGTTGAAGATGCCTATGCAGAAATGATGAAGAGAGTTTTCAAATAAGAAACGGAGCTTTTTATGTCTAATATACATGAAGAATGCGGAGTTTTCGGCGTTTATGCCACCGAATCGTATGATATTGCAAGTACCGTCTATTACGGTCTTTATGCCCTCCAGCACAGAGGACAGGAATCCTGCGGAATCGTTGTAAACGATGACGGACTTTTTACCACATATAAGGACACAGGCCTTGTCAATGATGTTTTCACCCCCGACCATCTTAATCAGTTCGGTCAGGGCAATATCGCAATAGGTCATGTCCGTTACGGCACAACGGGCGGCTCGGCAAGAGATAACGCTCAGCCGATAGTTGTCAACCACATTAACGGCCATGTTGCCCTCGCTCATAACGGAAATCTCACCAATTCCTATGAGCTGCGCAGTGCGCTTGAGCTGAAAGGTTCGATCTTCCACACAACATCGGATACCGAGGTCATCTCGTACATTATAACCGAGGAAAGACTTACGGCTCCCTCGATCGAGGAGGCAGTCAACAGAGCCGTTGACCGTATCAAGGGTGCCTATTCCCTTGTTGTAATGTCGCCTACAAAGATGATTGCGGTTCGTGACAAAATGGGCTTCCGTCCGCTTTGCATCGGCAAGCTTCCCGAGAACGGCGGATATGTTGTCGCCTCCGAGAGCTGTGCGCTTGACGCAGTCGGTGCGGAGTTTGTCCGAGATGTTGAGCCGGGTGAAATTGTTGTTTTCGACGGCAAAACCGTTCGCAGCATTAAGGATCATTGCAACAAAGAGAAGCCGCACACCTGCGTTTTTGAGTACATATATTTTGCCCGTCCCGATTCCGTGATCGACGGTGCAAGCGTGCATGAAGCAAGAATTCGTGCAGGTGCATTTTTGGCTCTTGAGCACCCCGTTCAGGCGGATGTTGTTATCGGCGTTCCCGATTCGGGACTTGACGCCGCTCTCGGCTTTGCAAAGCAGTCGGGCATTCCCTATGAAATCGGATTTATTAAAAATAAATATATCGGCAGAACGTTCATTTCACCGGGGCAGAAGAGCCGTACAAATCAGGTGCGTATCAAGCTCAACCCGATCACGAATGTTATCAAGGGCAAAAGAGTAGTCATGATCGACGACTCGATCGTCAGAGGAACAACCTGTGCAAGAATCGTAAAGCTTCTCAGGAATGCCGGTGCAAAGGAAATTCATATGCGTGTTTCCGCTCCTCCGTTCCTCAACCCCTGCTATTACGGCACGGACATTGATTCCCGAGATAATCTTATCGCCTGCCACCATACGGTTGACGAGATAGCAAAGATTATCGGCGTTGATTCCCTCGGCTATCTCAGTGTTGACAATGTTAAAAAGATTGCCTGCGGCGACCTCGGCAAGGGCTATTGCACAGCCTGCTTCGACGGCGATTATCCGACCGAAGTGCCGACCGAGACGCACAAGAGCAAGTTTGAATGTAAAATTTCCGAAAGACAAAAGGAGATAAAGTGATGAATATACAATCACGTTCCGAAAGCTACGCCGCAGCAGGCGTAGATATAACGGCAGGCTACAAGGCTGTCGAACTGATGAAATCACACATTGCAAGAACAATGACCTCGGGCGTTTGCTCCGATGTCGGCGGTTTCGGCGGACTGTTCGAACTTGACACAACGGGAATCGAAAAGCCTGTCCTCGTCAGCGGCACGGACGGTGTCGGCACAAAGCTCAAGCTTGCTTTTCTCATGGATAAGCATGACACGGTCGGCATTGACTGCGTTGCAATGTGCGTCAATGATATTATTTGCTGCGGAGCAAAGCCGCTTTTCTTCCTTGACTATATCGCATGCGGCAAGAATGTTCCCGAAAAAATCGCTTCCATCGTTTCCGGCGTTGCCGAGGGCTGCGTTCAGAGCGGTGCGGCTCTTATCGGCGGTGAAACGGCTGAGATGCCGGGCTTCTATCCGGTTGACGAATATGACCTTGCAGGCTTCTCTGTCGGCGTTGTCGATAAGTCAAAGATACTTGACCCATCAACGATGAAAGCCGGAGATGTTGTTATAGCTCTCCCGTCGAGCGGAGTTCATTCCAACGGATTCTCGCTTGTCAGAAAGGTTTTTGACGTCGAAAACAGCGATATCAAGTCTCCCCGCGAGGAGCTTGGCGGCAAGTCGATCGGCGAGACGCTTCTCACTCCCACAAAGATTTATGTAAAGCCTGTGCTTGCGCTTCTTGAGCAGGTTAAGGTCAAGGGAATTTCACACATCACGGGCGGCGGCTTCTACGAGAATATTCCGAGAAGCATTCCCGACGGACTCGGCGCAGTAATTGACCGTAAGAATGTTAAGGTGCTCCCGATTTTCGACCTCATTGCAAAAGAGGGAGGAATCTCCGAGAGAGATATGTTTAATACATTCAATATGGGCGTCGGCATGAGCATTGTTGTTGCTCGGGAGGATGCCGATAAGGCTATTGAAATTCTCCGGGCGAACGGCGAGGACGCTTATGTAATCGGAAAAATTGAAAATTCAGAGGATAAAATTACGATATGCTGAAAACTTTTCGTGAAAGCCTGTGCGCAGGAATTCTCATAACAATCGGCGGAACGGTTTTTCTCTCGTGTGAAAACAAAACGGCCGGAGCGGTGCTCTTTTCGGTTGCGCTTCTTTGCATCTGCTATAAAGGCTACTACCTTTTCACGGGAAAAATCGGCTACATAGTCGAACAGCATAAGAAGCAGGATTTTCTGAATCTCGCTGTCGGACTTTTCGGCAACCTCATTGCAACGTTTCTGCTCGGAATGCTGCTGCGGACGGTTCTGCCGAATATCGGCGAAAGGGCGGCGGAGATGTGTTCGGCAAAGCTGGCTCAATTTCCGTTGTACTCGTTTATCCGTGGCTTTTTCTGCGGAATACTGATGTACCTCGCCGTCAGCATTTATAAGGAGAAAAATTCCGTTTTGGGCGTTCTCTTTTGCGTGCCGGTGTTTATTCTGTGCGGCTTTGAACATTCGATTGCCGACATGTTTTATTTCGGAATATCCGGAATATTTGACACAAAAATAATTTTCTTTATGGCTCTCATTGTTGCCGGCAATACGCTCGGCGCAATGGTTTTACCTTTACTAAAAGGAGTACATACAAATGAAAAACAAGGCTAAGATTGCCGTTCTTGTTTCGGGCGGCGGAACGAATCTTCAGGCTCTTATTGACGCTCAGCAAAACGGAATAATCAAAAGCGGCGAAATTGCGCTTGTTGTTTCCAATAACAGCTCGGCTTACGCCCTCACGAGAGCGGAAAATGCAGGTATAAAAACGGCTGTTGTTCTGAAAAAGGAGTGCAGAGATCAGGCGGATTTTGAAAGCCGGATTTTGAGTCTGCTCAGCGAAAACGGGATAGATATGATTGTGCTTGCCGGATTCATGAGCATACTCAGCGCAGATTTTGTCTCGCACTATCCCGAGCGGATAATCAACGTTCATCCGTCGCTGATTCCGTCCTTTTGCGGCGAGGGCTTCTATGGCCTCAGAGTTCATCGGGCGGCACTCGATTACGGCGTTAAGGTCACGGGCGCAACCGTGCATTATGTAAACGAGATACCCGACGGAGGAAAAATTATTCTTCAAAAGGCCGTTAATATTGAGGACGGCGACACTCCCGAAATTCTTCAAAAAAGAGTAATGGAGCAGGCGGAATGGAAGCTTCTTCCTCAGGCGGCCGAGCTTGTATCCGCCGAGATTGTTAAAGAAAGGACAGCTTGAAATGAATATATACGAAAACAAATCAATGAAAGACCGCATCGGCGGCAACCCGTATGTCGGACGTGGAATTGTTATCGGCAGAAGTGCCGACGGCAAAAAAGCCGCAACGGCATATTTCATCATGGGCAGAAGTGCAAACAGCCGCAACCGTGTGTTTACGGTAAAAAACGGTGAGGTCTTTACCGAGCCTTTTGACGCTTCAAAGGTTGAAGACCCGTCCTTGATAATCTATGCGGCACTGAGAAGCCTTGACGATAAGCTCATCGTTACCAACGGAGACCAGACGGACACGATTTACGACGGAATCGTAGTAGGCAAAAGCTTTTCCGAAAGCCTTGAAAGCCGTGAATTCGAGCCTGATGCACCGAACTTCACTCCCCGAATCAGCGGAATGCTGACTTTCGGCGAAAATAATTTTAAGTATGAAATGAGCATACTCAAAAGTCTTGACGAAGACGGCAGCGACTGTGCAAGATACACTTTCTCCTATCCGTCAAAGCCCGGTCTCGGCCACTTCCTCCACACATATGTGACGGACGGCAATCCGATTCCGACGTTTCAGGGTGAGCCTGAGAGAGTAACGATTCCCGACAGCATTGACGAGCTTGCCGACGAGATTTGGAACAACCTTGACTCGAACAACAAAATTTCCCTTTATGTAAGATATACCGACCTTGCAGACGGCAGCTATGAGGAAAAGCTTATAAACAAGAATTGCTGAAAAAGCGAAAGGAAAGAACTGAGCATGAAAGAATTTGAACTTAAATACGGATGCAACCCCAATCAGAAGCCGGCTAAGATATTTATGGAGGACGGCAGTGAGCTGCCCATAAAGATTCTCAGCGGCAGACCCGGCTACATAAATTTTCTTGATGCCTTCAATGCATGGCAGCTTGTCAAGGAGCTGAAGGAAGCTCTCGGCCTCCCTGCCGCAACGTCGTTTAAGCATGTCAGCCCGACATCGGCGGCCGTCGGAATTCCGCTTTCCGATAAGCTCAAAAAGGCCTGCTTTGTAGATGATATTGACGGACTTGATGATTCTCCGCTTGCCTGCGCCTTTGCAAGAGCAAGGGGAACGGACAGAATGTGCTCGTTCGGTGATTTCATTGCCCTTTCCGATGTTTGTGACGTTACAACCGCAAAGCTCATAAAGCGTGAGGTTTCCGACGGAATCATTGCTCCGGGCTATGAACCGGAGGCACTTGAAATACTCAAATCAAAGAGAAAAGGCAATTACAACATTGTTGAAATTGATTCATCCTATGTTCCGGCTCCGATTGAGCGCAAGCAGGTTTACGGAATCACTTTTGAACAGGGCAGAAACAATTTTGAAATCAATAAAGCTCTGCTTGAGAATGTTGTAACAAAAAACAAAGAACTTCCCGAGTCGGCGAAAAGAGATCTTATCATTTCGCTTATTACTCTTAAATATACCCAGTCAAATTCAGTCTGCTACGCTATTGACGGACAGGCGATTGGCGTCGGTGCAGGTCAGCAGTCGAGAATCCATTGCACCCGTCTTGCCGGCGGCAAGGCCGACACATGGTTCCTCCGTCAGTGCGATAAGGTGTTGAATCTTCCTTTCCTTGAAACGCTCGGCAGACCGGAAAGGGATAACGTAATCGACGGCTATATCAACAAGAACGAAGAGGATGTTTGTGCCGACGGCAACTGGCAGAAGTATTTTTCACGCCGTCCCGAACCTCTCACCGATTCCGAAGCCCGTGAATACCTCGATTCAATCAGCGGCGTTTCGCTCGGCTCCGATGCATTCTTCCCGTTCGGCGACAATGTTGAACGTGCTTATAAAAGCGGCGTAACCTACATCGCTCAGCCCGGCGGCTCAATCCGTGACGACCTCGTTATCAAAGCATGTGACGAGAGGGATATGGTTATGACGTTTACGGGCATGCGTCTCTTCCACCACTGATTCTTGACGGATCTTTTTCCGTTATACAGTCCAAAGCTCTCTCGGCATATAAGAATATAGCCTTCGAGTTCTTTGAACTGCCTAACGAAAAAATCTCACGTCAATACATAGGTATCTGTTTCCGTAATGCGAATTTAATCCCTTTCGGCATATAAGAATATAGCCTTCGAGTTCTTTGAACTGCCTAACGAAAAAATCT
>OIZL01000037.1_pt1 | contig 113693 bp, 110 predicted proteins | sample 1588541 | NCBI WGS metagenome assembly OIZL01 (sample SAMN03283285) | human gut metagenome | biome: human-associated habitat; material: feces | host: Homo sapiens | place: Peru | collected 2012 | reverse complement strand
CAGAGCCGGATTAAACATAAGGGGCTGCGGCCCCTTATCAACCCTGGGGTTTTTTGACAGACTGAGGCGCGTGCCATACGGCACGCGCCTTTGTTGTGCTCTTATATCTTACTTACTTATTAAATAGCCCGGCGAAGAACTTGCTGACGCTTCCAAGGAACCCCGTTACCTTTTCAGTAATTGTCGTGACGGTCTTTGCCACCTTATCCTTGGCAGTCATGGCTTTTTCAACGGTATTAGTGATTGATACCAGCTTTTCCTTGAGCTGGTTGATATCAAGCTTTTCAAGCTGACGGCATAGCTTCAACAGCTGCTCTATCTGCTCATCTGTCACCTGCACGTTGTACTGGTCCGCAAGTTTCTTTATCTCCTTCTTCACGTCCGCATCGGACATGGTCTCGGTGATATCCAGTATGCCCTTGAGCTCGTTTATGAGGGCGGTAGCTTCGTCGCTGCCTATGTACTCGGCAAGCTGGCCGGTAACGATAAGCTCCTCGGCACCTACCATCTTTGCAAGGCTGGAAAGCGAATTACCGGTTATATCCTCATACGCCTTATAAATACCGGTAAGAGCCGCTGTGCCGGACACCTCAAAGGGCGCTGTGACCTTCACATCTGCATCTGTTATGCCGGCGGTAGTCAGGGCGTTCTTATACATCTGCTCGGTACACCAGTTAATGTTCTTGGTGGATACATTCAGTCCGGAGCCGTCGTCCAGTATTGTGATATACACGCAGGAGATGGCCTTATGGCCTATCTTTTTGTCGTCTACCAGGCCTTCGAGGTACTGCCTCTCGTTTTCGTTGGTGACGGTTATCTCGGGTATTACGCCGCGCTCAATGCCGAAATCACTGTATACCGCCGCTATCTGCTCGGAATCAAGGTTAGCGCCTATAGCCACCCTCGCCTCGCCTACCTTATAAGCGAACGCGCCCGACATAGTGAGCAGGCAAAGCGCCGCCATAATTATAGAAATTATTCTTTTGCATTTCATTGTGAAGAAACCTCCGCTTGTATCGTTCCACGTTTGCAATTATATCACGATGATTTGCAAATAACATTAACATAATGTAAACAAAACCTTGAAAATTCAGTGGAAAATGACGGAATAACCGTGTTTATCCCCTACTGCGCCATTTTACATGGGTTTTACATAACCTTTCTTTTTCATTTTACACGGTAGATTTAACATAATAACCGTAAACGATACCATCAGTTGACAAGGACATAAAAAAGAAAGGAATCAAAGAAAAATGAAGAAGATCATAAGCATCGTAATTGCAGCGGCCTGTGCACTGGCACTTTTCGCCGGCTGCTCCGCCAAGGCGCCTGAGGCTGCCTCAGAAGACGGCAACGTATCATTGGACGGCTCCACCTCCATGGAAAAAGTCATAGGCTCCCTGGGTGAATCCTTCACCAACAGCAACCCCGGCACCTCATATACATACAATCCTACCGGCTCCGGCTCCGGCATCAAGGCTGTATCTGAAGGCACCTGTGATATCGGCCTCTCCAGCCGCAACCTGAAGGATGACGAGAAGGCTTCAGGCCTCACCGGAACAGTACTCGCACTTGATGGCATCGCCGTAATCGTAAATCCCAACAACCCCGTATCCGACCTCTCTGTAGAGCAGATCGCATCTATCTACAAGGGAGAGATCACCAACTGGAAGGACGTTGACGGCAACGATGCTGAAATCGTGCTCATAGGCCGCGAGGCCGGCAGCGGCACCCGCGACGGCTTCGAGTCCATAACCGGCACAAATGACGCCTGCAAGTACCGTCAGGAGCTGACCTCTACCGGTGACGTCATCACCACCGTTTCCCAGAACCCCGACGCTATAGGCTACGCCTCCCTCGCCTCCCTTAAGGACAACGTAAAGGCGCTGACCGTAGGCGGCATCGCTCCTACTGAGGAGACTGTAAAGGACGGCAGCTATGTTATCCAGCGTCCCTTCATACTGGTGACCAAGGACGGCGTTGAGCTCTCCGAAACTGCAAAGAAGTTCTTCGACTACGCTACCTCCGCCGAGGCCGCAGAGATCATCTCCGCAGCAGGTGCGGTCCCGGTAAACTGATAAACGGGTATATAAAGGGCAGCTGGCAACAGCTGCCTGTAAGTCTTGAGAGAGGATACGCAATATGAAGAAAAACAAAAGGATCGGGAAAATGCTTGAATTGGTGATGCACAGCATATTCCTTGTGCTCGGCCTTATAACAGTGGGCTGCGTTCTGCTCATCACGGTATATCTGGTCATATCGGGTATACCGGCAATACGCAGGATAGGTCTTGTTCCATTCCTCTTCAACAAGACTTGGGCTTCTACAGCCGCTACCCCCTCCTTTGGCATACTGCCCTTCATACTCACCAGCATCTACGGTACTGCCGGCGCCATATTGCTGGGAGTGCCTGTGGGATTCTTTACGGCGGTGTACCTTGCAAAAATGGCAAAGCCTTCGGTCAGGGCCATTATGCAGTCAGCGGTGAGCATGCTATCAGGCATTCCTTCGGTAGTTTACGGCCTTGTAGGTATGCTGATACTCGTACCTGGCATACGCAGGCTTTTCAACGTGCCTGATGGCTCAAGCCTGCTGGCCGCCATCATAGTGCTTTCCATTATGATATTGCCATCTATAATAAAGGTTTCGGTAACCGCGCTTGAAGCTGTGCCCAAGGAATACGAGGACGCCTCCCTCGCCCTTGGCGCAAATCCTGTGGAAACGTATTTCCGGGTATCCGTACCCGCTGCGAAAAGCGGCATAGCGGCCGCGGTGGTGCTGGGCGTTGGCAGGGCCATAGGCGAAGCGATGGCTGTAATGATGGTTTCGGGCAACGTGCCCAACATGCCTTCCCTCTTTCAGAGCGTAAGGTTTCTGACAACGGCCGTGGCAAGCGAAATGTCCTACTCAAGCGGCTTGCAGCAACAGGCTCTGTTCTCCATAGCACTGGTGCTTTTCCTGTTCATTATGCTGATAAACGCCGCGCTCAATTTCTTTCTCAAAAGGGAAAAGGAAGGTTAGACCATGGAAGAAAAAAACGTATCGGTCAAACGCCGCGCATATGTGGGCCTGATGAAGTGCCTCATGTGGTTCTCCGCCGGGCTCACCTGCCTGCTTGTGCTGTTTCTGATAGGCTACGTGCTGTATAAGGGGCTGCCCAATATAACTTGGGAACTGCTCTCCACCTCCCCCAGCTATCTTGCAGACAGCATAGGCATACTGCCTGATCTGATGAACACACTATACATCGTGATAGCTACAATACTTATCGTGGTGCCGCTGGGGGTGGGCGCAGCGATATACCTCACCGAGTATGCCTCAAACAAACGGGTGGTAAACGCCATAGAGTATGCCGCAGAGACGCTCTCCGGAATACCTTCAATAATATATGGTCTGGTAGGAATGCTGTTCTTCTGCCGGTTCTGCAAGATGGGTACCTCCCTTATGGCAGGCGCTCTTACCTTGGTGATAATGAACCTGCCCACCGTGATGCGCACCACTCAGGAGAGCCTTAAGACGGTTCCTCAGAGCTACCGCGAGGGCGCATTCGGGCTGGGCGCCGGCAAATGGCGCGTGATACGCACAGTAGTGCTTCCCGGTTGTACGGACGGCGTTATTACCGGCTGCATACTGGCCGTAGGACGCATACTTGGCGAATCGGCGGCGCTGCTGTTTACGGCAGGTCTTGCCCATACGCTCCACGGCTTCTTCTCAGGCCTTGGCAGCTCCGGTGCTACGCTTACTGTCGCCCTTTACGTATACGCAAAGGAGCGCGGTGAATTCGAGGTGGCCTTTGCCATAGCTGCCATACTCATGCTGTTGACTCTTATAATAAACCTCTCTGCCGACCTTGTGGCAAGATACTTCAGGAGGAAAAAGGAACTATGATGAATATAATCACCGTACAGGATCTCTGCCTCTGGTACGGCAGCCATCAGGCGCTTAAAGACATAAATATAGATATACCCGAAAAGAGCATAACCGCCCTCATAGGGCCCTCCGGATGCGGAAAATCAACTTTTCTCAAGACGCTGAACCGCATGAACGACCTCATACCCGACGTTAAGATAACAGGCAGCGTGAAATACAGGGACGCCGACATATTCGACCCGACAACAGACGTGAATGAGCTCCGCCGCCAGATAGGAATGGTTTTCCAGAAGCCCAACCCCTTTCCTATGAGCATATACGACAATATCGCCTACGGCCCGCGCACCCATGGCATCAAGAACAAGGCCAGGCTGGACGATATCGTAGAGCGCTCCCTCCGGGGCGCGGCAATTTGGGACGAGGTAAAGGACAGGCTGAAAAAGAACGCCCTTGGCCTTTCGGGAGGCCAGCAGCAAAGGCTGTGCATAGCCCGCGCTCTCGCCGTGGAGCCGGAGGTGCTGCTTATGGACGAGCCCACCAGCGCCCTTGACCCCATCTCTACTTCTAAGATAGAGGAGCTTGCCATGCAGCTCAGGGAGAAATACACCATAGTCATAGTCACCCACAACATGCAGCAGGCAGTAAGGATTTCCGACAACACCGCCTTCTTCCTTCTGGGTGAGCTTATAGAATACGGCAACACTGAGCAGATATTCTCACAGCCCGGGAACAAAAAGACAGAAGATTATATTACGGGGAGGTTCGGTTAGAGATGAGAAGCCGTTTTGACGAGCAGCTTGCGCTGCTTAACAAAGAACTTATAGAGATGGGCGCACTGTGTGAGGAGGTTATAAAGCTGGCATCGGAAGCGCTTACCGAGCGCAGCGCAGCTCTGGCCGCCAAGGTAGCTCCGCTGGATTCCGAGATAGACCAGAAGGAGCGCACAATAGAGTCAATGTGCCTGAAGCTGCTGCTTCAGCAGCAGCCCGTGGCAAAGGATCTGAGACAGATATCCGCAGCGCTGAAAATGATAACCGATATGGAGCGCATAGGCGATCAGGCTGAGGACATCGCGGAGATAATCTCTTTCCTTGACGGCCGCCCCGCAGAAAATGACGACCTTATGAGGGAAATGGCCAAGGCGACTATTAAAATGGTGACAGAGAGCGTTGATGCATACGTAAAGCATGATATAATGTTGGCAGAAAAGGTCGTGGCATATGACGATACAGTTGACGATTACTTCGATCAGGTAAAGCGGCGGCTCATAACCAAGATAGCCGAAGAGCCTGCCGACGGCGAGTACGCCCTGGACCTTCTCATGATTGCGAAGTATTTCGAGCGCATAGGCGACCACGCGGTAAATATCGCCGAATGGGTGATATTCTCGGTAACAGGCGTTCACAAGGAGGTATAGCATGATCTGGTGCGTTGAAGATGACGCGAGCATCAGGGATATAGAGGTCTACGCCCTGCAATCCACAGGCCTGGAGGCCCGGGGCTTTGAGGACGGAACCTCATTTTGGGAAGCGCTGCAAAAGCAACGGCCCGAGCTGGTAGTGTTGGATGTTATGCTGCCCGGCATAGACGGCATAGAGCTTCTTCGCCGTATGAAATCCTCCCCTGAGCTTGACTCCATACCCGTGGTAATGGCTACCGCCAAAGGCACGGAGTACGATAAAATACAGGGGCTCGACCTGGGCGCGGATTACTATATCGCAAAGCCTTTCGGCGTAATGGAGCTGGTCTCCTGCGTAAAAGCCGTGCTGCGCCGCTGTGCGCCAAAGCAGGTGGAGCATCTCCTCAAGGCCGGCGGCCTCATAGTTAATCTTGACCAGCATACCGTCACCGCAGACGGCGAACGCATTGCTCTGACCTTCAAGGAATTCGAGCTTTTGCGCCTGTTCCTCTCTCACCCCGGCATGGCCTTCACCCGCGATCAGCTTATGGAGGAAATATGGGGCACCGACTATCTTGGCGAAAGCAGGACGGTGGATATGCACATACGCACTCTGCGGCAGAAACTCGGCAAATACGGCGATATGATAGAAACGGTACGCAACGTAGGCTATCGGCTGGAGGTATCACAATGACAAAAAAGATATTCCACTCCATACTCCTCGTAGCAGGAGCGGTATTGCTTGCCAGCCTGTTTGTAATAACCGGCGCGCTGTATGAGTATTTCGGCATAATACAGAAAAAGCAGCTAAAAGATGAACTCGGCCTTGCGGCAGTATCAGTGGAACAGCAGGGCGATGACTTTTTAAAGCGGCTCTCCCCTGACCGCTACCGCATTACATGGATAAATACCCAAGGCAATGTTATATACGACACCCGTACGGACGCTGAAAGCCTTGAAAACCACGCCGACCGCACTGAGATAAAGCAGGCGCTCAAGGATGGCTACGGCGAAAGCATCCGCTACTCCTCTACCCTTCTTGAAAAGACCATATACTGCGCCCAAAGACTCACAGGCGGCAGCGTGCTGCGCATATCCGTGAGCCGGGCCACAATAGGTGTGCTGATGCTGGGAATCCTCCAGCCAATTCTGGTAGTGCTCATAGTTGCTCTGGTGCTGTCCGGCATGCTCGCAAAGCGCCTATCAAAGCGCATAGTCGAGCCGCTGAACAGCCTCGATCTTGAGCATCCGCTGGATAACGATTCATATGAAGAACTGTCTCCTCTGCTCAACCGCATAAACAGGCAGCACAACCAGATAACCGCGCAAATGCGGGAGCTTAAAAAGCGCACCGACCAGTTCGCCCAGATAACAGCCAGTATGAACGAGGGTCTTGTACTTCTGGATAACCGCGGCTGCATACTCAGCATAAATCCCGCCGCCATTGAGATTTTCGGTGCGGAGCCCTCCTGCGTCGGTCAGGATTTCCTTTCTGTGGACCGCAGTCACGACATGAGTGTAGCCATACAGGCTGCGCTCAAGGACGGTCACAGCGAGATACACGCTTCACGCAAGGGCCTCATATATCAGTTCGATATAAGCCGCATAGCAGCGGATGGCGAAACGGCAGGCGTAGTCATACTGGCCTTCGATATAACGGAAAAAGAGACTGCCGAGCAGAACCGCCGCGAGTTCACCGCCAATGTTTCCCATGAGCTGAAGACCCCTTTACAGGGCATAATAGGCAGTGCGGAGCTGATAGAGAACGACATGGTAAAACCGGAGGATATGTCCCGTTTTGTAGGACATATACGTTTGGAAGCACAGCGTCTCGTTACCTTGATAGGCGACATAATACGCCTTTCCCAGCTTGACGAAGGCGGCGATATGCCCCGTGAAAACGTCGACCTGCTCTCTGTCGCTTCGGCGGTAGCCGACGACCTGCTCCCGTTTGCCGATGGCCAGGGTATAAGCATCGCCGTCGAAGGTTCTCCCGCCAATGTATACGGCGTAAAGAGGCTGCTATATGAAATAGTATACAATCTCTGCGACAACGCCATAAAGTACAACAGGCAGGGCGGCAGCGTAAAGATAAGCACGGTAAGCGAGGGCGGCTTCTCCTCCGTCACCGTTTCCGATACCGGAATCGGCATCGCGCCCGAGTATCAGAACCGCATATTCGAGCGCTTCTTCAGGGTGGATAAGAGCCATTCCAAGTCTTCAGGCGGTACCGGGCTTGGCCTTTCCATAGTAAAGCACGCGGTGCAGTACCACCACGGCAAGATAGAGCTCACCAGCGCCCCGGGCAATGGTACCTCCATAACCGTCTCCTTCCCCGCCATACAGTGAGCACCATACGAAAACGGGCATCCGGTTCGCCGCCGGAAGCCCGTTTTTTTGTACATGGTATATTTAGCCTATGGTATCCTTTACTACGCGCTGGAAGTTGAGCCTTGCAATCTTCTCCATATCCTCCTGGCTCATGCCCATTCTCTCGAAGCAGGCGAAGAGATTCGGTATCTTGGAGCAGTTTTCAAGCCCCTTGGTGCAGGGGCTGCCCGTATCGGTCATCGTGCCCATGGTATCCGGGTTATCAATGAACTCGAAGAAGTCGAAGCCGCAGCCGACGTGGTCGATGCCCATGACGTCGATCATGTGCGCCGCGTGCTCGGCAAGGCGCTCGACGGTTTGGTTCTTTGGGTCGTCATCTATGAAGATGTTGAACGCATTCAAGCCCACAACGCCGTTTATATCGCGTATGGCGCGAAGCTGATCGTCCGTAAGGTTGCGGAGCACGCCGCACATCGCACGGCTGTTGGAATGGGATGCGATGAAGGGCTTTTTCGTAATCTTGACGACATCCCAAAAGCCAGCATCATTAAGATGGGAAACGTCGAGCAGCATCCCCTTTTCCTGCATACGCCGGACAGTCTCCCTGCCGAGGTCTGTAAGACCGTAATCCTTGCCGGAGAGCGCGCCCGCGCCGAGGTCGTTTGCCTCGTTCCAGGTCAATATACCGTGGCGGCAGCCGAACTCATAATAGCGGTCGATCCAGGTAAGGTCCTTGCCCATCGCCGCCATGCCCTCTATGCCGATAAAGATATATATCTTGCCGTCGGCATTGGCCTTCATCATCTCGTCATAGCTATGGACGATGCGGAAAGACCTGCACTCGGCAGTCTCTGCCTTTATGGCAGCCATGATCTGCTCGGTACGCTTTACATAGTCCACGTCATACGGCGGGTCTACCCAAATAACAAAAATACTTCCTTCAACGCCGCCCTTGCGGAGACGCTCCAGATGGCAGCGATCAAATACGTTCGTCTCGCCATTGAGACGGCGAGTAGTCACATCACACCAGATATCAGAGTGTGCATCAAAATACATAGTTTTGCCTTCCGTAAAATTACCGGCGCAAATCTGTTTAAGAGATGCGCCGGAGTTATATTGTCGTTACAAAACAGCCGGCTTTGTCAGAAACTTATGCGGCGCCGAGGATAATGCCGACCAGCGTACCGGCGTAGTTGCCGATAACATAGCCGAGCACGCCCACCAGCATTGCGGGGCCAACCAGCCTCGTCCAGCCCTGGGATATCGCCATGCCGGCAGCGGTCGTCGGACCGCCGATATTGGCATTGGAGGCGATGATGGAATCCTCAAGGGAAGCCTTGAAGATCTTTGCCGCGCCGAAGCAGAAGAGCATATTCACGAGAACCATGATCGTGGTCAGCACGAGCAGCAGCGGGGACTTGGTAAGGACGGTCATGATGTTGGCGGGAACGCCTATGACGAACAGGAAGAGGTAAATGAGGTAAGTACCGATTTCCTGTGAGCCGTGCATCTTGGATACTGTCTTGGTGCAGAAGGTGGCAACTATCACGGATATGGTGGTTATCCATACATACTGGCTGCCGAAGAACTGACCTATGAAGTCAAGGAAGGGATTGCCGCCGATGCCGGAGAAAATACCGGAAATAATGCGGGATACCCAAACGACGACTATGGCATAAGCAAAGTTATACGCAATATCCTTGAGGGAGATGTCCTTGCGGCTCCAGAAAGCGGCAGCCTGAGTCTGCGAAACTTCCTTGGAGGCACCGGCCTCTACCTCAGCTATGTGAGGATGTGAAAAGTGCTTTCGGAAGAACTTGGAGCCGGCGCAGGCGATCAGAACGAAGAAATACGCGGCCATCAGCAGGTTATCCGCAACAGTAGCGGCAGCGGTGAGATCGTCACCGGCAGCATACTGAGAAGCCATTGCCGCAAAGTTTACGCCGCCGCCGATATAAGAGCCGGTCATCATGGAGGCTACCTTTGCAAGACCCTGCGCATCGCCAAAGGGTCCGCGCAGGAGATAATAGGCGAGGAACGCGCCGACGACAGTGCCGAGTGCGCCGATAAGGAACACGACCAGCATACGGCCGGTGTCCTTCCATACGCGGCTGAGGTTGCACTGCAGCAGCAGCAGGGGGATAGCCATAGGAACGACGATGCCCCATACAATATCGTCATACAGCGTGCAGTTCGTGGGTATAACGCCGAGGTTTGCGAGAACCATCGCCATTATCAGCGCGATTATGGCGCCGGAGACCTTGGAGGCCCACTGATACTTCTGCTCAAGGTGTATTGAAAGTGCAACACCTATACACATAACGCCCATCAAACCCCAGACGTTGTCCGCGGCAATCAGGGTATGTCCTAAAAGATTTTCAAATAGTGTCATTCTAAATAATTCCTCCGATTTCTTCGCCTAAAGCAATTGTTTTTAAGAAAGCTATTGATTGATGAAAATGCATATAACTTCGGCGGCGCCGGCCTGCCGCCGAAAAAATCATTTCTATATTAGCACCTTTTATGTCGAAAATCAATAGCCTTTAAACCCCGCACGCCGAGAAATCTTTATATATATATTTTACAAATGCCTGCTTTTGAATTTTACATTGCAGAGTTACCATCTTATTATAAAGATTAGAAAAAGAAAGAAGGAATGATATGAACGAATTAAGGAACAAGAAGGGTTTTATATGCGATATGGACGGCGTCATTTACCACGGCAACAAGCTGCTGCCCGGCGTAAAGGAGTTCGTTGACTGGCTGTATAAGGAAAACAAGAACTTCCTCTTCCTCACCAACTCCTCCGAGCGCTCACCCAAGGAGCTTCAGCAAAAGCTCAAGCGCATGGGGCTTGATGTGGACGAAAGCCATTTCTATACAAGTGCGTTGGCGACCGCACGCTTCATAAGCTCCCAGTCGCCGGAAAGCAGCGCCTACGTAATAGGCGGCGCAGGCCTCATAATGGCTCTGCACGACGAAGGCATCACCATGAACGACGTTGACCCGGATTACGTTATAATCGGCGAGGGTAATACCTACAACTACGAGAACATCCTGAAGGCGGTACACCTGGTGATGAAGGGCGCAAAGCTCATCGGCACCAACAGCGACCTTACAGGCCCTTCTGAGAACGGAATAATCCCCGCATGCCGGGCAATGATCGCCCCTATCGAAATGGCCACCGGCCAGAACGCCTATTTCATAGGCAAACCCAACCCTCTTATGATGCGGACAGGCCTTAGGATACTGGGCGTACACTCAGAGGACGCGGTAATGATAGGCGACCGCATGGATACCGACATGATCGCGGGAATCGAGACTGGCCTTGACACCTGCCTCGTGCTCTCCGGCGTGACCGACCGCGCCGACATCAATAAGTTCCCCTACCGTCCGCGGCTGGTGTTAAACGGGGTAGGCGATATACCGGGGGAACCGAATAGTTAGGCGGGATCAACCTTTCATATAATTCTCAACCTCATCCATTGTGGGAATGGACGGGGCCGCTCCTTTTCTGGATACAGCAATAGCTGCCGCTGCGGTACTTCTCTTCAGGTTTTCCTCTATTGACGATTTACATATTAGTCCGTAAATAAAGTAACCCGTGAAGGTATCTCCGGCAGCGGTGGTATCCGCGACATCAACTTTTTTTGATGGCTCATAGACTGTTTTATTCCGAAAATTGCAGAGCACACCCTTTTCGCCTAACGTAAGGACTATATCTGTATTCTGGTACTTGGCCTTTAAACTCTTGATTATATCCTCTGGCTCCCTTTCTCCCGAAAGTGCTTCTCCTTCTATTTCATTAAGCAGGAGCACATTTATTTTGGATAGATCATAAGAACATAGCTCTTTAGTGATAGGAGAAGGGTTTAATGCGATGGTCATTTTTCTCTCCCATGCTTTTTCAATTATATATTCCAACTGATTTATCTCATTTTGTAAAAGGAGTATATCTCCTGCCTGAAAGCTCCCCAAAACCTCGTCTATGCATTCTTTTCGCTGAGATCGGTTTGCGCCGCCATAAAGCAGTATGCTGTTTTGGCCGTTTTTATCAACCTGTATAACAGCATGACCGCTCTTCCCTTTAACAGTTTTTAAATAAGCAGTATCTATACCGTATTCCTTACAGCAATTTCTGAGGTCTTCGCCATCTTCTCCTACGAGGCCTGACATATACACCGGAGCTCCGGCTTTACTTAAGGCAATTGCCTGATTTAATCCCTTGCCGCCATAATAGGTTTCCATGGATAAGGATTCAATTGTTTCTCCAGGTCTGTGAATATGGTCAACCTCATATACGAAATCATAATTCAGCGACCCCATGACTAATACTCTCATCTGTACTTCTCCTTCATTTAGTTGGAAAGCAACGTAATTGTCTCAATATGCCTTGGGACAAAAAATTTATGCTACATTGTGTAAGCAAATTTATATATAAATAAATTGGATACAAAGTCGCAGACATTATCTCCAGCTACAAGACTGTAGCCGGAGATTAATGCTTCCGTTATCTTGATCAAAATCTATCTTCTATCCCTAGGTATGTCCGAGTAAAGCTGTGTGCCCCAATCTCTGAGAGGCTACGTAGACCAACCTTACGTTTCAGTGGTCCAAAATTCAAGACAGTAACAGCGTTTGCCGCAGCGTGTCGATGTCCCGCACACGAAAAGCGTACTTGGGTGACTGCTCGATGATTTCCGCCGTACGCTTGCCATCCCGAAGCTCCCGTATGAGCCGGTACAGTTCCGGGTCGGTTTCCTCTTTTTCGGCTGGAAGCGTTCCCCATTCCATGAAGCTGCCTGCAACCGTGGTTTCGGCTTTATCGGTCTCGGCCCATTTGCCGCTTTTTGTGATATAGTCCCGGTTTTCCTTTGCGCTTCCATACGCCTTTTCGATATGCGCCACGGGAAAGCGGGTTTTCAAGGTGGCAAAGCGAATGGGCGATGGGGAATAAAGGAAAACATGTGTGTGAAACGTGCCTGTCGCCGCGATCTCGTCAGCCATGCAGTAATAGGCGGGAGAAAACAAAGCGAGTATGGCGGCAATCGCCGTATGGTCGAGCCCCGCATCAAGCGGATTGTTGATAACAAGCGCCCATTTGCGGGATTGGCTGTTGTTTGCCATGAATGAACCTCCTTGTTTCGCTACTTGCTACACGGTTTGCCATAAGGGTAATACTATTCCTTATGGCAAGGGCGGCGCGGCGCTGCCGCCGGGGGATATTTTTCTTCATGGAAAAATACCTTTTCCCCGGCGACCCCGCCGCGCCGCATACCGTTAAGCCTTGGTATTCACAAGGGCAATGCCCGTTGCCTTTGCCCCGACTTGTGGCTGTCCGTTGCTCCAATAGATGAACACTTCAAGGCCGGTGAAACGCACCTCCGCATAACCGTCCGGCGCTTCCATAAGCTGTTTGCCGTCGATGCGCACGTTGATCTTTTCCAGCCCCTTATCCGGCATGGCAACGGCATAGCGGTAACCGGTGACGTTCTCCGTCCGCTGGTTGTTCCTGTACTCATACGCCGGTGTAACCTCCACCAGCCACAGCTTTTCCCCTAAGCTCTTGGGGTCGATAATTAAGTCTGTGATTTTCATATTCTCTAATCTCCTACAATGTTTTTACAAGCAGCTTGCATCTTGATTGTAGAAGAAATCAAAAGGACAATCGAACTTTCACAAAAGAGAGAAAACGCCTTAAATGAAAGGCTTTTCAAAACATAAAAAATGAGTAGGGGGACGGAAGCGCCCATATACGGTGCAGAAAAATAATTTGTCAAATTAGAAAACGTCAAAATTATCCCCGCATATCAATAACGAGTTATGCGGGGATAACAGTCATTTGTTGTATTCTCGGCTGCCAAGCGGGGCAATACCGAGTCTTTCCAAAAATGCATTGCGGCTATCTATGTCGATGCCGGGCATATTGGCAATCACATACCGATACGCCTGATGCGTTCGGCTTGCAGGCGAGAGCGCAAGCCCCGCGGCGCATAGCAGCCTTTCCGTTGTCGCTATGTCTAAATCCAATCCGGCGCATATGGATATGACCGTTGCAAGCTCATATCTGCCGGAGGGGTCGTTCTTCATTCTGCTCAATACGTTGGGGTTCAACAATGTGGCATCGGAAAACGCCTTGCCGTAGTTTAACCCCATATTCTCAATGATTTCGATTGCCTGCTGTCCGAATGTTTTTTGAAATCCTTGCGACTGTGTATATTGTCGTTCAAACCGTATCTGTTCCTCCTCGATGGAAAACGACGGTTTAGGCGGCATGTCTATCTATCTGCCATTCTTTGCGGGGTTCCGAAAGCGGGGGCGACAAGAGCAAAAGGCGTTCTATGAAAAGGAAACTGGAAAGCCGGTTTTTTCATAGGCGTCACCCCCTTTCATTCGGTTTGCTGGGTATTTTCTAAATGGGCAATACCCCCGCCCGGAACCCGATAAGCAAAAAGGACGCAGCCATACTTGGCCGTGTCTTTCTGATTTTTCGCCCGCTTGGGCGCACCTATTCTATTGTTTATCCGCATAATGCTTTGCAACTTAGAAACTGTGACTGCCTACAATGGCAGACTTGGATACTTTTCTTTGCTGAAGTCTGTGCCTTTTGAGAAAAGGACGAAGTAAACAAAATCTATCTCTCGACACTATGTGCTTGATAGCAAGCACGACCTCAACTTCCAACAGACCAAAGCCTGTTTCCATGTTCATTATATCCCACTCGTCGCCGCTTTTCAAGCCATGATAACATTTGTGTGAAAAACGGCAAAAAAGTGGAAAGCGGAAAGGAGCATAGCCTTCCCGCTTGTGGTCACTCTTGTTTTTCTTTGCTTTTTAAATCCATTATGGTATAATTTTTATACCTTCATGGTTTAGGAGGGCTTTTATATGGGTTTGGAATACTTCGCAAATGACAAGTATCGAGTTTTAGAGTGCATGGCTGAACGACAAATATCAGTTAAAGGCAGTACTGTAATTAAGTTGACGCAGCAAGAAATTGCTGATCTTTTGCAATTTAGCAAGGTCAAGGTAAACAGCATTATAGCGGAACTAAAGAGCGATGGCTATATAACGCAGCAAAGCCCAAGAGGCAAATACTCTCTTACCGACAACGCAAGAGCTGCATTAGTTAATATGCAAAACGGGGGGATCGGGCAATGAAGATTTCATTGAATAATGTAAGAGAACTGATAACAGCACTCGGCTTTCTTCCCGAAGACGGCCGAGATAATATCTATTATAAAAAGTATTCCGGGCATGACGGTTACATCGTTCGTGTCAATTTCAATACGGAGAAAATTGAGTATCGAGAGGACTCTATAGATGATGCTCATGGCATCACTTGGGGCGATACAACCACAAGCAATTTTGAAAACTCCGAAAATTTTGTCGTTCTTGAATGCGTAAACAGGCTTTTGGAAAAAGGTTATGCACCAAATGCTATAGCATTGGAAAAGAAGTATCCTTTAGGCCGAAACCTAAAAGGTAAGCTGGATATTATTGTGTCCGATCATGATGGAAAATCATACCTCATGATTGAATGCAAAACTTGGGGTGCTGAGTACAAAAAAGAATACAAGAAAATGGTTAAGGATGGCGCACAACTGTTTTCTTATTTTGCTAACGATAGAACGGTAAAATATCTATGTCTTTATGCCTCTCAGTTTAACGATACGCAAATAGAATACAAAAATGATATTGTGCCGGTGGAGGATGATTGGGCTGAATTAGCTAATGTTAAAGAAATTCATGACCATTGGAACAAGAACTTCAAAGATAATGGTATTTTTGAAGAATGGGCTACTGCCTATAACATTGAGATTAAAGCGTTGGTACGCGGACGATTACAGCCACTGACAAAGGATGATAGCGGTCGCATTTTTAATCAATTTGCGGAAATACTGCGCCACAATGTCGTTTCGGACAAGCCAAACGCATTCAACAAAATACTTAACCTATTTATTTGTAAAATAATTGACGAGGATAAGAATGAAGACGAACAGGTTGATTTTCAATGGTTGGAGGACGACAGCGACGAGAGCTTGCAAGTTCGTCTAAATGACCTTTACAAGAAAGGCATGCACCGTTTCTTGGAAATCGAAGTAACGGACTATTCTGATGATGAAATATCAGGACAGCTTGCTAACATAAGTGATAAAGCAGCCTTTGAAGCTATAAAGGGTATGCTGACTAAACTTAGGCTGCAAAAAAATCCCGAATTTGCTTTCATTGAGGTATATAACGATCAGTCTTTCAAGACCAATGCCCATATCGTTCGGGAGGTGGTTGAATTATTACAGCCGTATCAATTCAGGTATGGGCATAAGCAACAGTTCTTAGGGGACTTCTTTGAGTTACTCCTAAATACCAGCATTAAGCAAGAGGCGGGACAGTTTTTTACTCCCGTACCGATCTGCCGCTATATCGTTTCTTCTTTGCCAATCAAAGAGTTTATATTGAACAAGCTAAAAAGTGGAGAACCGGATATTCTTCCGAGTGTAATTGACTTTGCATGCGGGACGGGGCATTTTTTAACCGAATACATGGACAGAGTTCAGTCCGTGATTGAAGAAATCGACATAAGCGTGGCAAAACCGTCCGTCCGCAAAAAGCTCAACGCATGGAGAGATTTTGATAAATACGATTGGGCGAAAGAATACGTCTATGGTATTGATGCGGATTATCGACTTGTAAAATCCTCCAAGGTCAGCTCGTTCTTGAACGGTGACGGCGAAGCGAACATTATTCGCGCAAATGGATTGGACAGTTTTTCTACATCCAAAGATTATAAAGGACGCTTGAGAGAAACTATTAAAGATAATCCACAGGATAATGGGCAATTTGATATTTTAATTGCCAACCCACCTTATTCTGTGAGCGCATTCAAATCTACTGTTCAAAATGGCGAAGCTTCCTTTGAACTGTTTAATCGGCTCACGGATAACAGTTCCGAAATTGAGTGCCTTTTTGTAGAACGCATGAAGCAACTGCTAAAAGTTGGCGGGTATGCGGGTATTATTCTGCCAAGCTCTATTTTGAGTAACGCTGGCATTTATACCGCTGCGCGTGAGATTATACTCAAATATTTCAAAATCAAGGGCATTACAGAGCTTGGCTCAAATACTTTTATGGCGACAGGAACCAATACCGTTATCCTGTTCTTAGAACGTCGGTCAAATCTTGACCATAAGCAAATACAAAATGCGGTCAACAGCTTCTTTGAACATCCCAAGGAAACTACTATTTTAGGCATTGAAAAAGCATTTAGCAAATATATCGAAGAAGTGTTTGACGGCATATCTTTTGATGACTACATTTCGTTTGTAACAAGAAAGGCAAACGATGCTTTTAAATCGCAAGAGATTTGGGCTGACTACCAGAATTGGTTTGACAGCCTGCCAGAAATTACAAAGCTGAAAGATCAAAAGCAGTTTAAGGAGAAATCGGCATCAGCACAAAACGCAGAACTAGAAAAGATTTTCTATTCTAAGGTTCATTCTATTGAAAAAGAGAAGATACTGTATTTCCTGCTTACATATTCGCAGGAAACAGTTATTGTAAAAGTTGGCGAAAAGCAGGCCGAAAAAGAGTTTCTTGGTTACGAGTTTTCTAACCGGCGTGGGCATGAAGGAATAAAAATGCTGCCGGGTGGCACGAAATTGTATGACGAGACTAGCCTTCTCAACACGAAAAAGGCAAACAGTTATATCTATAACGCCTTTCTGCATACAGCTATCCGCATAGACAAAAGTATGGAACAGAATGTTTCCTCTATTGACTTGGTTTCGGCAATTGATTATCATACTGTACAGTTTGAAAAAACCATATCACCAAATGGTTACAAGAAGCAAAAGACATTTAGCTGGAAGATAGCAGCAACTAAAGTAGATAGCATTCTGGATCCAATTATCGGGTCGACCGCAAAAATTGATAACTCGCACCTTTCAGACAAAGGAGAATACCCTGTTGTATCTCAGAATAGTATTGCGTTAATTGATGGATATTGTGATAATATTGATCCAATAACAGATTTACCCCTTGTAGTATTTGGCGATCATAATTGTTGCCTTAAATATGTTGATTTCCCGTTTGTTCAAGGTGGAGACGGTACTCAACTTCTGAAATGTGCAGCGAATATCATTCCTAAGTATTTTTATTATGCACTCAAATCTCAATCTGAGTATATTGTTAACAAGGGAAAGTATGAGCGCCATTATAAATACTTAAAAGAATTGTACATTCCTTTGCCACAAAAAGAAATTCAAGAACAAATTGTTTTTGAAATAGAAGAATATAGCCCAAAGATTAAATCATTGCAATCTGAGTTGCTAAAAGAAAAAGAACAGATTGAAGAATTGTTTATGCAATTTGATAGGCGGAACCTTACAAAAATAGCTTTGGGAAAACTTGCGCATAATATTACAAACAAAGTCAACCCACAATCAATGACCGGAGAGACAAAGTATATAGGTCTCGAAAACATTGCTCCCAACGAGGGAACTCTGTGTGGCGAAATTGATTCAGAAGTACTGTCAATACGGAGCGCAAAAACTGTTTTTAGTAAAAACGATGTATTATATGGAAAACTACGACCATATCTAAACAAAGTCTATTTTGCCGATTTTGATGGTATCTGCTCGACTGACATTATTGTTCTGCGCTTTGATACCAGTGAGTCTGCGAAAGTATTTTCCTACTATATGCGGCGAAAAGAATTTGTTGATATAGCGATGGAATCAAAATCCGGTCAGCAACTTCCCCGTACATCTTGGGAAAAAATAAAAACGATTTTAGTTCCCCAATATGACGAGGCAAACATAAACAGCCTTATGTCAGCTATAAGACTGTTTGAGAAGAAACGTGATACAATTACTAGTAGCATCAATGAACTATTATCTATGCAGGAAAATGTAATACATAAACATCTATAACCATAAAGCCAAGAGGTCATTTTACCTCTTGGCTTTATGCTAGTCTGAATATCAGACTTTTGTATTCCCGCACCCCATATCAACCACTACCGAAACGGTCACATAGTTCTTGATATGCTTATTCCTGCATTTTTCGCCATCACCAGTGAAAACGCAATGCTTTAAAAAGTGCCTAAATCTAAGGATTTCTATGAGTTTTCTCGTTGTAGCAACACTATAGTCTCCACATGATAAGTCCACGGGAACATATCCACCGGCTGTATCTTTTCCATACAGTAGCCCATGTCCGTAAGCATGCGGCAGTCACGTGCAAGTGTAGCAGGGTTGCAGGAAATATAAACTATCCTGCTTACGCCGCTTTGGGCGAGAGCCTTCAGCACTGCCTCATCGCAGCCCTTGCGGGGCGGATCTATTACGGCACAATCCAGCTTTGTGCCGCCGGATACCAACCTTGGCAGCACATCCTCGGCGTTGCCGCATATAAACTTTGCGTTGGCTATGCCGTTTTCGGAGGCGCTGCGGTTTGCGTCGGATATAGCCTCCGGCACGCACTCTATGCCGATTACTTCTTTGGCGTGTTCAGCCAGCATAAGGGTTATGGTACCTATGCCGCAGTAAACATCCGCCACACGTTCACCGCCATTCAGAACGAGGAAATCCAGCGCGTAGCTGTACAGTACCTCTGTCTGAACCGGGTTGACCTGCAAAAACGAAGGCATGGACACTTGGAAGCGGTGGCCGCAGACTGTGACGGGCAGTCTTTCGTTGCCCCATAGAGTAGTAAATCTATTGCCAAGTATGATGTTCGTGTCGGATTTATTGAGGTTGTGTACTACTCCGATAAGGTGTGGTATGCTTGCTCTGAGCATTTCTACAAGCTCAATATCGTGTGGCAGCCTGCCGGCGGTGACGACCATCACTATCACGCCGCTGCTGGATTCACGCACCATGCAGTGTCGCAGCAGGCCGCAGCGTTTCTGTTCATCATATGGCGTAATGTTATACTCCCGCGCCCAATCGGTGACTACCCGCACCGCCGCCATAATATTCTCAGATTGTATGGGGCAGTCTGCTATAGGCACTATGCGGTGGCTGCGGGGTGAAAAAAAGCCGGGCACTATGCAGTGGTTTTCGTCATAACCATATGGGAAGCTGCCCTTGTTGCGATACCGATCCGGGTGTTCCATGCCGTGACAGGGCTGTACATTTATCTCGCTTCCATCAAACCTGCCGAGACGGATAAATGCGTCCCTCACCTGCTTTGTCTTGGCGGCCAGCTGCGCCGCATAGCTCATGTGCCGCATGGAGCAGCCGCCGCAGCGGGGATATGCCGGGCAATCCTGCTGAGCCCTATCCTTCGACGGTTCCATCACCTCTGTAAGCTTTGCCACGCCGTAGCCGGAGGTAGTCTTTATTATGTGGGCGCGTATCTTTTCGCCGGGCAGAGCCAGGGGCACGAATACCGTATAGCCGTCTACCCTGCCTATGCCCTGCCCCTCAGAACCCAGAGCATCTATGGTAAATTCTATATCGTCGTTTTTTTCTATCGGAATTTCACGCATCATTTAAGCTTTACATTCTCCTCGCCAAGCATTTCATTCATTATGGCCATAAAGGCAGGCGACGGGTTAATGGACATGCCCCTGTCAGCCTGCATGGCCTTCTTCGTGGCTGCGTCTACCAGTATTACTGTTACATTGCCGGGGTAACGCCTGAGCATGGTTTGTATTCGCTCCACCATTGCAGAATCATTCATGTCCAGCCTGAGATACAGCCTGCCGGAGGCGCCTGCCCTTTCCAGCGAAAATATATCGTCCACCAGCACGGTATTGTTCTGATCCTCGCGCATGTTTAGCTTGCCGGATACTATCACCTTATTATCCATGATGAGCTTATTGCTGCAGCGGTTGAATACCGTCGGGAATGCGGCAAGCTCTATGGTACCGGTAAGATCCTCTATAACAGCATATGCCATTAGGCCGTTGCCGCTCTTTACAGGCTTTGTGCGCACGGAGGTTATTATGCCGCCAAGACGTACCTTCTGGTTGTCTGTATATTTTCCCGAACCGTCCGAGGCTGAAAGCTCGCTGCACGATGCAAGCTTATTTAGCTCGTCCGCATATTCCAGCAGCGGGTGGCCGCTTATGTATATGCCCATTACTTCCCGTTCCATGGAAAGCAGTGTGTTCTTATCGAATTCCTGTATATCGGGCAGGGGTATTGCCGCGTCTGCCGCAATATCGTCTGCCCCCGCCATGTCGAAAAGGGACATCTGTCCGGTGGCCCGCTGCTTTCTGTCGTTACCCGCGGCGGACATTGCCTGATCGTATATGGCGAGAAGCTGAGCGCGGCGCACATTCATGCTGTCAAAGCAGCCTGCCTTTATGAGACCCTCGACTATGCGCTTGTTCAGCTGGTCGCCCCTGCGAATAAAGTCAAAAAAGTCCTTAAACGGGCCGTTCTGCTCGCGCTCCGCGGCTATTTGGCCGGTTATGCTCTCGCTTACATTCTTTATTGCGGCAAAGCCGAAGCGTATGCTGCCGTTTTCCACCGAAAATTTGGCCATGCTGCTGTTTACGTCAGGCGGCAGCACCTTTATTCCCCGCTGGCGGCAGTAGTTAACGTACTCGGATATCTTGCCCATGTCCTTGCCTATGAAGCTGTTCATCTGGGCTGTCATGAACTCCACCGGGTAGTATTTTTTGAGATACGCCGTTCGGTATGCCAGCACTGCGTATGCGGCGGCGTGGGACTTGTTAAAGGCATAGGACGCAAAGTCCATCATCTCGTCGAATATGCGGTTTGCGGTGTCACGGTCAACTCCGTTTCGCACCGCGCCCGGTACGACCACATTGCCGTCTTGGACTATGCCGTTTATGAAGTACTCCCGTTCCTTAGCCATCACCTCGTGCTTTTTCTTGGCCATAGCTCTTCGCACGAGATCGCTCCTGCCCCAGGAATAGCCCGCAAGGTCGCGCACTATCTGCATTACCTGCTCCTGGTATACCATACAACCGTAGGTCTTTTCCAATATGGGCTTAAGCTTTTCGTGGGTGTACTTGATATTTTTTCTGTCGTTTCTGGCGGCGATATAACGGGGTATCTGCTCCATGGGGCCGGGGCGGAAAAGGGAAATACCCGCAATTATATCTTCAAAGCAGTCGGGCTGAAGCTGCATCATGAACTGACGCATGCCGTTGGACTCCAACTGGAACACGCCGTCCGTATCCCCCTCGGATATCATCCTGAATATGGCCGGGTCATCGTTTTCCATGCGCTCAAGGTCGGGTACTTCCTTGCCCTGCTGCCTTATGAAGTCAAGCGTATCCTTTATGACCGTCAAATTTCGGAGACCCAAAAAGTCCATCTTAAGAAGGCCCAGCTCCTCTACCGTATCCTTGGTGAACTGGGTGGTTATGGCGTCCTCGTTGCGCTGTAAGGGAACGTATTCAACGGTGGGCTGAGCGCATATAACCACGCCTGCCGCGTGCGTTGAAGCATGCCGGGGAAGTCCCTCAAGCTTCAATGAGAGGTCAATGAGCTTCTTTACCATCGGGTCGCTGTCGTAGAGGGATTTAAGCTCTACCGAAAGCTCTAACGCCTTTGTAAGCGTCATGCCGAGGGCGTTGGGTATGAGCTTCGCTATCCTGTCCACCTCGGCGTATGACATATCCAGCGCGCGGCCTACGTCCCGCACCGCGAGGCGGGCCGCCATGGAGCCAAATGTGATTATCTGGCATACGTGATCCGCTCCGTATTTGCGGGTGACATAGTCTATAACCTCCTGCCTGCGCTCTATGCAGAAGTCTATATCGAAATCCGGCATGGATATGCGCTCGGGGTTGAGGAACCGCTCGAATATCAGATCATATTTTATGGGATCCGTATCCGTTATGCCCATGGCATATGCCGCAAGGCTGCCTGCGCCGCTGCCGCGTCCGGGGCCTACGAATATGCCGTTTTCATGGGCAAAGTTTACGAAGTCCCACACTATCAGGAAATAGTCCACGAAGCCCATCTGAGTTATCACGTTTATCTCGTATTCCAGCCTGTCCTTCACCTCACGCGTGGCGTCAGGCATTTTTCGATTAAGGCCCTCATGGCATATCTTTGTAAGGTATTCGAGGTTAGTAAAGCCGCTGGGTGCGGTAAAGCCGGGCAGGTGCTGTTCGCCGAATTTTATCTCTACGTTGCACTTGTCCGCTATTTCTTTTGTAGTTTCAAACGCCTCCGGATAGTCCGGCAGCATGGCCTTGAGCTCATCCTCCGATTTGAGATAAAACTCATCGGCGGACATCTTCATGCGGTTTTCATCCGTGACCACGCGGTTTGTCTGTATGCAAAGCAGGACGTCCTGGCTTTCGGCGTCCTCCTTTTTGACGTAATGTATATCGTTGGTTGCGACGTATTTTATGTCAAGCTCCTTCGCGAGCTTTACAAGCTGTGGAAGCACCTCCAGCTGCTCCGGTATTCCGTGATTCTGTATCTCTATGTAGAAGTCATCGCCGAATACTCCCTTGAGGCGGCTTGCAAGCGCCTTTGCGTCCTCATAACGGCGCTGCAAAAGCAGCTGAGGTATGTCGCCCGCAAGGCATGCGGAAAGGCATACGAGTCCCTCATGATATTGCTCCAGCAAATCATAATCTATGCGGGGTTTGTAGTAGAATCCGTCCACGAATGCAATGGTGGAAAGCTTCATGAGATTCTTATAGCCCTGTTCGTTCTTTGAAAGAAGTATGAGGTGTGCGTTTTCACGCATTCCGCTCTTTTCGAGATGGGAGCGGGGCGCCACATAGGCTTCCATGCCGAGTATAGGCTTTATGCCGTTCTTTTTGCACTCCTTATAGAAGTCTATAACGCCGTACATGGCTCCGTGGTCGGTTATGGCAAGGGAATCCATACCAAGCTCCTTCGCCCTGGCCACAAGCTCGTTTATGCGGGCCGCGCCGTCCAGCAGGCTGTACTGGGTATGTACGTGCAAATGTGTGAATCCGCTCATCAGTTATCTCCTATTTGTCCTTGAGCTCCTGCGCTATGGTTGAAAGCTTGGCTAACCTGTGGTTAAGGCCGGATTTGCTTATCTCGGCCATTTCCGCAAGGTCGGATAATGTGGCCTCCGGGTTGTTTATGCGAAGCTCTGCCGCTCCCCTGAGCTTTGGCGGCAGGCTGTCCAGGCCGGCATTGAGCCGTATGAACTCAATATCCAAAAGCTGCTGCGCCGCTGCCGCTGCCGCCTTGTTCATATTGGCGTCCTCAAAGTTCTGCTGGCGGTTTATATGGTTGCTTACGCTGCGCATTACCCGCGCCTCCTCAAAGGCCATGGTGCTGTTCATGGCGCCTATTAGGGTTATGAAGTCGGAAACCAGCTCCCCATCCTTGAGATATACTATATAGCTGGATTTTCTCGGCAAGAACTTTGCGCTTATGCCAAGGCCCGCCATTATGTCGCACAGTGTCGCTGCAAACTTTTCGTATCTGCACACGAGCTCCAAATGGTATCCCTTATTAGGATCGCTCACCGAGCCTGCGCCCAGAAACACACCTCTCAAAAACGCCTTTGCCTTGCTTTCGTCATCGGTAAGTCGCGGCGGTATGTATCCCAGCTCAAAATCCTCGTCGCCGTCTACCCCGTATCCCGCGTCGTTCAGAAGATTCCTCACGCCATCGCCAGTGAATTTCACTACGTTGCTCACCGCATTGAGCCTCTCCTTTTCACTTATGGAGGTTTCGGCGCTGACGCCGTAAAGCTCCCGGCCGAGGCGTACCGTAAGCGCCGCGACGCTGCTGTTTTCGGTTATATATTGCAGGCCTATGCCGCCACGCCCCAGCGTCATGGAGCCGGCCGCATGGGTTATTCCGCAAAGCAGGGAGCGTTTCTCTTCTGTGCTTCCCAGTTTGCAGCTTTCCACAAGCTCATCTTTTGTCTGAGATGAAAAGGACATATTAGCTCTTGTCTCCTGTACGTTCCTTTATATCGCTGCCCTCTATGGTAAGATCCCTGTGGGTAAGTGCAGCATTATATCTGCCCTTTATCCTGTTGTAAAGTTCCTCTGCCGCGCATACCGAACGATGCCTACCCCCTGTGCAGCCGAACGCTACCACCAGCCGCCGCTTGTCCTGCTCTATAAAGCGTGGTATCAGCCTGTACAGCATGCTTTCGACGTTGTCCATAAATTCCCGCACGTCCTTATCCGCCATCACGTAATCCCGTATCGCTTTATCTTTGCCACATAATGGCCTCAGCTCTTTGTCGTAATAGGGGTTTGATGAAAATCGCATGTCCAGGACGATATCCGCCTCAAAAGGCACGCCCCGCTTATAGCCAAAGCTCATCACTCTTAGCATAAAGCCGGTGCTGACCATATTCAGCTCGCGTTCCAGCGCCGTACCCAGCTCCAGAGGGCGCATATTGGTAGTGTCTATTATTACGCTTGCCCTATCCCTGAGTTCTGCAAGCATCTCACGCTCCATACGTATGCCGGTCGCTATATCATCTGAAAGGGGGTGGCGGCGTCGCGTCTCGTTATACCGCCGTTCAAGTATCTCATCGCGGCAATCAAGGAATACTATTCTGTAATCCACTCCTGCCTCGTCCAAACGGCCGAGAGTGTTTTTCATGTTCAGCCTGAATATGCGCTCACGGCTGTCCATTACTACCGCCGCCTTTTCTACAGGCGGCGTAGCCCTCTTGCAGAGCTCCACAAGGCCCACACACATTTCGCAGGGCAGGTTGTCCACGCAGAAATAGCCCGAATCCTCGAACTTTTTCAGGGCCTGCGTCTTGCCCGCTCCGGACATGCCGGTAAGAATTATAAGCTGCATAGGCTTTACCTTCCGATGAACTTTACTTCCGTCTCCAGCGTAACGCCGCTGTTTTCGTATACCCTTTCCTGTACCAGCTCGATAAGCCTTTTCACGTCCTCGCTGGTAGCGCCGCCCTTGTTTATGATGAATCCCGCATGCAGTGTGCTTACCTCGGCGCCCCCTACGCTCACTCCCTTGAGGTCCGCCTGTTCGATAAGTGCGCCCGCATAGTAGCCTGCCGGGCGCTTAAAGGTGCTGCCTGCGCTGGGGTATGTCAGCGGTTGCTTTGCCCTTCTGCGCTCAGAGTAATCCTTCATGCGCTCCTTCGTCATGCCGTCATCAGGCGAAAGGCTGAATTCTGCGCTCAGGACTATCCTCTCAGGCGCCGCAAACCGGCTGAACCTGTAGCCAAGGTCGCTATCCTCAGGCTCAACGGAGCATACCGCCCCATCCTCTATGTATTCTACCTTTGTCAGCACCTGCTTTATTTCGCCGCCGTATGCGCCTGCGTTCATAGCCACCGCGCCGCCAACGGTGCCCGGTATGCCCGCCGCCCATTCAAGACCCATCAGGCCATGCTCGACCGAATCCTTTGCCGCCGCGCTTATCAGCGTGCCCGCGCGCGCCTTCAGCTTGTTTTTGCTGTACTCAATGCCGGAAAAGTCTCCGGCAATGCGTATTACAAGGCCTTCTATGCCGCTGTCGCTTACCAGAAGGTTGGAGCCGTTGCCTATTATCATATACGGTACGTCAAGCTCTTTCGCCTTTTTTATGCCATATTCAAGCTGTTCTCTGTCTGATGGCATAAACAGCAGATCAGCAGGTCCGCCTATACGGAATGACGTATACTCCGCCATAGGTGCGTTTGCTTTTATCTTATATATCTCAAGGCCCTTCGCGAGCCTTGCCAGATTCTCTTTATCGTACTTCATGGTTCCTCCAGCCGATACATATACTATTATATTTTACTTTATACCAGCCCCTTGCACAAGTTCCATAAGTCTCAAATCCAGATCCTTTTTTGCATTTTCATCGCCGGAAAGCGCCTTCTCGGCGCTCTGACAAAGCTGATCCTCATATGTCGCGTACAAAAAGCACTGCGGCACTGCCAGTTGGCTGCTATTTTCGTACATTGCGCCAACTGCAGGCGTTTCGCTTTCCAGCTGATTTTTTGCAGCTACCGCAGGTATAAGGCCCAGTTCCATCAGGCTTTGCTGTTTATCCTCAGATAAAACATACTGCATGAATTCCAGTATATAATTACGCATTTCTTCCTCTGCGCCGCTGCCAATGCCCAGATACTGCACAAGATCTGTATAATTCGTGCAAGAAAACGCTTCAAACGGGAATCCCTTGCCGGATTGTACTTTCCGCGCCATGTCGCCGGCTGTTCTGGCGTCAATAAATGCTGCCCAGCTTTTCTCCTTAGAAAAGTCCTCCTCGTCCCCAAGCTCACCCTTGGCGCCGTATATGCACGCTATAATCTCATCTCCGGACGCCTTCGCCTCGCCTGACCTTATCATTCCGCAGAGCATATCCATATCCAGCCCTTTTTCCTGTATTATTCGTGAATTCACAGCCAGCACATATCCAGATGCGGCGTAAGGCAACCCATACACGCCGCCGTGATACCGGCAGGAATCCGCCATATTGCCCCGCATTTCCGGCATTGTCATATCTATGGGCTGAAGCTCCTCTATATACTCCCATCCAAGTGGAAACGAATACATATCCGCCTTCTCGCCCCGCTCCCGCCGCGCCTCATAATCTGAGAAGGTCATGCTTTCCACCTCGAAATACACTCCCTTGTGCTTCTTTTCGAGGGTCGCAGCGGCCTTTTCCAGCCACGCTCCCATGCTTCCCTGATAAGATTTGAAGCCCACTATATGCCACAGGCTTATTATGCCCTGATAGCTCTCGGTGCTTTGCTGCCGGTACTGCTGCGTAAGGGTTTGTCTGTGGGCGGCTATATATCCCGGCGAAAGCACCATAAATGCGATAATTGCCAACGTCATTGCGGCGCATATTATCTTATCTCTGCTCTGCATATACAAATACCCCCTTATGATAAGCATATGCGGTCAGAGGAGAAAAAAAGAGCTCTGAATTTCTTCAGAGCCCTTAGCAAATATATCGTCCGGAAAATCATTACCGTGCAAACGCCCCTGACACGGCAATTATAAGACATAAGTTCGGTTTGTATTTTTGGAGGAAAAAACAATGAAGAAATCCTGTTTTATCCCGGACGACCGAATATATTCGCTTTATGCTATTATACTATCACTACATATTGTATTATGCAACACTATTTTTCCCAATAAATCAAGTGTTTACAGTTTAGTCGCATTTGCCATCGAAAACGGGGGTATATTCCCGCTTTGCAGAGTCCATTTTCTGTATGAAAGCGTTTTCCAGGCCCAGTGAGAGGCAGTAGTCTACCGCCCTTTCATATTCCCGCCTGAGCAGCTTCCTGTTAAGAGGCGGTATCTTCTCCGCCTTATAGCGGGGCACATACTGGCTCATAAGTGAAACCGTTATATTCTTGGGGAAGTTTTCCGCTATGTATTTCAGCACCCGCCGCGTTTCGTCAACGGAACCCGGCAGCACAAGGTGACGTATTATCACGCCCTTATTGGCCAAGCCATCGCCGTCCAGCTCCAGTAGGCCAACCTGACGGAACATCTCCCGTATCGCCGGCGCGGCATATTCAAAATAGTTTTCCGCACCGGAGTATTTCCTTGCTATATTCCCGCTTACGTATTTAAGATCCGGCAGGTATATATCCACCAGCCCATCCAGCATGCGCAGAGCTTCAAGCGTTTCGTAGCTGTTGGTGTTGTACACGACAGGTATGCTTAACCCCCTGTTTTTTGCCGCCCGTATGGCGTCCGCCAGCACAGGCACGAATGGCGCGGGTGATACGAGGTTAACGTTGTGAGCGCCCTTGCCCTGGAGGCGCAGCATGAGCTCGGCTATGCCCTCCGCATCGTACATCTTTCCTACGCTGCCGTTGCTGATATCGTAGTTCTGGCAGAACACGCACTTCAGATTGCAGCCGCAGAAGAATATTGCGCCCGAACCGCGCTTGCCGCTGATGCACGGCTCCTCCCACATATGCAGCGCCGCCTTTGCCACATACGGAAAACAGGGCGCGTTGCACGCGCCCTTTTGTATATTTCTGTCTACGCCGCATTTACGCGGGCAAAGCACGCAGCCTTCCTGCATCACTGCCGCTCCTTCTGATCTCCGGACTTCTTCTGTTCGCCGGTTTCCTTTGGTTCCTTGCGTTTTTTTATCTTGACCTCCGGAAACTTCAGCTTTTTCTCTTTTTCTTCCGGCGGACAATGGACTATCTCGTAATCCGCGTCGTATACGCCGTCCTCATCGGGAGCCTTTTCGGAAGGCTTTTCCTTCTTATCCCTGTCCTTTTCGCAGCGTGACTCCTTAGCCGGTCCCAGTTCTATGGCGTTGGAAACGTATTTCTTTACGGTAAAGGTAAATATGGTCCCCTTGCCCAGCTCGCTCGCCACGGTAATGTTCTCATCGAGCTTTTCCATGATGTACTTGGCTATGGAAAGTCCCAGACCGGTGCCGCCCTCTCCCCGGGATTTATCCACCTTATAGAACCTCTCGAAAATATGGGGCAGATCTTTTTCCGGTATTCCGCAGCCGTTGTCCTGTACGCTGATTATGAGCCGTTCGCCGGAGCGGAGCTTTATCTTTATGCTGCCGCCTTCAGGGGTATAGCGCATGGCGTTATCTATAAGGATTACCAGCACCTGTTCTATCCTGTCCGGGTCCGTCAGGCCGTCTACAGTGTGGTCGCAATCCACATCGAGCTTTATGCCCTTACTCTGGGCCGTAGAGGCGTACCCCATTGCCACATCGTTTATGAGCTCTTCAAGGTTAACCCTTGAAAGCTCCATATATTCCGTGCCCGCCTGAAGCCTGCTGAGCGTAAGCATATCAGTGATAAGGCGGGACAGTCGCATCACCTCATGCAGCATTATCTTATAGTACCGCTGCTTGTCCTCTTCGCTCTTGACCATGCCGTCTGCAAGGGGCTCAAGCAGGCCCCGTACCGCCGTAAGAGGCGTGCGTAGCTCGTGTGATATGTTGGCGACGTATTCGCGGCGCATACGCTCCGTGCGCTCCATTTCAGTCATATCCTTGAACAGGCCGACGACACCGGTGCGCACTCCCTCGTCCGTATTCACCGGGGATACGCTTATCCAGAGCACTTTATCGCCCGACATGGGGTAGGTTATTACCTGAGACTCACCTGTATGGAATACCTCCTGGAACGTCTTCCATACCATGGGATCCTTTATCAGATCCTCAGTCTTTTCCACATTGACTACGCCGAACATGCGCATGAGCGCCGCGTTGTAATGCGTTAGCTCGCCGCTGCCGTCAATTGCCGCAACGCCGTCTGAAAGGCTTTGCAGCACCTGATCCAGCTGTCCTTTCTCCATGCGCAGCTGATATATGGTGCCGGATATGTTTTCACAGAGCGTGTTCAGCGCCCTAGCGAGAAGGCCGATCTCGCCGTCCTCGTTTTCATTTGCCCTTATGTCGAAATTGCCCTTTGACATCTCTATGGCGACCTCGGACATCTTGTGAAGCGGATCGGTATACAGGCTGAAGCGCCAGCTCATGAGCAGCAGCATTATGAGCACTCCCGCCAGCAGCGCCGTATATATCAGCACACGCATCGGGCGCATGTTCTCGCTTACTATTCGGACAGGCTGAAATATCAGCACACCGCCATATATATTGCCGCTGTCGTCGGTTATCGGCACGCCCGCAGACAGGGTATCGCCTATGCCCTTTATTGCAAGGGACTCGCTTTTTACCGTATCTCCGGAGATTATTTTATCCATGGTATCGGACAGCGTCGAATATACTTCCTGCTCATCATCGACATTCGGCATATTAGCGGCAAGTATTATTTCCTTGTCCTTACTGAATACCAGAGTAGTGGAATCCGATGCTTCCACATATGACTGGGCAATGCGCAAAAATGCCTCGCGGCTTATATGTCCGTAGCCCAATTCGCGCACAAGGTCCGCGACGGTGCCCGCCTTAGGCACCATCTCCTCCAGAGTGATGTTCTCGTATATTTTTATTCCTACTACCCCGCAGCCCAGCGCCATGGCTATGGTGGTAAGCATCATCACCATTACCATGACTATAAGCAGCCGCCGGAAGAATACGCTCTTCATTATTTTCCGTCCTCTACCTCGAACTTGTAGCCGACGCCGTATATGGTCTTGATGCTCCAGTTGAGGCCGGTATTGTCAAGCTTTGCGCGTATGCGCTTTATGTGGGTATCCACCGTCCTCGTCTCTCCCGCAAAGTCATAGCCCCATACGCGGTTAAGGAGCTGCTCGCGAGTGAATACCTGGCCCGGATTTGAAGCCAGCATGTAAAGTATTTCTATCTCTTTTGGTGTACAGATTATATTTTTGCCCCTCAAGGTAACAGTATAGCTCTTTATATCTATGGTAAGCTCCTGATGGGTAACGCAGCCGTCATCGTGGGATTGCTGCTGCTCGGTCGTGCGGCGCAACACCGCCTTTATGCGGGCAACTACCTCACGGGGACTGAAGGGTTTTACGATATAATCGTCGGCGCCCAGCTCAAGGCCCAGTATGCGGTCTATCTCCTCGCCCTTTGCGGTGAGCATTATCACGGGCACGCGGGAGGTCTTGCGTATCTCACGGCACACGTCCAGCCCGGACATCTCAGGCATCATGATATCCAGAACACAAAGCGCTATGTCGCTATCCAGCGCGTCTACTGCGGCCTTGCCATCGTAAACGTCCACCACCTCAAAGCCTTCGGATTTAAGATATATTCCAAGTGATTCGTGTACGACCTTGTCGTCATCAGCGATAAGTATCTTGTTCGCGCTCATGGTCAAATAAACCTCCGATGTTAATAATACATTAAGACGATTATAGCATAATATTGCCCGCTTTCATATTCACAGGCGGGCAATTTCACACATTTTTTTATTAGATTTTGTCGGGTCTTACCGTAGAAAGGGTGAATGTGAAGGTAACCGTCCCATTCTCGCTCTTTACCCATATCCGTTCACCTAAAAGTTCAAGAACTTCATTAACAATAGAAAGGCCAAGACCGGTACCCTGCCCGGCATGGGATTTATCCGCCTTATAGAATCTCTCGAACACGTGGTCTATGTCTTCATCCGCGATGCTGCCCGGGTTGCTCACGCTTATGTAAAGGCTGTCCCCCTTTTTTTCGACGGAGAACCGCAGCGTACCGCTGTATCCGTACTTTATGGCGTTGTCGGTAAGCGCTACCAGCACCTGCTCCGCCCTGTCCGGATTGGTATAAGCCTTGTATGGCTCCCCTGTATCTATCTCAACATTAAGCCCCTTTTCACTTGCGGCAGAAACGTACCTGTCAGCTACATCCTCTATGAGCTCATTTATGCTTATGAACTGCTTTTTAAAGGCAATAGTTCCGGATTGCAGCCGGCTCAGCTCCAGAAGGTCGTCAATGAGCCGCGAAAGCCGCATGGATTCCCGCAGTATATAGCCGTAATACCTTGCCTTATCCTCGTCCTTCTTTACCAGTCCGTCGTTGAGGGCGTCCGCAAGCCCCCGAATGGAGGCTATGGGCGTGCGCAGCTCGTGAGAGACGTTGGCCGCGTACTCGGTACGGGTCTGCTCCAACCGGCTCGCCTCGGTGATGTCGCGTATCAGCATTACGGCCCCCTCGCCCCTGCCGCCATCGGTCAACGGCGTTATGGCTACGCGCAGTATCCGATCTCTGACCTTCAGCTCTTTTGATACAGTCTCCCCGCCGAGGACGCAGCCTATATCCTCCGCCGCCTGCCTATACGCCGGCAGTGCCGTTATGTCATCTGCATAGCTGCCGCCAAGCAGTCTCAATGCCGCTGAATTGGTCTTGATTATCTTTCCTTCGGCATCTATTGCGATTATACCCTCTCCTATACCGTTTATCACGGCGTGTAATCGGTTTTTCTCCAGCGTAAGGTCGCTTATGGTAGCTGAAAGAGCCGCAGACAAATGATTGAGGGACCTGCCCAGCTGCACCAGCTCGTCCGTGCCCTCCTCCTCCGCCTTTGCGGTAAAGTTGCCGCCCGCCATGGCATTGGCGGTCACGTTCATCTGACGTATGGGCCGCACTATGCTCCTCGAGCCAAGATACGCGGGCAGGATCATTATAAGGCTGGAGGCGATCATGCTTATTATCAGAGCATATATGAGGCTTCCCATGGCAGCGTTCAGTTCATTGAGCGGCTTTACAAGAAATAACGCACCTATGACGTTGCCGAAACGGCTCACCACCGGCTCGCCTATTAAAACGCCCGCGTGGTTCTTCGTGTTGGGCGAGTATACGGTTTCCCCCTTCAGCACGTTTTGCAGAAGGCCGGATATTGCGTCCTTATTGACGGCGCTGTCCTCATTTGCGGGATATGCGAACAGATCGCCGCATGCATCGTATGCGTACATCGAAGCGTCCCATACCTTAAAGCCGCGGCCTATGGAGCGCTCATAGATTTCCTTTGTGATCAGGCCCTGAAGATATTCCGCCGTGATATTCGCCAGATATTCAGCACGCGGCCTAAGCTCCTTCGCCTTTATTCCGCTGAATACCCTGCCGCCAGAATAGTAAAACGCCGCCGTGGTCAGCACAGCGCTGAGCAATACAGAGAGCAGTATTATTACCACTATGCGCCGGAGTATGGTATCCTTGAACACTATCAGCAGACCTCGAACTTATAGCCCACGCCGTAGACCGTCTTGATGCTCCAGGGAAGCTCCTCATCGGGCAGCTTCTGGCGTATGCGCTTTATCTGGGTATCCACTGCACGCGTATCCCCAAAGAAATCATAGCCCCATACTTTGGACAGAATATGCTCTCTGTCGAATACTCTCCCGGGATTAGACGCAAGGAGGTAGAGTATCTCGACCTCCTTTGGCGTAAAGGGTATGCTTTCGCCGTTTATGCGAACATCGTAATTTGCGATATTTATCTCGAGACCGGGACGGCGTATGACCTGTGACTGCACCCCTCCATCAGTATTGAAACGCCTGAGTACGGCTTTTATCCTCGCTACCACCTCTCTGGCTGAGAACGGCTTTACGATATAATCGTCCGCCCCCAGCTCAAGTCCTACTATGCGTTCTATTTCTTCTCCCTTTGCGGTGAGCATTATTATAGGCGTGCGGCTCTTGGCGCGTATTTCCCTGCAAACCTCTGTGCCGCTCTTTTTAGGCATCATCAGGTCGAGTATTACAAGGTCAGGCTTCTTGCTGTCAAACATTTGAAGCGCCTGTTCTCCGTCGTATGCGGAGCAATATGTAAAGCCCTCGTTCTCGAGGTACACGCCAAGCGTCTCATGTATCATGGGCTGGTCGTCACATATGAGAATCTCTTTTCCGTTTGCCATACAGTCACCTCCCGAAAATCAACTTGTATCTATGTTAAGTATAGCCTTCCCGCCGCCAAAGGCAATGTTTTCAGAAATAATGACATAATTGTACTCAATTCGGACAAATTATGGTGCGGGTTTTAGCTCTTATATATAAAGCTGACCCCTCTTTCACCCATGGCGTCTTCAAACACTTTCACAAGCTTATCTCCGTACACGCCGAGGCTGTTCTTCATCTCATCGCCGTTAAAGAGGATTATTATGGAGTCATCCGTAAAGAACTCGCTCAGGCAGTCGTACAGCGCGTCAAGATTGCGGCCGTAGTATTCAGGAAGCCGCAGCACCCTGCTCAGATAGTCATGAGCAGACTCAAAGTCCCTCATGCATTTTCCGTCAAGTATTATTATCTCCATAGTTACTCCTCCCCGTAAAGAAGCTCGAAGGACTTATAGTGATCGCCAGTATAGTATATAAGGCCGTCGTTGGAAAATACTATGCGCTTTGCCCCCCGCGATGACCTGCCCATGGTATCTATGTCGCACTCTGTATACCTGCGCCCCTCCGCCTCCGGGAGCAAGCCTTCGTAATTGCCGAAGCGGTCCCCGCCAATGCTGCGGCCGGGTGCGTAAGGCTCAAGGCTGCCACCCTCCCAGCCCAGTTTTTTGGCTTCGCTCTTTTTGATGAAGTTTTTGGGCAGCTTTCCGTAGGTATGTATATACAGCGCTACATCTTCCTTTGATGTGTATTCGCCGTCTTCGTCTATCGCCGTCTGTTCCGGCTCCGTTGCATCCTCAGACGGCTCGTTTTTTTCTGCCGGGGGCAGATCTTCCGCAGTTTCGGCCGGTTGTACGGGCGCGTATGTCTGCTGAGCTTCGGGTATGTCCGTTCCAAGAAGGGAATTTATCAGTCCCGCCGGGGTAAGCCTGCCCGTAAGCAGCAGCACGGCGGCAAGCGCCGCGGCCGCTATGAGCAATATCTGCCGTTTATTGAGTTTTTTCCTACTGCCTTTATTTCTGTCCATATTCTTCCCCGATTTTCTGTTTGAATCAAGTATACCATATAAAGCGGAAGCTGTTCACACTTTATTCCAAAGTTTACTGTGTCGTATTTTGCCTGTATATGCTATAATGAACGCATGATGAACAAAAGTTTTAAAAAAGTTATAAATATCGCTATGGCGCTGCTTACGGCAGCCCTTATTTGCGGCTGCGAAAGCATCATGCCTTCCTCCTCATCAGGCCAGCTCTGCGTAAACGAGGTGGTCACCTCCAACTCATATTCTCTGGTGGACCAAAAGCTCGGCAGTCCTGACTGGATAGAGCTGTACAACCCCACCTCCAAGCCTATAGACCTCGAGGGCTACGGGCTTACCGATAACATAAAGAATCCTCATAAATATACCTTCCCCTCTGTTACCATACCTGCGGGGGGCTATCTCATCGTATATGCCTCAAAGTATGAGGGCGATTCCATGTGTACAGGCTTCGGCCTTTCCAAAAGCGGCGACATGCTGTACCTTGTAGACCCATATTACAACGTAATGCAGCAGCTCGAGATACCCGAACTGGTGACGGACGTTTCTTATGCCCGCGCAGCCGATGGCAACTATGGCTATTGCAGTACGCCTACTCCCGGCGAGGCAAACGGCGAGGACATATTTCTTTCCGTTCACGATAGCGGCAAATCCGCTTCTGACGAAAGCGCCCTTGCCATAACCGAGGTCATGCCAAAGAACACCTCCACACTTGCTTCCGAAGACGGCAGATATTACCCATGGGCCGAGATAAAAAACACATCCGACAAAGAAGTGCTGATGTCCGATTACTACCTTTCGGATTCAGTCGGCGAGCCTTCAAAATACCGTCTCCCCGGTGTCACCCTCGGTGCGGGCGAATACGCCATAGTATACTTTTCAGGCAGGGAAGACTCTAATGCCGGCGAGATACACGCCTCCTTCAGGCTAGGCAAGGGCGATTCCGCGCTGCTGCTTTCCAACGGAATGGGCAATGTGATATCCATGTTTAACTGGACAAACCCGGTATACCCCGGCATATCGGTGGTCGCGCCTGATACCTACTGCGCCTTCCCCACCCCCGGTCAGGACAATTCTCAGGAGACCCTGCCCTCGCTGACCCTTTCAGCTATGGACGGCAGCGATCCCATACATATAAACGAAGTGCTCAAGCTCAACGAGTACAGCATTCGCGACTGCTTCGGCGACCGTTCACCATGGGTAGAGCTATACAACTCATCAGACAGCGCGGCCTCGCTTTCGGGCTGCTTCCTGAGCGATGACGCTGACGACCCGTTCAAATGGGCGTTCCCGGAGGTCTCCATAGAACCCAAGGGATACCTTATAGTGTTCCTCTCCGGCAAAAACCAGACCGAAGGCGAGCTTCACACCTCCTTCACCCTTTCCAAGAGGGAGTACGAGCTGATGTTCCTCTCCTCGGATGCCATGCGCTGTGAAAGCATCCAGCTCGATCCCAAGCTGGGCGATAACGTATCAGTCGGCATATCCGCCGACGGTTCTCTCAGGTATTACTCCAGCCCCACCCCCGGCGGCCCCAATATTACGCACGAGTTTGGATCGCCCGACGAAGCTGCCATAACCACGGATATGTCCGGCGTATATATAAGTGAAGTTTCTGCCGTAAAAGCCGCAAAGAGCAGGGATACCGACTGGATAGAGCTTCACAACGCCTCGGGGTCTTCCGTAAACCTCGAGGGTTGGCACCTTACCTACGACGCCAACGACATGAAGAAGTTCACCTTTCCGTCTTTTAAGCTGCCGGCCGGAGAATACGCCTCCATAGCCGCTTCCACCTCGGCAAAATCGGGCGTTTCGGCGCCCTTTAATATATCCGCTTCCGGCGATACGCTGATACTCACCGACGGCGACGGCAACATCAGGGATGTGTTTTCAACCGGCGCACTTAGCCTGGGCGTCACATCGGGCCGCGCTGTGAACAGCCCGGAGCGGGTATTCTTTACCACCCCAACCAGAAGCGCCGCCAATCCCTCAACATATTACAGCAGCTATGCCGACGCTCCCATATTTTCCGACAGGGCGCTGTACCACAGCGCCGCCTTTGAACTGACGCTGTCAAGCCTTACGCCAAACGCCAAAATACACTACACCACCGACGGCAGCAAGCCCACAACGGCTTCCCCGGTGTATTCAGAGCCAATCAGGATATCGTCTAACACAGTCATAAAGGCCATCTCTGCCGCAGATGGCCTTATAAAGAGCGATATTGCCGCCGCCACTTATCTTTTCGAGGAAAAGCACACCGTGCCGGTGGTCTGCCTCTCCATTGGCAAGGAATCCTTTGATGAGGTCTACTCCGTTACCGACCGCTGGAAGAAGGTGGAGCGCGAGGGCTTCTGCGAGTATTACGAGCCGGACGGCACGCTGGGCGTGGAGTTCCCCTGCGGCCTGCGGGTAAACGGCGCCTCCACGCTGAACATGCGGCAAAAGTCCATGTCCATATTTCTTCGGGGCGGCTACGGCCAGAGCTCCACGAAATACAACTTCTTCCCCGGCAACGAAGTTACCGAATATACCTCTCTTGCGGTACGCAACTCCGGGCAGGACGCGTCAAAGGCGCGTATTCGGGATTCCTTCTTCAGCAAATGCGTGGAAGGATTAAATATCGATAACATAAAGACCCGCTCCGTAGTGGTATACATCAACGGTCAGTACTGGGGCCTGTACGACCTTAACGAAAACCAGAACGAGGATTATCTCGCCACACACTATGGCGTCGATCCTTCCACCGCCAACATCATCCGCCGAAACGAGACCCCCCTTGCGGGCGACAGGGCTGACTTCAAGCGGGTGCGCAATTACGCCCTTACGGGAGACATATCCGGCAGCGCAAAATACGAGGAGCTGTGCCAGTGGGTAGACGTGGACTACTTCATGGATTACCTCATCGCCCAGACGTACTTTGCCAACGGCGATATGTTCAACCAAAAATACTGGCGTACTACCGACTACAAGATAAAATGGCGGCCTATATACTACGATCTTGACCTTGCCCTCGGCTCCTCCAGCCCCACGCGGAACGTGCTGCCCAGCTACTTTAACGCGGAGGGCGTGCCCTCTCAGGACGGCTCTCTAACCAACATGGACATATATGTGGGCCTTCGCAAAAACCGCTCATGGTGCGAGAAATTCGGCGAGAGATACGTATATGTGGTGTACAATTACTTCACGCCCGAAAAGGTCACGACCATACTCGACGACATGGTAAAGACCATGGAGCCCGAGATGGCACGTCACATAAAGCGCTGGGGCATCCCCTCCAGCATGTCCGCATGGAAGAGCAGCATATCAGACCTGCGCGGCTGCCTGCAAAAGCGTACCGACTACGCCTTGTCTTCCTTACAGAAGGAATTCGGCTTTTCCAACGCCCAGATGGAGCAATGGAAGGCAAACGCCATGGCTAAACCGGAGGCAGAAGCCGCCGGATAGCGGCAAAAAGGCAATCAAAAACCGCCGGTCAGCACCGGCGGTTTTATTGATTTAAGCCTTAGAGGCTTTTATCCTCCACATAGAGGCTAAGTACCTTGTTTGGATCTGCCGGGGCGGCCGCGGGAGCGGCGCTCTTGCCCTCCTTGGCTTCCTTGCGGGCCTCGAAGAACTTGGGCGCTACCTTGGGGAACAGCGCGTAGCTCAGTACGTCCTCTTCCTGCTCGTAGTAGCCAAGCTCCTTCACTTCCTTCTCATACTTCTCCAACTCGGGCTCCAGCAGATCGGCCGGACGGCAGGTGATAACTTCCTTGTCACCTATGGCCTTGCGGCGGACCTCTTCGTTTACCTCGCCGGGCAGCGCGCCGTATTCGCCGGCGAGCAGCGCCTTGGAGTTCTGCGGGAAGGTCTTATAGCGGCCCATTAGTACGTTAAACACGGCCTGTGTGCCGACTATCTGACTGGTAGGAGTTACAAGGGGAGGATAGCCGAAGTCCTTGCGGACGATCGGGATCTCCTCAAGAACGTCATAGTACTTGTCTTCCCTGCCCGCTTCCTTGAGCTGGCTGATGAGATTGGAAAGCATTCCGCCAGGAACCTGATAGACCAGAGTGTTGGTATCCACCCGGAGCACCTTGGGGTCGAGTATGCCTTCCTTCATCATCCTTTCGGCTACGCCGCGGAAGTGCTTTGCGGCCTTCGCCAGCTTGCCGAGATCCAGCCCGGTGTCATTCTCGGTGCCCTTGAGTGTGGCCACCAGAGACTCCGTGGCAGGCTGTGAGGTTCCGTTTGCAAAGGGAGACAGCGCGCAGTCCACGATATCCACGCCCGCCTGCATGGCCATGAGGTAAGTCATGTCGCCGGTGCCGGTGGTGTTGTGGGTGTGCAGGTGTATGGGTACGTCCACCTCGGACTTGAGCCGCTTGATGAGCGAATATGCGTCATAGGGCAGCAGCAGGTTTGCCATATCCTTTATGCAGATATTGTCCGCGCCCATCTGAACCAGCTCCTTTGCCAGCTTTACGAAGTAATCCTCGTTATGCACGGGGCTAATGGTGTAGCTTATGGCAGGCTCGCATATTCCGCCGTACTTCTTGGTGTATTTGATTGCGGCTTCCAGATTTCGCACATCGTTGAGCGCATCGAATATGCGAATGACGTCAATGCCGTTCTCGATCGCCTTGCGGCAGAACTGCTCTACGACATCGTCCGCATAGTGCTTATAGCCAAGTATGTTCTGACCGCGGAAAAGCATCTGCAGCTTGGTGTTGGGCAGGGCCTTCTTCAGCTTGCGGAGACGCTCCCACGGATCCTCGTTTAGGAAGCGCAGGCAGGCGTCAAATGTAGCGCCGCCCCAGCACTCCAGAGAATAATAGCCAATGCTGTCCAGTATTTCGCAGGCGGGAAGCATATCCTCTGTGCGCATACGAGTAGCGGCCTGAGACTGGTGCGCATCGCGCAGTATGGTATCGGTTATCATCAGTTTTTTAGCCATGGTGCAATACCTCCTATTACATGAACAGGGCAAGGAACACACCGGCAGCGATAGCGGAGCCGATAACGCCGGCTACGTTGGGGCCCATGGCGTGCATGAGCAGGAAGTTGCCGGGCTTTTCCTTCTGACCAACTATCTGAGATACGCGGGCAGCCATGGGAACGGCGGAAACGCCAGCGGAGCCGATCAGGGGGTTGATGGGATCCTTGCTGAACTTGTTCATTATCTTTGCAACTATTACGCCGCCGGCGGTGCCGAAAGCGAAAGCGCAAACGCCCATAAGCAGTATGCCGAGGGTCTTGCCGGTGAGGAAGGTCTCAGCGGTGGCGGTAGCGCCTACCGAGATGCCGAGGAATATGGTTACGATATTCATCAGCTCGTTCTGGGCGGTCTTGGAGAGGCGGTCGGTAACGCCGCTCTCGCGGAACAGGTTACCCAGCATAAGCAGGCCGATAAGCGGCGCCGCGGAAGGCAGCATGAAGGATACGAATATGGTGACCATGATGGGGAATATTATCTTTTCCTTCTGGGATACCGGCCTCAGCTGCTTCATCTCTATCCGGCGCTCTTCCTTTGTCGTCAGCGCCTTCATTATAGGGGGCTGTATGACAGGAACCAGCGCCATGTAAGAATAAGCCGCGACGGCGATAGGGCCGAGAAGATAAGGAGCGAGCCTCAGGGTAACGTAGATCGCCGTAGGGCCGTCTGCGCCGCCGATTATGCCTATGGAGCCTGCTTCAGCATTGCTGAAGCCAAGGAGCTTAGCGCCTATAAAAGCGACGAAGATGCCGAACTGCGCTCCCGCGCCCATAAGCAGGCTCTTGGGGTTGGCGATCAGGGGACCGAAGTCTGTCATTGCTCCCACGCCCATGAATATCAGCGAGGGGTATATGCCGAGCTTTACGCCCAGATACAGGTAGTCTATAAGGCCGGCGCCGTGACCCAGCTCCGCCCAGTTTATGGCGGTAGCGCCATCTACCACCTTTAGAAAATAGTCGGGATGGAACATATTAGCGCCGGGAAGGTTGGTAAGCAGCATACCGAATGCGATAGGCACCAGCAGCAGAGGCTCGAACCCCTTTACAATAGCCAGGTACAGCAGAACGCAGGAAATGGCTATCATTATAAGACACCTGGGATCGGCTATCAGATAGGCAAAGCCGGTGGTATCTATAAAGTTGGAAAATACATCTGCAAAAGTCATCTGCGATCTCCTTTCTTAAGTTTGTTTCCCTTAAAAGGAGATCAGCCTATAACAACGAGAACATCGCCGGAGTTTACAGTAGAGCCCTTGGTTACGTTGATGGCGGTGACCTTGCCCGCTGCGCCGGCAAAGATCTCGTTCTCCATCTTCATCGCCTCGAGCATTATGACTACGGTATTGGCTTCGACCATATCGCCGACCTTTACCTTTATGTCAAGAATGTTGCCGGGCATGGGCGCGGTAACGCTTGTAGCGCCTGCCGCAACGGGGGCGGCGGCAGCAGGGGCGGGTGCGGGAGCGGCTGCCTGAACGGGAGCTGCGGGAGCCGCGCCGGCGGCTATTTCTTCGACTTCGACTTCATAGGGAGTGCCGTTTACATTTACGTGAAACTTACGCATTGTTTTGATTTCCTCCGTCAATAATCAATAATCTCAATCAATTTGGTAGAATGGCTTATGCTCTTTTGATGCTGTGGATCCTGAGTCCTTCAGGCTCGTTACCCATGTAGGTAGCGATAGCCGCAGCTATGGCAGCGTCAAAGGCCTTTCTATCGGATATGCCGGCCGCAGGCGCCGCCGCCACAGGCGCGGCCTTGGCCTGCTCTGCGCCCTTGCCCTTGCCTATCACCGCGCTCATGAGCTTAGTAAGCAATATCAGCATTATAAGTCCTACAAACACAGTGCCCATACCGAGTACCATCACTAATGCCGAGCTGATGTTTTCCAATGTATTGCTCCTCCCTTCTTTTTATTATCAAAATGCTCTTAATAATAATTGAAAAGTCATAAAAACTGCTTATAGTTTTTATGGTTATTCTATGGGGTCTAATCCCGCCCCATTGTGTTTAATAATACACTATCGATTTGTTTTTGGCAACATAAAAACGGCATTCAGGTAAAAAAAACGTAAAAATGCCGTTAAACTATAATTTATCATTATATATTCAGGCCTTGTTATTGTTCCCGCATAAGAGAATCAAGTTCGCCTTCCGTAAGGTAACGCCATTGTCCTCCCTTAAGCCCTCCCAGCGTTATGGAACCCTCTTTTATTCTTCTGAGCAGCATAACCTCACGGCCTACGGCGGAAAGCATGCGACGCACCTGTCGGTTCCTGCCCTCGTGTATGGTTATGTCAAAGGCCGTCCTGCCTTGTGAATACTCTATATTTTCTATTTTTGCAGGGGCAGTCAATCCATCCTCAAGGGCTACCCCCTTTTCGAGTCGCTCTTTGTCGCTGCCGGTAAGACTGCCGGTGCATACTACATGGTAGGTCTTTTCCACAGTGAACTTCGGGTGCATCATCTTATATGCAAGGTCGCCGTCGTTTGTAAGTATGATGAGCCCTTCCGAATCGTAATCCAACCTGCCCACGTTATAAAGCCTGTATGGCAGCTCCTTTACATAGTCCACCACGGTCCTTCTGCCCTCGGGGTCGCTGGAGGTGCATACCACGCCCTGAGGCTTATTCAGCACTATGGCTACTCTTGCGGTCTTTCCGCATACCGGATTGCCGTCAAACAGCACCTCATCGCCATCTTCCACTGTGCAGCCTATAACGGCTGTATTGCCGTTGACCTTCACACGGCCCTCGGCTATGTATTCCTCGCACTTTCTCCTTGAAGCTATCCCGGCGTCCGCCATGAACTTCTGTAAACGCATTTTTACCCCCACAAAGGCGCATGGCTTACGCCGTAAAGCACCTCATCAGTTTGTCAAAGTAGAAGCGTATGCCTACGCCCGGCATGTCCTTTGCCGAGAGCAGAGGGCATGTGCAAAGCAGCGCGCCGTCATCCAATACCTCTACGCATCCAAGCTCTGTTCCTTCGGCTATAGGCGTATGGAGCCCTTCTTTTAATATCACCCTCGTGCGGTATGACGCGCTTTCGCCTTTCCTTACAGGTACTATTATATCTTCACCGGCCTTCAGTTCCAATATATTTTTTTCTCCTCCTGCAACGTCCACCCCGGCAATTGTATTTCCCGCCTTTACCATAGTGACCGTTTCGTAGTTTTCAAAGGCATAGTTCATCATGGCCTTAGCGTCGTCAAACATTCCGGGGCAATTGAGCACCACGCCTATTATCTCCATTCCGTTCCGTTCTGCGGAAAATACCAGGCATTTGCCTGCTATCTTTGTATAGCCTGTCTTTACTCCGCTGCCTCCGTCATATTCCCATAGTATCCTGTTTTTGTTTTTGAAGGTGCGCGGCTTTGCCCCGGTTTCAGCCCTGTAATACTGTGTAGATACTATCTCCCGAAACACAGGGCTTTTCATGGCTACTGCGGTTATGCGGGCAAGATCGTAAGCTGTGGTATAGTGGTTCTCATCGTGCAGTCCGTTTGGCGTTACGAAATTAGTGTTCAAAGCGCCTATGCTTTTTGCCCGGGCGTTCATCATCTCGGCAAACTTATTGGTCCCTTTGCCTATATGTACCGCTATTGCCACCGCCGCATCGTTGCCCGAAGAAAGCATAAGGCCGTACAAAAGATCCTTCAGGCTTATCTTTTCCTCATAATCGAGATATATACTGGAGCCCTCCGTGCCGTAGGCGGAGGCATCCGTTTCCACTATATCGTTTAAATTGCCGTTTTCTATTGCCAGCAACGCGGTCATTATCTTTGTGGTGCTGGCCATTGGCAGCTTTTCATGTGCGTTTTTCGCATACAGTACCTTGCCAGTCCGGCTCTCGATGAGTACGGCTCCCTTAGCGGATACGTCCAGTCCGTCAGCTGATGCGCTGCCGAAAGTCAGCAGTATTACAGCAGCTATACACAGCGCAGGCAGTCTTAAAAGCCCGGCCTTCATTCCTGTTCGCTCTCAGAGGCGCAGGGCTTTGTTCTGGCTATGGCCTGCTCTACGGTTTCTATTATTTCGGGCAGTATCTCCACCGCCCTGTCAAACGTGGTATCGTAATCCGCGGGCATCACCTTTACGCTGCCGTTGTTCACTGACAAAAACGCCATAGGGGTTATGGTCATGCCGGCGACCGCAGCACCGGTAAAGGGATATCTCGTACACTCCCCCATCTCATCGCTGCTCTTTTGTATTGGAGTGCGCTCAGTCTTTTGACCGTATTCCCCGCCGCCGGATATAAAGCCCATGGACAGCCTAGATACGGGTAATATCATCGTCTCTCCAGCAGTAAGTATCGGTTTTCCGATTACGGTGTTAACGTCCACCATTTCTTTGAGCTGCTCCATGGTGGTCCTCATTATGTTTTCAACAGGGTGCATTTTGATATTTCTCCTCCCGTTTGGTTTTACCTCGCCGCTTTGCTTCGGCAAATATAATCTGCGCCGGGATTATTTGGGCTATCCCTTCCAAATTTATGCAAAAGGCGTTTCGCTCAAGGGCAGGCCGTATATCGGCGCATATATCTCCGGCGCCGGATAGGGCGCAAGCTGTCAGCCCAAGTTCACGCATTATCCCCGCTATTATAACCGTCTTTGCCCCATCGCCGGCCATGCCAAATTCACCCATTATATACAGGCGCCTTATAATAATTCCCTTTCTTATCGACGGTAATATACTGCCGCCCCGCCTTTTCCGTTTGAGCTTTATCCTTCTGCCGTTTATCCGTATATCCGCCTCCAACGGCAGCCAGACCGCAAGCGCGTCCGCCTTTATTCTTATTGTACCAAGCACGCATATATCGGCCTGTACCTCCCCAAAACGCGGCTTTACCCTCGCCCTGGCATTTATCTCCACAGGGCATACGAGTGCGGCACAAAGCATTATAAGAATCGCAGCAAACAAAAAAAGGACTATTTTCATAGCCCTTAGTATTGTTTGCTTTGGTAAAAATTATGAAGGCTTTTCCTCGCCGCCATCGGCTTCTATGGCAAATGCGCCGTATTCAGGCAGCTCCTCGATGGAGTGTAACCCAAACTGCCGCAAAAAGGCGTCCGTAGTGCCAAACATCATAGGCCGCCCCACGGAATCCCTGCGGCCCAGCTCCCGTATGAGCCCCAGCTTCAATAGTTGGCTCACGGAATAATCGCATCTTACCCCTCGGACGGCCTCTATATCCGCCCTTGTGACAGGCTGCTTGTATGCCACTATGGAAAGCGTCTCCAGCATGGCCTGAGTAAAACTCTTAGTCTGGGCAGGCTGAAGCAGCTCTTCAACGTAGCTGGCGTATTTTTTGTTGGATACAAGCTGCACCGTGTCGTCGGTTATGTATAGCTGTATGCCTCGCTCCTCCTGGCGATACTGCTTTTCCATGTTGTGTATTATTGCGTTCATCTCTATGCCTGTTATATCCAGCGCACGCTGGAGCTGTACCAGCGACACCGGTTCTCCGGACACAAAGAGTATGCACTCAATTGCCGAATAGCGTTCGTCCTGCATCGTTTGCTTTTCCTTTTACTGTTCGTCCATGTACTCCGCGTCCTCGTCGTCCTCCCGGAGTTCTTTGGCGGTTATCGTTATCTTTTCGTAAGGCCTTGGCTGCTTTATGCTTATCTCACCTCTCATGAGCATATCGAGCAGCGCCATGAAGGTAACTATCATCTCCATCTTTGGTGCATCGTCCTCAAACAGCTCCTCAAAGGGTACGCTGGCCCTGCCTCTCAGCACATCACGTATTTTTACAAGCTGCCGCCGTATCGTAAAGCGGTCATCCGTTACCTCCTGAGAGTTTATCTCCCGCTGTTTTTCCTCCCTGCGCTTGTCCATAAGCTCAGCAAAGGCGTCAAACAGACTCTGAACTGAGGATTCCTCCAAGATTATCTCCTGGGGCGGGAGCACAAACTCCTCCGGCAGCTTTGCATATATGCCCCGCGCCCCGTCCAGAAGCGAACGGAGCTTCTCACCCGTTTCTTTTGCCGCCCTGTATTCACGCAGCTGGCGTATGAGGGCATCGGCGGGATCCTCTTCCTCGGTGTTTTCCTTCGGGGGCTTCGGCAGAAGCGAACGGGATTTTATATACACCAGCGTCGCCGCCATGGTAAGGAATTCGCTGGCGGTATCCATATCCAGCGTGTCTATCTGACCCATGTATTCAAGGTACTGGGCGGTTATCTCGGATATGAAAATATCCTTGATATCCACCTCTGCCTGCTCAATAAGGTGAAGCAGCAGATCCAGGGGCCCTTGGAATTCTTTAAGGTTTACCTCGTATGCCATGTTACATTAGCCCTAACAGGCCGTATATGGCTGCACATATGTTCATCATTCCGGACATCAGGAAGTTCACTGCGGATGACATAATGCCGTCCAGCCAGTTGGTCATAAGCAGCACTATAAGTATCACAAAGCCGTACTTCTGCAGGAACATAAACGGCTTTGGACCGATGCTGCGCATAAAAAGGCAGGAGGCCACATGGAAGCCGTCGAGGGGCGGTATAGGCAGTATGTTGAACACGCAGAGGCCCAGATTTATAAAGTAGAAATAATAGAATATGGTGTTGAGGGCGGCGTTGCCGGCCTTGCCTGCCACCATCAGGCCAAAAAATATGAGCATGGTAACAAAAGCCAGCACGAGATTCATAGCCACGCCTGCCAGAGATACTATTATCTCGTCCCTTCTTGGGTGCTTGAAGTTGCGTGTGCTTACGGGCACAGGCTTTGCCCAGCCGAAGCGCACCAGCATCATCATTATGAGTCCTATCAGGTCAATATGGGCAAGGGGATTCAGCGTCATTCTGCCCAAATTGTAAGCGGTAGGATCCCCCAGCTTATATGCGGCATAGGCATGAGCCCACTCATGGAAGGCCAGAGCCACTAAAATGGCCGGCATCCTGTAAAGCAGCTCCATTACATAGGAGCCGAGGGAGCCAGATATTCCGTTTGCGATACTGTTAAGCAATTGCATTTCTCCTATCACAATAGTTGGTTTTATTATACGCTATTGCTCAAAAGTATGCAACCGCAGAGCCTTCAGGCATGCAGCCATTCACAAAGTATCCGCCCTACATAGTGCGCTGTGCCCGCGCGAGGTATATCAGCCGAGGATACCAGTTCCACCTTGGCTATTTGCTCGCCGTCAAGGCTGTAGGTGATGCTGCCCAGCACGTCGTTTTTTGATACCGGCGCTTCCAGCATATCCGGTATGTCTTTATCTGATTGCAGCTCGGCGTTTTTCGGCAGCAGGCACACAACCCCTTCTCTCGCTGTAAGCTCTGCTACGGAAGCTGTTCCGTTTTTTACCTCAACCGCCGCGATGCGCTCGCCCTGTTTTGCCACCGTCTTTATATCGTATGCGGCGAAAGCATATTCCAGCATCGCCTTTGCCTTAGCCGCCCTTTCGGATGAATTTTTAGCGCCTATTACGGCGCAGATAAATACGGCGCTCCCGCGCTTCGCTGAAAATATGCCGCAGTATCCGGCATTGGCCGATGAGCCGGTAGCTACGCCGTTTGTACCTACACAGCTCTTTATAAGCTTATTTGAGCTTGCAAGCTCCGTCGTCCTGCCGTCCTCATGCTGTATGCTGTCGTAGAATATGCCGCTGTATAGCGAAAAGCACCCGCTCTCGCTTAGCCTGCCGCCTATCGCTGCAAGGTCGGCGGCGGAAAGCCTTATGCTTCCATCGGATATTTCCCCGCTTTCCGCCTGTATACCCATGCCGTTCAGCTTTTCCGCCGCCGCCATGGCGCAGGCCTCTATGGATCCGTATGCCGCCTCGCCCAAGGCATATATGGCGTCCCCCGCGCATATCACCGCCGCCGCTTTCAGGAGCATGGATACCTCGGCGTTCTCGTATGCGTCCAGGAACGCAGTGGGTCCCGGCACCCTTGCCGCCTCGCGGCTGACGGTGACTTTATCCGTAAGCGCCGGATCGCCGCCGTCTATTTTATCGCAGGCAGCCAGCAGCAGCGGCAGCCGCCCCAGGCCTCCCACCTCCAGCCTTTCGGCCGAATTGTATTCAATTATGCTCTGACCATCCTGGCTGCACAGCACAGCCGCCTTCATGCCGGATACGTCCACCGGATATTCCTCACCGTATGCCGCTCCAAAGCTTATGAGCAGTACCACAGCCAACAGCGTCCCCGCCAACCTTTTACCCATAAAAAGACCTCCTTTGCCGTTATTTAATAATATTAGGCAAAGGGGGCCATTATTGCGCCATGTATTAAATTTTTACTGTATCTCCTTCAGGAAGGAGGTACCTGTTCTCCAGGCTTCGCCTGTTATATACTCATATACGGTACAGCCTATATCGGCAAAGGTCTCTCGTGTGCCTATTGTCACGCCTTCCTTAAGCTTTTTACCATACACCAGTATGGGTATATACTCTCGGGTATGGTCAGTTCCGGGGAAAGTGGGATCGCAGCCATGGTCGGCAGTAACTATGAGTATATCCTCGTCGGTCATCGCACCCATTATCTCCGGCAGCTTGCTGTCAAAATACTCCAGAGCCTTGCCGTAGCCCTCTACGTCGTTGCGGTGTCCGTACAGCGCATCGGTATCCACCAGATTGGTAAATATGAAGCTACCAATGCCATTTTTCAGAAAATCTATGGTGGCCTCGATTCCCGCCGGGTTATTGGTGGTATGATTTACGGTGGTTATGCCCCGCTTGTGGAATATATCCTCTATCTTGCCAACGGCCACAGTCTCAAAGCCCTTTGCGGTAAGGCCGTCCAATATGGTGTCCTCTATCGGAGGTATGGCGTAATCCCTGCGGTGCTCCGTGCGGGTATACTTGCCGTTTCCGCCTATGAACGGACGTGCGATGACGCGGCCCACAAGGTCGTCTCCGACCAGTATTTCCCTTGCCTTTTGGCACATGGAGTACAACTCGTCGAGAGGTATTACATCCTCATGGGCGGCTATCTGAAATACGCTGTCCGCGGAGGTGTATATTATCGGCTTGCCCGTAGCCACGTGTTCATCGCCCAGCTCCTGAATTATAACGGTGCCTGAGGCAACGCAGTTGCCAAGGGTGCCGCGGCCTATGGCCTTCTCGAATTTATCCATTATATGTTTGGGAAAACCGTTAGGATAGGTCTTGAAAGGATTGTCCATTATAATGCCGGCCATCTCCCAATGACCGCAGGTCGTATCCTTTGCCTTGGTTTTTTCCATCGCCCTGCCATAGCAGCCTATTATCTTTCCGTCGTATCCGCCCAGTTCGGCGCCTTCTATATTGCCTATACCGAAAGAGCGCATATTGGGTATATCCAGATGACCGCGCTTTTTATATATGTTGCAGAATGTATTCGCCCCCACGTCGCCGAACTCGGCGGCATCCGGAAGGTAGCCTATGCCGGCGCTGTCAAGCACAATTATAGTTGCTCTTTTCCTTGCCATTATTTTAAGTTCCCTTCGTTATGCATTTTCTTTTGTGCTATGATTTTACCACCGGTCGACGGCTCCGTCAAATCATTTGGATAGCATGGCTACCATCCTTATGACGGAAGGCAGCACTATCCCCTCCGTTAATGCGCCCGCCGCGAACAGCGCCATCTTCATTCCCAGCGCCTCCCCCTTGGTTACGCTCTTTTCCGAAGACCTGACTATAAGCCCCATACAAAGGCACAGCCCTCCCATGAAGGACAGGGCTATTATCGGTATACCAATAAGCCCAGGCCAGTCCTCTATCACGGTTCGTGTAAAAAAGCCCATTAAAAACGATTTTATCCATAACGCCGTTGTTTTAATGATACTGCCGGGCAACACGTCCTTAGCTATCGCCGCCATCGAGTACAGCATAGCCGCAGACAGCAGCCCATATCCCGACAGCCTCAAAAGCCCAGCTCCGCTCATCTCGCCTATGGCGCTTATGGCGGCAGCCGTATATCCCTCGCATTGCCACTCCATCGAAGCTCCGGCTGCAAATGCCATAACCGCTGCAAAGGCATATATGTACCACCGCCGTCCAAGGTAGCGCATTAAATCACCCTTCCTTTCAACTCATAACAAAATATATGAGCGCGGGACGGGATTTAAGACATATTGTATTTATGTTCTTTAACTGTGGCGCAGATGGGTAACTATTCTGTCAGTTATGTTCGCTATGAATTCCTTATTGGTAGGCCGGCCGTTTGACTGGCTTACAGTGTTGCCAAAGTATCTGTGTTGGGCTTCTATGTTTCCGCGGCTCCACGCCGCTTCTATGGCGGTTCTAATGTTGCGCTCCACTCTTTTAGGAGTAGTTACGAAGCATTCCGCCACGTACTGATATACATCCTGCGACAGATTTATCTGATAAAGGCTGTTTTCCACACAGTAAAGTATGGATTTGCGAAGCTGGGCATATCCAATAAGGTTTACAGGAATGCCTATCACTCTGAAGAAGTTGTTCGCCATGTTCTCCGCCATTACCGCGTATTCGCATTTTCGCTGCTCGTCCCTTATAGTTCTGCCTGCTTCGTCGTCCATAGTAAGGTCCAGAATCCTATGGTAAACCATTGCAGGAGGATTGCTGCTGTGTATTATAAATGCCGCGCCCAGCGCCTGATAAATATTTATCAGGCTGTCATCCAGTATGGGCGTTATAACTACCACTCTGGTATCTTTCGTCTCAGGGCAGTTGCGTATGGTGCTTAGTATCTCTATGCCATCGCTCCCTGCCATAGTCGCATTGAGTATCACGAGATCAGGCTTGTTTTCTTTTACATTGTCAACAACAGACCTCGGGTCATGCACCGGCGGCAGCACATCAAAGCATCCCGAATCTTTCAGCAGCCCTATTAACTCAGTGCAGTAATTAGCGTAATCTTTTACTACAAGTATTTTTGTTTTACTCATTTTCATACAACGAAACTTCCTGCAAAAAATAGGCCTTAACACGTGTAATTCCAATATAGCACATTTCGGCCATTTTTTAAACAGCAAACCGAAATTATTTTCCAATTTTTACAGTATCTTTTCGCTAACCCTGTTCATCCACCAAGAATATATACAGTAGCCGCACTTCGCGTCGTTCACAAACACATGAGTAACAGCGCCTATCAGCTTTCCATCCTGCATTACGGGGCTGCCGCTCATGCCCTGAACGATCCCTCCCGTCTTTGCAATGAGTTCCCTGTCCGTTATCCTTATTACCATACCCTTGCCGCTCATCTCCTTTTGCGGATACAGCTTGATTATCTCGCACTCGTAAGCGCATATTCCGCGGTCATCCACGGTGGACAGTATCTCGGCCTTTCCGGTATGCACCTCGTCAGGGTATGCCAGCTTTACGCCGTTTGGGTATATTGGGTTGACGGGTATTTCGTCCATCTCACCGTACAGACCGTATTCGCAGTTTAGTTCTATGCTGCCCAACTGTCTGCTTGCCGTTGAAAACGAGCCTATTACCTCGCCCGGTATACCGTTGCTGCCAGCTGATACGCCTATTATGCTGGATTCAACTATGCTGCCGCTGCCTACATCTATTATGGCGCCTGTATCTATATCCGTTATAGGGTGGCCGAGCGCTCCGTATCTGAGGGACGACATATTGCAAAAGGACAGCGTGCCAATGCCCGATGTACTGTCCCTCACCCACATACCTGCCCGGTATGTGTCGTTTTCCGGATCCTTAACGGGAGTAAGCGCGACAGTCAGCTGCTGCCCGTCGCGGCGAACAGTCACCGTCAGCTCCCCGCCTTTAGAGCAAAGCTCGCTCAGATGCAGCGAATCCCGCACAGTCTCGCCGTTGACCGCAGTTATGACGTCTCCGGCCCTTATACCGGCAGACGCCGCCGGGCATATTTGCGCAGTTTCGGATATGCTGCCCAGGCCCACCACCAGCGCCCCGTCTGTATATATGGATACGCCTATGGGCATCCCTCCCGGCATTACGGTTATGTCCTGCCGTTCGCCGTACTCTATGGTCTTTATTGGTATAGCGCCGAAAAGGCGAATGCTGGCGCTGCCGCTTTTTCCGGAGAGCGTCTCGGAAAGGTTTTCCGAAACATATACATCCCTGTCGCCCATACTGAGGCTTAGCGGTCCGCTCAGGCTCCGGCATATATTTTCCAGCTGATCGGTGGATACGCTGTTGGACAGCCCGCGCACATAACTCATCTGCTCGCCTGAATTAAAGCAGACGAGCGTCACACACAGCGCCAGGCCTATGCATTTCGCAAGATTTTGCCAGAGTCTTTTCATATATACACCGCCTTAAAGAATAAAAATAAACACCGCGAAGCAACTTCGCAGTGTTTATGATTTGTAATGCCGATGTATTTTATTATTTATTTTTACGACGCTTTTGCTTGATTTCTTCAGAGTGGGTTATCAGTTCCCTGGCGTGCTCGTAAGCTAGCTTTGAATCCTCCATGCCGCTCATCATACGGGCGATGTATTCGTACCGTTCCTCCATTTCCAGCCGCTTCAGGCTTGTTCTGGTAGTCTGTCCATCGTCCTGCTTCTGCACCATAAAGTGTACGTCCGCAAGGGCCGCTATCTGGGGCAGATGTGTCACGCAAAGCACCTGATGATTATCCGCTATGCTCACCATCTTTTCGCCCACCACCGCGGCTATGTGGCCGCTTATGCCCGTATCTATTTCGTCGAATATCAGCGTGGGTATGGAATCCGCATTGGCGGCAATAGCCTTGAATGCCAGCATTATGCGTGACATTTCGCCGCCCGACGCTACTTTTTCAAGGGGCTTCAGGCTTTCGCCCGGATTGGCGGAAAGCATGAATTCCACCCTGTCCATGCCGTTCTGTCCCGGCTCCGTGAGCGGGTCAATTCTGACCTCGAACCGCGCCTTTTCCATGCCAAGATCCTTCAGGTGGCTCAGCAGCTCACCTTGCAGCTTTTCTGCCTCTGTGCGTCGTATATCCGTAAGCGCGGCCGCCTCAGCCCTATACAGCTTTTCCTTATCCGCAAGCTGTTTTTGCAGTTTCTCCCGCTTTTCCTGCGCGCCCTCCAGCTGTCCGAGACGTTCCGACGCCCGCTCGCCGAAGGCGATAACATCTTCTACCTCTGAACCGTATTTCTTTTTGAGGTTTGAATAGATCTCAAGCCGCTGCTCTATCTGATCTATCCTGCCCGGCTCAAAGTCGAAAGAGTCACGCATGTCCCTGAGCGTATAGCCTATATCCTCGATGGTATAATACGCCTCGCTGAGCCGCTTTGACAGCTCGCCGTACTCTGTCGATATGCCAGATATATCCTTCATGGCAGATACGGCTTGGCTGAGAAGCCCCACGGCCCCTTCGTCCCCAGAGACAGCCTCGGAGCTCTTCTGCAGCGACGTCATTATACGTTCTGCATTGATAAGCACCGCCCGCTCCTCCGTGAGCTTCTGCTCTTCATCTGCAGTGAGCCGTGCATTTTCTATCTCGTTTATCTGATATCTTAATATGTCCGCTTCCCGGGCCCGCTCGTCCTCGGAGCCGAAGCCGCCCAAAAGCTCTGACTGTATAGCCTTGCATTCGGAATAAAGCCCCGCCACTTTTTCGCGTTGAGCCCTATCCCTTTCCCCTGCGAAAGAATCCAGAAACCTTATATGCCGCGACTGCATGAGTAGCGACTGGTGTTCATGCTGGCCGTGAACATCTACCAGCAGGTCTGTTATCTGCTTAAGCGTAGCAAGGTTAACGAGCGTACCATTTATGCGGCATACGTTTTTGCCCGAAGCCGACAGCTCACGGGATATTATCAGACCGTCGTCCTCCAGCTCATTCTGCCGCAGCATGGACTTTACGGCTTCCTCGCCTTCTATATCGAACTCCGCCTCTACAGACGCCTTTTCCGCCCCCGTGGTTATGAGCTCCCTGCTTGCCCGCTCTCCCAGCGCCAGATTTACAGCGTCAATAATGATGGATTTACCGGCTCCAGTCTCCCCGGTAAGCACGTTAAGCCCATTGTCGAAATCCATATCCAGCCGCTCTATCAAAGCGACGTTTTTTATAGACAGCCTTTTTAACATTAACCTCTCCGCCGCAGTTAGGCCTTTAGCATATCCTGAAAGCGCTTTATAAGCTCAGGGGTGACAGCCGGATCCTTTACGGCAACAAAAATAGTATTATCTCCGGCCATAGTGCCTACTATGTCATCGAGGCGCATAGAATCTATAGCTTCCGCCGCAGCAGGAGCCGTGCCGGTAATGGTCTTTATGACTATAAGATTTCCCGCTTCGGCCATGGATACAACCGAATGGGCAAATATGCTTATGAATCTATCCTTGAGCCCCGCCTCTGCCTTATCGACCGTAGCATATTTATAGGAGCCGCTTTCGGTCAATACCTTTATAAGCCTCAGATCCTTTATGTCGCGGGATACTGTGGCCTGCGTCACCTTTACTCCTCTGTCATTGAGCATTGAGGCAAGCTCATCCTGCGTATTGATATCGTACTGATCAATAAGCTCGAGTATCATGGAATGCCGTGCAGATTTCATTACTTCACTCCTCCGTCAGCTATGATTTTTTCTCTTGTATATCGTATATTCGCGATTGTCCGCTTCGCGAAAAATAAATACGTATTTATCAGGAAAGCTTATTTCGTATGAGTGAATAAAGATTCCGATCGCCGAGCCTTATAAAGCGCACGCTGCGCCGGCTTCTGCATATTCTTACCATGTCCCCGGGCACTATGCGCTCCGTGGATACGCCGTCCATTCCCAGGAAACCCTCCTGTTTTATGGAAAGCTCTATTACGGAATCCCCGGGCGCAATTATAGGCCTGAAGGCCAGGGTATGAGGGCATATTGGGTTGATTATCACAACGTCAGTGTTAGGAGCGATTACCGGACCGCCGGCTGAGATAGAATAGCCCGTAGAGCCGGTCGGCGTAGCTACTATAAGGCCATCGCAGGAGACAGTTCCCGCATCTATGCCGTTCACATTTACAGTAATCGATACTACGCCGGAGAACTTTTTTCTGTACAAAACCGCCTCGTTAAGGCAGTCCTTAGCGGCGCAGCCATTCACGCTGCATGAAAGCATCATGCATTTATCCGTGCGGTACTGCTCGCTCTCTATAGCGTCCAGCGCGTCGGATATGCCCTCTACATCTATCTCGCTCAGGAATCCTATGCGGCCAAAGTTTATGCCAAGTATGGGTATGTCGTGCTCGGCGGCGTATCCTGCCGCGTGAAGTATTGTGCCGTCTCCGCCTATGGCTATCATGAGGCCGGGAACCTGCTCCTGTATCGTCTCGTAGCCGCTGAATTCCTCCATATTTGCGAAGGATCTGTCTATAAAGCACTTAATGCCCCGGCTCCTTGCTACGCCGTAAACAGAGCTTACTGCGGCCAGTGCGCCTTCATTATTGGGGTTTGCAAATATGCCAATGCTCTGGATTCGCATTTAACTTTAAAGCTCCTCTGTAAATTGAAAAAGTGTTTTTATAAATCGCGACGATTGGCATATGGACTTTTTATGATAATATGCTCGTCAGCAAAAGAATAATTGTAATGTACATTAATTGTATGCATATTATCGTCATATTTCAAGTATAAATATTATTTTCTTGAAAAAAAATATGCATCAGGCCAACTCACCGTGCGCCATATCCACAATATGCGGTATGTCGGCCAATACCTCTGTACCTCCTGCTGTGCCGCTTTTTTCCAACAACAGCAGGAACTCTATGTTCCCCTTCGGCCCGGTTATGGGAGAATAGTCTATCTGACGTATAGAGAACCCTGTGTCCAGGGCAAAACGGGCGGTATCCTCCACTACCTGACGGTGTGTATCCTTATCCCTCACCACGCCGTTTTTGCCTACCCGGCCTCGGCCCGCCTCAAACTGCGGCTTTACGAGTATGACTGCCTGTGCTCCTTCGCTAAGGCTTTTATATATACCGGGCAGTATCAGCTTAACTGATATAAATGAAACGTCCATTGAGGCAAAGTCAGGAGCCTCTGTAAACCAGTCCGGTTCCATATTGCGGGCGTTTGTGCGCTCCATCACTACGACCCTCGGATCGTTTCTCAGCTTCCAGTCCAGCTGTCCGTAGCCCACATCTATGGCGTATACCTTTTTTGCGCCGTTTTGCAGCATGCAGTCGGTAAAGCCGCCGGTAGAGGCTCCCACGTCCATGGTCACCATATCGGTAAAATCAAGGCCATATTTCCTTACAGCCTTATCGAGCTTCAATCCGCCGCGGCTCACAAACGGTATTGCCTGTTCCTTTACGGTAAGCAACGCGTCTTCTGGCACAGCCGCGCCTGGCTTGTCTATCCGCAATGTATCGATGAACACCTCGCCCGCCATTATAAGCGTGCGCGCCTTTTCACGGCTGGGCGCCAGCCCCAGCTCCACAAGCCTTACATCTGCCCTTACTCCGCTCATTTTATTCCCTCCATGGCCATCAATACCCGCACCCTGACGGCCGTTTCGTCCATGCCGCACAGCCTGGTCTGCTCGTCGCAGGTACCTTGGCCCACCGGCTTTTCACTCACTCCCATACACTCGACCTTTATGCCTGCGAGCCGCTGGGCTATTCTGCTGCCCATGCCCCCTTGGGCGATGCCGTCCTCTATCGTTATAACGTAAGAAGCCTTCTGTTTTATTATATCCAGCATAGCCTCGTCCATAGGACGTATGAACCTTGCGTTCACCAGCCCGACATCGAGGTTTTCAACTGCCCTTTCCGCTATCTCCACCATGCGGCCCGTAGCTACCACCGTAACATTGGATATGGGCTTTATCTCAATCCATTTGCCGTATTCTACCGCCGGGTATACTCTGTCCGGCAGTGTACCCTTTCCGTACCGTACGGCAGCAGGGACGTCGCCCTCCACCGCCATTTTGAGCATTTCCTCAAGCTCGCCCTTAGAGGCCGGGGAATATATCTCCACATAAGGCATAGTCAGACAGTAGGCAATATCGTACACGCCCTGATGGGTTTCGCCGTCCGCGCCCACAAGGCCCGCCCTGTCTATGGCGAAGACCACGTGCAGCCTTTGCAGCGCCACATCGTGGAGCATTTGGTCGTAAGCCCTCTGTAAAAATGATGAGTATATTGCTACCACAGGCTTCATACCGCCCATAGCAAGCCCTGCGGCCATGGTTACGGCGTGCTGCTCAGCTATGCCAACGTCAAAGAATCTTTCCGGGAACGCCTCTCTGAAGGGCTCCATGCCGGTACCCTCACTCATGGCAGCGGTTATGACTGCAAGGTCCTTCTCCTGCCTGCCAATGCGGCACAGCGTCTCTCCTGCGATGGCCGAGTTGTCCTTTTTAGCCGTGCCGGGACTCCTGCCGGTATCGGGGTCGAATTTTCCTATGCCGTGGAATCTGCTGGGCTCCTTCTCCGCCGGGCCGTAGCCCTTTCCCTTGACGGTCAGCACGTGCAGCAGCACGGGATTTGGCACTTTTTTTGCAAGATTCAACGCCTCTGTAAGACTCTGTATGTCGTGACCCGACACTGGGCCCAGATAAGTAAAGCCCAGCTCCTCAAACAGCACATTAGGCAGAAGAAGGTACTTTATCCTGGACTTTACCTTTGACAGCCAGGCATGTATACGCGGCCCAGCCTTTGTCATCTTATCCAGCATATTCACCATGCCTCGTTTGAAGGCGAGATAACCGCTGCTGACGCGCATACTGTCAAGATGCCTTGGCAGTGCGCCTACATTCTTGGATATGGACATATTGTTGTCGTTAAGTACGACGATAAGCGGCAGCTCGCTCTGCCCCGCATCGTTGAGGGCCTCGAAGGCCATTCCGCCGGTAAGCGCCCCGTCGCCTATCACCGCCACGACACGTCCCGGCGTGCCCTTTATGCGCATGGCGCGCAGCATGCCCAGCGCCGCAGAAATGGAGGTGCTGGAATGGCCGGTATTGAAGGTATCAAATTCGCTCTCTTCCGTCTTGGGAAAGCCCGCAAGGCCGTTCATCTGCCTGAGCGTAGGGAATTCGGCCGCACGGCCGGTCAATATTTTGTTGACATAGGTTTGGTGGCCCACGTCGAATATGATCTTATCCTTTGGCGTATCAAAGGCGCGTTGCAGCGCTATGGTAAGCTCCACCACGCCGAGATTGGAGGCGAGATGCCCGCCGGTCTTGGATACCGACCGCACCAGAAACTCCCTTATCTCCGCGGCAAGGCAATCAAGCTCATTCTCGGGAATGCGCCTGAAATCCTCTATGCTTTTGATGCCGTCAATGTAACTGGTTTTCATTATATCCCGTAAATATCCCGCATTCCGTCAGCTTTTTCGGCTTAACGTGGCGTTTGTAAGCTCCCGCAGAAGCCATGCCTTTTCTCCGAATATCTCCAGCGCAGCCAATGCGTTTTCAGCCGTCTGTCCGGCGATTTTTTTCGCTTCCTCAAGTCCTACCAGCGAAATATATGTAAGCTTTCCCTCCTGAGCGTCCTTTCCCAGCGTCTTGCCCATGCTTTCAAAGCTGCCTTCTACATCAAGTATATCGTCAGTCATCTGGAACAGGTCGCCGTAAGCATATCCGAAATCGCTCAGCGCCTTCAACTGCTCTTCATCAGCGCCCGCTACGCAGCCGCCCGCAAGCAGCGATGCGCGTATCATTGCGCCGGTCTTGTTGACATGTATAAAGCGCAGCGTATCCATATCCCGCGCACCGGACTTTTCAGAAGCCAGGTCTGCCACCTGACCCGCTACCATGCCCTGCACGCCTGCGCCCTCGGATACCGCCTGTGCGGCTTTTATTTCGCCTTGACAGGGGTTATTTGCTATTGCAGCAAGCATGGTATCAAATGCCAGCGAAAGCAGCCCGTCCCCCGCCAATACGGCGTTTGCTTCGCCAAACACCTTATGGTTGGAAGGCATGCCCCGTCTGTAATCATCGTTATCCATGCATGGCAGGTCGTCATGTATGAGAGAATAGGTGTGTATCATCTCAAGGGCACAGGCAAACGGCAGCGCGCGCCGTATGTCGCCGTCAAGCATCTCGCATACGTACAGCGTCATTGCGGGGCGGAGCCTCTTGCCGCCCGCCTCGAGGCTGTAGCGCATAGCGCTTTTAAGATCCTTCGGCGCGCCGCAGCCGTCCACTATCGCAAACAGTTTTTCTTCGACTATGCCCTTATACCGGGCCAGCTCATGCTTATAACACATATATCAGACCTCCGAAAGGGAACTGTCTACCTTTTCGAGGCGTCCCTCGTACTGGGCAAGCAGGCCGAGGCAATACCTGGAAAGCCCCGCGCCTTCCTCGTAAAGCTTAACCATTTCTTCTATTGGCAGATTGCCGTCTGAAAGCTTTTCCACTATGCCGTCCAGCTTTTCCTTGGCCTGTTCGAATGTCATTTCCTTCTTTGCCATGGCGTTTCCTCCGCTTGCAGTATGTTTATGCTATCCACTGTAATATTCGCGGTACCGTCTCTCATTATAAGCCTTGCAGCCAAGCCTTCTTTAAGCTCCGCTGCGCTGCCTACGTACCTGCCTTCGGCCTGCACCATACCGTAGCCTCTCTCCAGTACCTTGCCCGGAGACAGCGCTTCAAGGCGCGCAGTCAGGCTTTCTATGGAATGGGCGGCGTTGGCAGTCTCTGCCCTCACATTGTTCGCCATGGCGCTCTGCTCTGTCGCTACCTCGCTGCGCAGCAGCGCTATACGGTGGTGGGCAGATTGGAATGCGGCAGATTTGCCCATATCCGAAAGCTCCGCCTTTATCCGTCCAACATAGCCCGTAGCGTCCGAGCGCAGCCTTTCGAGAGCCGTCCTTACGTCTCCCTCCAGCCTTGCCCGCTCCGGCACGCAAAGCTCTGCCGCCGCAGACGGTGTGGGAGCCCGCATGTCAGCTGTAAAGTCGGCTATGGAAAAATCCGTCTCGTGCCCTACGGCGCTTACAACGGGTATCTTGCTCTCATATATGGCCTTTGCTACTATCTCCTCGTTGAAGGGCCAAAGATCCTCCATACTGCCGCCGCCGCGGCCCACTATCAGCACATCCGCCTTCCTTATGCGGTTCATCTCGTCTATTGCGTGGGCGATCTCCGCTGCCGCCCCCTCACCCTGAACCCGTACCGGATACAGAAGTATGTTCATACCTTCAAAGCGGCGGCGCGTTATATTGATTATATCCTGCACCGCGGCTCCCGTAGGCGATGTGACCACGCCTACACATTTAGGCAGCCTCGGTATGGGCTTCTTATGGCTCTCATCGAAGTAGCCCCTGGCATCAAGCCGTCTCTTCATCAGCATAAAGCGGCGGAAAAGCTCTCCTTCGCCCTCCCGCTCCATATTCGTGACGTAAAGCTGGTACTGGCCGTCCTTGACGTAAAGCGACACGCTTCCGTATACTCTTACGGATTGACCGTCCTCCGGCGAAAAATCGAGCTCATAGGCGTTCTGCCGGAACATTACGCAACGCACCAGCGCCCCTTCGTCCTTCAGCGAAAAATAAAGATGTCCTGAGGAATGCCGCTTAAATCCGCTCAATTCTCCGCATACGCAAACATTGTTCAAAAGCAAATCTCTTTTGAGCATACCGTTCACATATTCGTTTAGCTGAGTCACCGTCAGCTTGTAGCCGTTATCCAACAATGGTGTTTTCCGCAGCCTCCACTGTGTTTTCCATAAGCATGGCGATGGTCATGGGACCAACTCCTCCCGGCACCGGGGTTATATACCCCGCTATCTTTTCTACCGGCTCGAAGTCCACATCACCGCACCACTTTCCGTCGATTTTATTCTGTCCTACGTCTATCACTACGGCTCCGGGCTTTACCATATCCGCCGTGATAAGCTTTGGCCTGCCCGCGGCGGATATGAGTATATCCGCCTCTTTGGTGATGCTGCCCAGGTTCTCCGTTTTGGAGTGGCATACCGTCACAGTTGCGTCGCTGTTGAGCATAAGAAGGGCGGCGGGCTTTCCAACCAGACTGCTTCGTCCTATCACGGCGCAGCGTTTGCCGGCTATGTCTATGCCGGTGCTCTTTATCAGGTGCAGTATTCCCTTGGGCGTGCAGGGTATAAAGCCCCTGTTTCCCGTCATGAGCGCGCCTGCGTTTACAGCATGGAGACCGTCTACATCCTTACCGGGAGAAATACATGACAGCACACGCAGCTTGTCCATATGCTCTGGCAGCGGGAGTTGTACCAATATTCCGTGTACAGTGTCGTCGACATTTAGTTTTTTTATAAGCTCCGTAACCTGGGCTTCCGCCACGCTTCCGTCAAGATGGTGTTCTTCTGTTTCTATGCCGTTTTCTCTGGCGCGTTTTTCTTTTGAGTTGACGTATAATCTGGATGCCGGGTTATCTCCCACAAGCACTACTGCGAGCTTAGGTATCACGCCCCTGCCGCGCAGCTCCCGCGCCCTGAGGTTTATGCTCTCATATATGCTTTCAGCTATTTCTTTTCCGTCTATCAGCCTTGCCATCTGCCCTCCGTGCGCCGCTTGTGATTTTTCATATTATATCATACCCTAAAAGTTGTCCTTTTTCCAGCAATAAAGCACCGCCTGCGATACCGCAAACGATGCCTTGCGTAAGCTTTTATGTTTTTCCATAAGGCCTATGCCTGTGGTTCGCCCTCTATTCGCTTCGCAAAGGTGCCCAGCATACCGTTTATGTAAGCGGAGGAGCGGTCGCCGCCAAACTGCTTTGCGAGTTCTACCGCTTCGTTTATGGATACGCCGCAGGGTATGTCGTCCCTGTACAGCATCTCGTAGATCGCTACCCGAAGCACACAAAGATCCACCTTGGGCATACGCTCTATGCGCCATCCGATAGACAATTCGTTGATAATGTCGTCTATCTCGGCTTCATGCTCCTGTATGCCCTTTAATACCTGCTCGGAGTAGATTATGTCCTCCTCCATAGGCTTCTCGGTGATGCCGGACTTGTCCAACACGTCCTCATAGGTTTCCTCTCCTCCGAAAAGGCTTGCGAAAGCAAGCTTCATGGCGACCTCACGGGCGGTTTTTCTGCTCATTTGTAAAAGTACCTCTTGACGTTAATTTTTTCTGAATAAACGGCTCAAAGCCTCTTGAAGGCCTTCCTTGCCGCCCTTATCCAGTATGCATCCGACGAAATAGCACAAGGCTGTAATGGCGGTCAACAGCAGAGTACGCCAGAAGCCTATGGTGAATATCAGCACCGCCAAAAGTATTCCGCCTGCAATGCCTATTACGCGCCATTTATATTCCTTTAAAAATTGCCTGAATTCGTCCATCGTATGTTCCTCTGTTTTTAGGGGGATCAGGCTTCAGCCTTCTTCTCGGGCTCAGTTGAGACAAGAATGCTGACATCGCTCACCTGTATGCCGGTAATTGTCTGTATGTAATCTATAAGGCTGGTCCTGAGGGCTTCTGTAGTCTCGGGAATATTGGCTTCCTCTGCTATTACAACTCTCAGGTCGATCTTGAGCTTGTTTTCGACCACTGCAATGCGGCTGTCGCACTTTTTGACATTGCCGTTCGCAGTAGCGCAATGACGCTTGACCATATCGTCTATGGCCGCGAGGGTTATGCTGGAGATACCCATCTCGTTCTGGGAGATAACAGCTGAGGCGGGTGCCTGATTCTTGGGCGCCCTGCGGTTGAAGCCTATAATGAGTACTATAGCGATAAGGCAGAGCAGCAATCCTACACCGGCGGTTATCCAGCCGTTTATGGCGGAAGCGTAGGGCAGCGCGGCTATGGCGTTTACAGTGTCAGCCGTTATGAAGTTAAGCGCAACGCCTATAAAGCACAAGCCCAGCGCAAACAGCACCAGCATTACCAGCACCAGCAGTATCCTGTAGAGTACCTTTGGTTTCATAATTTGATACCTCTGTATTAATTTAGCTTTAAGTGATGGAAGGCTTTATCAGCATTCCTTTTCTTCTTCAGTCTCTGCGGGAGCGGGGACAGCCGCCTTCTTTTCAGGCTTCTCGAAAGCTATTGCCTGCACGAATACGTTTACGGCCGTCACATTCAGGCCTGTCATATTCTCGATGGTACTCTTTACCTTGCGCTGCAGATTGGTAGATACCTCGTGAATCTTAAATCCGTATTTGATTATGGCGCTTATGTCTATTGTGGCGGTATTGTCGTTGATGTCTACTTTTACGCCCTTAGTCATGCTCTTCTTGCTGAGCATGCCGGTAATGCCTTCTACCACCGTTCCGCCCAGGCTGTCTATACCCTCTACCTCGTTTGCCGCAAGGCTGGCTATTGTAGCTATCACATCAGGCGCGAAGGTTATCTTGCCGCCCTGTATATCCATTGCTTCCATGGAAATGCTCTCTTCAGTTGCCATTATGCATGCCTCCTTCAAGTATTTGTTTTATTATTATAACAGGTTTTGCCTTTTCTGCATAGATAATGATCAGTATTTTGCAGTTTAGTCACGAATTTGCCTATTTGCCCGTCATCACCTTTATGTTTTCTGCAGGCTCGCCGGTCTCCTTCTTGGTTATTTCAAGTATCTGCGCCACCTGCTTGTCGCTAAGCTCGTCGGCCTTTACCACTACGTTGACCGTTCCTGCGTGGAACGTTACCGCCGCGTCCTCAAAGCCCTTTGCCTTTATCAGGCTCTCTACAGTAAACTCCTTTTCCATGTTTTCCACCAACGTTAGCTTCTGCCCCTGTGCGTCTGCAAGCGTCTCATCGTCGCTTGCAGAAGCTGCTATTACCTCGTCCAGATACTCCATTTCGAGCTTACGCACCTGCTCCCGATCGTCCCGGAATGTGGCAAAATAGTCCCCGGGCACGTACTCCGCCTCCTGCGCCTCCTCCGGGGGCTGAAGCGCCTCGCCCTCGCCGGACCCAGTCTTTGCGGCGTTCGTCTTCAGGTTGAGCAAAAACGCCCCTACGAACAAAACGGCCACCACCATCAGCACCAGATACTTCTTGACAAATCTTACCATCATTTCATTCCTCCGTTCCGTTTATTCCCATTTCAAGCACCTCGACTCTGGAGGCCTCCACCCCCAGCACTGCCTGCACCGCCGACTGGAGCTTCATTCTTACGGATATGTCGGCTGCGCCCTGAGCCACTACTATCACGCCTCTTACCGTAGGCTGCCTCTCCATAAGTACCACGGCCTCATTTTCGCCGTTCTGGTATACCGTTACGGGGCTTAATGATTCCGTCCGGTTCTCACCTTCGCCATTATAGGTGCTGCTTTGGGTGATATCGGTATTCATCGCCGGAATCTTCTCCTTGCCCGTCTCGTAGGTTATCATTACTTTTACCTTTCCCGCGCCCCTCACGCAGCTCAGCGTATCCATAAGCCTCTGCTCAAGATCGTCCTGCTGAACCGTCTCAGGCTCCTTCGCACCCTCCTTTTGCTTTTTTCCTCCGTATGCCGGCAGGCAGAGCAGCAGGCAAAGCGCCCCCAGGCCGCAGTACACGGCTATTTCCAGCCGCTTATTTGCTTTTAGCCTGTCTACAAAGCTGTCCAGCAGCTTCTTCGCCCTGTTATCTTCCATTGGGCAGCACTCCCGTTATTATTCTTATGACAGCCGTAAGGGCAACTATGTCCAGCGCTTTTCTGGCGCTCCTCTGCATGCCTCCCTCAGGTATGGCGCACTTTAATATGTATGCCCCGCATGCTATCCCCACCAGCTGCACGCATGCAGAGTTAAGAATGCTTATCATTTCCGTCATTTTATCCCACCCCCGAAGCCAGCAGCGCCGCCGCAACGGAAAGCATATTCATCAGCACCGCTATTGCGCTTACAGCAAACATATACGTGCAGCTGTCAGCCGCCGCCGTAAGCATAGCGGATATTCTCCCATCGTCCGCCACGGCGCATATGGCGGCGGTTATCCTCATGCTTATGACCGAACACAGCATTCGTATGCCGGGAGCTGTAAAGTACAAAAGCAACAGCAGCAGCGCCACTGTACCCGCCGCGTTCTTCAGCACAATCGCCCCGGCCCTCAGCCCTTCATATGTGCCGGATATCACTCCGCCCACTACAGGTACGGATTTATCAAAGGCGTATTTCAGCGCCTTCACCCCCGCGCTGTCCAGTCCCGCTGCATTCAGGCTCTTTATGCTTACGCTGCCCAGAAAGAAGGTGGACGTCAGCCCCATGCCCCATTTCAAAAGGCTCTTTATCAGCCCAGCCATTGCCTTGAGCTGCTTGTTCTCGCTGACCGTACCCGCCGTGGACAGCGCGCACATCATCAGAATGAACGGCATGAAGGTATTTCGAAACGCCTCCGTCATGCCGCTGCAAAGCAATACGGAGGTAGGCTGCACGGCGGATACGGCGCTGCCGCCGGCTGCCGCTATCATTACCATAAGCGCCGGCGATACCAGCTCGCCAAGCTGAGCTACTCCGTCTATCACCCTCTGTGCCTCCTTCATCTGTGCGCACACGCATGCGGCGGCAACGGATATGCAAAGCCCGGTAAGGCAGAAGCTCAGCATCTCGCCCACGCCTTTTTGTGTTCCCACCGCCGCTCCTGCCGCCGCGGAAAAGAACGCCGCGGCTATTATGCCAAGCATACCCTTTACCCCCTCCTTGAGCTTCTCCTTAAAGAGCCCCCCAATCCTTCCCAAATCAAGCAGCCCGTCCAGGTTTCCTTCCTTTATCCGCGCTATCGCGTCCGATACCGACGCGCCGCCGGCAGCCCCGCCGGTTTCCACCTGTATCTCACGCCATATATTCTCCCAGCCCGATATGTCGTACTCTACCGCAGGTATGGATATCTCCTCCGCCCTCGCTATACATGGGGGCAGCAGCAACGCCCCAAGCAGCAACAGCCCTATCAGCTTACAAGACCGCATATCGCCTCCACGGCTGAAAATACCATAGGCAGCGCCGCAAGGAGCATCATGAGCCGTCCTGCCAGTTCTATGCGGGAGGCCACGGCGCTTTCCCCCGCGTCACGGCATATGTCCGCCGAAAACTGCGCCGTATATGCTATGCCGGTTATCTTTACCACTGCCGCTATTCCGGCTCCATCCACCGAGTAATTCCGCATGAATTCTTCAGCCCGCTGCTTTACCTCTCCGGCTATGGCGATTGCCGCCGCCAGCAGAACTATGCCTGTAACGATAGACACCTGCAATGCAAGCTCCGGCCGCTGGTTTTTCAGCACCAGCGCTATGCTCACGGCTATCACCGCCACTCCTCCCAGCCTCAGCATCTCTTCGCCCATGGTCACAGCCCGAATATGCGCTTAACCTGATCAAGCAGTGTGCTTATCTCGCCCACTACAAGGCTTAGCGTAATAACCAGCCCCGCAAGCGCCGCCAGCATTGCTATGTCGTCCCTGCCTGTCTGCTTCAAAAGCTGGCATATTATTGCCACCAGTATGCCTATGCCCGCTATCCTAAGTACAATATCTATCCCCATATACTTCACCTCATATCAGAAGCAGTGCCGCCCCTATACCCATAAGCACGCCTACCTTAGTGAACATGCCGCCCTTTGCAGCAGCCTCCCTGTCAAGCTCCTCTCCCCTTGAGAACGCCTCCTCATAAGCCCTCTGTGCGGCGTTCAGCTGCGGCTCTGAAGGGCTTATGCCAAGTCCGCTGCCGCAAAGAAGTATTATCTCCCTCTCTCTTTCTCCCAGTACGTTAAAGCCGCGCCACATTGCGGCCTCCCGCCACGCTTCCTCCGCCCGCTCACAGGTTCCGAGGCTTTCCCCCAGCAGCTTCCAGAAGCCCTCCAACTCGCTGCCCTCAAAACAGAGCACCATGCTGCGAAGCTCTCGCGGCCTGTGCTTTATCTCGCGGCAAAGCCTCTGTATATCACTCCCGAAGGCCCGCATTATCATAGCGCGAATCCTCAGAGCTCTGCTCTTTGAGTATCCCCAAAGGCTGAACAGGCACAGTACCGCGACACAGGCTATACTTCTCATGTCAGTTCCTCCGTAATGTCATATAACCGGCGTTCAGTTCCCTGCTTTTTCAAAAGCAGTACCTTATTAAATGCCCCCGCGGCTATTATCCCGGATATATCGCGCCGGCGCATTATCTCCGCCGCGCTGCCCGCATGTGCGCTGGCTATCACCTTTATCCCGCAGCCCGAAGCATCCATGACTGCCTCGGCGTCCTCTGCGGTGGCTATCTCATCTGTTATCAGCACCTGAGGCGACATGGCGCGTATCATGAGCTCCATGGCCCGGCACTTGGCACAGCCTCCCATAACGTCGGTATTGTCCCCTACGTAAAGCCTTGGCACGCCGTTTACCGACGCAGCTATCTCTCCCCGCTCGTCTGCAATGCCGATCTGCAAGCCCTGCGCTGAAAGCTGCCGCGCCGCGTCCCGCAATACCGTGGTCTTTCCCGCTCCCGGATCTGAAATTATCAGCGCGGAAAGTATGCCGTCCCGGGTGGCTATCCTCTCCATAAGCCCGTCCGCCGCCCCTTTTATCTCCCGGGCGATACGTATATTGAAGCTCCCCGGCATGGATACGCTTCCGGAAGGGTTCAGCCTGCCGCATATACCCACCCGGGAACCGTCCTCCAGCGTCACATAGCCGCCGCGCAGCTCCTGCTCGTAGGCAAAGAGCGAATGGGCGCATACCAGCTCCAGCATTGTTTCGCACTCTTCTGCAGAGGCTATACGATTCAGCAATATGCTTTGCGGCCCTCTCAGCTGCACCGGCCTGTTGGCCCGCACCCGTATCTCCTCTGTATCCGGCCTGAGTACCCCTTCTACGTCCTCCCGTATTCCCTTTGGCAGCACCGATAAGCTGCTCCTTTTCATCGCCTGTCCCTCCTGTTGCTATATAACTATGACAGTATTTCTTTCCATAACACAAAACCGTCCCTGTTAAGGACGGTCGAATTATCTGTTATATTGATTTATTTGGCGTCTGCACCCGCAACTGAGCACAAGCTGTGTATCCATATTATTACTATAGCCATACTCAGCGCGGCAAGCTGCGAGAACAGCACCTCCGGACCTATCTCAAGGCTGGAATAGCCTACGGACGCCATGTTTATAAAGCAGCCTACTACCCTGGAAAACACCGGTATCCCAGCCGCTATGCAGCAGGCGCAGCCCCGGCTCTCATTCAAAAGCACGGCGGACGTTCCCGCCATAAGCGCACTGAAAAGGCCGTTATCACTGCCATATACAAGGCCGCTGCGCTCAACGAGGGCGATCACAGAAGAAAACAGCACCAGTGCCGCAACCGCCCCTCCCTGATTCTCACGAGTCTCTTCCACGAGCAGCGCCGGCAGGAATATCATCGCTGCAGCCCCTGCGTTTACCTTAAGCTCTACGCTAAGCGTCATATCAAATACAGAAAGCGCCAAGGCGCACAACAGCATGTACAGCATCTCAAACATGCTCAGCCCTACTGCCCGGCATGGCGACTTCAGCACCCCCGTAACGGACAGTATTATCAGGCATATCGAAAAAACTATATATTCAGGCATACAAAAACTTCCCCATAAATACTGCCTTTAGTTTGGCAGACTACGGGGAAGTTGAAAGCAAGCAATTTATGGCTGTATGAGCTTTATATAGGCCGCCATGGATCCGGTTATTCCCTTATCGCGCCTGTGGGAGAAGAAATGCTGGCGATTTTCGTAGGTACAGGCGTTCATCAGGGTGATGCTCTCAGGCCTTATCCCAGCCTCAACGAACTGTACCGCAGCTGCAAGCTCCAGATCCACATATGCTTTGCCCTGCCTGCCCGGTCGCGATATGCCGGGATAGCCGAATTCACTTTGAAATTTTTCGCCAAGATCCGCATCCACCTCGAAGCAGTCTCGACAGATGCAGGGCCCTGTTGCGGCAATTATGTCGCTCGGGTCGGTGTCAAACTCCTCAGCCATGCGCCGGGCCATTTCGGCGCCTATGCGAAGCAGCGTGCCCTTCCAGCCCGCGTGGGCCATTCCTATGGCGCGATGAACGGGATCGTAAAAGAAATACGCCCCGCAATCCGCATGAGAGGTGACGAGAGTGACGGTCGGGTCGTCAGTGATTATGCCATCGCAGGGCGGCAGCGGGTCTTTATAGAAGCCGCGGCCCCGGTGTTCATGGGCGATCCTCAGCACATTGGCTCCATGCTCATGGTTCACCACCGCCATATCGTCATAATCAATGCCCGCGCCTTCAGCGAATATCTTAAAGTTGGCTATGACTTCCTCCGGGGATCCGCACCGTGTCCAACTCAGGTTCAGCGACGCTTTTGGAGGATCGACAGTTATACCTCCCTCACGGGTGGAAAAGCCGTGGGACACGCCTCCGGCCTTATCCAGCGCTTCGGCGCAGTAAAGCCCTGTACCCTTATTTGTCCTTTTGTAAATAAAGCCGTGCTTTATCAGCGCGGCCTGTTGCTGCTGCATCTTCATCAGTTTTCACCGAGCAATATCTTCAGCTCGTTCATAAAGGTATTTATATCCTTGAACTGGCGGTATACCGACGCGAAGCGCACATACGCCACCTCGTCCAGATCCTTCAGCCTGCTCATGACCATCTCCCCTATGGCCTCGCTCTTTACTTCCTGCTCAAGGGAGTTGAACACCTCCCGCACTACGTTGTCCACCAAAAGCTCCATATCCGCGGTGGAAACGGGGCGCTTTTCGCAGGCCTTCCGGACGCCGGAAAGTATCTTCTCGCTATCGAACGGTTCTCGTGTGCCGTCCTTTTTTATTACCATTATGGGTATTTCTTCAATCTTTTCATAGGTGGTGAAGCGTTTCCCGCAGTTAATGCATTCTCTTCTGCGGCGAATGGAAGTACCGTCCTCGGTAGGTCTGGAATCCACTACCTTGCTTTCCGTGCTCGAGCAATATCGGCATTTCATGGGGAATACCTCCCAAAGTATTGTATTTATACTATGCATGATACCACATATGTAGATTTTTCGCCATAGCTTTGAGCATTTTTATGAGATATCAGCCTTATTTGAGCACCACGTCCACCAGTATCACATCGTCGCCTATCTTGCTTATACGGTCGTATGGTATCACCAACTCCTCATCGCTGCGCAGTATTCCAAAGAACCGCGGCGGCCCCGGCACAACTATGGATCGTATCAGCCCTGAGCACTGATCCACCTCCAGATCGCATATGCAGCCCAGCCTTGCCCCGTCCCGCATGTTTATCACCTCTTTGCGGCGAAGGTCTCCGAAATTCAAAAATGGCATATCAGTCACCTCTAAATAGGATATGCTAAGATATGCCATAATAAAGCAAAAAAATCCCCGGTAATTTCTACCGGGGAATCCTTTTTAACCATTGATGTTTGTTATTCCGGTGTCGCCACGACTGCCTTGTGGTTTTTTACGGGAAGGTATTACTATCCCGAACCTTAAACCTTAGGTCTCTTTTGAATTAATACTTGCGTTTTCTGGCTGCTTCGGCCTTTTTCTTGCGCTTTACGCTGGGCTTTTCATAGTGTTCACGACGACGTACTTCGGCCAAGATGCCGCTGCGGGCAGTCTTGCGCTTGAACCGCTTAAGAGCACTTTCCAGGGACTCGTTTTCACCTACGCGAATTTCCATCAATTTCCCTCCCCTCTGAATGCAACATAGCACATCGTGAGTTATACGAAGCATAGGAATCCAAACAAAGTTATTATACTTGAAGAGGCCCCCCAAGTCAACACAATAATTGTGTATTTTTGTTTAACCGCTGTACTAACCCGCTGGCCAGCCGTGCTCCCTGCCGCCGGTCATGTGCAGATGAAGGTGCGGCACGCTCTGACCGCCATCCTTGCCGGTATTTATGACGAGACGGAAGCCATTCTCCGCTATGCCCAGCTCCTTGGCCAGCTTGGACGCCACATGGAACATATGGGCCACTATGGCGTCTCCCTCTGGTACTTCCAGCACGCTCTGGTAATGCTTCTTGGGCACTATAAGCACGTGTACCGGCGCCTGAGGCGAAAGGTCGTTAAAGGCCGCTACCAGATCGTCCTCATAGACAAGGCTCGTAGGTATCTCTTTGTTTGCTATTTTGCAAAAGATGCAATCATCCATGGACTTTCCTCCTTTGTGTATTTGGCTTTAGGTATATTATATCACTAATTGTCCCAGCAGGCGATCCTCTGCCGCTTCTTTTATCAGCACCTTTACCATCTGTCCCGCCATACCTTCGTCTGCGCCTTCAACGCTTACCCTGGCATAGGTATCGGTATAGCCGCTCATAAGGCCTTGCTCGGGTTCTTCCAGAAGCACCTCTTGCACGGTGCCGAGGAAGTTTTGAAGGTATTCCCTCTCCAGCTCCGCGCCTATATGTATAAGCTCGCCTGCCCGGCGCGACTTCTCCGCATTGGGTATCTGATTCGGCATAGAATATGCCGCTGTGCCCTCACGCCTGGAATATGGGAACACGTGTATGCGCGCGAGCTTTATGCGGCGTATGAATTCCTTTGTCTCCTGGAATTCCCGCTCACTCTCCCCGGGAAAGCCCGCTATGACGTCGGTGGTTATGGCGCAGCCCGGCATGGCCTCGCGCAGCATCTCCACGCACCTTTCATATACGGCGGTATCGTAGCGGCGGTTCATGCGTTTGAGCACTCCGTCGCTGCCGCTCTGCATGGAGAGATGGAACTGACGGCATATCTTAGGGTTGCTGCTCAGCGCCGAAACAAACTTTTCGGTAAGCAGCTGAGGTTCCAGCGAGCCTAATCTTATGCGCTGTATCTCGTCTATGCCGTCCGCCTGCGCTATGGCGTCTGTCAGGTCTACCTTCCAGTCCATATCCTTGCCGTAGGACATAAGATGTATTCCCGTCATGACCACTTCCTTATAGCCGTGCTCGGCAAGCAGAAGCAGGTTTTTGCGTATGTTTTCAGGCGTCCTCGAGCGCAGCGGACCTCTGGCATAGGGTATTATGCAGTAGGTGCAGTACCTGTCGCAGCCCTCCTGAATCTTCAAATGCGCCCTTGTTCGGCCCTCCCTCGTGGCCACAAGCTCCTCAAACTCATGCTCTCCCATAAGAGAGCCTACGGCGTTGAGCCTGCCTTCGTGAAGATTGGCAAGGAGGCCTACTATATTCGCCCTGTCCTTTGAGCCTATCACCAGACTCACTCCGGGCAGAGCCAGCACCTCCTCCGGCGACCTTTGGGAATAGCACCCGGCCACTACGATCTTTGCATCGGGATTTCTGCCGTGGGCCCGGGATATCATCTGACGGGATTTTTTATCTCCGGTGGCGGTGACGGTACAGGTGTTCACTATGTATACGTCCGCCTCTTCCTCAAAATCCACAGTGTCGTAGCCCGCGTTTTCCATAAGCTCACGCATGGCCTGTGTATCGTATTGGTTTACCTTGCACCCCAGTGTACAGTATGCAGCCTTCACCTGTATTCCTCTATTCTTCCAGCTCGTAAAGTATCATCGCGACGGTAGCCATGCCGGCGGTCTCGGTACGAAGTATGCGCCGGCCAAGGGATACAGCTTTGCCGCCTTTATTTATCAGGCTCTCTACCTCGCCAATTTCAAGGCCACCCTCCGGGCCTATTATAACAGCTATATTTTCAGCCTTCATATTCGCCCTCAGGACCTCCTTCAGGCTGGTCTGGCGCTCGTCCTCATAGGCTACGAGTATAAGGTCGTAGGCGGACATATCAGCGGTCTTAAATGTAGTAAGCTCGCCTATATGGGGTATTATGCCGCGGCCGGACTGCTTTGCCGCCTCGCAGGCTATCCTCTGATAGCGCGTCTGCTTCGCCTTGTACTCTCCCGGCTTCACCCTGACCACGCTTCTCTCCGCGGCCACAGGTATTATCCCGTTTATGCCAAGCTCAACGCACTTTTGTATAATGAGCTCCATCTTGCCCGCTTTGGGAATGCCCTGATAAAGCGTTATGCGCTGCTTCGGCTCGGCAGGACACGGTTTTTTATCCAAAAGCTTAAGCTCTACTCTCTCCCTGGAAATAGTCTCTATCTCCGCAAGGTATTCATACCCGCAGCCATCGGACAGCATCACCCTGTCGCCGCTCCGCATGCGCAGCACCCTGGCTATGTGCTTCACATCCTCACCGATGATGGCGGCGCTGTCCTCCGTCATGTCATCCGGCTTTACAAAGAACCTGTTCATGCTTACCTCTTGGGCCGCGCCAGTATAGCCCGCCAGTCGTCTCCGGCCTTTACCTCGAGCACCTCAAAGCCGTTCTTGTCGAGTGCGCAGAGCACCTCGTCCAGCCTCTCTGCGATTATGCCGCTCATTATGAACACGCCGTCTTTCTTTATGAGTTTCGGCACTATGGCGGAAAGCTCGATTATGACGGAGGCCACTATGTTTGCCGCTACCACATCATACTTCTTTTCGCAGAGCTTATCCTGCAATGCGCTGTCGGACAGCACATCCCCCACAAGAACGGTGTAGGTATCCTTGCCTATGCCGTTCATGGCGGCGTTCTCGTAGGCGATCTTCTCGGCTATGGGGTCAATGTCCACAGCCACCGCTTCCTTTGCGCCAAGCAGCAGAGAAGCTATAGACAGTATGCCGCTGCCGCAGCCCATATCTATCACGTCATCTCCCGCCTTTACTGTCTTCTCAAGGAACTCGAGACACATGCGCGTGGTGTGATGGCTGCCTGTGCCGAATGCCATACCGGGATCGAGGGACAGGACTATGCGGCCGGTGTCCTCCGCCTTCTCCCAGGAGGGGCGCACCAACAGCCTGTCGCCTATCTCCAGGGGCTTGTAGTATATCTTCCAATTGTTCTCCCAGTCCTCGTCGTCCGTGATGCGCACGACGGTGCGCAGGCTGCCGAGATCCAGACCTACATCCATATTCCTGAGCTCCGCAAAGGAATCCTCTATGGCCCTTACGGTAGCGCGATTGTCCGCAACATCTGCTATGTACGCCTTTACACAGGGCTCGTCGCTGGTGACGAGCCTATCCATGTCGGCATAGTCCCAATACTTGGCAGTATCCCTGAGGAACTGTTCTATGCTTTCTCTGCCCTGTTCTATCATAACCTGATTTATGCCAAGCATGTCAAGGCGAGCGCATACCGGGTCAAGGCCCTCCTCGGTAGTAAATATGGTAACCTCCATCCACTTCATATGATCAATTCCTCTTTATACATATAATTCTAAAGTATAATATACTGCATTTCTCACTTTTGGGCAACACAAAAGGGCGGCCGTAAAGCCGCCCTAAAGCATTTAGTCTAATTCCACTTATCTTTTACCTTGTCAAATATGGTCTTTTTGCCGACCTTTGCCTCGGATACTTTATCCCCAAGGGAATCCGCCAGCTTTTTTATCATATCCTTCTGCTCGGCTGTGAGCTTCTTGGGTATGACTATATTAGCCTTTACCATAAGATCGCCCTTTTGAGTTGTATTGAGCCGCACTATGCCCTGCTCACGCAGCCTGAAGGTAGTGCCTGGCTGTGTACCCTCCGGAATGTGATACTTCACCGTACCGCTGAGGGTAGGCACCTGTATATCGCCGCCCAGCGCCGCTACTGTCATAGGAACGTCCATGGTGATGTACAAGTCTGAGCCCTTGCGGGTGAACAGCCTGTGGTTCCTTACGGTAATGCTTATATAGAGATCGCCCGCAGGGCCGCCGCGGAGGCCCGCCTCGCCCTCGCCGCGCATGGTAAGTATCTGGCCATTGTCTATGCCTGCCGGGATATTGACTACTATGCGCTTGGACTTATTGACGCGCCCCCTGCCCTTGCATTCCGGACAGGGCTCCTTGATTATCTTGCCTGTGCCGCCGCAGGCATCACAGGGACGAACCGTAGAGAAGGAGCCGAACATGGTGTTCTGCTGCGAGCGCACCTGACCGCTGCCTCCGCAGACGGAGCAGGTGACGGGGCTCGTACCCTTCTTCGCACCGGTACCGCCGCAGGCCGCACAGTTCTCCTCACGAGGTACAAGTATTTCCTTCTTCGTTCCGAAGGCCGCTTCCTCAAAGGTTATGGTAAGGTTATAGCGCAGGTCGCTGCCCGCCACAGGAGCATTGCGCCGCGCCGATGAGCTGCCGCCGAAGCCGCTGCCGAAGCCGCCAAAGCCGCCGCCAGTAAAGGCGGAAAATATATCCTCGAAGCCGCCGAAGCCGGCGCCGTTGAAGCCGCCGCCCTGTGCCTGTGTGGGATCGAATGCAGCGTGACCGAACTGGTCATACTGCGCCTTCTTCTGAGGGTCGGAAAGGACCTCGTAGGCTTCGTTTATTTCCTTGAATTTTTTCTCTGCCTCAGCATCGCCTGGGTGCAGATCCGGGTGGTACTGCTTGGCAGCCTTTCTAAAGGCGCTTTTTATTTCGGCCTCGGAAGCGTCTTTATTGATTCCCAATATTTCGTAATAATCTGCCTTTGCCACTGTTTCCCCAACTTTCTACATCTGCCGCTTTCGCGTGAATTCTCTTATTTCTTTCTCTTTGTTCCCCCGCAAGGAGCCAAAGCGAATCCGCTTTGGCTCCCTGCTTCTGAAAACTTGATTGTTTAAGCCTTAAAAAGCTTTATTTCTGGTCGTCCACTACTTCGTAGTCAGCATCTACAACGTTGTCGTCATGGGGTGCGCTGCCGGTGTTCGCACTGCCTGCATCGCTGCCGTTGAAGCCTGCGCCAGCGCCGGGATTCTGCTGCTGGGCCTGCTGATAGATCTTGCCGAATACGTCGTAGGACACTTCGGTCAGCTTATCGCTGGCGGCCTTGATGGCTGCGGAGTCATTGCCTTCCATGGCCTTCTTGACGTTAGCGATCTCAGCTTCGATCCTGGCCTTATCGTCGGCGCTCAGCTTGTCGCCCAGCTCCTTGAGGGTCTTTTCAGTGGAGTATACCATGCTGTCAGCATGGTTGCGGATCTCTACCTCTTCCTTGCGGGCCTTATCCTCGTTGGCATACTGCTCTGCATCGTGTACAGCCTTGTTGATCTCATCCTCGCTCAGATTGGTGGAGGCGGTGATGGTGACCTTCTGCTCGTTGCCGGTGCCCAGATCCTTAGCGGATACGTGTACTATGCCGTTGGCGTCGATATCGAAGGTAACTTCGATCTGAGGCACGCCGCGGGGAGCGGGAGCAATACCGGCCAGCTGGAAGCGGCCAAGAGTCTTATTGTACTGTGCAAACTCGCGCTCGCCTTGAAGCACATGAACTTCTACGCTGGTCTGGCCGTCCGCCGCGGTGGAGAAGATCTGGCTCTTCTTGGTAGGAATGGTGGTGTTGCGGTCGATCAGGCGGGTGAATACGCCGCCCACGGTCTCGATGCCCAGAGACAGAGGAGTTACGTCCAGAAGCAGAACGTCCTTTACCTCGCCGCCCAGTACGCCGCCCTGGATAGCAGCGCCTATAGCTACGCACTCATCGGGGTTTATGCCCTTGAAAGGATCCTTGCCGGTAATGGCCTTAACAGCTTCCTGTACTGCGGGGATACGGGTGGAGCCGCCGACCAGAATGACCTTATCTATGTCGGCATTGGTTAGGCCGGCATCCTTCATCGCGATATGCATGCACTCCTTGGTCTTATCGATCAGATCGGCAGTCATGTCGTTGAACTTAGCACGGGTCAGGGTCATGTCAAGGTGCTTAGGACCGGTGCTGTCCGCAGTGATGAAGGGCAGGTTGATGTTGGTCTGTACCATGCTGGAAAGCTCGATCTTAGCCTTCTCTGCAGCTTCCTTCAGACGCTGCATTGCCATGCGGTCGCCGGAAAGGTCAATGCCGTTGCTCTTCTTGAACTCGGATACGATATAATCCATGATGCGCTGGTCGAAGTCGTCGCCGCCCAGGCGGTTGTTGCCGTTGGTTGCAAGAACTTCAAATACGCCGTCGCCTATCTCAAGGATTGATACATCAAAGGTGCCGCCGCCAAGATCGTACACCAGTATCTTCTGATTGGTTTCCTTATCCATGCCGTATGCAAGGGCCGCCGCAGTAGGCTCGTTGATTATACGAAGGACTTCCAGACCGGCAATGCGGCCCGCATCCTTAGTAGCCTGACGCTGGCTGTCAGAGAAGTAGGCAGGCACGGTTATTACGGCCTGAGTAACCTTTTCGCCCAGATAAGCCTCCGCGTCGCTCTTCAGCTTCTGAAGGATCATTGCGGATATCTCCTGAGGAGTGTAATCCTTGCCGTCGATATGCTTCTTATAGCTGGTTCCCATCTCACGCTTGATGGAGCTTACTGTACGGTCCGGGTTGGTGATAGCCTGGCGCTTTGCGGCGTTGCCGACTATACGCTCGTTATCCTTAAAAGCAACTACGGAAGGAGTAGTACGCGCGCCTTCGGAGTTGGGAATTACAACGGGTTCGCCGCCTTCAAGAACGGCTACGCAGGAATTGGTGGTACCAAGGTCAATACCGATAATCTTTGACATAATCTATTTCCTCCTGATTATTGTTGAGTTTATACTTTTTAATATTTATTTCGCAACCTTCACCATGCTATGGCGGATTATGCGATCTTTTACTTTATAGCCCTTCTGGAAAACCTCCAGAATGTCGCCGGACTCAGCGTCGTCGCTTTCGCCCTGCATCACGGCGTTGTGCAGCTCGGGATCGAACTTACCGCTGGCATCTATCTCCTCAAGGCCCTTCTTTGTGAGTACATCCATCAGCTGCTTGTAGACCAGCCTCACTCCCTCAACGTAGTTTTGATCCACATTTTCGGAATTATTCAGCGCCCTCTCGAAGTTGTCAATCACCGGCAGCAGTTCTTTTATTACGTTTCGTTCGCCTTCAGCCAGGCTGTCCGCATAAACGCTGGCGTTGCGCCTGCGGAAATTATCAAAATCCGCCTGAACGCGCTGAGCCAGATTTTTCATTTCATCCCGCTCGCCTTCAAGCTTTGTGATGTGATCCCTTACCTGTTGGAACTCATCCTGCTTGAGAGTTACGGTTTCCTCGGGTACAAGCTCCTCTTCGGCCTCGTTCTTTTCAGGCTTCGGCTCTACGGGATCCTTGTCGTCCTTTTTCCTGTTCTCATGCTTCTTATCCAATTTACCGCTGCTCCTCTTCAAACATATTTGTAAGTATGGTGCCGAGGCTCTTGCCAAGCTGGCCCAGCACCGCAAGCACCCTTGCGTAATCCATCCTTGTAGGCCCTATCACCCCGAGGGAACCAAGGGGCGTCCCGCCTACCTTATACGTAGCCGTGACCAGGCTGCAATCCTTCATATCCTCCGAAGGATTCTCCGTGCCGATTGTCACCGAAAACTCGACCTTTGTCGCCTCAGTAAGCATGTTGCGGAGCATATCCTTGGACTCAATAACGTTCAGAAAGTTCCTCGCCCTGTCCATGTCGCTGTACTCAGGGTAATTGAGCATATTGTTGGCGCCTGACAGTTCAAGCTTTGAACCGTTCTCGGCACTCTTGCGCACGGTATCCAGAGTATCATTCAGGAAATCCCTCTGTTCCTTCATGGTGACGTACAGCTCGGGTATCTCCTCCTGATTTACCGTATCCAGCCGCTTGTTGCGGAGGCGCTCGGTAAGTATTCTGGAAATGCGCTCAAGCTGTTCCGCAGTGATGTCCCTGGGCACTCTGATCATGTAGTCGCGGGTAATACCCGCGTCTGTAACTATCACCACCAGAGCCTTGCCCTCGGTCACCGGCACCAGCTGAATGTGCTTCAGCTTTACGGCATTGATGTTGGGAGAAAGCACAAGGGAGGTATATTTGGTCATGTTTGACAGCACCCATGCCGTCTGGCGCACTATTTCGTCCACCTTGTTGATGGTATTTGAATAGCAGTTCTGAATAAACCTCTGCTCGCTCTCGGTGAGCATCGCCCTGTGCATTATGCTGTTCACATAAAGCCTGTATGCTTTTTCGGAAGGTATGCGTCCGGCGGAGGTATGGGGCTGCTCAAGGTATCCCATCTCCTCAAGGTCGCTCATCACGTTTCGTATAGTGGCGGAAGAAAGGGCGATGTCGGATTTCTTTGATACCGTCCGCGAGCCCACGGGGGTCGCGGTCAGTATGTAATCGTCGATTATGGCCTGCAATATACGCATCTTCCGCATATCCAGTTCCATAGCCGCTCCCTTCCTTTCTGAAATACTGTTTTGTTGTTAGCACTCATCGTGTTTGAGTGCTAACTCACGAGTAATATAATAGCACTGCTCCTCAATTCTTGCAAGTGGAGCAGCGCCTTATATTGTGACAAAACGGAAAAATCACGTTGATAAAATTTGTACTTTATTGCATGAATTCCATCAACGCGCTGTTCTGCATATCGAGGCCCCTGTCCGTAAGGCGCATAAATCTCTGGTCCACAGTCAGCCAGCCCATATTTTCAAGCTTATTTACGGCTTCCTTGTATACTTCGCATACATCGGCCCCAAAGCGCGCCTTAAAGCGCCCAAGCTCCACGCCTTCTATTTTGCGCAGCCCCAGCATTATCCATTCAAACATTTCATCCTCCGGCCCTATGCTTTCGACATTTTCCCTGGGCAGCCTGCCGCAATTGATTTCGGATATGTAATTATCTATGCTTTCGCAGTTCTTGAAGCGTATTAACTCCCCCGATTTGCTTCGCAGCGCAGAGCTGGAGTTTAAGCCGAGGCCTATATATTCCCCGACGTCCCAGTAATTTATATTGTGCCTGCACCGGCGGCCCCGCTTTGCATAGTTTGATATTTCGTATCTCTCGTAGCCGAGGCTTTCCAGCCGTGCCATGCCGGCCCTGTGCATATCGTACACAGCATCATCATCAGGCAGCGCGGCGCGTCCCTGCTTCACCCAAGCGTACAGCGGCGTGCCCTCTTCCAATATAAGGGAATATGCGGATATGTGGTCTACGTCCAGCAGCCCGCCCCGTTCTATGCTGTCGATATACTCTTTTTCGCTCTGTCCCGGCAGGCCGTACATGAGGTCGATATTTATGTTTTCAAACCCGGCAGCCCTTGATAGCTTTACGGCTTCCTCGGCCTGCGCCGCGCTGTGTATTCTGCCTATGTACCTGAGCAAACCGTTGTCAAAGCTCTGAACGCCTATGGATATCCTGTTGAAGCCCGCCCTTCTGTATGCTTTCAGCTTGTCCATATCAACCGTGCCAGGGTTGCACTCTATTGTAGCCTCGGATATTTCCAGATCAAAGCAGGCTCTTATGCGTTCCATTGCGGTGCATATAAACTCGAGAGGTACTGCCGACGGCGTACCTCCTCCGAAAAATACCGTATCGAATTTCTTGCCGCCGCACTCCGCCGCAGCCATCGCTATCTCCTTATAGAGCGCTTGGAAATACGCGTCTGCCCTGCTCTGTTCCGGGAAGGAAACAAAGTCGCAGTAGGCGCACTTCTTAACGCAGAAGGGGACGTGGAGATATATTCCCGCCATTTCAGTTTATGCGAAGCACGCTCATAAAAGCGTCGCTGGGCAGTGAAACGGTGCCTATCTGGCGCATGCGCTTCTTGCCCTCCTTCTGCTTTTCGAGCAGCTTTTTCTTTCTTGAAATATCGCCGCCATAGCACTTTGCAAGCACGTCCTTGCGCACTGCGCGAACGGTTTCTCTGGCAATTATCTTGCCTCCTATAGCAGCCTGTATGGGTATCTCGAACTGCTGGCGAGGTATTACCTCCTGAAGCTTCTCGGCTACGGCGCGGCCCTTGGCGTAAGCCTTATCCCGATGGACGATGGTTGACAGCGCATCGCAGATGTCGCCGTTGAGCAGAAAGTCCAGCTTCACGAGGTCGCTCTTTACATACTCCTTCAGCTCGTAATCAAACGAGGCGTAGCCGCGGCTCCGGGACTTGAGCTGATCGAAGAAGTCGTAGATTATCTCGTTAAGCGGCAGCTCATACTTGATATTTACCCTGTCCTCCTCGATGTAGGTCATGTCCTTGAACACGCCCCGCTTGTCCTGGCAGAGCTCCATTATGGTGCCCACATATTCGGATGGGGTCATTATGTGCGCCTCTACCACGGGTTCCTCCATATACTCTATCTCAGCAACATTTGGCATATTGCTTGGATTATCCAGCAGCATTTCGCCGCCGTCCGTAAGCTTTACCTTATATATGACGCTTGGGCTTGTGGTAACAAGGTCCAAATCGAATTCCCGTTCAAGGCGTTCCTGAATTATTTCCATGTGCAGCAGGCCCAGAAAGCCGCAGCGGAAGCCAAAGCCCAGCGCCATGGAGGTTTCAGGCTCATAGGACAGCGACGCGTCGTTGAGCTTGAGTTTATCAAGGGCGTCGCGCAGGTTCTCGTAGTCCGCGCCGTCGGCGGGATATATGCCGCAGAACACCATGGGGTTTGCCTGCTTATAGCCGGGCAGAGCTTCCTTGGCGGGGTTGTTCGCATCTGTTATGGTATCTCCAACCTTAGTCTCCGCCACGCTCTTTATGGAGGCGGATATATAGCCTACCTCGCCCGCCGTGAGCGAATCCGCAGGCAGCAGCCCGGGTGTGAACACGCCCACCTCGGTAACGTCGAACTCGCGCCCTGTCGCCATGTACCTTATACGCATGCCGGGCTTTATTGTGCCGTTCTTTACCCGCACATAGCTCAGCGCCCCTTTGTAGTTATCGTATATGCTGTCGAATATGAGCGCCTGAAGCGGAGCCTCGGGATCGCCGCCGGGAGCCGGTATATTATCCACCACCTGCTGTAACACCTGATCTATGTTTATGCCGTTTTTGGCGGAGATGCGCGGTGCTTCCTCCGCGGGAAGGCCTATCACATCCTCTATCTCCTTTATGACAAACTCCGGCTGGGCGCTGGGCAGGTCTATTTTGTTTATTACCGGCACTATCTCAAGGTCGTTGTCCAGTGCAAGGTATACATTGGCAAGCGTCTGGGCTTCTATTCCCTGTGTGGCGTCCACCACCAGCACCGCGCCCTCGCATGCGGCAAGGCTGCGGGAGACTTCGTATGTGAAGTCCACATGGCCCGGGGTGTCGATCAGGTTGAGCATATACTTTTTGCCGTCGGTATGGGTATAGAACATTCTGACTGCGGTGGCCTTTATGGTTATGCCACGCTCCCGTTCTATCTCCATGGTATCCAGCATTTGTTCCTCCATATCCCTGACGGCCACGGTATCCGTAAGCTCCATCATGCGGTCCGCAAGGGTGGACTTGCCGTGATCGATGTGGGCGATTATGCAAAAGTTTCTTATAAGCTCGCGGCTGTATGCCATTGCTGTCCCTCCAGAGAAAAATAAAAGCCTTAAAAGCTTCCAGTAAAAATAATACTTTATGCGAAGGCAAATTGCAAGGGCGGCTGTGATGTGATACATTATTTATATATATTGATTTATATATATTGATCTTAAGATTCGAGGTGTACGCCATGTTCTGCAAAGACTACGATTCCTTTATATCCCTCCTCAGCCGCAGGAATTACACCGTGCATACCGCCAGGGATGGCGCGCAGGCCCGCGACATACTGCTTTCCCTCGTCCCGGAGGGCGGCACCGCGGGCTTCGGAGGCTCCATGACCGCCAAGGAGCTATGCCTTGCCGAGGCGCTGCGCGGCAAGGGCTGCACCACTTATTTCCACTGGGAGGCGCCCGCCGAAGAGCGGGGCGAGGTGACCCGCAGGGCAGCCCGGGCGGACTGGTTCATAGCCTCCGCCAACGGCATAACCCGCGCCGGCAAAATAGTGAACATCGACGGCACCGGCAACCGGGTAGCCTCCATGCTATTCGGGCCAAAGAACGTTGCCCTCATAATAGGCAAAAACAAGTTCGCGGAAACTATGGACGAGTGCATGGACAGAATAAAAGCTGTGGCCTGCGCAAAGAATGCACAGCGTCTCGGCCTATCCACCCCCTGTGCCGTCGCCGGCCGGTGTACAGACTGTTTCTCCAAGGAGCGCATATGCAGCGTGACCACCATCATCGAAGCCAAGCCCGGCGCAATAAGCGAGATGCACCTCATACTGGTAGATGAGGTGTTGGGCTACTGATGTACTTCGCCTATATCATGCGCTGTGCCGACGGCACCCTCTACACCGGCTATACAGATGACATAGCCCGGCGAGAGGCCGTACACAACTCCGGCCGCGGCGCAAAGTATACGCGCTCCCGTCTTCCCGTTAAAATGGTCTATCACGAGTCCTTCGCTACGAGATCCGAGGCTATGAAGCGGGAGTGCGCCATAAAACGGCTTTCACGGGAGCAGAAGCTGAAACTTATAGCAGATCATAGCAATACCGGGCAGGAATGACCTGCCCGGCTTGTTGCTGCGCTTATTTTTAATGCGAAGCAGGCTGAACAGCCGGTGCAGCGGCGGCATATCCCCGGTCTTTGGCACGAGCAATATAAACGGGCCTTCATAAAGCTCCGGCTGCCGCGGCTTTTCTGCTGCGATGCCGCTTTCGCTCCTTTGGAGTATTTCCGCCTGCTGCAGCAGCTCTTTTTCAGGTTTCACCTCTGTCTGCCTCGGCTCGCTGCCATCCGTAAATCTGACGCTCCTGACGATCTCGCAGATGTTTTCTTCCTGCGCTTCCCGCTCGTCCTTCCATGGGTCCGGGCTTCCGTCTGTAACCGTAAACTTATATCCCTGCCTTACCGCCTCCACCGCCTTCATGCTGTCGTCAAGGTATTCGGCGTCCGGCTCAAAGTCGAAATAACCGCCGGATATGCTGACGCTGCCTCTGCTGTCCATATACGAATAAAATCCGTCGGTGGGATCCGCATTACAAAGGCTCTTCTCCGGAACGCAGAACACCTCCCCGCCGATTATCTCTATTCTTCCGTCGACCGCATCGTAAAAGTCGCCGGCAAGCATGCCTCCCTCCTCCAGCTCTGCCATGGATATCCTTCCGCCCGTCATAAGAAAGCTTTTTCCGTCCTCGGTAAGACTTACGGGTGCGCCGGCAAACACCATTCCGTCGCCGAAGTCGCAGTATTCTCCCCGAGAGGCGATACTGCCTCCCTCAAGCACACACCTGCCCTCAGTCACAACTATTGCTACGGTATTGCCGATTATACTGCCGCTTTTATCCTCCGAGGAATCCCTGATGGTCAGCGTTCCGCCTTCTATATTCACGTTTACGGCGGCATAGGTGTTATATGCGTTCTCGCCCCGCTCCTGGGCTATGGTCCTCCCGTTCAGGTCTATGCACAGCTCCCGCTTTACGGTTATGCCGCTGGTATCCATTCCGCAGTTGGCAAAGGTAACATCGCTTTTGAGCTTTATGCTCTTTTTAAGCTCATAAATGGCAGCCTCCGCACCGCATATAGCCTTCGTATCACACGCAACACACCTGTCAAGGTCGCCCACAACGTAATATGCGCCATTACCGTCATTGCCGCTGAGCCTTGCTATGCATTCCGTGTCAGTCGTTCTTTCGCTCCACTCTCCGTCAACAACACAGATGATAACCGCTTTTCCCGCAACAGTTATGCTTTCCGCGTCATCTTCCTTGGAAACCTCTATTATTTCCCCATCCTTTGCCGCGTCCGCGGCCTCCTGCAGCCCGCCGTATTGCTCTTCGCCGATACCGGAATCCGCGTATGCCGCAACCGGCGAAAAAGCCAGTATCGCGGCAAGCAAAACAGCGGTCAACGTTCTTCTCATAGACCCTCCTCCTTGTATTTTTTTGAGATGATTAAGCAACGCATCTCGATGCGTATTTGAATTCCAAAGCTGTTTGAGAAAATCGGTTGATTTAAACGCGTATTATTTTGAGCTGAAATAAAAATGCCTGATTTGAACGGTATATGGTATTATGAATGCGCCCCCGCCGGAAGCCGCCCGGCGAGGGCAAATGTGTCTTTTAGAAATCTATTTCTTTCTGAATATAGCCTTCAAGCTCCGCTATGGGCATGCGAACCTGAGCCATGGTATCCCTGTCGCGTACGGTGACAGTCTCGTCCTCAAGGGTATCGAAGTCGATGGTTATGCACAGCGGAGTGCCTATCTCGTCCTGCCTGCGATAGCGCTTGCCTATGGCGCCGCTGTCGTCGAAATCCACCATAAAGTGCTTGGCCAGAAGCTCGTATACTTCCCTTGCCTTGTCGCCCAGTTTGTTTTTCTGGAGGGGCAGTATGGCCGCCTTGTAAGGAGCCAGAGCGGGGTGAAGATGCAGCACGTTGCGCACGTCGCCGTTTTCAAGAGTCTCCTCGTCATATGCGTCGCACAGGAAGGCCAGCGCTACGCGGTCCGCGCCGAGCGATGGCTCAACACAATAGGGTATGAACCTTTCGTTGGTAAAGGGATCCAGGTATTCCATGGACTTGCCGGAATGGTTCTGATGGGCCTTCAGGTCGTAATCTGTACGGCTCGCAACGCCCCAGAGCTCGCCCCAGCCGAAGGGGAACAGGAACTCTATATCGGTAGTGCCGTTAGAGTAGTGGCTGAGTTCCTCCTTGGCATGCTCGCGGAGGCGTATATGCTCCTCCTTCATGCCGAGGGAAAGCAGGAAATTATGGCAGTAATCCTTCCAGTATTCATACCATTTCATCTCGGTGCCGGGTTCACAGAAGAATTCCAGCTCCATCTGCTCGAACTCGCGGGTACGGAAGGTAAAGTTGCCGGGGGTTATCTCATTGCGGAAGGACTTGCCCACCTGAGCTATGCCGAAGGGCAGCTTCCTGCGGGTAGTGCGCTGTACGTTCTTAAAGTTTACAAAGATGCCCTGCGCGGTCTCGGGGCGGAGGTAGATCTGGCTGGCAGTGTCCTCATTTACGCCCTGGAAGGTCTTGAACATCATGTTGAACTTGCGAATGCCGGTAAAGTCGCTCTTTCCGCACTCCGGGCACTTTATGCCCTGCTCCGCGATATACTCGGACATTTTCTCGTTGGTCCAGCCGTCAGGGTGGATGTCGGTAAGGCCATGTTCGTTAGCATAGTCCTCTATGAGCTTGTCAGCCCTGAACCTGGCCTTGCAGGATTTACAGTCCATGAGGGGATCGTTGAAGCTGACGACGTGACCGGAGGCCACCCAGGTCTCCGGGTTCATCAGTATTGCGCAATCCATGCCTACATTATATGGGCTCTCCTGAACAAACTTGCGCCACCAGGCCTTTTTTACGTTGTTCTTGAATTCAACGCCCAATGGGCCGTAATCCCATGTGTTGGCAAGGCCGCCGTATATATCCGAGCCCGGAAATATAAAGCCGCGGTTATTACACAGTGCAACTATCTTATCCATGGTAAGGTTTGTCATTATATATTTCTCCTTTCGGCAGGACTGCCAAAATTATTATTCGCTTTTTCAATAATAACACGGCCTTGCCTTTTCTTCAACCTGAAAAAAGCTGATATGCACACAAAATGGCTATTTTGCGTACTATATCGTAGAACGGCGCTAAGCGCCCGAAATTAAAGGAGGCAATATAATATGTGTAACTGGGGAAATAACAGTTGGTGGTGGATCATAATCCTCTTGCTGATCCTCGGCTGGGGCAATAATGGTTGTGGCTGCGGCTGTGACAACGGCTGCAACAACGGCTGTGGCTATGACAACATTTGGTGGATCATCATACTGCTGCTCATTCTCGGCGGCGGCTTTAACAACTGCGGCTGCGACAACGGCTGCGGCAACAACGGCTGTGGCTGCGGCAACAACGGCTGTGGCTGTGGCTGCAACTAAAACATACATAAAAAGGGCGGGGTACTTCCCCGCTCTTTCGTATAATACCTTTGCTTATACTCTGATTTTCCCTTTATACTTCTGCTCCAGCACCTTTACTATATATATCGCACAGTCGCTTATCTCGTCGGTATTCTGCCCCTCCAGCATAACACGGATTATTGGCTCTGTGCCGGAAGCGCGGACAAGCACGCGGCCGCTGCTGCCCAGCTTACCCTCTACCTCACGTATGCGCTGCAAAAGGTCCTGGTCCTCCATGGCCTGATGCTTTATTTCGTTATCTACTATGACGTTCACCAGCACCTGAGGGTATATTGGTATGTCGTTTGCAAGGGCAGACATGCGCCTGCCTGTAGACTTCATAACATCCAGTACCTGAATGGCCGTCAGCATGCCGTCGCCGGTGGTGTTCTTATCAAGGAATATTACGTGTCCCGACTGCTCGCCGCCTATGGAATAGCCCTCCTTGAGCATCTCCTCCAGCACGTACCTGTCTCCCACCTTTGTTTCGGCAACGTTTATGCCAAGCTCAGTCATGCGCTTCTTAAGACCTATATTGGACATGACGGTCACTACCAGCGTATCCTTTTTCAGCCTTCCTTCAGCCTTCATCGCCTTAGCGCATATGCCCATTATCCGGTCGCCGTCCACTATATTACCGCGCTCGTCAGTTGCTATCACCCGGTCCGCATCGCCGTCAAAGGCAAATCCCGCGTCGGCGTCCGATTCCGCCACCAGCTCCTGCAGTCTCTCAGGATGGGTAGATCCGCACTTGTTGTTTATGTTTATGCCGTCCGGCTCGTCTGCCCTGGGATAAACCTTTGCGCCAAGCTCTGTGAATACGTCGTAAGCTATCTCTGACGCCGCTCCGTTGGCACAGTCCAGCATCACCGTCAGCCCGTCAAAGCGGTTCCTTGCGGTGGACTTGAGAAATTCCTTGTACTCCTGCACCGCCCTTTTGGCGATTATTACGTGGCCTACATTCTCGCCGGTAGGCAGCTCGAAGTCCATACCTTCCTTTATAAGCTTTTCTATCTCGTCCTCCAGCCCGTCGGACAGCTTGAAGCCCTTGCCGTCAAACCACTTTATTCCGTTATATTCCATTGTATTGTGCGATGCGCTGACCATAACCGCAGCGTCCGCTTCGTATGCTCTGGCCAGGTACGCCATTGCCGGGGTGGGTATCACTCCCACGTCTATCACATCGCCGCCTACGGAACAAATGCCCGCCGTAAGCGCCGCGGAGAGCATGTCGCCGGAAAGGCGCGTATCCCTGCCAAGCAGTATGCGTGGCTGATGGACTTCGTTGGTGAGCACGTATGCGCCCGCCTTGCCTATCTTCAGCGCCAGCTCGCAGCTAAGATCCTTGTTTGCCACACCGCGCACGCCGTCTGTTCCAAACATTCTCGCCATACGTCTTACTTCCTTTCAGCCTGCTTCATAATGTGCTCTATGGCAGACGTTGCAGCTACGGCGCCGTCAGCCGCCGCCGTCACCACCTGACGCAGCGGGGTATCCCGCACGTCTCCCGCAGCGTACACGCCAGAAATATCCGTCTGCATGTGCTTATCAGTTATTATACGCCCAGCTTCATCGGTCGAGACTTTATCTGCAAAAAGCTCGGTGTTCGGCTCAACGCCCACGGCTATGAAAAGGCCCTCCACCGGTATTTCCCTCTGGCTGCCATCCAGTGTGCTTTTTACTGTAAGTCCCTCCAGCTCGTCTTCGCCTATGAGCCCGATTATCACGCTGCAGCCCACAAATTCTATATTGTGGGTAGTAAACATCGCCCGCTGCAGTGTTTCGGCAGCCCTGAGCTTATCTCGCCGGTGAATGACATACACCTTCTTAGCGAAGCGTGAAAGGTACAGTGCGTCTGATACCGCAGTATCTCCGCCGCCAGCCACGGCGACAGTGGCGTTGCGGAAGAACGCGCCGTCGCAGGTAGCGCAATACGACACTCCTGCTCCCGTTAGCTTCTCTTCCCTGTCAAGCCCCAGCTTTTTGGGGTGGGCGCCAGTGGCTATTATCACGGCCTTGGCCTCAATCACTTCCCTGCCGCAGTGCAGCCGCTTTATCTCTCCCTCCAGCTCAACGGAATCCACGCCGGTGCGCTTTATCTCCAGCCCAAAGCGCTCCGCCTGCTTCTGCATGTTCGTGCCTATGGCGAAGCCGTCTATGCCGTCCGGGAAGCCGGGATAGTTATCCACCTGTGTCGTCTTTGTTATCTGGCCTCCTACCAGCATGTTCTCAAGGAGCACAGTATCCATGCCGCCCCTTGCACCACAGAGCCCCGCCGCAAGCCCTGCCGGCCCGCCGCCTATTATCGCTATATCGTACATATCATGTCTCCCAAGGATTTACTTTATATATTTTACAACAAAGAGGGCCGTTTGACCACGGGATATTTTGTGAAAAAGAAAACCCCGGAGCTTTGAACTGACCCCCAAAAGTTAGACAAATAATCTTAATAGAAATTGTTCAAGCTGCCGAGAGGGCTTGCTGTCTGTGAATTGCGGGCAGAAAAGTCTCACAATAATCTCAACTACGGTCACAAAAACGGATAAAAGCCGCAGTTCATGCCCTGCATTATGTAAAAAGCGCTTTCAATTCCTGCATATGCTCATCTGTGAGATACGACTCTTCCTGCCTGAAATAAATCTGCGACAAGGTCTTGCTTTCGGACATAAGCATTGCTCTTATGAGATAGTAATTGACTTCCGACTCATACATATCGATGGACAGCAAATCCATGGATAGTTCCTGTACGCGAAGGTAGTTATTTTCTCTATAAAGCATAGAGAGATACCGTTTCATGTAGTGTGGAAATTTGTTTTGGGCTATCCGCCATGGTATTTAAAATAATATCGTCAGTATTGTCTTAACTCCGTTTCTGCATTATACTTCTCGGTAAGGATATAATGATTTGCGAAAAATCTGCAAAAAGCTCGGTATCAGCAAAAAAAGTAGCGCAATAGTAGCGCAGGCATGAATATAATCAGACAAAACATATCGATCATACAATACACGAATGAGGCGGGACATGAAAACGCTTATAGTCGATGATAATAAAATATCGCTTGAATTTCTTAACGAAATCTGTATGGATTCGCCATACGTGTATGTCGCCGGCACATTTACCGACCCGGAGGCTGCCTGGAAATTTGCCAAGGACAACTATATTGAGCTTGCCCTGCTCGACGTGAGGATGCCCAAGCTGAACGGGATCGAGCTCGGCAAAAGGATAAGGAGCATATACCCCGAGTGCGTAATAATATACGTCACCGCCTATAAGGAGCCCTGTATAGACGCCATACGCATGAAGGCGGACTTTTATATATTTAAGCCGTACAGCAGCAAGGACATCGAGGACGCGATATACCGGGCGCGGCTTCTGGCCGTGCGGCAGCGGAAGCGCATAGCGGTAAGAACCTTCGGGCGGTTTGACGTGTTCGCGGCGGGACGCCCTATATGCTTCAAAAACGCGAAATCAAAGGAGCTGCTTGCGCTCTGCGTTGACAGAAGGGGCGGAGAGGTAATGATGGACGAGGCCATAGATATGCTCTGGCCGGAGCGGCCGTATGACGAAAGGGTAAAAAAGCTGTACCGCAAGTCCGTGCTGATGCTCAACCATACGCTGCTGGAATACGGCATAGAGGATATTTTCATAAGCAAGAGAGGCTATTGCTACATACTTCCGGAAAAGTTCGAGTGCGATTACTATGATTTTATAAAGCAAAAGAACAGGATACCGCCGGAGGAATATATGTTCCAATATCCTTGGGCGGAGGAAACGTTAGCCTCGCTCTGTTTTTGACAGGAGCAAAGGTCGTAAACCTGATATTTATTGTTTTTCAAAAAAACAAATAATAATATAAAGGCGGACATAGATCATGGATAAGGAACAGCAGAAACATCTTGTAGCAGTCGAAATGGCTTTACTGGCGCTCGGCATGCCGCCGAACCTGAAGGGCTTCTATTACATCAAGGACGCAGTATGGATGCTGCTGCAGTCGGGCGGGCATATAGGCAACAAGCACATATTCGAGCGGCTGACGAGCAGATACGGCGCGCCTAACTCTGCGATAGTGAAATCCATGCGGACGGCAATAAAGGTCACATTCGACAGGGGCAATTCAAAATCCAAGGCAAAGTGGTTCGGCAGCCTGTTGAATGTGGAGCGCGAATATCCGCCGATATCCGTATTTATCGCGACAATAGCGGCTCAACTGCGATGCCAGATGTTTTGTATGGAGGAAGAAGCTGTGAAATGCACCTTGGAGAAGCGTTTTTAGCAAGGATTTTATGACGACAATGATATCATAAGAGAAAGGTGCCGACGTCTGAGGTTTGAGCGCTGTCCTCATTTCAAGACATGAAAAAGCGGTTGCTTGATGCAGAGCAGCCGTTTTTTGTTATGAGCCATCATTTTCACCGAGGCTCCGCATAGTCCGAAAGTAGCATGTATAGCCTACTATTAGACACAGTTCACGGTATCCTTAACTGGAAATAAATGTAAAGGAACTATCAGATGGATACCGTGTCCGTCGCTCGAAACCGAATATTGCAGTTATGTGAAGAGCGAAAGATAACGATAAACAAGCTGGCTACGCTATCCGCCCTTCCGCCATCAAGCATAAAGAACATACTATATGGAAAAAGCCGAAATCCAAAGCTGCTTACCATAAAGATGATATGCGACGGGCTGGATATAACGCTTAGCGATTTTTTCAGCACCCCTGAATTCGATTCTCTTGATCAGGAGGTGATTTAGCGCTATGCCCTCCGCGGTGAAGGCATTTTATGAGGCCACCGGCGGCGACTACGCCGATGCAGTCGCCCGCTTTTCAAGCGAAGCGCGCCTTATACGCTTTTTGAGGAAATTCCCCGCCGACGACAGCTTCCGTTCTCTTTCCGCCTGCCTGCAAACAAATGACACCGCAGGCGCTATCTTTGCTCTCCACTCATTAAACGGGGTAAGCGCCCTGTTAGGCTTTTGCAGGCTGAGCGATACGTGCGCCCTTCTCAGCCGCGCTTTGAAATTTGGCTCGCCGGACGCCGCGGCGGAGCTTTTCGCCCGCCTTCAAGAGGAATACCGCATCATCGTTTCCTCTGTTTCCGGCATGCAGGACAAGGCATATATTTGATTATACTCACATAAGTGCTACCGATACGCTACCGAAAGGCTTTTTAAGGCGGCGGCGACGGCTTTGCGCAGCCGATCAATATTGACCGGCTTGGTGAGGCAACCGTTCATTCCCGAATCGGCGGCCGACCTTGCGCTTTCCTCGGAAGCATCCGCCGTAAGAGCTATTATCGGCACCGTTTTTGCGTTCCCGCACCCTGACCTGCGAATGGCACGCGCCGCTTCGTATCCATTCATTACAGGCATCTGCACGTCCATTATTATGGCGTCGTATTCGCCGTTAGCACTCTCGAACATTTCCAGCGCAGCCCGCCCGTTTGCCGCTATGCTCATCGGTCTTCCCGTTTCATCCTCCAGCAGCTCACACAGTATTTCCCCGCAGAGCCGGTCGTCCTCCGCCAGCAGCAGCCGCTTCCCCGCAAGGGCTTCCGACTCCGTTTCGGTTTCCTCTTTTTCCTCCATCCTATCGAATGCCAGCTCTACGCGAAACACAGTCCCCTTTTCCCTGCCGCTTTTTGCCGCAATACTGCCGCCCATAAGCTCCGTAAGCCCCTTTGCTATGGCTATACCCAGACCGGCGGCGGGCGTCTCCCCTTCGGCAAGCGCCGCATCTAAAATGCTCTGCTCCATTCCCTCGCCGTTGTCGCTCACGGTGAATACCAGCGGCAGCTTTTCGATGCAATTGCCTTGGGCGCACGAAATGCAAAGCACAGTCTTACCGCCGGCAGCCGTATGCTGCACCGAATTGACGATCAGGTTCAGCAGTATCCGCTCCAACCGCCGTTTATCCCCCAGAAGCATATCCGGCGCCGCCTCTGCGATGCACACGGCCAGCTCGTGTCCCGCGTCCTTTATTTGCGGGCACAGCATTTTTTGAATATCCTCCGCCAGCTCGTACGGCGAAAAAGGTTCCTTTTTAATGTCGATGCGCCCGCCTCCGAGCTTATAAATATCCACGATATCGTCTGCCAGCCCCAGCAGGTACTCAGCCGATACCGCTATTTCCGCCGCACGCTCCCGCACCCTGTCCGGACTGTCCGCTTCTATTTCCAGTATTTGCGCAAGGTGCATTACGGAGCTCAACGGCGTCCTCATATCATGGCATATCTTCACAAAGGCGTCCCTTTGCGCCGCTTCGGTCTTGTATCGCTTTGCTTCTTCCATTTTGCTTTTCTCTCGGCCTGCTTTAATGATTTTTAAATCTCAACGCCATTTTACTCCGAGATACATATAATGTCCACAGCAAAAGGAGCGGCCGAAGCCGCTCCTTTAAGTTCAGGTTTTATTGGTTGGTTTAATCGTAAACCAGCAGGGAGATCATCTCGTCGTCGATGTTCTCGGCATTGTACCACTGAGCGCCGGTATCCACGTCGGATACGCTCTCGCCCTTGGCAGCCATGACAGCCATTTCAACGGCCTTATAGCCGATCTGGTAGGGATCCTGGGTGACGGAGCCGTAGAACCAGCCGTTGCGGACCGCGTTCTTCTGAGCAGCGCCCGCATCGAAGCCGGCAACGATTATATCGCCGTACTTGCCGCCCTCGGCGAGATCCTCACCGTCGGATACAGCGGACAGGAAGCCGGTAACGGCGCCCTCGTTGGAGCAGAAGATAGCGACGGGCTTCTTGCCCAGCAGGGAGTTTGCAGCAGTCTGAACCGCAGTGGCCTCGGTGGTGGCGGATACCGCAACCTCGATGATGATAGCGGGATTGGCGACCTTCTTCTCCCACTTTGCATGGCCCTCTATGGAGACCTTGCCGGGCTGATACATTTCAGCGATCTCAGCCATCTTGTTTACGAAGCCGGTGGTGCGGCCGGTTATGGAAGCGGATACCGCATCCTGGGACAGGCAGCCTATGATCACGGGCTTCTTGGAGTCGGCGTTCTTCATGGCCTCTACGATAACCTCGTTCTCGCCGAACTTCTCAGCGGCGATAGCGGCAGCGTTCTCGTTGTTGGTGCTGGCGGTGGCCTTTACGGCGCCGGTCTTGTCATCGGGTACGCCGGAGTCAAAGCCTATAACGGGGATGTCCTTCGCAGCGCACTCCTCAAGTATCTCGGTGACGGCCTCGGTGGAGAGGGCCGCAAGCGCCATAGCCTTGGGGTTCTTCGCCATTTCATTCTTAACCATGTTGACCTGAGCGTCAATCTCGGTTTCGGAAGCGGGACCGTCGAAGTAGATCTCTACACCGTACTCGGCGGCAGCAGCGTCGGCGCCGGCCTTGACCGCCTGCCAGAACTGATGCTGGAAGCCTTTTGCCATGACGGGGATATAGAGCTTATCCATTGCTTCTTCCGTCGTTTCCTCCATGGTTTCTTCCGTCTTCTCTTCCGTCATCTCCTCAGTCTTGGGAGCCTCGGGCTTGGCTTGGCAAGCGGTAGCCGCTATGACCATCACCATGATAAGAAGCAGGGCTATCAGTTTTTTCATTCTCGTTTCCTCCTATTATTTTTTATCAAACGCATCGCTGCGCTCAACACTTGGTTGGTTGCCGCCGTTCTTCGGCGTCGTCACTACCGGGGTGACCCGGTTTGCGGCGTTCGTACGGGTGATGTCGAGCAGCACCGCGCCTATTACCACCGCGCCTGTAAGGAAGGTCTGCCAGGGAGCCTGGAGGCCGCATGAGGACAGGCCGTTTTTAAGCACCGACATTATGAATACGCCAATTAGGGTGCCTATCATCGAGCCGGAGCCGCCCGCCATGGAGGTGCCGCCTATTATTACGCCGGTTATGCCGTTGAGCTCCTGACCGCTTCCCGTTCCGGGGGTTATCGTGGTGTAGGCCGCCGCATAGAACAGGCCGGCCATGCCTACGAAGAAGCCTGAAAGCGTATATACCGCGACCTTCCAGTTATCGACCTTGATTCCGGAAAGGCGCGCCGCCTCCTCGTTTGAGCCTATGGCGTAAGCGTATCTGCCGAACTTGGTCTTATGCAGTATCGCCGCGGCGATGAGGAAGAAGCCTATGAGCCAGAAGGCGCCGACAGGGAAGCCCTTTATTCCGAAAATCTCGGAGCGGATAAACACCTTCTTGAACCAGCTTCCCACCTCGGCGGTAGCCGTGGGCCAGGTTTGGGACTGCACCTTGGTTATTATCGAGCCTATGCCGGAGGCCATCATCTGGGTGCCCAGGGTGGCTATGAAGGGGGGCAGCTTGAGCTTTGCGACGAATATGCCGTTTACAAAGCCGAACACCACGCCTACTAATATCGTAAGGAACACGGAGAGTATCAGCGGGCAGCCCTGCTTGAAGGAGAAGCCTCCGAGCAGCGCCGCGCACATCATCGCCGTTCCCAGGGAAAGGTCTATTCCGCCGGTGATGATGACGAAGGTGACCCCGAATGCCATAAAGCCTATGTAGTAGCTGGATTCGAGTATGTTTTTGACCATATCCAGGCTCAGAAAGTTGTTGCCGAAGATCGAGAACACTATGTACAGGATCACCAGCGCCGCAGGAGCCAGCAGTTTTTGCATGTTGAGCTTATTGGTTCCCAGTTTTTCCATTCCGCTATCCTACCTCTCTCTTTGTTGCAAGGGTCATTATTTTTTCCTGAGTAGCCTCGGCTATATCCAGCTCTCCCGTTTTGCGCCCTTCGCACATGACCACTATGCGATCCGACATACGCAGCAGCTCGGGCATCTCCGATGAGATCATTATTATGGACTTGCCGTCGTCGGCAAGCTGATGCATGAGCTTATATATCTCGCTCTTCGCGCCCACGTCTATGCCTCTGGTGGGCTCGTCGAATATGAGTATGTCGCAGTTGTTAAGCAGCCACTTGGACAGTACCACCTTCTGCTGGTTGCCTCCGGACAGGCTGCGCACCTTGCTCTTTACGCTCGGGGTCTTTGTGCGTACCTTTTTAACGTATTCGTGGGACACGCCCTCGATCTTCCTGTCGTCCACAAAGGCCACCTTGGAAAACTGATCCAGCGAGGCGAGGACGGTATTGTCCGCCACGGACAGCCCGAGACACAGGCCGTAACGTTTGCGGTCCTCAGAGAGATATCCTATGCCTGCGGCAACCGCATCCCGCGGGGAGTTTATCCTTACCTCTTTGCCGTTTATGCGTATCGTGCCGCCGTGGCGCGGGTCCGCGCCGCATATAAGCCGCGCTGTTTCGGTGCGCCCTGCGCCCATGAGCCCGGCGAAGCCGAGTATCTCGCCCTTTTTCAAATTGAAGGATACGCCCTTTACATCCTTGGAGACCAGCTCCTCCGCCTCGAATACTATCGGCGCGCCTTCGGGTACGTTTGACTGCGTCTTGGGCTCCTCGTATATCACGCGCCCGACCATCATTTGCACCACCTGGTCTATCGTCGTCTCAGCGGTATCAACGGTGTTGACATACTGGCCGTCCCGCATCACGGTTATCCTGTCGGTTATCTCCTTCAGCTCGTTCATGCGGTGCGAAATGTATATTATGCCTACTCCGGTGGCCTTGAGCCGCCGTATAAATACGAACAGGTCTTCTATCTCGCTCTCGGTGAGCGCGGCAGAGGGTTCGTCCAGTACGAGTATTTTTGTGTTTTCGTGAGAGAGTGATTTTGCTATCTCCACCATCTGTTGCTTTGCTACGGTGAGATGCTTGACGGGTGTTTTAGCGGATATGTTATTTAGATGAAGCGATCCGAGCAGCTCCTCGGTCATGCGGTTCTGCTCCGCCTTGTCGAGGAAAACTCCCTTGACGGGCTCGCGCCCTATGAATATGTTTTCGGCGACGGTAAGATCCTGCATAAGGTTAAGCTCCTGATGCACTATGCTTATGCCCTTTGCCTGAGCGTCCCTGGGCCCGTATATCTCGACCGGGCTGCCGAAAAGCTCTATCGTGCCGGCGTCCTTAGTGTACACGCCGGTGAGTATCTTCATAAGAGTAGATTTACCGGCGCCGTTTTCCCCGACCAACGCCATGACCTCCCCCGCCTTTACCTCAAGCCGGGCGTCATCAAGCGCGTGCACGCCGGGAAAATACTTTTGTATACCGTACATTCGCAAAATCGTTTCAGCCATTATGGTTTCACCTTTCTGTACCTTATAAAGAAGCAAAGCGTTGAAGATGGTTTAAACGGTGAAAACGAACCGTTTCGTGTTTTTGTTTAAAATCAAATACAGCACTACTTGGCTCTATCATAAACAATGTGTTGCCAAAAAGCAAGACTTTTCTTAAAATTTTTATTTTTAATTCAAAACTTACTGTTGACGCAAGCGGTTAAAAACCTTATTATAGTTAATGAGAACTGTGGGCTTCGTGCTTTCGGAGCCCCAGAAAAATGTAACGTTTCGTTTTTTCGGAGGAAATATGTCGAGCATTTCTACTATCAAGGATGTTGCCGCAAGGGCCGGCGTCGCCCCCTCCACGGTATCCAAATACATAAACGGCGGCAGCGTCCGCGAAAAGAACGTCATCGCCATCCGCGAGGCCATAGCGGAGCTGGAATTCCGGGCGAACCCCTTTGCCCGGAACCTCAAGTCACAGCGCAGCCACGCCATAGGCGTATTGCTGCCCGACCTGTCGGCCCCCTTTTTCAGCGCCATGCTGGAGGCCCTTAACAGGGTAATACGCGCCCGCGGCTATCACAGCCTCATCTCCTGTTACAGCTCTAACCACGGGCTGGAAAGGGACAATCTGCGCTTTCTTTTGGAGGCCAGCATAGACGGCCTCATATACGTGCCGGAGGACCTTTCCGCGGAGGAATTTCACGAGCTTACCGACGAATGCGGCGTGCCTGTGGTGCTTGCCGACCGAATGATACCCGGCTCAGATAAGGACACGGTACTCACCAATAACACCGAATCCGTATACAAAGCCACATCGCATCTTATATCCGAGGGGCACAGGCGCATCGGCATAATTTCCGGCCCCAAATCCGTCTTTACCGCAAAGGAGCGCCTTGTGGGATACCTCAGGGCCCTTTCCGACAACGGCATAATTTACGACGATTCCTTAGTCATAAGCGGCGACAATATTTTCGCCACAGGATATCAGGGCCTCATATCCATGATGTCCCTCGACACCCCGCCTACGGCAATATTTTCCACAAACTACAACATAACCCTGGGCCTTATCACCTCCGCACGTGAGAGGGGCATAGTCATACCCGATCAGGTGAGCGTTTTCGGCTACGACTCCGTTGACGTATGCCGCATGATGACCCCCGCCCTGCCCGTCGTGTTCCAGCCGGAGCAGGAGATAGGCCGGCTTGCGGCGGAATACCTCATAGAGCGGCTGGACGGAAGCACAGTCCCTCCCCGCATGACCGTGCTCGAGTCCAAGCTGGTAATATAAAAAATACATATTTATAGCGTTATGCGTTATTAAATAGATTCGTCCCCTACTACCAAATTCATGCCCGCGGCAATGCCGCAGAGTACAATTTTCAAGGAGGAAGAATATATGGCAAAGAATCGTTACGTAGGCAGCTATCCGGTCATAGGCATCCGTCCCATTATCGACGGCCGCAGAGGCCCCATGAAGCTGCGCGAGAGCCTTGAGGGCCAGGTAATGGCCATGGCGGAGGCTGCGAAAAAGCTTTTCGAGGATAACCTTTACTACTCCAACGGCGACCATGTAAAGGTGGTCATAGCCGATTCCACCATCGGCCGCGTGCCGGAATCCGCCGCCTGCGCCGAAAAGTTCCGCAGAGAAGGCGTATCCATAACCCTCTCCGTCACGCCCTGCTGGTGCTACGGCTCCGAGACCATGGATATGGATCCCATGACGATAAAGGGCGTATGGGGCTTTAACGGCACAGAGCGCCCCGGCGCCGTATACCTCGCCTCCGTACTCGCCACCCACGCCCAGAAGGGGCTTCCAGCCTTCGGTATATACGGCCATGAGGTACAGGACGCGGATCAGGTCACCGAGATACCTGAGGACGTAAAGGAAAAGCTGCTGCGCTTCGGCAGGGCGGCCGTTGCGGCTGCCACCATGCGCGGCAAGAGCTATTTGCAGATAGGCTCCATGTGCATGGGCATAGGCGGCTCCATCATAGACCAGCAGTTCATGGAGGAATACCTCGGCCTGCGCGTCGAATCCGTGGATGAGGTGGAGATACTCCGCCGCATGGAGGAGGGCATATACGACCACGAAGCCTATGAAAAGGCGCTGGCGTGGACGTTCGAGCACTGCAAGGAGGGCCGCGACGACAATCCCGAATCCGTGGAGTTCCTGGGCAAGGAGCGCCGCATACGGTTTACCGACGAGGAAAAGCGCAAGCAATGGGAATTTACCATAAAGATGTACTGCATCATAAAGGATCTCATACAGGGCAACCCCAATCTCCCCGAGGAATTCAAGGAGGAGATGGTAGGCCACAACGCCATCGCCGCCGGCTTCCAGGGCCAGAGGCAGTGGACCGATCACTGGCCCAACTGCGACTATCCCGAGGCGGTGCTCAATTCCTCCTTCGACTTTACCGGCAAAAAGGAACCCATGGTGTTCGCCACGGAAAACGACGTGCTCAACGGCCTCGGCATGCTATTCATGGAGCTGCTCACGAACCGTGCGCAGATATTCGCGGATGTGCGTACCTTCTGGTCCCCTGAGGCCACCAAGCGGGCCACCGGCTATGAATTCGAGGGCAAGGCTAAGGAGAACGGCGGCATAATACACCTGCTCAACTCCGGCGCGGCCTGCCTCGACGCCTGCGGCGAATGCACCGACGAAAACGGCAACAAAGTCATGAAGCGCTGGTGGGAGGTCACCGACGAGGACATAAAGAAAATGACCGACGCTACCGTATGGTGCGAGGCTGGCTTTGACAACTTCCGCGGCGGCGGCTTCTCCAGCCACTTTGTCACCCGCGCGGAAATGCCCGTCACCATGATCCGACTGAATCTCGTCAAGGGCCTCGGCCCCGTGCTCCAGATAGCCGAGGGCTGGACGGTGAACCTGCCCGACGAGGTGACGGATAAGCTCATGGAGCGCACCAACCCCACATGGCCCTGCACATGGTTTGCGCCGCGCTGCGACGGCAAGGCGGGTAGCCCCTTTGAGGACGCCTACTCCGTAATGCAGAACTGGGGAGCCAACCACGGCGCGATCTCCTACGGACACGTCGGAGCAGACCTCATCACGCTCTGCTCCATGCTCCGCATACCCGTATGCATGCACAACGTACCCTCCGAGGATATCTTCCGCCCTGCCGCATGGAACGCCTTCGGCATGGATAAGGAAGGCCAGGATTACCGCGCCTGCGCCGCCTACGGCCCCATGTACAAGAACATAAGGTAATGATCATCTAAAAAAATGGCCGGGACGGTTCATTCCGCCCCGGTCAGGCATATAGAAAGGAACGAGCCATGCTTAAAAACATCCCCTCCATCCTCTCCCCGGAGCTTCTCAAGGTGCTGTGCGAGATGGGACACGGCGACCGTATATGCATAGGCGACGGGAACTTCCCCGGTGCTTCGATAGCGAGGCAGGGCGGCTGCGTATTTCTCAGGGCGGACGGTCACGGCACGCCGGAGCTGCTGAACGCCATACTCGAGGTCTTCCCTCTGGACAGCTACACGGATACCCCGGCGATGCTCATGCAGAAAATGGACTGTGACAAAGAGCTGGACATACCTATATGGGATAAATATGTGGAATCCGTCGCCCGCCATGACCCAAGGGGCGCTAAGGCCGTGGGCTTCTATGAGCGGTTCCGGTTTTATGATGAGGCCAAGACCTGCTACTGCGTGCTCCAGTCCGGCGAGACCTCGATATACGCAAACATCATACTTCAGAAAGGTGTAGTGAAATAATATGCGTAACCTACTGGCTTTTGACATAGGGGCCAGCAATGGCCGCGCCATACTCGGGCAATTTGACGGCGAGCGCATCTCCATGCGGGAGCTGCACCGCTTTGAAAACCACTATGTAGAGATGAACGGCGTCTATTACTGGGATCTTCCCTACATTTACAATCAGCTCAAGCAGGGCTTCCTCGCCTTCCGCAGGGCGGACATAGGGGCGCTGGACTGCTTCGGCATCGACACATGGGGCGTGGATTACGGCCTGCTGGACAAAAACGGGCATCTCCTATCAAACCCCCGCGCTTACCGCAACGCCGTGGAGGAGGACTGCACCGAGGCATGGAAGGCGATGGACTTCCCCGCGCTCTTCGCCCATACCGGCATAGGCAACGAGAGCTTCAACACCGCCTATCAGCTTTACCGGCGCAAGAGAGAGGACGACGCCGCGCTGGAGGCCGCCGAAACCCTGCTCTTCATGCCGGATCTGCTTGGGTATTTCCTCACCGGCGAAAAGAAATCCGAATACACCGAGACTACCACCTCCATGCTTTACAACCCCATAAAGCGGGACTGGGACAGGGACATAATGGCGGCCTTCGGCCTGCCGGAAAAGATATTCCCGCCCATAGATATGCCGGGGACGATGCGCGGCAGGCTGCGCTCCGATATAGCCCGCGAGTTAGGCATAAATTGCGCCGCCTTTGCGGCGGTCGGAACCCATGATACGGCCTCGGCGGTCGCGGCAATACCCGGCAGCGGCAGCTTTGCCTTCTGTTCCAGCGGCACATGGTCGGTTTTCGGCATAGAAACGAATCTTCCGCTGCTCACCGACGAGGTGCGGGATGCAGGCTTCTCCAACGAGGGCACCGTGCAGGGCGGCTTCCGCCCGCTGAAGAATATAATGGGGCTGTGGCTTATCCAGGAATGCCGGCGCGAATGGCAGGCGGAGGGAATATCCCTGAGCTGGGACGAGATAGTGCATGAGGCGGAGGCGGCGGAGCCCTTCCGCTCCATAATCGACACGGATCACACCCCCTTCTTTTCCGGCGGTCATATGCGGCAGAAGATACGTCAGTTCTGCGCCGCGACCAACCAGCCCCTGCCGGACACGGTAGGCAGCTTTGCCCGCTGCGTATACGAATCCCTCGCCCTGAAATACCGCTATACGCTGGAGCGGCTCGGCGAGATAAAGGGACATGCAATAGAAAGCCTGAACATTGTCGGCGGCGGGAGCAGGAACCGCCTTTTGAACCGGTTCGCCGCGGACGCGGCGGGATGCCGCGTGATAACCGGCCCCATAGAGGGCGCCGCCATAGGCAACCTGCTGGTTCAGGCTATGGCGCTGGGCGATATAAGCGGCATAGACGAGCTTCGGGACATAGTCCGCCGCTGCGAGGCTGTGGAGTGCTATGAGCCCAACACCACTGCGGAATGGGAGGCCGCATACGGGCGGCTTCTGGGCTATATGGAAAGGAGCGGCAAAAAATGACGGTAGACATGACAAAATGGCAGGACATGGCAAGGGCGAACGCCCACATACGCCCTGCCGGAAGCGGCCGTATGGCGGGAAAGATATGCATAGTGACCGGCGCGGCCCAGGGCTTCGGCAGGGGCATAGCGCAAGAGCTTTACAACGAGGGCGCCTCGATAGTCATAGCGGATCTGAACGAGCCCCTTGCCGGGCAGGTAGCCGCTGAAATGGGCGAAAGGGCCTTTGCGGTTGCCGTGAACGTGTCCGATGAGGAATCCGTGGCCAATATGGTCGCGCAGACCGTGGAGCGCTTCGGCGGCCTCGACCTGATGCTCTCCAACGCTGGGGTGGTGCGTTCCGGCTCCGTGACTGAAATGGAAAAAAAGGATTTTGACTTTGTGACCTCCATCAACTATACCGGCTACTTCCTCTGCTCCAAATACGCTGCGATGATAATGCAGGCACAGCACGAGGCGGCTCCAGAGGCCATGTACGATATAGTGGAGCTAAACTCCAAATCCGGCCTCGAGGGCTCAAACCGCAACTTTGCCTACGCGGGCTCCAAATTCGGCGGCATAGGGCTCACCCAGTCCTTCGCCCTTGAGCTTTGCGCCTACAATATCAAGGTGAACGCCGTATGCCCCGGCAACTATCTGGATGGGCCGCTGTGGTCCGACCCGGAGCGCGGCCTGTTTGTGCAGTACCTCAGGGCGGGCAAGGTCCCCGGCGCAAGGACCGTACAGGACGTCCGCCGCCATTACGAGGCAAAGGTGCCCATGAACAGGGGCTGCCTCCCCTCCGACGTGGCCAAGGCGGTGATGTACTGCGTGGAGCAGCGGTACGAGACCGGGCAGGCAATACCCGTTACGGGCGGCCAGGTCATGCTAAGCTGACGGACGGTAGCGCCCATGATAGATATAGGCATATTAAACGAGCTTAACGCGCCCACAAGGGAGGAGCGGCTGGATAACCTCCGCCGCATAGCCGAAAAGAGCGTATTCCCTCCTATGGAGCCGCGGTATATAAACAACCATATACACACCTTTTACTCCTTCTCCCCCTACTCCCCCGCCGCCGCGGTATACGCCGCCCGCGCGGAGGGGCTCTGCACCGCAGGCATAATAGACCACGACTCTATTGCCGGAGCCGGGGAATTTATAGAGGCCGGCAGGATACTGGATATGCCCGTTACCGTTGGTATGGAATGCCGCGTATCCATGGCGGGAACCTCCCTCGAGGGCAGGCGCACCAACAATCCTGATCAGGCCGGCGTAAGCTACATGACCATACAGTCTGTGCCTCATGACTCCATCGAATACCTGAACGCCCGCTTTGCCCCGTACCGCGAGGCACGGCACAGGCGCAGCAGAGCCATGATCCGCAGAATGAATCAGCTTCTCCGTGATATTGATCTGGATTACGACCGCGATGTCCTGCCGCTGTCAAGGGCCTCGGAGGGAGGCGGAGTCACCGAGCGCCACCTCATGTACGCGCTCGCCCGGAGAATAGTGCAAAGGGCAGGGCGCGGAAGCGCCGCGATAGGCTTCCTCGAGGACGCGATGGGCGTTGCCCTTTCGCCAAAGAAGAGGGCGCAGCTATCGGATATCGGCTATCCGTTTTACGAATACGACCTGCTCGGCATACTGAAGTCCTCCTTCCTTCCCGGCATATATATAGACGCCGATGAGGAATGCCCTTCTCTTGATGAGATAGCGGGGCTCTGCCGGGATATTGACGCATTGCTGTGCTACGCTTACCTCGGCGATGTTACAGACAGCGTGACCGGAGATAAGAAGGCTCAAAAATTCGAGGACGACTACCTCGACGAAGTGATGGAGTGCATGGCGGAGCACGGCGTCCGCGGCGTTACCTATATGCCCACGCGGAACACGCCGGCCCAGCTCGCCCGCATAAGGAAGCTTGCCGAAAGGCACGGCTTCATACAGGTATCGGGCGAGGATATCAACTCCCCGCGGCAGTCCTTCGTAATACGGGCCATGGACAATCCCGCCTTTTCAAACCTCATAGAATCGACCTGGAAACTTATAGACCACGAAACGAAAGGAGCTAAACTATGAAGACAAAAGCTGTACGCATACACGGCAAAATGGATCTCCGACTGGACACGGTAGACCTGCCCCCGGTTGGCCCGGACGACGTCAGGATAAAGATAATATCCGATTCAATATGCATGAGCACCTATAAGGCCGCCGTCGAGGGCGGCAGCCATAAGCGCGTCCCCGATAACGTTGAGGAGAACCCCACGATAGTCGGGCACGAGTTCTGCGGCGTGATAGACGAGGTGGGCGAAAACTGGAAGCACAAGTACCGCCCCGGCCAGGGCTTCGCCATACAGCCCGCGCATTACTACAAGGGCTCCCAGATGGCCCCCGGCTACTCCTATTCCTTCTGCGGCGGCGACGCCCAATACGGCAACATACCCATCGAATCGCTGCTTATGGACTGCCTACTGCCCTACGATTCCGACGTATACTTTTACGGCTCCCTCGCAGAGCCCATGAGCTGCATAGTTGGCACCTTCCACGCCATGTACCACACCACGCCGGGCAGCTATGAGCACAAGATGGGCATAGTCGAGGGCGGCAAGATGGCGATGCTCGCCTCCGTGGGCGCAATGGGCCTTGGCGCAATAGACTACGCGCTGCACTGCGACCGCCGCCCCTCCCTGCTGGTCGTGACCGACATAGACGACGACCGCCTTGCCCGCGCAAGGAGCATATATACGGTAGAGCACGCCAAGGAGCAGGGCGTGGAGCTTCACTTCGTAAACACCGCCAAGCCGGGCTTCGGCACTGAGTACCTGAGAGAGCTCACCGGCTGCACCGGCTATGACGACGTGATATGCTTTGCCCCGGTAAGGCCGGTGGTGGAGCAGGCCGACGCCATACTCGGCTTTGACGGCTGCCTCAACTTCTTTGCGGGGCCTACCGACAGCAATTTTAAGGCTGAGTTCAACTTCTACAACGTGCATTACCTCTATACCCATGTAGTCGGCACCTCCGGCGGAAACACCAGCGACATGAAGGAGGCTATCGAAATGATGACCTCCGGACGGCTCAACCCCGCTACTATGCTCACCCACATAGGCGGCCTCAACGCAGTTGTGGATACCACGCTCAACCTTCCCAATATAAAGGGCGGCAAAAAGCTCATCTACACCCAGATAGAGCTTCCCCTTACCGCCATAGCGGACTTTGAGAAGCTGGGCGAAAGCGACCCGCTGTTTGCCAAGCTCGCCGAGATAACCGCCCGGCACAACGGCCTCTGGAGCCCCGAAGCGGAAAAATACCTGCTTCAGGCCAAGGCGTAGCGCCGATACTTATTATCGCCGGGGCATATGCGCCCCGGTTTTTTCTGTCAATTCGCCCGCTCTATTGACGCGGGGGCGAGTATGGTTTAAATTATTAAAGATGTATCCTTAGCGAAGGAGTTACCGCAATGAACATCCGCTTGAACGAAGTGCGAAAATACATAGAAAACCACGGTGAGGCCACGGTGGAAACTTTGACGGAGCTTTTAGGCTGCTCCAAAATGACGGTATGGCGCTATCTTAAGCAGCTTGAGGACGAGGGCAGCATACGGCGCGTTCGCAACGGCGCCATAGCCACAAGCCTCGCGGGCGATACAGAGGGGCTGTATTCCCAGCGCATGCACGAAAACGCCGACGCAAAGCTCTGCATAGCCCGTGCCGCGATACCCTACCTCGTGCCCAACACCTCGATATTCCTGGACGCCGGCACCACCGTTATGAGCCTCGTGCGGCAGCTTCCCAACCAGCACTATACCATAGTCACGAGCGGGGCCAATATCGCCATAGAGCTCTCCCAGCGCTCCAGGAGCACCGTCTCCTGCGTCGGCGGGCAGATAAGCAGCTCCACGCTGTCCCTGTCCGGCCCTCAGGCGGAGGCGTTTCTCGCGACGGTAAACATAGACACCGCCGTTCTCGCCGCCACGGGCTATTCCGCCGGGGCGGGCTTTACCGTAGGCTCCTATACCGAAAATTCCCTCAAGCGCCGTGTAATACAAAAGGCCGACAAGGTCATACTCCTCATCGACCGCTCAAAGCTGGGGCGCACCCTCCCCTTCACCTTCGCCTCCCTGTCTGATATAGACGTGGTAATATGCGACGCTCCCCTGCCGGAGGACTTCATACAGGCCGCAAGGGCAGCCGGCACGGAGGTATTGCAGGTACAGCCCGCAAGATAAACAGAAGCGTGCCCTTTAGCTCATAGCAGCATTTTATAACGGCAAAGAACATATAATATGCTTCATCAAAATATCATAAAAAGCTGAAAGCGCCCGAGCATTTCCCGGGCGCTTTCGATGTGAGTTTTTTTATATGCCCAGCCTGTTCTCCCTTATCTGCTCAAGCTCGGTGCAGTTATGGGTGCATATATGCCCCGGAAGCGGCAATATGCGCTGGTGTATGGCGTCCACTATCCACTCCGGCTGGGGGAAGAAGGCGTCCTCCATCTCGTGTGCGGGAGTTATCCAGTTCTTTGCGCCCACCACCACGGGAGGGGCGTCCAGATCGTCAAAGCAAAGCTCCGCTATGTTGGAGGCCAGATTGCGCATAAAGCTGTTGCGCTCGCAGGCGTCGCCGGTGACCACGATGCGTCCCGTCTTTTTGACGGACTCCATAACTATCGAATAGTCGAAGGGCACTATGGAGCGGGCGTCTATGACCTCGGCGCTGAGGCCGTACTTCTCCTGCAATATGTCCGCCGCCTTAAGCGCGCGGTAGAGCGTCGCTCCTATCGACAGTATAGTCACGTCGCTACCGGCGCGCTTTATATCAGGCACGCCTATGGGTATTTCGTACTCCTCCTCCGGCACTCCGCCCGGATGGAACTGCTCCGCCACATCGTATATGCGCTGGCTTTCCAGGAATATCACCGGATCCGTGCCGTTTAGGGCGGACTGCATGAGGCCCTTAGCGTCGTATGGGGTCGCAGGGAACACCACCTTGAGGCCGGAAATATGGGCGCATATCGCGCTCCAGTCCTGGCTGTGCTGCGCGCCGTACTTTGAACCCACGCTCATGCGCAGCACCACGGGCATCTTGAGCATTCCGGCGCTCATGGCCTGCCACTTGGAGAGCTGGTTGAAAACCTCGTCTCCGGCACGGCCCAGGAAATCGCAATACATGAGCTCGGCAACCGCCCTTCCGCCGCTCATGCCGTAGCCCACCGCCGCGCCGACTATGGCTGCCTCGGCTATCGGCGTGTTGAACAGGCGGTAATAGGGCGTCGCCTCGGTCATGCCGCGATATACTGCAAAGGCTCCGCCCCAGTCCCTTACGTCCTCGCCGAAGCTCACTAAGGTAGGATCCTCATAGAGCTTGTTTATTATGGGCTCGGCTATGGCGTCGCGGTACTGATATACCCTCGCCTTGGGCACGGGCTTGCCGTTTTCGTCGAGATAATAGCGTTTTTTCTTGGCTATCTGCTGTATGCGGGGGCACTCCTCCCTGGGCAGCAGCATATCGGGCTTGCGCTCGGTATTCATGGAGGGGACGCGGCCGTTGGAGAACATGAGATCGCCTATGAAGTTCTTTTCCGCGCCGAATATATCGATCCTCGGGGAAACCGCGTCGTCTATGGCCAGCTTCATGTTGCGGAGCATATTCCCCGCCACCTTTGCCCGTATCTCGGCAAGCTCGGCTTCGCCGCATACGCCTGCCTCCACAAGCTGTTTGCCGAAGGCGATTATGGAGTCCTGCTCCTGCCATGCCTCGATCTCCTCCTTCGTCCTGTAGCTGGAGGAATCGGAGGGGCTGTGGCCGCTTATGCGGTAGGTGACTACATCCAGCAGCACCGGGCCCTCGCTCTTTGCAACGGGCAGCTTCCTCGTGTATGCGTCTATAACGGCGAGCGGGTTGTAGCCGTCTATGCGCTCCGCATGGAGCGCGTCCGGCGATATGCCCGCCGCTATGCGCGCCACCATATCGTAGCCCATGGTCTCGCCCCTGGTCTGACCTCCCATGCCGTAGAAGTTGTCGTTTATGTTGAATATTATGGGAAGCGCGCGCTTTCCCTCCGGCCAGAGCAGCTTAATCTGATCCATGGCGGCTAACATAAAGCCCTCCCATACGGGGCCGCAGGCGGTGGAGCCGTCGCCTATATTGCATACGACCACGCCCTCCTTGTCGTTTACCAGTTTATAAAGCGCTGCGCCCACGGATATGGTGCCGCTGCCGCCCACTATGGCGTTGTTGGGATATATGCCCAGCGGCGTGAAGAATGCATGCATGGAGCCGCCCAGCCCCTTGTTAAAGCCGTTTTCCCGGGCGAAGGTCTCGCACATCATTCCGTAGAGCAGGAAGTCTATGCCCTGCTCCCTCAGGCTTTTCCCTTCATCCTTTATCACCCCGTAGGTCTTGCCGCCAAAGAAGCCCTCCATGACGGAAAGCAGCTCGCCCTCCTCCATTATCTCTATGGAGCGAAGACCCTTAGCCAGTATCTCGCCATGGCTGCGGTGGGAGCCGAAGGTTAGGTCCTTCGGGGTAAGGCGGAAGGCCTCGCCCACATAGGCAGCCTCCTGCCCTATGCCGAGATGGGCCGGGCCGGGGTGGTTATAGCTTACGCCCTGATATTCGCCCGTGGTCTTTATGAGGTTGAGCATGGTCTCAAATTCCCGGATACAGCACATATCCCGGTATATGTTCATAAACTCCGCCGTGGTGAAGCTGCCGAGCTCGTCCTTTACCGTTTTCTGATAGGTATTTACCGGTATCTCCGGCACTCTTATAGGCGTCTCCGGCCCGCGTACCGCCTTAGGATCCATGTATAAAGCCTTAGTCATTGATTTTCTCCTTTCTCTTTGCCTTATCCTGCCCTGTCCCCTGCGCTATGCCTGAAATATGGCTTCCCGTATTATCTCGGACACGGTCGGGTGCGGGAACACTATTTCCTTTATGTCGTCCAAGGTCAGCCGCTGCTCTATGAAGGAAGCCGCCGCTATTATGAACTCGCTCGAGTAGTTGCAGAGGGCCTGCGCGCCGAGTATGGTGTTGTCCCTGTTGTTCACCACCAGCTTGAATATGCCATCGCCGCCCTCGTTTTCAGCCACATACCGCCCCGAATAGCGCATGGGCAGCGTGACCGTACGGGCGTCCAGGCCCGCAGCCGCCGCAGCAGCATCCGTATAGCCCACGCCGCTGAGCTCCGGGTTGGTATACAGCACTGCGGGTATCGCATCGTAGCGCATATTGTCCCGCTTGCCCAGCATGGTGTTCACCGCCACCTCCGCCTCGCGATAGGCGGTATGCGCCAGCATCGACCTTCCGTTTACATCGCCCGCAGCGTATACCTCGGGCTGGTTAGTCCTCATGCGGCTATCCGTAACTATGGCTCCGCGCTCCGTGAGCACGCCTATGCTCTCGAGGCCGACGTCCTTTATATTGGGCCTTCTTCCGATGGATATGAGCGCCTTGTCGCACTCCACTGCGCCGCTCTTGCCGTCCTTTTCATAGCGCACCGCGCCGTCGGCTATCTCTGTTACCTTGGCGGAGAGCAGCAGCTTCATGCCGCGCTTTTCGTAGTGCTTCTGCAATATGCCCACGAGCTCCCTGTCGTTTTCACCGGCGATATGATCCAGCATCTCTATTACGGTTATCTCCGAGCCTATTGAATTAAAGTACGCCGCCATTTCCAGCCCTATCACGCCGCCGCCTATCACGACAAGCCTTCTGGGCGCTTCGGCAAGGCTCAGCAGCTCGCGGTTTGTGACCGCAAAGCCGGACTCCAGCCCCTCCTTTAGCCCCGGTATGGGTGGTATTGCGGGAGATGAGCCCGTGCATATCAGCAGCCGCGCGCCGGTATAGGTGCTGCCGCCCGCCTCCACGGTGTAGCCCTCGCTGTTCCTTCCCGTGATGACGCCCCTTGCGCTGAGCGTTTCAACATGGTTCGCCCGAAGCGCCGCCTTTACGCCTCCCACCAGCGTCTTTACCACCTTTTCCTTGCGCGCTACCACCTTTGCGTGGTCTATGGCTATATCCTTTGCTATAACGCCATACTTTTCGCCGTGGGCCGCACCGTCGTAGAGCTTGGCGCTGTAAAGCAGGGTCTTGGTGGGCACGCAGCCCTCGTTAAGACATACGCCGCCCAGCTCCCTCTGCTCTATGCAGAGTACCTTCATGCCGGCATGGCCTGCCCGCTCCGCCGCCAGATACCCCGCTGGGCCTCCGCCGAGTATTATAAGATCATAAGTCATTCTATATTACCTCCCCTTCGCGGTTTAGCCTATCAGCAGCGCGGTAAAGCTCTCAAGAGCCGTCTTAAGCTCCGCAAGGAACCGCGAGGCAGGCGCCCCGTCCAGCGCTCTGTGGTCGTATGTGAGCGAAAGACCCATTGCGGGGTAGACGCTTATGCCGCCGTCCTTGCCCGTCCTTACGCGCTCCGTTATGCCGCATACGCCGAGTATGCCGGTCTGGGGCGGGTTTATCACCGGGGTGAAATGCTCTATGCCCAGCGAGCCGAGGTTGCTGACAGTAAATGAGCCGCCCTGAAGCAGATCGGGGTTTATGGAGCCCTCCTGGCAGGCGGCTATGAGCGCCTTCGCCTCGGAGGAGATTTCCCGCAGGCTCTTTTCATCCGCATTGAACAGCGTGGGCACCATGAGTCCCCTTGGCGTATCCACAGCCACGCCCAGGTTCACATGGCGGAAGCGGCGTATGCTGTCCCCCAGGTAGTGCGCGTTGAGGTCGGGGTGGCGCGGCAGCACGCGGGACACGGCATACAGCATTATGTCGTTCAGGGTTATGTTTGGCACATCCAGCTTTTCCGCCGCCAGCTTAAGCTGCCTTCTGTAATTCATTATGCAGGTGGCGTCAAAGGAAACGGTGTGCGTGAGCTGTGCCATTTCGCTTAGGCTCTGGTGCATGGACTTGGCTATTACCTTGCGGATATTGGTGAGCTTGACATCCTCGTATTCCGCCGCGGGAGCAGCCGGGGTAAGCTCCTCCACCTGTCTTTTTGCCGTCTCCATATCGCAGGGAAGCAGCCTTCCGCCGAGGCCGGAGCCCGTGCGGCTCTCCGCCGCGAGCGCAGCTATGTCGCGCTCGATCACCCTTCCGTTGGGGCCTGTCGGAGCAGCCATGGCAGGATCCAGTCTCAGCCTTTCCGCCGCGTTTTTCGCCCTTGGCGATATGCCCCTCGTCCTTTCCGCGGTTTGCAGGGTCGCCGCGGGCGCGGCAGCCTCCGCCGGCGCTTTCTCGCGCTGCTCCGGCCCGGCCTCCACCTTGGGGGCCACGCCGCTTATGTCCTCGCCCTCCGCGCCTATTACGGCTACCGTTTCAAGGCAGGGCACATCGTCGCCCACGCCAAAAAACACGGCGAGCAGCTTCCCCGATACCTTTGCGGCCTCCTCAAACACGGCCTTATCAGTCTCGTAGGAAAAAAGCAGCTCGCCCTCGCCCACATCATCTCCGACTTTTTTGAACCATTCGCCGATCACACAGCTTTCCACCGATTGTCCCTGTCTGGGCATTATTACCGCCGTCGCCATACTTATCCTCCTATCTAATGATTGAAATATATATTTGTTGTTTTATAACATTATTTTGTTGTATTATATCACACATGCCGCCGGCATGGCAACAGATTAAGGTGCATAAAAGCAAATTTAATCTGTTTTTTTTAATAAGAAAAAAGAACTGCCGCCAGACAGTTCTCTCTCTTATTTCCTATTGCCTTTTATCCTTCGACAGCCTGCTTATAACGCTCCGTACATTCCTCGATGATCTTGATGGCGTCCTCTTTCCCGCGATAGGCTCCGGTCGTTACATTTACCCCTTGAAGCACCTTGTAGTTTTCGAAAAAGTTCCTGATTTCTTTCAGGATAAAATCCGGCAGCTCATCCAATTCATAATAATCGGAATAGCGAGGGTCGCAGTCCACCACAGAGATCAGCTTATAATCCGGCTTTCCGCCATCTGTCATTTCAAGGTAGCCGAGGACTCTCGCCGGCACATAACAGCCGGGAAAAGACGGATAATCGCTTACGACCAGAATATCCAACGGGTCCCCGTCGGGAGCCAGGGTGTTTTCAATGATCCCATATTCTGTCGGATAAACCATGGAAGCATATATGACTCTGTCCAATTTGATCTTTCCGGTTGCATTATCCACTTCGTATTTATTTTTTGAATGAAGCGGTATCTCGATCAATGCCTCGACTACATTATCCATAACAATTAACTCCTTCTTTATCTGTTTAATATTTTTATTTCATTATATCCCTTATAAGCTCGGCGCTCCTTAAAGGTCGCGCGGACTTTGCCCTCTTCCCTTTAGTTTATCATTGTATCATTAAGAATAGTGATAGTAATTGCAGTCAAATATGAAAAATATTCATATTTTGCTTTTTTTGTTCGATTATGACCAGATAGTTGAAATAGTTATAACGCTTATGCAATTTTTTATAAACTGGAGGAGCTTATATGGCGCTTGATAAACACCGGGTATTTGTCATGGTAGCAGATAACAGAAGCATAACAAAGACCGCCGAGAAGCTAAACTACACTCAGTCTGCCATAAGCCATATAATCAAGAGCCTCGAAGATGAAATAGGAGTGCAGCTCATAATCCGTAGCAAATACGGTATCCATCTCACCCCTCAAGGTGAGGACCTTCTTCCCATTGCCAGGCAAATAGTGAAGCACGAAAATATATTTGATCAACAAGCTGCAATGCTGAGAAATTTTAAACGTGGCACGGTTCGCGTCGGCTCCTTTTCCAGCGTTTCCTTTTTCTGGATGCCGCCTATAATCAAATTACTGAAAGAAAAATATCCCGATATAACCATAATACAAACACATGATAACTATCCTGATATAGAAAACCATGTAAACCAAGAAGTTGTTGACTGTGGCTTTCTCAGTGCAAAGCACCGCACAAAGCTAGACTTCATACCGCTTGTTGATGATGAATACTATGTTATCCTTTCTCCAGATCATCCGCTTTGCCGCTTTGAACGCATCCCCATAGAAGCACTGGATGGCGAACGAATGGTTCTCACGGATGACGGCGGTGAGGGTTACGATACCATGAGTATCCTCAAGAATCTTTCCTATACTGTTGTTCACTGGGTGAATGAAGATTTTCTTACCTTACCGTTGGTAGAATGTGGTCTGGGCATTAGTATATTGCCAAAGTTGATAATTGATATCTTTTGTAATACAACAAATGTAGTTACCAAGAGGTTTGCTGTCCCCCGCTATCGCACTATAGGAATTGTGGTTAAAAATATAAATGATATATCCCCTCTGACAAAACTGTTTATTTCCACTGTGCAGGATTTTGTAAAAAACCATGTCCAAAAGTGAATATAAAGTGAAGTGATTTTCGCAAATGCGTACAGCATGCGGCGCTCCTCCTATTATTCACCCATGATCTCGATCAACTCAATTCATTTTAGAAATAGGGTTGAGCAAAACTCCGATTTGCTCATAAGACTATACAATAAATAGTGCTATCCAGCTCGCTTGAGCCCTATATATTGCGACTCAACTTTGCAAAACTCGCGTTTTGCTCAACCCTATTTAGAAAGAGACTATGCGCCCATTTGTTGTCGCATAGTCTCTTTCATAAAGTTGCTTGAATGGCTGAATACAAGCCTCCGGCGGAGAGACTTAGATAACACTCGCTCTGGGGTGGATTGCAAACAGTTTATGAACGGATCCGGCGATACACAAAAGTGCAATGTTTTCAATGATCATTGCACAGTTTTTCGCCGCCTCGCTTGTCGCCCTGCGGCGTCCTGCACTGTATGAGGCAGGCGGTGAAAAAGCGCAACCGATTTTTGTCGATTGCGCTTTTGGGGCGAACAGGTATTGAACTATTGTGCTGTTCTATGACATATTAAATAATTTTGCCGGTTTGTTTTTCAGAATATTGACGGAAGCGATAAGCGTTGCCGCCCAGACAACAAGCAGGAGCATAAGAGTGTATTTTTAATCCTGTACATTGTGTCGCCCTCTAGCTTGCGTAATGAGAGCATCGCAGACCTTGGCAAGCAAAACCTTTGGGAGTCAAAAGCTAGTCAGCGGAAATCCTCGTGAGCCCCCACTGACTGCTCGTGGTATGTATATGCTTATTCAATGCCCTGCGCCGATGCTTACCGTTCATCGGAGGCTTCTTCCCTCTGCTTTTGATATTCTTCCAGATACCGATCCAGATAGACCTTGTTGACG